>Ga0209748_1000672_pt1 | contig 17747 bp, 20 predicted proteins | sample BarGraIncu00421A_FD_185490 | JGI IMG/M metagenome (GOLD analysis project Ga0209748, IMG submission 185490) | Arctic peat soil microbial communities from Barrow, Alaska - Barrow Graham LP Incubations 004-21A (SPAdes) (version 2) | ecosystem: Environmental > Terrestrial > Soil > Wetlands > Peat... | reverse complement strand
GGACGAGCCAGACGGCGCCCGGCCGCGCCAGGCGTGGCCTGCTCCCCGTACTCACGCGGTTCACCCTACGGCTCGGGTCGTCCCCCACCGCCCGGCTGGTGGGCCTCGACCCTGACGTCCCCGCGTCGACCGTCACGGAGCCACTCGAGGCGTGGACTGTCGCCGCCCTGACATGCTGTCTGGATGGCAACGCAACTGCTGCTGATCGGTGGCCGCTCAGGCTCGGGCAAGACTCAGGCCGCGTCGGAGCTGCATGCCCTGTTGGCGCGCGAGAATGTACGACACGCTGTGATCGAGGGCGACTACCTCGACCTCGCGCATCCCACGCCCTGGGAGCACCATCTCGCGGAACTGAACCTCGCCGCGGTCTGGGCCAACTATCGCGAACTGGGCTACGAGCGCCTGATCTACAGCAACACGATCGCCCCGCTCCAAGCGGCCGAGCTGGCTGCGGCCATGGGTGACGATCCGGTCGTGACGGCCGTGGTTCTATCAGCCTCGAACGACACTGTGTACGCGCGCCTCGCCGGCAGGGAAAGCGGCGCCGAACTCCTGGAGCACCTGCGACGCAGCGAGGCGGCGGCGGCACGGCTGGACGAGGAATGCACGCCTGAGGTCATCCGAATCGACACGAATAGCAGGACCAGTCCCGAGGTTGCCGAACACATCCGGAGCCTGCTGCCCTGGTGAGGCGCGGCCTCGCACGGACGCGATAGCCCAATGATCGGGGTCAGAGGGTCGGAGGGGGCTCGATCGCCGGGCCTTTGATTCCGGCGGTAGCGAGGCCGACCTGGGCGCGCTCCCTGAAGGCGCGCAGCGCTCCGTACTGCTGGTTCGGGTGAGCCTTGACCATCACCTGGAACGTCATGGCGCCAGCCGAGATCGCGTTCACTCCGAGGACCATCGGCGGCTCGACAAGGGCTTCGGCGAACTCTGGGTCCTCGCCCACCGCGGTCGCGACGTCGCGCAGGACGGCGAGTACGGCCTCGGGGTCGGAGTCGTAGGCGACGGGGATGTCCACGGTTCCGGTCGAATGTCCCTGGGTGAGGTTGCCGACCTTGAGGACTTCGCCGTTGCGGACGTACCAGATCATGCCCGAACCGTCCTGGATCCGTGTGACCCGCAGCGTCACCTCCTGGACCGTGCCGGAGATGTCGCCGATCGTGATGAAGTCGCCGACGCCGAACTGATCTTCCATGATCATGAAGATGCCGGTGAGGTAGTCCTTGACCAGCGACTGGGCGCCGAACGCGAGGGCGATCCCGCCGACGCCTGCGGAGGCGAGCAGCGGGGTGAGCGGGATGCCGAGGATCGACATGATCGTGAGGACGACGATCACGGTGATCACGACGCCGGAGATGGAGCGCAGCAGCGAGCCGAGGGTACGGGTGCGCTGATCGGCCCTGACGCTCGCTAAGCCGGTCGCGTGTCCCAGCATCCGTGACGCCATGCTCATACGCCCGGCCTGATGCTGGGCGCTCCGGTGCAGCGCGAGGGCCGTGGCCCGGGAGACACCGACGGAGATGAGAGCGTGCGTGGCGACGCCCAGTACGACGATGACGGCGATCTCGATCGGAGTCTCCGGCCAGATCCACGTGACGAGCGGCAACATGGTGCCCATTGTGTCGGACCTCAGCTCAAAAGGGACTTGATGATCGGCCCCGCAGTGCCGGAGCCGGAGGCGCCGTCCTTCACCCAGACCGCGATGGCGAGGTCGGTGCCCGTGAAGCAGATCATCCAGGCGTGGGTCGGGAGCGAGGCCCCGGTGCCGTACTCGGCCGTGCCGGTCTTCGCGCCCAGTGCCAGCCCCTTGAGCACGCGCCCCGAGCCGGTCTGGACGGTGTAGGCCATGAGCGACTGGAGCGTTGCCCCCTCGGCCGCCGTGAGTGGGGTCGCTGTCGAGGTCGGTTTCGTCTCCTCGACGAGATAGGGGATCACGGTGTGCATGGCGGCGACGGAACTCGCCAGCCCGGCCATCGTCACCGGCGACACGAGCACGCCGCCCTGCCCGATGAACTCCTGCGCCTTCTGGGCGCTCGAGGAGGGCTTCGGCACGATGCCGTAGTTGACGGGGAAGCCTGCGTCGTAGTCGACCCCGACCCCGAGGCTCGACGCCGCATCCTGCAGCTCCGGCCCGGAGATCGTGCCGTACTCGTTGATGAACGCGGTGTTGCACGACTGCGCGACCGCATCCTTCAGCGGAATCCTGCCGAGTTTCGAGGACGGGAAGTCGGAGTAGTTCTTGAACTTCTGGCCCTCGACGTTCGCCGTGGACGAGCAGGTCATGATCGTGTCGGGCGTGAAGCCCTTGCGGATGAGGGCCAGCGAGGTGGCGATCTTGAACGTCGAGCCCGGGGCGTTCTGACCGAACGTCGCGTCAGGCTGGCCCTGGCTGCCAGGCGAGTTGGCCACCGCGAGGATGCCGCCGGTGGAGGGCCGGATGATCGCGACCGCCGCCGCGCCGGCGATCGACTGCATGACAGCCTCGGCCTTCTGCTGCAGGTCGAGGTCCAGGGTCAGGACGAGGTCTTTGCCCTGTACGGGATTGGTCGTGTAGACGACCACGGGCGTCACCGAGGCTGCCGCGGTGGCTGAGGTCGACGGGGTCGAGCCCGATGCCGAGGCCGTACGGCTCGGCGTTCCACTCGACGCGGCTGGCGACGCGCTCGCGGACGGGCTGGCGGACGAGGTCGACGTGGTCGTACGCCTCGCGACCATCGTCACCTTGTCGCCCGGCGTGCCGCGGAGCTGGGCGTCGTAGCGCCTCTGCAGGCCGGTCAGCCCTACCTGGTCGCCGGAGAGCACCGCCCCCTTGGACGAGGCGATGATCTCGCTGGTCGCGTCACCGATCGCGCCGATGATCTCCGGCGCGAGCCCGTCGGTGACGGGCAGCATCGACGTGCCCTCGATGCCGACGGCGCCCCCGATGGTGGCGACCGATGCCGGCACGCTGCCTTGTCGCAGCGTGATCGCCAGCACGAAGGCCTTGTCGGACGCGTTGGCGACCTGCGTCGCGTACTTGTCCGGATCGATCCCCACCACGCCCGCCAGCGCTCGCGCGGAGGCGACTGCGGCGGCGCCGCTCACACGGGTCTTGTCGATGCCGACCTTGACCACGGTGAACTGCTCCACCAGCGCCTGGTTGTTCGCTCCGATGATGGCGCCGCGCTGGGCGGTCGTGTGCGTGTGGACAAGGCGGTTCGTCGCATTGAGCTGGGGGAAGACGACCGCCGGCGACCAGTCGAGCTTCCAGCCCTGCCCGTTGTCGACCAGCGGCACGGACACGTCGTAGGTCCACGGCGCGCTCGGCGTCGCCCAGGAGTAGTGCAGGACGGCGGAGGCGGTGGGATTGCTTGAGTCGTACGTGATGGGGCCGGTCGTGACCGTCGGCTTGATGCCGTCCATGCCGGCGGCGATGAGCCCGAGCTCGGTCTGCGCCGCGGTCGGCGAGGAGGACAAGGGGGCCGACGACACGTCCAGCGCGCTGAGCGCCGTCGCGATCGCTGCGAGACTGTCGTCGGCGACCGGGAGATTGAGGGCCGGCTTGCTCGGCGCCTTCGTACATCCCGTCAGCACGGCGACGAGAAGCACGAGCGTCAGCAGCACGCGCCGCAGTCGTACCATCGCCCCCTCTTTCGTCCTTGTCAGGCTAACGGGAGACTCCGACAGAACGTGGACCCGCTACGGCGTTGTGGCCGGGCCGTGCCGGAATCCACAGGCGAAATGTCCGGGACGTGCGGCAGAGTGGGCGCCATGAACGAAGTCGTACCGGTCGGTCCCGATCGTCTCCGCGATGTGGTCGATGTCGACACCTGGGGGTTCCCTTCGGAGCACCCGCTCGATGATCAGCTGGGGTGGCCGTACCCCTTGCCGTGGGGTCGCACGTACGGGGTGGAGGACCAGACGCATCCGGGACGGTTGGCGGCCTTCCACGCGTCGTACGCGTTCGCGGACACCCCTGTTCCGGGCGCGCGCCTGCCGATCGCCGGCCTGACCTGGGTGTGCGTGCACCCGCAGTGGCGGCGGCAGGGGTTGCTGCGGGCGATGATGGACGCCCATTTCGCGCACTGCCTCGAGCGCGGTGAGCCGGTGTCGATGCTGTACGCGGCGGAGCCGGCGATCTACGGCAGGTTCGGGTACGGGCTCGCGGCCAGGCAGGTCACGCTCACCATCCCCCGCGGCGCGGCGCTGCGGCCGGTCGACACCACCGGGCTCACTGTGTGGATCGACCACTTCGACTTCGACGCGCACAACGGTCTGGTCGCCCGCCTTCACGGGGCCGTCGACCGTCCGGGATGGGTGACGCGCCCGACAGAGGCTCACCAGAGGTCGTACCTCAGCGAGTCGCCGATGCGGAAGGCCGATTTCGAGACGCTGCGCATCCTCGTCGTGGAGCGTGGCGGGAAGCCGGTCGGCTACGCGCTGTTCCGTCGGAAGTTCGCCTGGGCGACGGGCGGCCCGGCCGGCACGGTACGGGTCGTCGAGGTCATCGCCGAGGAGCCGGCGGTCGCGCATGCGGTGTGGAGCCGGCTGCTCGACTTCGACCTCACGACCGAGGTCATCACTCCTCAGCTGGCGCCCGACGACCCGCTGCTGAGCATGCTGGTCGACTACCGCGCGACTCAGCCTCGCACCCAGGACAACGTGTGGGCGCGGCTCGTGGATGTGGGTGCGGCGCTTGCCGGGCGGCGGTACCAGAGCGACGTCGAGGTGGTACTCGACGTGACCGATGCGGTGCTGCCGCAGAACGCCGGGCGCTGGTTGGTGCGGGCGACGGCTGGGGGCGTGCCGGAGGTGACACGTACGGACCGGGCCGCGGATCTGGCTCTCGACGTGCGAGAGCTCGGTGCGGCCTACCTCGGCGGCGTCTCGCTGATCGAGCTCGCCGCGGCTGGGCTGGTCACCGAGCTCACGCCCGGGTCGCTGGTGCCAGCGTCACTCGCGTTCGGCTGGCACCGTGCGCCGGTGTCGAACTGGGTCTTCTAGCGGGCGGAGGGCTCTGCCATCCGCGGTCGACGCCCCTTCCGCCTCCTCCGGTTGGTTGATCGTCGACCCAGGCGGTGCTAACCTGAACATTGTTCAAATGAACATTGTTCAGTGGAGGGGTACGGATGGTTCGACTTGAGCCCAGCGCGGTGGTGGCGGCGGCTCGCGCGGTGGTTGACGAGCGAGGACTGGACGGTTTGACGATGCGCAGCGTCGCGAGTCGGCTGGGCTGCTCGGTCGGAACCCTCTACAACCAGGTGGGCGACCGAGAGGCCTTGGTGGGTGCGGTCGTCCAGCAGGTGTCCGACGAGCTGGTCGCAGCAGTGACCCGACACCCGGCGACTGACAGTGCGGAGCGGATTGGCGCCTACCTTGAGCTCATGGTCTCTCAAGGAGACCTCGCGCTCGCGGTGCTGACATCCCGTTGGCCCCCCACCCTCGAGCCCACGCGGATGCTCTACCCCGGCGCGCTGGCAGACCGGCCCGCCCTTCGGGCCCTAGCCGCCCAGCTGGCGCCGGGCGCCAATGGCGAGCTCGAGGCCCAGGTCGCCTGGGCATGCATCTATGGGCTGACGATGCGCTGCCTGGTCGAGGCCATCCCGACCGACCGTCGAGCCGAGCTGGCGGCTGGCGTCGCCCGGCTGCTCGATCGCCCGCCGGTCGGGATCGATGCCGAGTTCGATCTGCCCCAAAACAAGACTCACAACGAGGAATTGGTCGCGGGTCCCTCGAACATAGATGCGCCTCGCGCCCCGATTTCCAGGAGAACGCCATGAGCACGAACCCCATCACGCACACTGCTCCCAGTGGTGTCACGATCGAACTGTCCCGCCCCGAGGCGGTGCTCCGCACCGCGACTGCCCTGATCGCGGCGATCTGCTCGGCCGCCGGGCTGATCGACCCCGGCCAGTACCGCGCTGTCGTGTCACCTGCGGTGCTGCCCGGCGCGCTGGGTCAGGACGCCACAGCTCTCGCGCTGGCACTCCTACTGCTGGTCGCCACGGCAAGGCACCGGTCAGCCGATCGTTTTGCCCTCCCTGCGCTGGCCTTCCTCGCCTACGGCTACGGCATCTACGCCATCGAGCGGACCGTGACCGTGTGGTACGTCGCCTACCTCGCTGCGCTTGCCTGCGCCACGTGGGCGCTCGTGCTCGGGGTGGCTCGAGGGCTGCGCGTGGCGGCCGGGACCGAGCCGCTGGCTGGTGCCCGTCGCGTGATGGTCGCAGCCCTCTGTGGCCTGACCTCGCTGGCCTTCTCGGTTGCCTGGGTGAGCGCGCTGACGCCGTACGCGCGGTCCGGCCGGCAGCCGACCGAACTCTGGTCGATCTACCTCATGGACCTCTGCTTCGTCATGCCTGCCCTCGCGACCGCCGCGTGGTGGACGTGGCGGCGCGACCCCAGGGGCCGCGCACTGGGCACTCTCATGACCGGGCTCGGCGCCGTGATGATGGCGTCTCTGTCGCTGGCGGAGGTGTGCGGGCCTCTGGCCGGCTTGCCGGCTGAGCCTCTCGCGGCGCTGCCCACCCTCGTCCTGACGGCTGCGTTTGCAACAGGGTGGGTGCTGCTCCGCCACGGGGAAACTCATGATCAGTCAAAGTCGAGGGCCAGGGCGGTACTTGCTGCCCGTTGAGAGCTGGACCGGCGGTACCAGTGTTCAGTTGGCCTGATCCGCGGCGGCCTCCAGCTCGGAGACGACGATGCGGTGCTGGGAGAGCATGGTCTTCTGAGCGGCCGCGGCGCGTGCCGGGTTGGGATCGCTCAACAGCTCGTACAGCCGCTTCGGGGTGATCTGCCAGCTCAGTCCGTACGGATCCTTGAGCCACCCGCACATCGACTCCTCGCCGCCACCGGCGATGAGCCCGTACCAGAGGCGATCGACTTCGGCCTGGTCCTCGCAGGTGACGCTCAGCGACATCGACTCGTTGAACTGGAAGTCGGCGCGCTGGCTGATCGCGCGGAACTCCGTACCGTTCATGCGACAGCTCGCCAGCATCGCCGGCTCGTCGGGACCCATCCGGGTGAGCGACGAGACCTCGAAGTCGTCGAAGAGGCTCTCGTAGCGGGCAAGTGCGGCGTCCAGGTCGCCCTGGAACCAGAGGCAGGTGGTGATCACGGTGTCTCCTTCAGATTTCGGTGAGCAAGGTGTCGAGCTTGGCGTAGCCGTCGTTGATGGCGACGTCCATGCCGCTGGCGAGCCGCTGATCGCGGCTGGCGAAACTGTCGACGAGCGACTGGGCGGTCAGACGGGTCCGGCCGTCGCCGAGGTCGATGAAACGTGAGGGTCTCCAGCGATACGTCGGAGTCGGCCTCGATCTGCGCCTGCGGGTGATCGGTCATCGGTTCTCTCCTGTCGTGTCGTGTGGGTAGGGGTCGGACACTTCTGCGAGGACCTCGTCGAGGCGCTGGTAGCGCTCCTCCGCTCGGCGCCGGTAGGTCTCCAGCCAGTCTGTAACGGGCTCAAGAACGGCCGGCTGGAGATGTACGGGCTTGCGCTGCGCGTTCTTGCCCCGGCTGACCAGCCCAGCACGCTCGAGCACCATGAGGTGCTTCGAGACGGCCTGGAGGCTCATCGTGTACCGGGCCGCCAGCTCGGTCAGCGTGGCGTCCCCGAGCGAGAGCCGAGCCACCAGGTCACGCCGGGTGGGATCGGCGAGAGCTGCGAATGTACGTGAGAGCTGGTCGGTCGTCATGGCTTCCTCAACTGGTTAGTTGAGTAGACCGTACGTCGTGGATCCAACCATTTCAACCAATCAGTTGAATTGCCTCGTCGCGACCGCTACACGCCGCCGGTTGGGAGAACATCCGGGATTTCGCTGCCGAGTGGGCGAAATGGGCCTCGCTGGGCTGAATTCGCTCGACTGAGCGGCGAATCCCCGGATTGCCGCATGCCCTTGAGCATGGCATGGGGGCGACCGAAGAGAGCCTGTCATCCCTGCGACCTCGCCAGTTCAGCCAAGATCGTCGCGATCACGTAGTCGGGCTCGTTCACCAGCATCGCGTAGGTAAAGCGGAGAACTCGCCATCCCGCCCTTACGAGCCCGTTCTGGCGATACCGGTCTGTCTCGAACACCAAGGGGTCGTCTTCGTGGAGCCGGCCATCGATCTCCACTGCGAGGCGGGCGGCGTGAAAGGCGATGTCGATGAAGTACCGACTCCCGTTGACGGTGACGCGGTGGTTCGCCGTCCAGCCACGGACGCGGGCTGCCCGGAGGATCCGGTGGGACAGGCGCTCGGCCGCGGACCAGGGCTTGTCGCGAGAGTCGATCAGCATCCACCTGCGTGAAGCGTTTCCCGGACGGTCCGCGTGTGCCTTGAATGCCACCCACAGGTCCTCGAGCCGAGCCGATCGGGACCGCAGGCACGTGTCGATGGCGTCGCCGCCCAACTCATCGACGAGGTCTATGGCGGTCAGCGCCGGCGCCGTCAGGCGCAGCTCTCCGAACTGCACGATGTGATCCGGGTCGATGTGGCGTTGGTGGAATCGGTACCCCGGAGCCGCCGGTGGGTGGGCTCTCCTCGCAACGTCGATCTCGCGCACAAGGATGGTTGGCCAGAATGTCAGGCGCGCTGCGGCCCTGCCGGTGATGACCGCGTCGGGGTGCCACCGCGCGACGGCCAGGGCTCGCACCCGAAGGTCCGGCGCTGCGTCCCGGAGCGCATAGGTGCCCGGCAGCAGCCGCATCACGAGTCGAGCAGCAACAGCGCTCTCGAGGGTGCGCTGGCCAGCGCGATCGAGAGAGGCGCGGTGGATCACCGGGCCTTCCTCCGCGAGAAAGGTCTCCAACTTCACACCAGGACCATGTGCCGAGTGCTAACAATTCCGTCACCGAGCCCTAGATCTGTGGATAAGCGGCAGCTGTAAGCCGTCCACATCCACGGGCAGGGCCCAAACATCCGGGTTTTCGCCACTGAGTGGGCGTCAATGGGCTCGCCGAGCTGAATTGCTGCCATTGGGCAGCGAAATCCCGGATTACTCGCCCAGCAGTACGGCCCTCAGCTCGGCGGCCGTGTCGCACAGTGCGAGCGGGTCGGTGGCCTCGATGTCGGCGCGGACGCCCGCGCCCCACGTGACGGCGACGGCAGGCAGACCGGCGTTGCGCGCGGCGACGACGTCGACGGCGGCATCCCCCACGTACACAGCCTCCTCGACCTTCGCCCCCAGCAGCTCGAGCCCCCGCAGCAGCGGCCGCGGATCGGGCTTGTGAGCCGGTACGTCCTCGTGGCCGACCAGCAGCGGGATGTCGAGCTTGCAGAGCCGGATCGCCCACTCGGCCGGCGGGCGGCGCTTGGACGTGACGACGCCCGTCTTCACGCCAGCGGCCTTCAGGTCGCGCAGCAGCTCGGGCACGCCCTCGTACCCCTTCATCAGCCGCTCCGTGTTCGCCTCGTTGAACGTCGTGTAGGAGGCGTACGCCTTCTCGCCAAGCTCCGGCCCGAGGGCCCCCCGGAACGCGTCGATCAGGGACTTGCCGATCCAGCTCTTGATCTCGGCCTCGTCCCACTCGTGGCCGACGACCTCGCGGAACGCGTGCTGATAGCTGGTCACGATGAGGTTGATGGAGTCGGCGAGGGTGCCGTCGAGGTCGAAGAGGATCACGGGCCAGCGTGGCGTCATGGCCGCGAGCGTACCGAGCGCGTACTCCCGGCCCCACCAAGGGTGCGCATCCCTCGCCGCCCCGGCGAGAGCATCATGGTGGAGGAGAGGAATCATTGTGTTCGGAGACGGCGAAGGACCTTCGATGAGGGCCTGGACCCTGTACGGGATGGCGGTGGTAGTGAGGATCGCCACGCTCGTGTGGGCGGTGCTTCAGCTGCCCGACAAGATCGCGACCCACTTCGGCCCATCGGGAACGGCCGACGGTTGGGGCACTCGGGCCGGGTACATCGCTTTCGACGTCGTCATCTCGGCTGCCCTCGTCCTCGGGCTCCCCATGCTGGTGAGGGTGATCCTGGCTGGCTCGGGCGTGGGCCTCAACATCCCGCACAAGGAATACTGGCTGCGTCCTGAGAACCGGCCCCTCCTTCGCCGCCGGCTGACCGGCGACATGCTGTTCATCGGGGGCGCCACCGGACTGCTGCTCAGCTGGGTCGACATCGAGGTCGTACGCGCGAACGCCCTTGCCACACCGGCGATGGGCGGCTCTGAGTGGATCGCGATCTCGCTGTTCGTCGTCGCGATCCTCGGCTATACGATCTGGATGGCGACCAAGCGGTACGCGATCCCGGAGGGCAGTTGACCGACGCTACAGGTCCCGGCGCGAGAAGGCCCCGATCCCGAGCGCCAGGAACGCCACCGTGAGGAGCACCGCCCAGCCAAGGAACCACGGCGACGGCTCGAGGGTGGACAGGAACGGGAGATCGGTGGGGCCGTTGGAGCTGATCGGCATGCCTTGGGGGATCGCGTTCGAGGAGGCCGCCTTCCACAACGCGTCCGACGGCGCCACGAGTGAGACGACGGTCCCGATGGTCGTGAGCTCGGGCTTCTGCGCGAGGCCGCCGATCCAGCCGATGAAGCCGCCCAGCCAGGCGATCCCGAAGTAGAGGAACAGCACGACCCCGGTGGCGACACTCGAGAGGCGGCAGCTGAGCAGCATGCCCACGGTGACAAGCAGCGTCACCTGCAACGCCAGGATGGCGAGCAGGCCGAAGACGGAGCTTGGCTCGTACGCAGCCACGACTCGCGCCACCAGGAGGATCGCGAGGGTGATCACGACCACGTACACCACGGACATCGTGACGAGGCCGAACCAGCGTTCGAGGTACCAGCGCCAGCGCGGATGCGGCCGTACGACCACGGCTTGGAGCACACCTGAGTCGATCTCGGACGAGACGGACCCCGCGGCCAGCATCATGGCGAGGAACGCGGAGAGGAACGACCCGACGTACAGCCCGAGGATCGTGAGGATGCCCCCGACGAGGACGCGCTGAGCCAGGGTTGTCAGGCTCTCGTCCTGGCTGACCTTGTCGAAGAGGAACGCGAGACCAAGTCCGAAGAGCCCGACGAGAAGGGCGCTGGCAATCCAGCCCAACAGGACGATCTTCCGCCCCAACGCCTCGCCCAGGGTCGCTCGGTAGACCGCGAGCCTCACCGGTCGCCCCCGCTCACCATCGACACGAACGCGTCCTCGAGGGACGCCCGGCTGACCATGAGGCCTCGGAGTCCCCACGGGCCGCGCGTGATGGCAGCGGCCACCTGTTCTGCCGCCTCGTCGGGGACGTCGTCCCACGGCGGTCCGAGCGTGACCTGTACGTCGCCGGATCCGGTCACGCTGACTCTGCCGAACTCGGCCAGCGCCGGACCGAGGTTGTCGTCGACCCGACCCACGGTGACGTGAAGGCTCGGTCCCTCGCCGGTGAGCTCTTCGAGCGACCCGGAGAACCTCACGTGGCCCTTGTCCATGACGATGACCCGGTCGCACACCCGCTCGACCTCGGTGAGCAGGTGCGAGTTGAGCACGACGGCGACCCCTTCGGCCTTGAGCTCGCTGACCAGCTCCCGTACATCCCGGCGTCCCACAGGGTCGAGCGCCGACGTCGGCTCGTCGAGGAGCAGCAGCTCGGGCCGGCCGACGATGGCCTGTGCGAGTCCGAGGCGCTGGCTCATGCCTTTCGAGTACGCCCCGACGCGATCCCGACCTCGGGCGCCGAGGCCCACCTTGTCCAACACCTCTGCGACACGTGCCGGGCGGTCCGCGCGGGAGACGCCGGCCAGGTCGGCGTGAAACTCGATCACCTGCTCGCCTGTCATCCAGTCGGGAAACCGGAACAGCTCGGGCAGGTAGCCCAACCTCTGCCGAGCTCGCGGGTCCCCGGCCGGACGGCCGAAAAGCCTGGCCGTCCCCGAAGAGGGACGGACCAGGCCGGTCAGGATCTTCACGGTGGTGGTCTTTCCCGCACCGTTCGGGCCGAGCAGGCCGACCGCCTCACCAGGGGCCACGGCCAGAGTGACGCCCCGAAGGGCGATCGTGTGGCCGTACGCCTTGGTGAGGCGGTCGGCGTCGAGTACGGCTTCGCTCACCCGTTGAGCCCCTTGGCGACCTTGAGGACCGCGTCGGAGGGGTACGAGCCGATCACACCGGTGAGACGGTTGTTGGCCTGCCACACGACCCCGGCCCCGAGTCCGGAGGACACCACGAGGATGGCGTCATGGCCGTTGACCGTCGTCTTCGTACCGCTGACCTCGTCGACAGGGATTGGCACCGGCAGCACCCCGGACGTCAGATCGACGGACCCGAGCTGGTTGGTGAGGCTCGTCGGGACTCCTGGCACCTGGACCAGGAAGTCGCGGAGCGCGGCAATATCGAGTGGCCCTTCGGTGCTCGCCTCGAAGGCTCCCGCGGAGACCACCATGAGCTGCTTGTCGCCGGATCCGTTGTACGTCAGCGCGACGGCGTCAGGGAAGTGAAGGACGAGCTTCTCCCCGTCGAGTCCGGCGGGGACCTGGAGCTTCGAGCCGGTCGTCTGAAGGTAGGCCGCCGTCTTGGCTGCATCGAACGTGACCGTCATCGACGAGTTAGGCAAGTAGTGGACCGTCGGCGTCGCGGCCACGCCCGACGGCAGGTCGGACGTACGCGGGGTCGCGATCTGGAAGGCGACCTTTCCCTGCGCCTCGGCCACGGAACCGAGTGTCGAGAAGTCGCTGGTCGGAGTTCCCGCCGTGACGCCGAGCTGGCTCATCACACCCGCGACCTGCGAGGCATCGGAGCTGGTGAGCGTGACCCCTGTCACGGACCGGCTGTGGAAGAGGCTGAGGAAGCCACCGGCCACCGCCTGACCAGCGGGGGTGATGACGAGTCCGATCGCGAGCGCCGTCGCAGCGGCACCCGTGGCCAGACGGCCCCAGCGGCGCTTGCGTACCGGCGGGTCGATCGCTTCGTACGACCTGTCGGCGGGCCCCGCGACGGCGGGCGCTGCCATCTCGTCGTCCAGGACGGCAAGCGCGCCGGAGACGGTGTCGGCGTTCAGGCGGAGCGTACGGACCGTACGGCGGCAGTCGAGGCAGCCTCGGACATGGGCGGCCAGGTTCTCGTGGTCGTCATCGGCACGGTCGAGGAACGCACGCAGCGTTCCCCCATCAGGACAGGTCATCAGAGTCATTATCGGGTCTCCTGGTCGGTGCGCGGGTGCGCTTGGAGGTAGTGGTCCTTGAAGGCGCGTTCGGCGCGCGCCAGGGTGGTGCCGACGGAGCCGGCGGGCATGTCGAGAGTCTCGGCGATCTCGAGGTAGCTGTAGCCCGCGTGACGCAGCAGAAGGCACGACCTCTGCTTTCCGGGCAGCTCATCGAGCACGGCTCGTACCATCGCCCGCTCCTCGGAGCGGATGACCTCGGCGGCGGGATCGGCGGGTTCGGCGGTCTCCGCGCGTTCGGTCCGTGCGCGCCAGCGACCGACGTCGCGGGCGCGGTTGAACGCGAGGTTGAGGGACGTACGGCGCAGCCAGGCCGTGATCTCGCCGTCAGGCCGCGCGAGGACCGGGTCGGTGGTGAGCCTGACGAAGGCCTCCTGTACGACGTCTTCCGCCTCGGCATGGTCGACGACGCGCCTCACGAGCGTGAGCAGCGACGATCGAGCCGACCGCATGATCGACTCGAGTCGCAACTGAGGCACCGGCGCGGCGCTGACCATGCTCAAGGTTCCCACGTACTGGAAACACCGCCGGGTACCTCGGATGTGACATCACCGCCCGGAACCCGGCGGGGGTCAGCCGCGAGGGCCGAGCCAGCGCGGGACGTGAGCGACGTACGCGTCGTACTCGGCTCCGAACCGATGCTTCAGCGCCGCCTCCTCCGCACGGATCTGCGGTTGGAGGACTGCGGCGAGGGCGGGGAGGCCGAGCAATGCGAGAGGTTGCCCGAGCCACGCGGCGTGCGCGACGAGGACGAGCGCGTCGGCGATGTAGATGGGGTTGCGGCTGCGGCTGTACAAGCCTGTGGTGACAAGGGACGACGCCCTGTGCGGGGCGACCGGGTCGAATGTGGTCCGCGCCCGCCAGAACTGCCAGACCGCCGTGGTCATGACGCCCGCGCCGGCGATGCCAAGGGTGGCGGTCAGGACGCGACGGCCGGGGTAGTTGTGGCGTCCGACGGCGGTGGACAGGACGCGCTGTCCCATGCCGATGCCGACTGCCCAAGCGGGAGGGATGAGGCGCATGGGCCGATCGTATGCGGACGATCGGTCTGGCGTCCGTGGGTCGTCGTCAGTGCGTGTCGGGCAGGGTCATGAGGGCTCGGTACGCGGCCTGCTGGTCGGCCCTGGCATCGGCGGACTGCAGCGCCGGGTCGATGAGCGCGAGCGTGGCGAGGCCGACGCGGCCGAGGTTGTGGGTGCTCGTGGCGTCCGGGTCGAGGGCGTGCCGGATGAGCCGGTGCAGGGCCATCGGGGCCAGTTGCATCGTCGCGATCGCGACGGCCACCGCGCGCAGGTCGCCGTCGGCCTCCGAGTAGCCCTGGCGCTGGAGGTCGGCCTCGATCAGAGCGACCATCGAGGAGAACAGTCCTCGAGCCAACTCCGAGTCGTCGGCCAGGGCGCGCGACACATAGCCGTACACCGCCTCGGACGCGGACGCGAAACCGCTCACCTGCGCGTACGCGGCGAGCGTGCGGGCGTCACGACTCCCCAGTACGGCCTCGACGACGTACGCATCGCAGGCTTCCCGCAGCGCCAGCTTGGTGCCGAAGTGGTGCTGGACGAGTGCTGGCGAGACTCCGGCGCGGGCCGCGATTCGGCGGATGCTCGCGCCTCCGAAGCCCTGCTCGGCGAAGTCGTGCAGGGCGGCCTCGACGATCCGGTCCCGGCCTGTGCCGGTGGGCTCGGTCGGGGTCGTCATGCTGGTCAGCGTAGACACATCGGTCCGAGTTGGTGACAGCCGCGCCGACCCCGTACAGTCCATTCCTGTACGAACGTATAGGGAGAGGAAGCCATGCGGATCGTCGTCGCCAGCGCCGGCTCCACCGGTGACATCGCGCCGTTCAGCGGGGTGGCCGCTGAGCTCAGGAACCGGGGACACCGCGTGGTGATGACCGCCCAGGAGGACGTCGCGGGTCTGGTGACTGCGGCGGGTGTGGAGTGCGCCGTCATCCCGGGCCGCGCAGGTGTCGTCCAGGACGTCACCCCCGGACGCGGTCTCGTCGGGCAGCTGCAGTCGCTGGCATGGCTCGCCGGCGTGGCCCGCGAGTACGCCGAGCCCATCGCTCGTGCGTTGTACGACATCGTGGATGGGGCGGATGCCGTCGTGTTCAGCCCGATGATGCTTCTCGGGCTGCACGTCGCCGAGGCGAAGCAGATCCCCAGCCTCGGCCTCTACCTGCAGCCGATCCTCCCGTCGCGCGCGTACCCGCCGTCCGTACTTGGGATCCCCTCGTTGGGCGGGCCGCTCAACCGCCTCGTCGGCGAGTGGTTCGTCGATGCCACGCCCCGGCAGCACTGGCCGCTGGTGCGCGCCCTCCGGTCGGAGTCGGGGCTTCCGCCGTTGCGGGGGCCGCGGCAACACAGGCTCGCCACCCTGCGTCGAGGATGGCCGGCGTTGCAGGGATGGAGCCGGTACGTCGTTCCGCAGGCGCCCGATCAGCGCCCCAACGTCCGTACTGTCGGCTACTGCTGGCCTCCCGCGCAGGTCGGGTGGACGCCGTCAGCAGAGCTTGAGACGTACCTCGCAGAAGGGCCAGCTCCGGTCGTCGTGGGGTTCGGCAGCGCGCCGGTCGGTGACCCGACAGCCCTGCGCGACGTGGTCATGGGCGCGGCCCGCCGAGCCGGGTTGCGGTTGGTCCTGCAGGCGGGTTGGGCAGGGCTTGATGAGGAGGGACGGCGCTCGGACGACATGTACGTGTCGGGGTACGTCCCGCACGAGTGGCTGTTGCCCCGCGCCACGGCGCTGGTCCACGCCTGCGGAGCGGGCACGACGGCAGCCTGCCTACGCGCAGGCATCCCGGCCGTGGCCGTACCGGTGATGATGGACCAGCCGTTCTGGGCGCGCCGACTGTACGAGCTGGGCGTCTCGCCGCGGCCGTTGTCGATCCCGGCCCTGACTGAAGACCGCCTGTACGAGGCGTTCCGCGCAGTGACGGCCGACGCGACCTACCGGGCTCGATCCACCGAGCTCGCCGCCCTGATCGCCACCGAGGACGGCAACGGCACGGTGGCAGACGCCGTCGAAGCGCTGGTCTCGTAGCTGCTCACGCCCACCGCGCGGGTGTGCGCCATGCACGCCTCGACATTCAGGCGATCCGGCCCCTTGGCTGCGACGAAAGGTATCGACCCAGGTTGCGCGGGTTATGCGCCGAGTTCGATGACGGTCCGACGGCTGGACCCAGGTTTGGCTTGATATGCCAGTGCTGGCAGTGCTGAAAGCCTGCACAACCTGGGTCTTGGGGAGGTGCCCCACGGACGCCTCGGCCATAACCTGCACAACCCCGGTCCGAAGCCCCAGCCGCCACGCGTGGCCGCGAGAGCCTTGAGCTGGACTTCGGCCCAGCTGCGTACGCCGGCTCAGCCCATCAGATGACGAGGGGCCAAACCGCCACCGCTCAACGCTCGGCAGCGGCCTTCAGGCGCGCCTTCTCAGCTACAACGTCGCGGTGGATCTCGCGCTCGCGGACCAGCCAGGCGGGAGGATCGGCGATGAGCTCGCCGACCTGGTCGGCGGTGAGGGCCTCCGTGATGCCGCCTCGTACGAGCCCCGAGCGCGACACTCCCAGCTTCTGCGCGGTGACGTCCTTCGGGAACGGCCCGCCCCGCCGCAGCTCGACGAGCCAGGCCGGCGGATCGGCGCGCAACGCGTCCAGGTCGTCCCGGGTGATCGGTGAGGTCTGGAACTCCTCCGGCGCGGCAGGCAGGTAGATCCCTAACTTGGCGGCAGCGGTCGTCGGCTTCATCAGTTGGCTCACGTCGGGAAGCCTACCTTCGCGGAGCCAGGTGCTCCCTCCTGAAGCCTCGCAACGTCGCACCCCTAGTAGCTACGTCACATCCCATGCAGGGGGTGCGACGGCGAGGGTTTTCGGCGACGGGGCGCTAGCCTGCACGGATGAGCACGCCCACCGCCTCCGAGCGCCCCAGCCTGAGGGTTGGCAAGGTGCCGGGCGTCACGGTGACCAAGTGGCGCGGGATCTGGGCAGAGCGCTTCCCCCGGGTACGGCTCGAGGCCATCGATGTCGATGAGCAGGACCAGCGACGGGTGCTGACCGACGGCCAGGTGGAGCTGTGCTTCGTGCGGCTACCGATCGACGACGATGGGCTGCACCTGATTCGGCTGTACGACGAGTTGCCGGTCGCCTGGGTATCGAAGGACCACGTCGTGGCTGCTGCCGACGAGGTGACCCTGGCCGACCTGGCCAACGACACCGTGCTCACCTCGGCCACACCCCACAACATCGACCTCGCAGCCCTTGGCGAGGCGGTTCTGCACGTACCGCAGTCGATCGCGCGGGCCGAAAGCCGCCGCGACCTCGTCTATCTCCCCATCACCGACGCGCCCCCCACCACCGTCGGCCTGGCCTGGCTGATGGACAATCCGCACGAACTGATCGAGGAGTTCATCGGCATCGTCCGTGGCCGTACGGCCAACAGCTCGCGCACCGCGCAGGCCCGCGCCGGCAAGGGCCAGACAAAGGGCTGAAGCCGACAGGCCTCCAAGGAAGGACTGCAGTCAGGCGCGCGAGGCCACCCGTTCATGGCGGTACGCCGCCAGCAGCCAGGGCCAGTCGGTCTGGATCACGTCGATGCCGAGGTCGAGCAGCGGCCCCCATGCGGCGTCCGGTCCCTCGTACA
>Ga0209748_1000671_pt1 | contig 17762 bp, 15 predicted proteins | sample BarGraIncu00421A_FD_185490 | JGI IMG/M metagenome (GOLD analysis project Ga0209748, IMG submission 185490) | Arctic peat soil microbial communities from Barrow, Alaska - Barrow Graham LP Incubations 004-21A (SPAdes) (version 2) | ecosystem: Environmental > Terrestrial > Soil > Wetlands > Peat... | reverse complement strand
CGCTTTAACTTTTCTCAGTCCGAAATAGAACAGGAATAAAGCACCTGATCCTGTGGTAAATGCAATCAAAAATAGAATCATCCAATTCTGAGAGGTCGTAAACTGTATTTGTGACAGAGAACCGGTAAACAGGACGATAATAAGCATGATAACGGAAGTAAACCCATAGCGGAAAAATGTAGCTGAGATAAAATCAACCTTATTTAAAATCTTTTTCCCAAATACAGTAGCACTTCCAAATGAAATGGCGGCCATCAATGAGAAAAGTGCAGCCATTGTTGTGCGTGATCCTGCGTTAAAATCAGGTAAACTAAATCCAAAAGCGAGGAAATAACTTGCTACGATTGCTATAGACGCCCAGATCACAAATCCCTTATGAACTCTTTCTTTTAAAAGAATTGCAGCCAAAATAATTGCGAATACCGGTTGAAGTTTTTGCAACAATACCACAACAGTCAGGCTTTGAAAATTCACAAGAAAAAGCGCCTTGACGATTGCGAGAGTACCTAACGCCCCACCAAATAATGCAACCAGGAAAAAATACAAAAAATCAGTATTGCCAAATGTCTTCAACTCCTTGTATGCTTTAAAACAAAAGAGATTCAGAATGACAAAGGGTATACAATGAACCATAAAAACCACATAAGTGATGTTCAGGTTATACAGTCGTGGAGTTAAAACAATTCCATCGAATCCCCACAGTATTGCAGCAATGCTGATTGCAAGGGCACCTGTCAGGGCAGTAGCATTCAATTTCATGAAATGATATTATTCATTATAAAAACAAGATAATCCAACACAACAACATTGTCCTTAAAGCACTTGAAATAAATCTTATTCGGTTATAAAACATTACTTTAGACAACACTGATTTATCAAATGATAATTGCAACTTCTGAATTAAGGGTGTCTGAATTAACAATGTATTCATCGTCACCAAAGCCAGAAGGATGTATGAAATCAGGATTGGCAGTTGCAATTTAGATTGTAAAGGCAAAAAAGACAACCACATGGCAAAACCAATTTCGAGTAACAATGCAGGATAAATAAACCATGTTATTCTGGAAATATATTTTTTAAAGTAACAGGTGAAATCAAATGAGGAAATATGATACAATAAGGGGTATTGTATAAACTGAATAAAAGATATTATACCGGTCATAAATATAGAAGCACAAAGATTTCCAAGTAAGGCAATAGATAAAAGAAAAGATACCGATAAATCCATTTAGAGTAATATGTACAAATTTAAAGTTCAAATTTATAATTAATTCCCGAATTAGATTAAAACAATAAAGAATATACTACATATTTTGATTATCCGGGACAATAATTCCTGAATTCATCCCCTTTTCATTTAAAATAAATTTAGTCTTCAGGAATTTAGAAATTCTTTTTACCAGAAGGAACCAATATACGGGGAGTAATCCATTTCCCCTTCAGATCGTTTAAAGGGATCGGGTTAAATGTAGAATCGCATGATCTTCCAAGAGTATCTTTTAAAACAATGCGCATGTTACCTTTTGCTATTGCCTTTAAAATTGAATCAACTATAAGTTTCTCATTTCCACCTTTAAAAGCCATTCCAATCCCAACACCAATTTTATTGTTAAACAGATCCATATTGCTAGCAGTCTTATCGGGAATATCCCCTTCTTCAAATCTGTTTCGTTTAAAATCTCTGTAGTTTCCTTTTTCATGTGCTCGACCAAGTGAAAGCGATTTACGAACCCCAATCTTTTCAGAAAGGGTTGCCATCCAAAATGAGTGTCTGAAAGCATCCAGCTTTCCTCCTGAAGGATCGCGATCCGGAATCCCTGTTTTCCCCAGACTGTCTGTCACAAAACGACACCGCTCTGTAATTACCCATGCTTTTTTAGCAATGAAAAGATGCCCAATTGCCCATTTCTTCTCAGCTGAGGAAAGTTTGAGAAATGAATGTAATGTGCTATTCTGGGATTTACCCATCAATGGAATTACAAACAACAGTAAGAAGAAATATTTACGCATGGCTTAAAATAAACGAACAGCTTCGCTTCTGATTAAATATAATGCCTGTTCTGCAGGATTATTGGTCTGCTCGAGAACATTCTGAAGAAAATGTGCCGCGAAAGTGCCTGCATCAGCTTCACTATTCAATCCTGCAACTGTTACGTTTACCTGTTGAATGGTCTGTTCTATTGCAGATTTCACCAAAGACCAACAATCTGCCGAAACATAAATCTGTTGTGAAAGATTGTGTTCAAACTCTTCATGAATGCTTTGAATAAGCTCCTGCTGTAATTGAAACAAACCTATTCCTGGTCGTGTTACCCTTAAAACAAGCGTTGCAGGTGCAATACGTTCCATCAATAAAGCCAATCGTTCATAAGCCTGCAACCTGACAGGTAAACTTATTTTACGTGCCTGAATCGCTAAAACTTTGTCCGATTGTGTGCTTTGTAATTTCAGGAAGTGTTTCTGCATCAGGTAAACAGCTATCAAAACCAGTAATCCTGGCAAGACCAACTGTGCAATTTCCAGAAAAATATTCATAGTTAAGAATTTAACATTATTACTTTTATCGTGTTACTTGCAAATATCGGAATAATAAAACGAAAGAAGCACAACAATCATATAAAACAGTTTGCATTAAAAATGATAACTTTGCAATGAAATTCATATAAAACCTATTACGATGCAACAAGTCCTGTCAAACAGAATCATAACATTGTCGGAATCAGAAACCCTTGCAATGAGTAAAAAGAGTCGTGCGCTGGAAAGTCAGGGAATCAATGTGATCAACCTTAGTATTGGCCAACCTGATTTCTTTACCCCTGATTATATTAAAGAAGCAGGTAAAAAAGCGATTGATGATAATTATTCAACATACTCACCGGTATCGGGATATGCAGATCTGAGAGAGTCGATATGTCGTAAACTCAAGCGTGACAATAACATCAGTTTCAAACCTTCTCAGATTGTGGTCTCTACGGGAGCTAAACAATCATTATCAAATGTCATACTTGCACTGGTTAATCCCGGAGATGAAGTGATCGTTCCTTCACCATACTGGGTTTCTTATAAAGAGATGATCAAACTTGCTGAAGGTGAAGCAAAATTTATTGAAACTACGATTGAATCCCGTTTTAAGATCACACCTGCTCAACTCGAAGCCGCAATTACTCCTAAAACAAAAATTTTCCTGTTTTCGAGTCCTTCGAATCCAACCGGTACAATATATACAAAAGAAGAATTGCGTGGACTGGCTGATGTCTTTGCCCGCAACAAACATGTCCATATTCTTTCCGATGAGATCTATGAACTCATTAACTTTAACGGCAAACACGAAAGCATTTCACAATTCGAAGATGTCAGAGACAATGTAATCATCGTTAACGGCGTTTCAAAAGGCTTTGCAATGACCGGATGGCGTTTAGGTTATATTGCAGCTCCCCAATTCATAGCCGATGCCTGCGAAAAACTGCAGGGTCAGGTAACATCCGGAACTTGTAGCATAGCTCAGCGTGCAGCTTTAACAGCTATTGATGCAGATCCAAATCAAAGTGAAGACCTGAAAAGAATGAATGCAGCCTTCCTTAAACGACGCGATCTTGTCTACAAACTACTTCAGGAAGTCCCCGGTTTCAAATCATATCTTCCCGATGGCGCTTTCTATTTCTTCCCCGATATCTCTGAACTGTTTGGAAAATCAAATGGAGAAGTAACCATAACAGGCGCTACGATGTTTTGCGATTACGTTATCGACAAAGTTTATGTTGCACTTGTTGCAGGTGATGGATTTGGAAGTCCAAACTGTATCCGGATTTCTTATGCCACTTCAGAAGCTAAACTTATTGAGGCTATAAAACGTATCAAGACTTTGCTGGCAGATTTTAAATAATCCGTCAGTCAGTATAAAAACAACTCAGCGTCAATACTATGCCATCTTCCTATACAGTCACCGGGCTTTTTAAAGCTTTTGAAGATTTAAAAGTTCTCATCCTTGGCGATGTAATGATTGATGCCTACCTCTTCGGAAAAGTAGATCGTATTTCTCCTGAGGCACCGGTACCTATTATTGCAGTAAACAAACGCAAAAATCTGCTTGGAGGCGCCGCCAACGTCGCACTCAATGTCAGAGCACTGGGCGCAACACCTTTGATGTGCTCTGTGATTGGAAATGACCTCCAGGGTGAAGTTTTTTTAAAACTTCTGGGAGAACTAGGCCTGCGTCAGGACGGCATATGCAGGAGTGAATACAGGATGACAACAACAAAAGTCAGAATCGTTGGAAACAAAATGCAGATGTTACGCATTGACGAAGAAACCGAAACCGACTTAAACGCAATAGAGACAAAGCAGTACATTGATAAAATCGAAAAAATTATCACTACCGAAAAAATAGATGTAATTATTTTCGAAGACTATAATAAGGGTGTACTCACAAAAGAGGTGATTTCATATGTAATTGCATTGGCCAATAAGCACAACATTCCAACCAGTGTTGATCCCAAGAAGAAGAATTTTGATCAATATTGTAATGTTACTTTCTTCAAACCAAATCTCAAGGAACTCCGTGAAGGTCTAAAACTTGAAGTCAATCCTGAAGATAAAAAGGCGCTTTCAAAAGCGCTTGAACTATTGCAACAACGGCAAAATGTAAAAATAGCAATGACTACACTTTCAGAACATGGGGTATTTATCAGAGCTATAAAAAACGATGAATCAACAGATAGTCACCATTTTTCAGCTCATTTACGTTCAATCACTGATGTTTCAGGAGCCGGAGATACAGTCATAAGCGTTGCTTCGCTCTGTCTGGCATTGCATCAGGACAGCAAACTGATTGCAGCACTTTCAAACCTTGCCGGTGGATTAGTTTGTGAACATATTGGTGTAGCACCTATTGACCGCGATCTCCTCATCAAGGAATCCAGGTTACTTTTGAAAGACCATTTTACCCATTAATCAGATAATTCAATTATGGCTGAAGGCAAAAAGGAACAGGTAAGATCAATGTTTAACAAGATTGCATGGCGATATGATTTGTTGAACCATTTACTCTCGTTAAATATTGACAAGATATGGCGCCGGAAGTTAGTGAAACTGCTTTCCCAAAAGAACCCTGATTCGATACTGGATATAGCTACAGGTACAGGCGACCTTGCAATTGCTGCATCCAGAATCAAACCCAAAGAAATCATCGGTATAGATATTGCAGATGAAATGCTTGTGTTCGGCAGGAAAAAGATAGCTGAAAAGGGTCTGGATAAAATGATTACACTACAGACTGCAGATTCAGAAAACATCCCCTACCCTTCCGAACGGTTTGATGCTGCGATGGTTGCATTCGGAGTACGTAACTTTGAAAACCTTGATCTTGGTCTCTCTGAAATGTACCGGATATTGAAAAAGAATGGCACTATTTATGTTCTGGAGTTCTCAATTCCAACAAATAAAATGTTTCGGCCTTTTTACTTTTTCTATTTCAAAAATATCTTACCTTTAATCGGAAAAATGGTGTCAAAAGATACAGCAGCTTATACATATCTTCCTGATTCTGTGAGTGCCTTTCCTTCGGGAAAATCATTTATCGAACGGCTTGAAAAAGCAGGCTTTACAAATTGCACCCTTCTTACACTTACTTTTGGTATTGCTACTATTTACACTGGTGATAAATAAACTTCAACATGGATCTAAAAAAAGTAATCATCTTTTTAACTATTCTGCTAAATATCGGTTGCGCATATTCACAACGGGGTTACCAGAATCTGAAAGATTATGACTACGAACCATATCATTTTGGTTTTGTGCTTGGTATCAACCAAATGGGGTTTGCCATTAAACAAAATATTCCAGGAATAAATTACACCTATAACTCAACAAAGTTTAACGGATTAAACGGTCAATCTGATTCATTGCTTTCAGTCGAGCCAAAATCCACAACCGGATTTACAATAGGTATTGTTGGCAATCTGAGGATTACCGATCATTTTGATCTTCGTTTCATTCCTTCTCTCTCTTTTGGAGAAAGATCTCTGATTTACAATTCTTATGTATTAAACCTCAACACACCCAAAGACAGTGCATCTGAGATTTTCAGTTTAAAAAGTACTATGCTCGAGTTTCCATTGAGTCTTAAATACAAGGGGAACCGCATCAATAACGCACGTCCATATATTATCGGTGGTATAAAAGGCGTATTAGATCTCTCTTCTGATGCAAAAAAACAAGCAGATCAAGCCGGGTCATTTATCGTCAAACTAAAACAGATGGATCTATATGGTGAACTTGGAGCAGGATTTGATTTATATTTCGATTGGTTCAAGATGGGTATTGAAGCAAAAGTGTCTTATGGTCTCAGGGATATCATCGTTCGTGACACTCCATCAATGTACAATACTTCCATTAGCCATATGGGTTCTAAAATCTTTCAACTTTCATTCACATTTGAATAGCCTCCTTCAATGTAAATACCCAAATCAGGACTATGAGGCAAATTATTGAACTACAGCTCACACCCAAACAATCTACTGACGAAGATTCAATCCGAAAGCTGGCAGCCAAAATATTAAAGGTTGAGCCTGGCAAAATCCGTCATCTCATATATTTAAAGCGTTCTATTGATGCCCGCTCCAAAAAAATCTGGATCAGGCTGAAGACTGAAGTATTTATCAGTGAAAACCCACCTGAAGAAGAAATCAGCTATCGAAAAGATTATCCATTTGTGGGGAACCGCCCCCCTGTTATTATTGTGGGAGCCGGTCCTGCAGGTTTATTTGCAGCACTCCGACTGGTCGAAAGAGGATTACGTCCTGTCATCATCGAAAGAGGTAAAGATGTAAAAGCCAGGAAGTTTGATATTGCTCAACTGAGCAGGGAACATATCGTAAATCCCGATTCAAACTATTGTTTTGGAGAAGGTGGCGCCGGAACCTATTCTGATGGTAAGCTCTATACCCGTTCTACAAAACGGGGAGATGTTCAAAGCGTTTTACGCGACTTTGTAGCTCATGGCGCCAATCCCGAAATCCTCTATGAAGCCCATGCACATATCGGAACAGATAAACTTCCGGCTATCATTGCCGCCATCCGTAAAACCATACTTGATGCAGGTGGTGAGTTTTATTTCAACCACCGTGTCGAGGATTTTATCATAGAAAACGGAAAGCTGAAAGGAGTGATTACTAAAAACGGGACCCGTTTCGAAGGAGTTTCCGTGATTCTGTCAACAGGTCATTCTGCCAGAGACATATACAGACTACTTCATCAGAAATCAATTCTGCTCGAACAGAAACCTTTTGCCATGGGCGTACGCATAGAACATCCACAGGCACTGATCGATTACCTCATCTACAAACAGGAGGTGCGTGGAGAATATCTTCCCGCCGCAATCTATAACGTTGTTGAACAGGTCGAAGGTCGTGGCGTCTTTTCATTTTGCATGTGCCCCGGAGGCATTATTGTACCTTCGGCAACAGAGCCGGGACAGGTAGTCGTGAATGGGATGTCAAATTCCCAACGCAATTCATCTTTTGCAAATGCAGGAATGGTAGTCACTGTGGGTCCGGAAGATTATCTGCCATTTGCAGATCAGGGACCCCTTGCCGGATTGGCTTATCAGGAATCTATTGAGCACCTCGCTTTTTCAGTTTCTAAAGAGACCCAAAAAGCACCCGCCCAACGGATGGTAGATTTCATCCAATCCAAGACATCACAATCACTCAAAGACACCTCTTACTACCCCGGAATCGTCTCTGCACCGCTACACGAGTTGTTGCCTGCAGAAATCAGTATGCGACTTCAACAGGCCTTTCCTCTTTTCGATAAAAAACTGCGAGGCTATCTGAGCGACGAAGCTCAGTTGCTCATGGTTGAATCCAGAACATCATCACCTGTCCGAATACCCCGTAATCCCGAAACACTCGAACATATTCAGATGCCCAATCTCTATCCATGTGGCGAAGGAGCAGGTTATGCAGGTGGCATCGTTTCATCAGCATTGGATGGAATCAATTGTGCCGAACAGATTGCCTTAAGATTTATAAAAAACATATAGATTTTTTCTTGTTCATTGCTGAAATATTTCAGATATTTACATCATAAATCAATCTAAGATGTCCGAAAAAACAAATCAACTCTTCACGCTACTACAGGAAAAATCATTACTCAAACAGGATGTTTACCGTAAAACTCTTAGCGTTTTCAGGCAATTTAAAATATTAATTCTCACGATTGCAGCAGAATACGCCGAATACAGTAAACAAAACGGTACTTCCATACCCTTTCAGCTAAAAGAAAAAAGTGAGTTCGAAATAGAATTACGCTTCGGTGGTGACATCTTGTTGTTTATGATGCACACAAACATTTTTGAGTTTTCGCGCGAACACGAAGTGATGAAGACACCCTATATCCGCGAAAACAAATCCCGTTCCTATTGCGGCGTAATAAACATCTATAATTTTCTTGCAGATTCTTTTAAATACAACAGGGTCAACGATCTTGGTTATCTGATTGGCAGGGTTTTTATCAACAAAGAACTACATTATTTTATCGAGGGAAAGCGTGAAATAGGATTTCTTTATCAAAACTTTGCCACTTCTGTTGTAGACGAAACCTCGATACGGGCCATCATAGAATCTTCGATTGGTTACACCCTGAACTTCGATCTGCTCACCCCACCATTTGATGCCGTTAAAGAAGTCACTGTTTTCGATATGCAAACCACCTCTGATTACATGAAACTCCGCACAGGCAAACGACTGGGTTTCAAATTTCAAGGCGATCATGATGAAATAGTTGACTAATAAAATTCCTTTTTTACCAATATTTCGACTGAACATATTTGCAATTTCATTTTTTTTTCTACCTTTGCACTCGCAATCGGAGAATTAAATCTCTGTGAACAAAAGCGGCCCGTTCGTCTAGTGGCCTAGGACGTTAGGTTTTCATCCTAAAGATCAGGGGTTCGACTCCCCTACGGGCTACTGAGGTCATCCAAAACAATGAATGACCTTTTTTATTGAAATATTGAGGCCCGTTCGTCTAGTGGCCCAGGACGTTAGGTTTTCATCCTAAAGATCAGGGGTTCGACTCCCCTACGGGCTACCTGGGAAGAAAAGAGGACATCATCAGATGCTCCCTTTTTTTATTTGGGTTGTTTGCAGCAGTGCTGCTAACCAAACTTTTAAATTATTACTTTTTTTTATTAAATCGTACATTTTTATTTGTTTTTAATCAAAAAACATTTACTTTTGCACTCCCCTAATTAAGAGGAATCAAACAAAGAATAAACGAAAGCTGCAGGATTAATATAACAACAGAACATGGCTAACCATAAATCATCGCTCAAGAGAATCAGGTCAAACGACAAAAAAAGATTACGCAACAGGTACTATTCAAAGACCATGCGTAATGCAGTACGTAATTTTCGTGCTATCAGTGTAAAAGAAGAAGCTGCAACCAAGCTGTCTGCTCTGATTTCATTGATTGACAAGCTAGCTAAACGTGCGATCATCCATAAAAACAAAGCTTCTAACCTTAAGTCGAAGTTAATGCGCAAGGTTAACAATCTGTAATCTTTTTTTAAAAAATATTTTATAAAGGCCCCAATGGGGCCTTTGTTTTTTAATGCCTTTGTATTATATTTATATAAACGTAAATACATTGGTGATGAAAGAATATTCAAATAAACTCAGCATTAAGCAATGGGCAGAAGATGACCGCCCACGTGAAAAGCTTCTTGGAAAGGGTCGTCTGGCTTTGAGCAATGCTGAATTAATCGCAATCCTGATCAACTCCGGCTCGACGGATGAATCTGCAGTCGATTTATCGAAACGAATCCTCGCTTCCACACAAGACAATCTCATAGAACTATCCAGATTAAGCATTGCAGATCTTTGCACCTTTAAAGGCATAGGTCCGGCACGTGCAGTTGTAATTACTGCAGCACTCGAACTGGGCAGAAGACGCAGGGAATCAGAAGCCTTACAAAAGAAAACCATCAGCTGTAGTCGTGATGCTTTCGAAGTGATGCAAAGCTCTTTGGCCGACATCAATTATGAAGAGTTTTGGATCTTGCTGCTTAACAGGGCCAATCAGGTTATCCGAAAAGTGAATATCAGTGAGGGAGGGTTTTCAGGAACCGTTGCCGATCCCAAAAAGATCTTCAAGATAGCGCTTGAAAACAGTGCTTCCGGCATCATCCTGTGTCACAATCACCCGAGTGGTAATCTAAAGCCCAGTGATGCTGACATTCAATTAACGCGCAAACTTAAAGAAGCCGGGGCGCATCTTGATCTGCCAATACTGGATCATCTCATCATCGGTGATGAAAAATATATCAGCTTTGCCGATGATGCGCTGTTATAAAAAAGCGTCATGCCCCATATTAGCTATGAAACATGACGCTTTCATCATTCAGATTATTATTTTAAAACAAATGTTCCTTTTAACCTGATATCTTTTGAAGAGGAACCAACGATCACTTCAAAACTCCCGGGATTTGCAACCCATGCTTTTTGATTTACATCATAGTATGAAAATGCTCTCCGGTCAAGCTGAATACTGACAGTTTTCGTTTCACCGGCTTTCAGGAACACCTTGTCGAATCCTTTCAATTCCTTCAATGGACGTTCGACTTTACTGGCAACCTCATGCACATAAACCTGTGCAACCTCGGCGCCATCTATTTTTCCGCTGTTCTTCACACTAAATGTTACCGTCACCTTCTGGTCACCGGTTACACTGCTATTAGCTGGAGTGATTTTAATATTCTGATATGCGAATGTGGTATAAGAAAGACCGAAACCAAACGGAAACAATGGCTCAACTTTTTTGGTATCATAATATCTGTAACCAATCATCAGACCCTCTTTATATTCAACGCGTTTGGTTTTGTTAGGATCGTAGTAATTGTTGAATGTTGGATTGTCTTCCCATCTTTTTTCAAATGAAGCCGGTATTTTTCCGGAAGGATTAGTAATACCAAACAGGATTTCAGCCAAAGCTGTTCCACCCTCTTGTCCGGAAAACCAGGCATGAACAAGTCCTTTAACATCACCCAGCCAGTTAACGGTTGCTACATTGCCTCCTGAACTCAAAACAACAATAACATTATGATTCACCTTTGCAACAGCTTTGATCAGCTCTTCCTGTCCACGTGGAAGCGCAAACGTACGGTCTGATCCTTCTGATTCAGAGTTACGGTTAAATCCAACACAGACAATGGCAACATCCGATTTAGCAGCAAGATCAATCGCTTCATTCTTATCAAACGGAACAACTTCGCGCCATCCCAAATGAATTTCAGCATCGCCTCCAGACTGGTAATACTCCAGTTTTATAGTATGGATCTTTCCTGCTTCCAGTTTAGATTTAACGGTTACCAGAGATGCAGCTTGATCATGCCAATTGTCAGACAACAATTTATCATCAATATACAAGCGATATCCATCATCTCCACTTACCAAAAATTCATAATCGCCTGTCTTCTGAACTTTGATCATACCAGTCCAGCGTGCAGAGAAATTATCTTTCGGGATATCCTGAACCGGAGCTTTGGTCCATTTAAAATTGATTATTTTATCAATTTTGGTAACTTTTGGTTCACCCTTCAGCTCTTTGTTATCAAAATATTCTGCTTTCAATCCGCGATTTTTGTCTGAAGAAGCAGAATTTAAGAGTTCAGCAACGCCTGTTGCATCCTGAGGAGTGTAGAAAACGGAACTACGGAAAGTTGAATTATCAGTGCCGTCTTCAATTCCTGCATTGTAAGCAACCTTAACCTGATCACCGGCAAGCTTTGTTATCCCTGCAAAAGCAGATACAGAATGAAATGTTGTGGTATATGAACTGCCACCACCTGCGGGAACGATATTGGCATTGGGTCCGATTACAGCAATTGTCTTCACTTTCGCCTTATCGATCGGAAGGATCTTTGCTTCGTTTTTCAAAAGTACAATACCTTCGCGGGCTCCCTGAAGTGCTATCTGACCGTTTTCAGGATTATCGAGGGCAATGGCTTTATCGGTTTGTTCCTTATCATAGAAACCATACTGAATGATCATGGTCAGCATCCGGCGAACCTTATCGTCGATTGTAGATTCTTTGACTGTGCCATTTTTAATTGCGGGCAACAGGATCTCCTTATTCATGAATTTTGCGGAAGGCATTTCAAGGTCTAGTCCACCATTGGCAGCGCCAACGCCATCATAAACAGAAGTCCAATCCGACATTACAACACCTTTAAATCCCCATTCACCCTTCAGAATTTCATTGATCAGGTGATTGTTTTGTGAGGCATGTATGCCGTTTACGAGGTTATAACTGGTCATCAATGCAGTTACTTTTCCTTCTTTAACGGCTGCTTCGAAAGCCGGGAGATAGATTTCACGCAGGGTGCGTTCGTCCATATCTGAGCTCACCTGATGACGGTCCCATTCCTGATTGTTGGCAGCATAATGCTTTACGGTAGCAACAACTTTTTGTGACTGAACACCGCGAATATAGGCAGCAGCCATCTTTCCCGAAAGGAAAGGATCTTCTCCATAATATTCAAAGTTGCGTCCATTCATAGGTGCACGGTAAATATTGATACCCGGTGCCAGCAGTATATGTACTCCTCGAGCACGTGCATCACGGCCAAAAGACTCGCCTACTTTGGTTACAATGTTCGGATTCCAGGTTGCAGCCATTTCGATACCAGCAGGATAGTTTGTTGTCGGACCATAATTACGGACGCCAACAGGACCATCCGACATCTTGATTGCAGGAATACCCAACCTTTCGATAGGTCGGATATAAAATCCCTGGTACCCGCCGATGTAATCGACTTTTTCTTCAAGTGTCATTTGTGACAATAGGGCATTGACCCTTGCCTCAATCGGAGCTCCCGGATTTTTATACACAGGGGTCTGGGCAAAAGCATTGGAAAACAGGATACCGCACACAAACAGTATCACAATAAGTAACGATTTTTTCATGTTAAGATGTAATTTTCAAAAGCTAAAAATGATTCATTAAATTCAAGAGCAAATATATTGTTTAAATCTTCAATGACAAAAGATTCATTTACGGTTTCTGTGATGGTGGACTATTCATCTGATCAAATAACACAGTGAAACACTTCCAGGGTGTGTTGTCTCCACCGTTTTCATCCGGCGTTTTAGCATTAAAACCATCGATAAATGTAGCAGCGTCACTCCATACGGTCTGAATCATCCCCAAAAACCTTTGTCCCATGTCCCATGACGATCTTTGTTTAAACTTCAACAAGTCTTCAAACTGCATTTTTGCTACCTCCGGCTTCTTCCAGGGACAGGTCACAACCCTTAAGCCCTTCATTGCAAAATATACCGGAGTTTGCTCGGCACGGTCATAGTGCCAGTCACAAATTACCACATCCTTTGGAATCAGATCTATGGCTCGGAATGTCCCATTACCACTTGCCTCCCACTCACCCATACCCGTAGTTTTTCCATCAATCAGGCGGTCGCCCCAAATCCATAAAGTCCTGTTCAGACCGGCAAGATGATTCCTGATAGTCGAAACTTCTCCAGCATAAAGTTCAGCTTTATCTTTCCCTGAACATCTGGGACATTTATCCGATCCGATATAAAACACTTCATCCATTCCGGCATGAAATGCATCTGTCTCAAATGCATTACAAATCTCATCAACCAATTCAAAAACGACTTTGTGAACTTCGGGATGCAGCGGACAATAGCTTTTGCAATACAAACTGTCGCTGTTTGGCCAGCTATAGTTTTGTGGCATTTCAACCCAGGGGGTTTCATCGAATTGAGGATAAACCTTTAAAAGTTTTCCAACCTTACCTGCCCACGATTGATGACCCAGCAAATTGATCTGTGGAATAATTTTAATACCATTTTTCCGGCAGACATCGACTAACTTTTTCACATCGCCCTCCGAAAGTGAAAGAGTATCACTTAGTTCGGGATGGCTTTTATACTGATAATTAAAATCAACTCTTAAAATCAATGTATTCACATGTCTTGGCGCCAGTTCATCGTTGATAAAGGCAATAAAAGGATCGAGTTTTGCAGGTTTGGGAGCCCCAATGCAAAATCCTCTTACCGGCAAAAGTGTCTCCGGCTTATCCTGACTATAACTCATATTACAAAACAACAAAGAGCCGATCAGAAAGATTAATTTAAACATCAATTTAGATTTCATAATCAATAATTGCTTTTAGTAACTTTGACCCTATTTTAAATTATACCATGAACGCCATCTGGAAAGAATGCTACAAATTACGAACTTTTGACGTAGACCTGACAAATCATGTAAAAATCAGTTCAATATTTAACTTCATGCAGGAATCAGCTGCCAATAGTGCTGATTCTCTTGGATTTGGATATGATCAACTCATCGAGGAACAACTATTCTGGGTGCTTTCGAGGGCAAAAATTGAATTCAATACATTGCCCTCTCTGGGAGATGAAATCAGGATTGAGACCTGGCCACGTGGTCTGGATAAAATATTTGCCCTCCGTGATTTTCTGATTTATGATGGAAACAATACTTTGGTTGGAAAGGCCACTACTTCATGGCTGATGATCGACGGAAAGACCAAAAGGCCAGTCCGCAATGATATTCTTGCACAACGTCTTCCAAACATTGACGCTACCAATGCCATTGATGAACCATGTGGAAAAATAGAACATGTTGCAAATCCCGAATTCATCAATGAGGTAAAGGTCGGCTACACAGACATTGATATCAATCAGCACCTCAACAATGTCAGGTACATAGAATATATCCTCAATTGTTTTCAACCAGAAATATACAGGATTAATCGCATAAACAGACTTCAGGTCAATTTCCTCAGTGAATCCAGATACAATGATTTAATCAGTCTATACAAAGCCAATGTCGGTAAAGGAAATAACGGTTATTACATTGAAGGCATCAATCAAAACGAACAAAAAGTTTTTCAGGCATCTATTGAATGGGAGGCATGATTTTTGTAATTTTAAAGCATAAAGAAGAACTTTTCATCTCTAATCAGAATCAAAAACGGATTTTCTGTTTGAAAAATGAAAAGGTGAAAATTAGAAACTGTTTAAAATTGTCCGTAGAACATAAATGTCAATAGAAATGTCTGAAATATAGGTCTTTTCCCCGTAGGAGATCAACCTTTAATGTTAATGTCCTACGGGCAAAATGAAGAGACGGTTTGTGTTTCTATTGACATTAATGCCTTACGAGCAAAAAGAAAACCAAAATTTAAACAAATTCTTATTTTGTTTGAAAGTTCTTTAATGATTCTTTGAATACTCTTTTCTCAAAGAAAGTTTATTCTAAATTCTCACTTAATTGAGACATGGTTTATCCATACTCTTAGGGTATATATTAAGTATGGCTCAACTATGTCTCAAGTATGTCTCAACTATGGCTATCCACTTAGTCATCAAACAATTATAAAACAACTTTAAAACGGTATTTTTCTCATGGAAAAACACCCTTTTTGACTCCTAAAAACCGGTAAAAATTATCTTCCTCCCGGGGGACAGTATTCTAATAAAAAGTGCTGGCTGATATTTGAGAGATGCTGCGAAGTGCCCTGTCCTTCATAAATACCATGTGATCTGTTGGGATATGACATCATCTGGAAAATCTTGTTGTTTTTGATCAATGCATTGATCAAAACCTCTGCATTGGCATAATGTACATTGTCGTCACCGGTTCCGTGAATATAAAGCAGATTTCCCTTCAGGCCGGCTGCATGTGTATATGGCGATCCGGCCAGAAAATCGGCACGTGTCTCTTCGGGCAAACCCATGTAGCGTTCCTGATAAGTGTTGTCATATGCCAGCTGGTTTCCCACGGCTGCCACGGCTATCCCGGTTTTGTAAATTTCGGGATATTGGAATAGAAGATTGCAAGTGCTTGATCCTCCCCCACTCCAGCCATGTACAGCAACGCGGCTGGTATCTACAAAATTCCATTTCAGGATTTCTTTGGCAGCCATTGCCTGATCACGGATATTGATGATGCCTATTTTACGGTAAATAGCCTTTCGCCATTCGCGTCCACGGGGAGCTGGTGCGCCACGATTTTCGACCGAGACATAAAGATATCCCTTGTCGGCAACAAAGCCACCAAACTGCATATCGCGTCCCACACCATTGCGGTCGTTCACTGTGCAGGCAGCGGGTTCACCATAAACCGTGAAGAAGATTGGATATTTCTTGGTTGGATCAAAATCTTTTGGTTTAGCCATCCACCCGTCAATAGTGATGCCATCAACTGTCTTGACCTGAAAAAACGAGATCTGTTTACCCAATGGATCTTCCTTCAGATTATTGGCAATATTTAATTTATCATCAACCGGTTTGTATGAAGGCAGGCTAACCCATTCTGAAGCTGAATAATAGAGGTGACTTGAAAAACTATGCCTTGCCCAGTTGCCATTTGGCGACATTGTGTAATTGTGTGTTCCATCAGGTTCAGTAACATATACTCGTTCGGGCGCACCTGTGCCATCCAACCTTGTTTTATAAAGATAACGCTGGGTTGCATTGGTTGGCGAAGCGCTGAAATAGATCACGTTATGCATTTCATCGATCAGATAAATCTTCATTACATCGAAGTTTCCGGTAGTAATCAGTTTTTCAGAACCATCCATTCCTATTCTGTAAAGATGACGCCAGCCATCCTTTTCACTTGCCCATACAAAAGCTTTTTTCCCTTCAATCCAGTTCCAGCCAACATTATCGCCACCGTTCCATGCGGCTTCAATATCAACCCAGGTGCTGTCGTTTTCCTTCCAGATCCGGTTACAATCACCTGTTTTGGTATCAGCTACCAATATCCGGGATTCATTTTGTTTGCGGTTCAACTGCTGAATGATGAGTGCGTTGTTATCTGCCCATTCCATCCGGGTGAGATAATTCTGACGCAAATCACTGCTGGTGTTGATCCATTTTGTCTTTGCTTTGGCAATATCCACGACGCCAATCTTTACAGGCGAAGGATCGGTGCCGGCTTTTGGATATTCAACCGGGACCACAAATGAATAGGTTGAATCAGTAGTGTTGAGCATTAAATAGTTGCGAACCTTGGAAGCATCCGTATTCCAAAAGGCAATTTTAGTTCCGTCGGGACTCCAGCGGAAACCATCCCTGCAGTACAATTCCTCGGCATACACCCAGTCGAAAGTGCCATTGATGTTGCGGTCTTTGGTATCAAATGTCAACTGTTTAACCTTACCCGAAAGCAAGTCTTCGACATATAAGTTGTAAACTACAGCATCATTTTTTTTATCCTGATAGACATAGGCTACTTTGTTTGCATCAGGTGAGAATTTAGCATACATCAATCCATTCTGACGCAAACCCTGACCCAATTGAACTAATTTTTTATCTGTAGTATTATAGACCCAAACCTCACCTGTTGTCTTGTGATAAAGTGTGGTAGTTTTGACATTTATTAACAATTTATTATAGTCATCAGACCATTTATAACCAGAAGGTTGTAGTGCGATGGTCGAACCCTTTGGAATTAACTGATCTGCTTCAATCAAAGTGGTCTTATTCATAGAGGGTATTTCTACTTTCACCACCTTTCCACTCTCGAAGATAGTATAGCTATTACCATCAGCCATCCAGTTCAATGCTTGTGGCAAACAATTTATTGTTAAGATACTTAGTAAAATTGTGACAATAATTTGTTTCAACATGACAATAGATTTTTTTGATTATGGGTTGACATTTAGAACTGCTAAAATACAAAAATAGTGGTGTAAACTGCAATTT
>Ga0209748_1000667_pt1 | contig 17816 bp, 20 predicted proteins | sample BarGraIncu00421A_FD_185490 | JGI IMG/M metagenome (GOLD analysis project Ga0209748, IMG submission 185490) | Arctic peat soil microbial communities from Barrow, Alaska - Barrow Graham LP Incubations 004-21A (SPAdes) (version 2) | ecosystem: Environmental > Terrestrial > Soil > Wetlands > Peat... | reverse complement strand
TACTGTGCATGACAGCTACCGATCTTACTTTCAATATGAAACGGTGAACAACGTCCTGTGTAATGCGTACCATCTGCGGGATCTGGTTTTCATTCAGGAACAATATCACCAAATCTGGGCTGAAGAGATGCAAACCCTGCTTTTGGAGATCAAGGATGCCGTTGCAGCGGCGCAAGAGGACCGGGACACGCTATTTCCCGATCAGATCACTAACTTTGAAAGTCGCTATGACGTCATTGTCGCGGCGGGCTTACAGGTCAACGCATTGCCAGAACCGGCTGAACTGCTGCCGAAAAAACGCGGTAAGCGCAAACAACACCCCGCCAAGAACCTGGTCGATCATTTCCAACTTCGAAAACGGGAAACACTGGCTTTTAGGTCTGATTTTAAGGTGCCATTTGACAATAATCAGGCAGAACGCGATCTTCGTATGGTCAAACTCAAGCAGAAAGTGTCGGGCTGTTTTCGATCTGAGGATGGAGCAAAAAACTTCTGCCAAATCCGAAGTTATATCTCGACTGCGCGCAAAAACGGACAAAAAGTTTTGGAAGCTTTACAAGCAACCTTGATTGGCTCACCATATGTTCCACCTATTCTTCGGGCTCATTTCTTTACAGCTTAGGCAGTTACAACAAACTTATCAAACTCATCATGGTGTGTGGAGCGGATTTCCCTCTAGAATTGTTTTTACATCTTCCATTCCTGGCAAGACAGCAAAATTGTAACGCGAGTAGAGTGCAAATACGTATTTGGCATTGCGCCCAAGCTCGGTGTAAATTCCCCCTGCGCTGACACTATAGTTTCCTTGTTTTAGCGAATTCCACTGGGAAAGAGTAAAGACCATTATAGGAATATCCTGATATGGATTCTCAGAAGTCCAAAGAGGATACCTAATGGAGATTATAGGACCTTGCTCGACGGTTATATCACTATTTCCATTGTCGTAGCCCCGCCATGTGTCGGTGATGATTGAATATCCTTTCCAACTGACCGGTAACGAGAAGCTAAAACCATATTCGGTATTCTGGTATTCAAGTGATTCTGTTGGTTGTGTGGTTGGCAACGGCTTTGTCACAGATGGCGTGCATCCCACAAATAGCCCTATTAATAACGAGAGTAAGGCCAACGATAAGAACTTGAAATATATTTGATTGCGCAAGTAATACTCTCCTCTTGTGACTTTCCGTTCAATTATTTATTATACAAGCTTTTGACATGCTGCAATTTCACCTGAGCAGTTACAAAATAAATTTTGTCATCCTGAGCATCTTTTGCGAAGGATCTGCTAGATCCGGCTTGCTACTAGAAGATGCTTCGGTTCCCTCAGCATGACAAATTTTCCAATATTTGTGATTCCAATTAATCTTACTGATTCAGTCCATGCTCTGCCGTCCAGAGAGGGCACGCTGCAGTGTATTCTGATCGGCGTACTCAATGTCCCCGCCCACGGGCAAGCCGCGCGCCAGACGGCTCACTTTGATCCCCATCGGCGCAATGCGCTGCTGCAGGTAAAGCGCGGTGGCATCACCTTCCATGGAGGGGTTGGTGGCGATAATCACCTCCTGCACCTCACCCATCTTCAAGCGCTCCAAGAGCGGGAAAATCTTGATTTGGTCGGGTCCGATGCCTTCAATTGGTGAGAGCACACCCATCAACACATGGTACTTGCCTTGATATGCGCCAGTGCGTTCAATGGCTAAAACGTCCATCGGTTCCTCGACCACGCACAGCAAGGCTTCGCTGCGGATTGAGGAGGCACAGATATCGCAGAGTTCCTCGCCTGCTAGTGTGATGTTAAAGCAACGGCTGCAATGGCCGGTATTGGCTTTAAGTTCTTCAAGGGACTTTGCCAGTTCAGCCGAGACCTCATCTGGTGCCTTGAGCAGATAAAAAGCCAGACGTGAAGCGCTCTTTGGGCCAATTCCAGGCAGACGCGCAAAGGACTGGACGAGGGCTTCAACCGGTGCGGGTAATGTTTTCATCTAGGGTAGTCAGCCTAAAAACCGAGCCCCATACCGGAAAGCATCCCGGTAAAGGGAGCCATTTTGTCTTCAGCCATTTTTTTGGAATCTTCGATGGCCTTGTTGGTGGCAGTTAACACCAGATCTTGCAGCATTTCCACGTCCCCGCTTTCAAGCAGATCTTTGTCAATCTTCACTTCCAGAACGCGCTGATCACCGCTCATGGTGACGCTCACCCCTCCGCCTCCTGCTGAAGCCGTAATCTTTTCATCTGCCAGCGAAGCTTGGGCCTGCGCCATTTGTTCCTGCATTTTTTGAATTTGGGCCATCATGTTGCCGCCAGGGCGCTGCATACTGGAACCGTGAAATCCTTTAGCCATTAGTCGTTCTCCTTTTTCCGTTTTTCAATTCTGGTCACCTTAGCGCCAAGTTCTTGTTGGGCTTTTTCAACCAATCCTCCGGGCACGATCCCTGCCACATTCCCAAGCCCTCCCGCGCCTTGACCAACGGTTAAGGCTACCAGGATTTCTTGTTTGAACATGCGCTGCAGAACCCGTTTGAGAATCCTGAGATTTTTTTCATCATTCATTTTATCGCGCAGAAGCTCGCTCTTGAAGGAAATGGTAATCACGTTGCCATCAATGTTGGCCAGTTCGGAAGAATTCACCAGCGCGCCAACCATCACATTTTCCTTGCTGACTTTGCTGCGAATCTGATCCCAATGCTGCCGGAGGGAATCCAGGCTAAAGGCGATGCCATCAACATTTTCAGGTACTTCCTCTGGTTTTCCTGGTTTTAGGTCAGTCGGTTTACTGACCGGTTTTTGAACGGGCGGCGTGTTGGGGGATGGCGTCCGCTGGACAAGCAGGCTTTCTTCGTCCTGGCTGAGCGTGCTGGTAAATGCCAATTCCAGGCTGAGCCCAGGGAACCAGTTGGCTTTAAGATCGGTTGCCGCTTCGCCAAAGGCGGTAATGGCCTTGATCAATTGGGGCGTGTTGAATGCCTCTGCTTGTTTGCCCATCCGCTCGCGCTGCTCAGGGGTCAGTTCCAGGGTTTTGCCGCCTTCCAATTTAATGACCATCAGATTGCGCAGATAGTCCACCACCTGGCGTGAGAATTGCCTTGGGTCTCCGCCCGAATCCAATGTGGCCTGGATGATCTCCAGACCCCTTGCGGAGGATTGCTGGAGCATGGCATCCACCAGTTCGATAACAGACTGGCTGGTGGCCGTGCCAAGTAAGTTTTGCGCCATCGCCAGGTTAATCTTCTTACCGATGGACGAAAGTTGGTCTACCAGCGAGATGGCATCCCGCATGGCACCGGTGGCTTGACGGGCAACCAGAGATAGCGCGTCGTCATCAATCTTAATTTTCTCCTGTTTGCAGAGGACTTTCAGTTTCTCAATGATGATTGGCACCGGGATGCGCCTAAATTCGTAGCGCTGGCAGCGGCTGAGCACGGTGGCTGGAATCTTGTGGATTTCCGTAGTGGCCAGGATGAAAATGACATGCGAAGGCGGTTCTTCAAGCGTTTTCAGCAGGGCGTTGAAAGCAGAGGAGGAAAGCATGTGCACTTCATCGATGATGTAAACCTTCATGCGCCCCTGGCTGGGGGAGAAATTGATCTTATCGCGCAGGTCGCGGATGTCGTCCACGCTGGTGTTGGAAGCGGCATCAATTTCAATCAAATCCAGGAAGCGCCCTTCGTTCACGGCAAGGCAATTCGTGCAGTGATTGCAGGGTCGTTTGCTGAGGTCTTCTTCAAGACAATTAACCGCTTTGGCGAGTAAGCGCGCGCTGGTGGTTTTGCCCGTGCCGCGCGGGCCGGCAAAGAGATAAGCATGCCCCACCTTGTTGGTGGCAATGGCATTCTTGAGCGTTGTAACAATAGGTTCCTGGCCTACAACCTCTTCCCAGAGGGCTGGGCGCCAGGTTCTATAAAGGGCTTGCGACATGGCTTCTCCTATGGCACCTGGAAGTTGGTTTGAACTTTACCGTTGGCATCCTTGAGGGTGAGGATATCACCCCGCTGCCAGAGCGAGACATCGCTCCTCATGTACAATTCCAAAACCGTATCCGTACCTGTTTTTGAAAACAACTTTACAGTGCTGTTTTGCGCCAACCTTAAGTCGGGAAAACTGTAGTTTTGACCGCGTTTACTCTGCAAGGTCCAATTGAGTAGGTTGGCAGTGGCCTTCCCCTGGTTTTTAATCAGCACGTACTCTGTTTGCAGGTCGCCCGCCCCAAACACCCCGCCGATGAGCAAATTCAGCTCCAGCGGCGTTGCTTGCGTGGGTGTGTCCCCGCTGGTCGTCATCGTTTCGGGTGCAGGCACGGCAACAATCTCTAAACGTTCCTCAGCCAATGCCATAATCCTGGGTCCAAAATAGTATAGGACGGCAAAGACAGTAGCAGCTGAGATAAGAATGTTGAGGAGTAAAAATGGCAGGGTCTGCTTCCAAAATTTCATGCTTCACCAAGGCTTTAATAATAGCATAATTGCCCGCTGGAACCGCGCTTGCTCAGTAGGAATACTTCATCTACCGCCTTTTCCTCGGAAACTGGGATGAATTTGATTGAAGCTTACCCTCATTGGAAACCGGCTTTTCTTCGTTCTCGAATTTTATTGAAGAAGGCGATCTTAACATAACCATAACGTGGAATTATTACTGATTTAACTAACGCGCGTTATGCTATTCTCGTTGGGCAAAAATGTTTCTCTCCTTTCAAATTTGCCCTGACAGGATCATTTGTGACAAAACACTATTTTGATCGAAACTAAAACTGGAGCGGGTGAGGCTCCAGTTTTAGTTTTAAAGCGCAAGCGATGTTCTTCTCGTCATCTCATGCATTACTGATTCGCTATTTCCACAATCTGCTGAATGTGCTCAATGTGGTCGTGTTGGTGCCAAAGCAGCCGCCGCACCAGCTTGCGAGCCGACCAAAGTTCTCCTTCCTGGTCCAGAACAGCAGTGTTTCCTGCCAACATGGGCAAGGTCTTTTGCACAAGCGTATAACTGAACTCGAGTATCTTGAACGGATTGTGCACCAGTAATTCCGCGGTTGGTAGCGGCAGGTCAAGGTAACCCAGGTACTGAATTTCCGTCCGCCCGATATGGTTCAAAATGCCATTAATGTTCCAGCGCTGTCCTGGCAGCATGCGGGTCATCATCTCTGGGCTTAAGTTTCTCACCCCTGCCAGCAGGTCTTGCCTTTGCCAGGTGTGTATCTTTAAGGCTTGTTCAATTTCCACTGTCCTCAGGGGACGGCGGTCGTCTTCAAAGAATGCATTGACCGTTACGTTTTCATCGGTGACAAAGCTATCAAAACTTTCCTCAACCTGTATCTTAAACTCGGCAATGGATACCTGGTTGGTATTGTCATGCTGGCCAATCCAACTCTCAAATTCAGCTAATGCCTGTGGCAATGCGGCAAGTGCTTCAGTATCGTTTTTTCCACAGGCAAAAGCCCCTGGAAAATCCAATGCCCAGGCCAAACTTCGGTCTTCAACGCCGCGCTCCAGCCCAACGTGCACCGGCAAGAAACTCATTTTTGTTCGTAAAATAGCGGTAAATGCCCCAACGAGATGATCTGCATCCATTCTGCCCGGTCACCTTCTGTCAGAATGGCCGCCTCTGCCGCCACTTGCGCCCCGGCTTTTTCTGCAATCAGACGCATAGCTTGCAGTGTGGATCCGGTACTGATGACGTCATCAAGCAGGATCACTTTTTTGCCTTTAATCTGGTCGATATCTTTCTCGTCAATGATCAGAATCTGGGGCTTTCCAGTGGTAATGGAGAGCGTTTCCACGCTGATTAAGTTTCCCATGTAGGGTTTGCTTTCTTTACGCAGAACCAGGTAGGGTTTGCCTGTTTCCCTGGCCAGCATGTGGGCAATGGGAATGGATTTGGCCTCTGCGGTAACAATCACATCGTATGTAGTCCCGGCTAGTTTTTCCGCCAGAGCTTTGGCACAGGCATCCACCAGTTCCACATCTCCCAGAATATTAAGGATGGCGATACGCAAACCAGGTTTTACTTCAAAAAGTGGCAGGTCCCGATGGACCCCGGCAATATCGATTGGATAGACTTCACGTTTTTCTTTCATAGGTACCTCCAAAAATCCTTTTCGATTTTAATCCGAAAAGCGGATCTGTGTGATTATCTGCTCAATTTGTTTGGGAAGTTTCCAGTTTAGAATCAGCTAGTGCCGAGGACGCCGACCCCGGCACTAGTATTAAGGAGGAGAAGAAGAGAAGTCGCCCTTTCAAATTTATCTTACTTGCTTTAGGATTAAACTGCTTGACGCTTAACCTACGATTACCCTACGATTTGATTTTTGTCCCCCGGATTGATCCGGGAAATGTTAATGAACGCAATCAGAAACACACTAAGGAACCGCATGGCAAAGACCATTTTTATCCCAAGTCCGCTTGGCACACTCGAAGCCAGGTACAGCCCCGAAGGCGTATCCTCGTTGGGCTTGCTTCCGAAGGACAGCCCTGCACCCCTCGATGACATCGATTCTCTCGATGCGCAGGGTCAGGAGATTGCTGGCGCAGTAGCCGGCTATTTTAACGGCGATAAAGGAGCTTTGGATACCCTAAAAATTGATCTTTCAGCGGTGACTCCTTTTCAACTCACTGTCTATTCTGCGTTGCGCAAGGTTACCTGGGGCCAGGCCCTCAGTTACGGCGGTCTGGCATCCGCGGTAGGAAAACCGCTTGCCGCCCGTGCCATCGGGGCGGCTGTAGCCCATAACCCGCTATTGTTCATTATTCCCTGCCACAGGGTTCTGGGGGCAGATGGAAAAATGCACGGCTTTAGCGCTGAAGGCGGTCTGGCTACCAAGGAATGGTTGCTCAGGCATGAAGGCCAGCAGATTGAGAACGGAAAGTTGATACTCCCTGAAGCTGCGCCAGACGAGATCACTCAGGCAGTACCCGACTACGGCGGTTTCCATAGCGGTTATGTGGCTTTGGTAGGTCGCCCAAATGCCGGAAAGAGCACCTTGCTGAACCGTTTACTGGGTCAGCCAATCGCGGGGGTCTCGGCTAAACCCCAAACCACCCGTAGGCGCCAGCTTGGGATACTGACCACAGACAAAGCCCAGATTATTTTTCTGGACACACCCGGATTTCATGACCCCATCGATAAACTGAGCGAGTTTATTAACGCTGAAGCTTTCTACGCACTGGCAGACGCAGATATTATTGCTTTTCTTGCAGATAGTACCGCTGCTCCGGATGTGGTGGACCGTAAGCTGATCGAGATGCTGCAAAAGAAACCGGCTGACCGTGTACTGCTCGTGATGACCAAGCAGGATTTGGCTGATGGAGTAACCCGTGTGGCCAATGAACTGACCAATCAAAAACTACTCCCGGGTGTGCGCACCCTTCGGATTTCTGCGGAAATGGGAAAGGGTGTTGAGGAACTCATTTCAACCCTGGAAGAGATGCTGCCAGAAGGTCCCAAGTATTACCCTGAAGAACAAATCACCGAAGATTTTGAACGTGATATTGCCGCCGAAATGATCCGCGCCAGTGCCATGGAGAAGCTTGATGACGAAATGCCTTATAGCTTGGCTGTCCGGGTATTGGAGTTCACTGAGCGAAGCAACGGTGATCTCTATGTTTTGGCGGCTATTTTCGTCGAAAGGGAAGCTCAAAAGGGCATACTTATTGGTCGGAGCGGACAAATGATTAAGGAGATTGGTGTTTCTGCCCGAAAAGCCATAGAGAACATGGCAAATCGAAAAGTTTTTCTATCCCTGGATGTCAAGGTCCAAAAAGATTGGAAAAATAACCCCTTCTTCCTAAAAGAAATGGGTTTGGCAAAACAGAAATGACATCTCTGCAGCCTCGCCTAAAAGCCCTTTTTGGACGTATTGCTGGGCTGCCGCCGGATAAAAGGATAGAATTGTACTCATGACCGAGGGTCTGCAATCCTCTATTGTTATTAAAGAAATGTTACAAGGCTTTCAGTCTTTGCCTTTCTTTGTCCTTTTTGTTTTAATGGCAGTAATCACCTGGTTTGCCGCGGCTACAAGGCGTATGAAGCTCTACTATGCCGTGAAACCCTTTGTTATTCTCCCGCTTATTGCCTGGTTCATCACCCGCGGTGGTACCGATCCACCTTACTTGTTATTCCTGATTGGCCTAAGCCTGTCCTTTTTCGGGGATATCGCCATGATCTTTCGGAACAAAATTATCTTCTTCACCGGCATGGCTCTGTTTGCACTGGCACATTTTACCTACGCGCTAGGATATTCGCTCTGGCCGACCACCTTGATTTCTGTCGGAAATTTCCTACTGGTACCCGCGCTCGTGATCCTTTTTGGAACTTTATTCTACAGACCTGTCGCAAACAAGAACCCAACTATAAAGACTTATTTTAAAGTGGCAATCGCCTACGCAGTTTTTATCCTGACCATGCTGACCATGGCTGTAGCCAGTTACGCTCGCCAAGGGTGGTCTCCGATCCCAGCAACATTGGCATCCGTTGGTGCACTCTTATTTGTGGTTTCGGATATGATGATCGCCTTGGAAAAGTTTGAATACACCCAGAAGAATCTACGGTTTTGGGTCATCTCTTCCTACCATCTCTCACAATTTTTGATTGCCAGTTCAGTCCTATATATCGTTAATGGGGGGTTTTATCTCTGAACTTGATTGTCTGAATAGTAAAAACCTTTTACATTCCACCAATCGGGGGTGGGGGACTCTTCGATTATGCTCTTTCCAAAGTATAATTGCCCGCAAGATTTACCCCTAAATTGATTTGTAACTGTTTCATATTTGCATATTTCAGAAAAGTTCAGTCAAAGAGAGTTCTTTATTCATTCTGTTCTTCAGCAATTGTACCCAGTCTTTGGAAGCCTCTGGAGACGAAAAAATGGGCAGAGAAGCGGAGATGGGCTGATACAGTGAAGGAGAATGTTTTCGGTTCGGAAGTGCATGAGATTGGGCTGTCATAGGTCGGTTAAAGACAATCTTGGAAAGGTTATCTTTGTGTCTCAGGACAGCAAGCATGGATTGAGCGCCATCGATAGACCAGGCGAAACCGCGGCCGCGCATTCTCTGTCGGACAAGTTTATCGACGTTGGCTTCAGCAGAACCCAGAGTGGCTGATTTCAAGTCTGGCAGTGAATAATGCTGCAGGTCAAGCAGAGCGTTCTGGTTGTTCTCAAGGTATTGCAAGGTGTGTTTCAGCAACTCCGCCTGTTTGCCCCTGGTCTTACTGATCAAAGCCAGGAGTTGGGGTTTGACGGTATCAAAGGACTGGGAGAAGATAGCGTCCAAAAGTGCATGGCTATTGGTCAGTTTGCTGAAGGCAGAGTGAACCGCACGGGAAACATGGAAACGATCCAGGACGGCTATCTGAGGCAGGTTGAGCAAGTCAAAGCTGTGTTTTACCCAGGTCGCCCCATCACCGCCCACCACCAGACATTTGGTTTGGTTGAGCTCAAAATTACGATCGGCCAGTTCACGTAACTTGATCTGCCATGTCTCGTTGGAACCGCCCAACTGGGTCATCACCACCTTGTTCTCACAGGCAAAACGATGGCTGCCGATGCTCCTCTTTCCGGTATACAAGAGCCCAACTTTCACCTCTGCCCGCCTGGCTTCGGCTTGTTGCAAATGCAGCCACACACCATCACTCTCGGCATACAGGACCGGCGCCTTGATCTTCCCAGCCTCCTCTTCTCTCTGCCAGTCCCCTTCGGTTGCGCTGATGAAGGCTCCAAACCGCTTCACCATGCGCTGTAAACTGCTCGGACTGATGACCGTTTTCAAGAGATAACTCAGCATCTCTGAGGCATTCCGATAACTGCTCCGACAAGCCAGTAAACAACCCATCTCCTGTACCCTGCGGCTGCTTCGAGCATAAGACTCCACCCCCAGAAGCAGGTCTAGAGGTTTCCATATTCGACCGCGCTCATCACGATAGATGCGACGTCGATATCTGATGTGGCCGCTTTCGAAGACTACCTTTCGCTTTACCCGCCCCAGATTCTTCCACCCCTTGGGTAGGCTCTCTTGTATCTGATCATCCAGAATTTGCACTACCGTCTGAAAGATCGCACAACCTACTTCCTGACTGAGATCTTTAATCGCGCTCTCCAGTTGTTCTGCTGGTATGTTTTGTTGTATTTCGCGCTTTTCCTGACCAACTACTACCGTTATAATGATCGAGACAGCTTGTTCTGTCATGTGAGAGTTCCTCCTTTTTTTGTGGCAAACTAATTATGGATGGAACTCTCTTTTTTGTGTCCCTTTTCTTCTTATAGTCAAATTTGATACTGTAACATAAGCCTATCCATCAAAGATTCGAGTGATTGCAGATGTTACAATTGATTCAGATATGGAGCCTCAAATGAATCTTTCTCTAAGCCTTTTCCGCCTGCAAACCCTTTTTACCCGCCGAGCGGTTATTCGCCGTCGTCTTGAACAAATTGAAATTACGCTCGCTGAAGAAGAGACTGTCAAAACGGCAGATCAAGCTCGGCAAGTTGCGGTTCAATCTTATGAAATTGCCCAAAAACAGCAGTCGGAGCATCAAGTGTTGATGGATGAACGCCGACTTAAGAAGGATCTCACCCACGCCCAGCTTTTTGGAGGCAAGGTTCGCAGTCCCAAGGAACTTCAAGAACTTGAATTGGAAGAAAAGAATCTCACCGAACTTCTTGCCAGGATGGAAGATGAAATGATGACCCAAATGGCTTCTTCAGACCAGGCTAAGTCTGATCTCGAAACCGCCCTTTCCACTCACCAAGCCGCCATTGACCAGAAGGCCACTAATAGCTCCCTCCTCATCAGTGAACGCACCAGACTAAAGGAAGAGTTGGGACCTTTAGGCGCGCAACTCAAATCTCTCGCGCAGGAAATTCCTGGCGATGTTTTCAACGACTTTCAAGATCTCCTGAGGGTCAAAAAAGGCCGTGCTGTGGCCGAAGTATTTGATGGCAGTTGTCAGGCTTGTGGCATGGATCTCACTCCTGCTGATCTACAGTTAGTTAAATCTTTTCCAAAACCTATTCGCTGTAAAAACTGCGGCCGGATGCTTTTTTTCAAAAGTTAATTAGCGCATTGCAGCGACAATCAGTTGGGTAAGCAACCATTCAATCAGATAAATCGCGATCATCAAAATCACAGGTGAAAAATCCAAACCGTTAAACGGTTTCACGATTTTGCGTATGGGCGTGAGCATCGGGTTTACAATCCGATCGACTAAGAACCTTATAGGGTTGGTAATTGGTAGAAAATACGATAAAAGTACATATGCCAGCACGAGTAATGAAAGTACCTGCCCAATCGAATGAATAATACTCAGTAATAATCCCATTTTTTTCCTTTGCTAATTGCGCTTTCCCAAAATTGCTTCACCGATACGGATGACAGTGGCTCCTTCTTCGATGGCCACCTGAAAATCAAATGAAGTACCCATCGAAAGCTCGCTCATTTTCAAGCCGAAACGTTTATTCACTTCCTCAAGCAACTCTCTCAATGTGGCAAAATGACCCCGGTTAGCTTCCGGTCTCTCCTGCAATGGCGGCATTCCCATCAAACCAATCAAACTAAGGTTTTCCAGCCTGGCGATAGCTTCAAGGTCCATATAGAAATGGTTCTTCGCGCTTTGACTATCCACACGATAGCCGTCCTTATTAGCTTCTGCCGCGATGTTCACTTCAATGAGGATATTCTGTGCGCATTTGGTTGCTTCACGCAAACGGCCAATCTTGGAGGCCAGTTTCAGGCTATCCACCGAGTGGATTAGATTAAAACCGTGCGCTATCAGATTTGCCTTACGGCTTTGAATGTGGCCAATCATCTCCCAGTGAATACTGGGCTGGTCCTTGAATTGTGCCACCTTGGAAGCTGCTTCCTCCGCGTAATTTTCACCAAATGTTGAGAGTCCGGCTTCAATAGCCGCCTGGATGGTCTCCACGTTATGCCGCTTGGAAACCACTAACAATCGTGTGCTATCAGCCGACCTACCTACTTTTGCGGCCGCCGCAGCCATGGCTGCTTTGACCTCAGCTACCCGCAAACCGATGACATCCACCATTTCAGTCATTTTTGGACTCCCGCAGTGCCATCACCACCCCAAAGCGTCCTGTGGCACCTTTCTCCTTGCGGTAAGAAAACCATTCCTGCAAGTTTTCGGCTGTACAGAAATGCGAATTCTCAATATGGCTAACGCCAGCCTGGCGGAGTGTGTCTTCGATTGCTGCAGGTAAATCCAGCAGGAATCGATCGTTGTTTGGTTTAAAATACTTCTCCGCACTACTCCCCCACTGATCGAGGAATTTCTTCTGCACTTCATGGCCAACCTCATAGCAATTGCCGCAGATACCTGGGCCAATACCCACTTGCCAGTCTTCCGGCGTACAGTTAAAGACTTGGCAAGCTTCTCTCACGGCTACATCGGCAATGCGGTCCAGAGTGCCCTGCCAGCCCGAATGGACAATTCCAATTGCTTTCACATTGGGATTGTAAAAGAGCAAAGGTAAACAATCAGCAAATACCATTGCCAAAGTCACTTCTGGTTTATTGGTGAACATGGCATCTCCCGCCTGGGGGATGCTGCCTGGCACCAAGGCTTGGTGCGCAAAATGGACTTTGGTTCCATGCACTTGCCAGACGTTGTATCGGCTGTTTAGGCTTCGACCCAGTAGATTGTAAACTTTCTGGTGATTTTCCAACACTACTTCGGGCTTGTCGCCGCAGGTACGCCCAAGATTCAAAGCTTGATGAATACCCTTGGATGCCCCACCAAGACGCGTAAAAATCCCATAATTCACTTCTGCATCAGGTATGTTAGCAAAACTGTACCAACGCAAGCCTTCCGCTTCATGCTGGATCATTTTGGGCTCGCCTTCCAGGCCAGGGCTTGTTTTTCAAGACTGAGGTGTTTTTCTTCAATGATTTCGTCGCTGGTAAACAGTCCATACCAGGCTGTTAACCCACCGAAAAGAGATCCAGTTAAAACACGCAGGATAGGTGTGCTTTCACGCGCCGGAATCCAATTCAGAAATGGTAGGTGAATAATGGAAATTAATTGTGTGCCCCCATCCAATGCGATGGGTATGAACCCCAGTAAAACCCATAAGTACCAGGGGATGTTCTTGCCTTTGTAACGGATTAAACTGAAAAGCAACGTCACGGCCAGGAGACTTGAGTAAATGGCCAGGTCTCTTTGGCACAAAGCGATTTTATAGCCCATATGTTCATTGCCTACAAAATGGGAGGCTGCCGAAACGTCATTCTCTCGTTGGCCAGAAGCTTCTCCATAGGTTTCCAAACCCTCTACGTTAGCCAATTTAGTCGGATAAGCCAATTGACTTCCAAACAAAAAGAAGGAGCGAGATGCCATTTGATGGCAGAAGGGACGAAAAACCGCATACAACCTTTGGGCTGTCAGGGTGTTTCCAGTTTTCATCATTACCGGTGCCAGAAAAGCCAAACCCAGATACAAGGCCAATGCCGCTGCGATTAATATAGGATAGTGCCTTCGTAGAAAAAGACCTCTTTTTTCCTTGCCTTGAAGGGGTTGAATTTGGGTGTAGTGTTTGGAGGAAGGGTCTGGCTCCCTGGAACGGATAGAAGCTTCTTCAAAGAAATGTGCCAGCCGAAGTGTATCAAAACTACCTTGAAGGGCGAGTTCCCCAATTTCCAAGCGCGGCAAGCTCTTTTGCATTTTTGTACGTAAGAAATTGGACTCACTCACATCCACGAGGACTAACTCGTGTGGAAATTCGGCTTTGAATAAGGTTAAACGGTCAGCAAGTTCGTCCTTAGCGGCAATATTATCTTTTGAGTAAAAAAGCAGGACTTTGAGCGCATTTTGTTCAGCTGTTTTCTCCACAAGCTGTGCCTCTAAGAGCCTGAGACGAATACGTGTGTTGAAATTCCCATCCCGGCGATGGTCAATTCACCCGGATAATAGTTGACGACTGGATTAGTCCAGCGGAATATGAATTGGGCATCTTCTGGGCGGCAATTTACGCAACCGTGTGATACCGCCGTACCAAAGTTGTTATGCCAAAATGTCGAATGAACGGCTGCGCCATTTGAATCAAAGAAGGTCACCCAGCCAATTCCAGGGGTATCGAAAGCCCAAGTTCCACTCGCACTCATATGAATGGAAACCAACTTACGCCAAATGATATTTTCGCCCACAGGTGTGATCCACGTGCCAGCTGGTTTCCCGCCGGAAGAAATATCGCAATAGTAGACTTCATTCTTGCCTTCGTAGCAGGAAAGGGTCTGGTAATCCAAGTCGACCCGGACAGATTTGTTTTGAACTTCTGGACGGATGGGGGCTATATCTTCCTTGGTTAATGGTCTGCAGGCTGTGGCGTCCACCCAGAAGCTATCAGGTGCAGCCCCATAGAGTTGCGTCAGCAGATAATCCGTTTTGCCATTAATCTCGCGAATATCGATAGCCCAGAATACTTGTGAGTAATAAAGCGTGGGTACCAGTGTATCTTTGAGCCAGAAAGATTCAGGAGAACGGGTCAGTTCCAACCCCACAAGTGGCACCGAAATCTCCACCCACATACCAATCTGGCCTTGCTCGTTGACAGGCAATTTCGCAAGAGGCTTATTGATCTTATTTTTAACCGGTTGAACATAAGGCTCATAAATGTAACCCTGAGAAGTTTCCACCCAGCGCTGATTAAATCGGTTTAAGTCCAGGCTATTGGCAATGACTTCATGCTTAATTTCTACAACTTCATCGCGGTAGATGTGGCCAATTGCGGGCGCGCTGATATTAGGTTCGCTCTTGATTTCCGTCCAGGCACCAATATCTCCGGAAATGATGCGTCCTAGATTAGCACCGTCGGGAAAGGTTTGTAACTTTTTGATGCGAGATTGCCCCAAATTGGGCAAAGCTAAAGCCCCAGCGGTTAGGGCGCCAGCTTTGAGGAATTCCCTGCGTGTGAGAGCGTCATTTTTGGTCATAATGGCAGATTATAGCTTGTTTGAATTGGTGGTCAAAAAAAAGGTACAAATATTTAGAATAATCTAATACTTACTGCGAGTAGACAAGTCACGCTCTTCATCGCGTTCTTTGATGCTGGCGCGCTTATCGTAAAGTTTTTTTCCTTTGGCAACCCCAATTTCCAGTTTTGCCCGCCCCGCTTTAAGATATACCCGCATAGGCACAATGGTCATGCCCTTTATGCGCACCTCGTTCCACATGTCTGCGATTTGCTTCTTGTGCAACAGTAAACGGCGTTCGCGGTCAGGGTCGTGTTGGTAAGCGCTGGCCTGCGCATAGGGTGCCACGTGAGCACCTACCAACCAGGCTTGCTTGCCATCAGTTCGCACGTAAGCTTCCTGCAAGCTGATTTGGCCCAGGCGGACGGATTTAATTTCCGTTCCCAAAAGAGCAATACCAGCCTCATAGGTTTCTTCTATAGAATATTCAAACCGCGCCTTGCGGTTAGTCGCTAGTGTTTTGATTTCCATGTTGCGCAATTTTAGCATAATCGTACAATTGAATTGTTCAAACATGTATCGCTGGGAGGAACAATGGCTAAGGAAATTGTTTTGGCTTTGGGTGGTGGTGGCTTACGTGGCATCGCCCACCTAGGCGTTCTTCGCTGCCTGGAAGAAAACAACTATGCAGTGAAAGGCATTGCTGGCACCAGCGTCGGAGGCATGATTGGAGCTTTGTATGCTTCAGGTGCCAGCCTCAAAGAAATTGACTCCATCGTTGATCAGTTTATATTGAAACCTAATTTTGACCGCAGACCTGGTGATGGTGCCTCCTTGCTTGGAAACACCTTGATCGAAAAATTACTGCAAGAGTTTTTTCAGGACCGTCTTATTGAAGATTTCCCTATTAAATTTGTGGCCACTGCTGTAAATCTGGATACTGAACGCGAAGTTGTGCTTTCCTCTGGAAAAGCCGTGGACGCTGCTCTGGCCACAATTGCCGTTCCCGGCCTCTTTCCTGCTCGGAAGACGGAGAAAGGGTTGCTTATCGATGGTGGCGTTCTGGACCCGATTCCTGTGGGTTTAGCTCGTCAACTCGATCCTGGCCTGCCGGTAGTGGCCGTTAGTCTCTATAAGAAAAACCCCCAGGAAATGAGCGGTCAAACAACTTTTCCATTTGGAAGTTTGGTGCCAAGGCCAATCTCCCAGCGTTTTGCCCACAATCGCTACTATGAAGCCTTGAGCATACTCTCGCGGTCGGTCGACCTAATGCTTGACCGTATGGCGGATGCGAATTTACTGCTCGATAAACCAGATATTATTGTTACGCCAATGGTTGGCCACTACCATCTGCTTGACCACATGGTCCCTACTGACCTACGAGAACGCGGCTATGTCGCTATGGAACGCCAACTCGATCAATTGGAAAAATCGTTGGATTTTGTAAAAACACTGTTGCGGGTGGCAAAATATGTTGACGACTCCAAAGAGTTGGAGCCGACGGTAAAACCTTTACCCACGTCTCAGGAGTGAGATCAAAGTTAAGAAAAGACCCAAGCCAAACAGAATGATAATCACAAAACCAATGGGCAAACCACCTGGCACAGTGTTGGTACTGACTTCCTGAAAAGTCGGGATTAATAAGGGAGGCGGTTCTGTAAAGGTGGGCAGTTGGGTTGTCTTTTGCTCAACTGAAAATTGCGCGGCCAAGGTTGGGTCAATCGTATTTGTAATCGAAGGTGTTTGTGTGGCTGGCGGTTCAATTAGCGGAACCGGGCCATTAAGCAATTGGACTGCAGGAATGTATATCCAACCTTTGCCTCCCGGTGCAGCCGGGGAAACAATCTGAATGTAATTTCCGAAGTAGCCCAGGGCTGGTGCAGTTTGCCCAGGTGCCATGTAGCTGACTGCCCGATAGGTGGCATTTGGCCCTGTGCGGATATTTGCATCTTCGCTTCCAATTACTATGACAAATGGGCCTTGTGGACTACCTGTGACGGTTGGGATGCTGCCAGTCGGAAATTGAGCATGTACATCTCTGACCATCTTGGGGCTGCTGAGGGCCAATACAGCACAGACAATCAGAACGACCACCAGAATGACTCTGTATATTGGCAGTGCCTGATCAGATTTCGCGTTGGGGTTCATCAATTGCCGATTATAATCTAACTGCTATTCATTGTATTCAGAGGTCATTTAGTGAATTTACGCATTTATCATGGAAATGTGACGCCGGATACTTTTGCCAGGTCTTTGTTTGCCAGATACAATGCCGGCAATTACCAGGTCAAAGCTTATGGCAATAACGCAAACCTTGACTTGCAGATTTCTACCCGCCCCGGCAGGGAAGCAGGTGGCGAAACTGGTCTGACTGTCAATCTCAGCCAGGTTGAAGACGGCGTCAGCGTTCAAGTTGGCAAACCGCGTATGCTTGGCCTGGCAGCCAATCTTGGGCGTACAGCCTTGGACGCCTTCCGAAATCCCTTATCTTTACTTGGAAATCTGGATGATATTGCCCAGGATGTTGAGTCTGCCCAGTTGGAAGAAGCGGTTTGGTCGGTGATTGATAAAGTCGCGCGTCAAAACAACGCTGGAGAATCGCTCAGCGAACGCCTCAACAGTGTCAAATGTCCGTACTGCCTTTCAGGAAACAAAGTTGGCGAAGGGAATTGCCAGGCTTGCGGAGCTCCCCTTGGCGATTTACAACCGGCCACTTGCCGGCGGTGCGGTTACGTACTCTATTCTAAAGAAAAAATATGCCCTAATTGTGGTTTGCCAGCCATTTATTCCAGTTGATAAAGGAAAATCGTCATGATCCGAATTATTACTGACACCACCTGCAGCATCCCAGTTGCCGATCTTAAGCGGCTTGGCATCTACTTTGTGCCACAAATCATCACTTTTGGGAGC
>Ga0209748_1000666_pt1 | contig 17824 bp, 20 predicted proteins | sample BarGraIncu00421A_FD_185490 | JGI IMG/M metagenome (GOLD analysis project Ga0209748, IMG submission 185490) | Arctic peat soil microbial communities from Barrow, Alaska - Barrow Graham LP Incubations 004-21A (SPAdes) (version 2) | ecosystem: Environmental > Terrestrial > Soil > Wetlands > Peat... | reverse complement strand
AGAAATGTTTGATGAAATTGTCTTGTCTTATAATGTTGGCATTGCCAAACCAGAAATTGCCATATTTGAGTTAGTCGCACAAAAACTCGGGGTTAAAATGTCAGAATGCGTCATGATTGATGATACTAAATTGAATATCACAGCAGCAACAAGTGCCGATATGCTAGGTATCCGCTTTATTGATGTATATCAGGCTCAGGACGAACTTAACCGTTTGTTGGAATCTGATCGTGCCTGAATTGCCAGAAGTTGAAACTGTTAAACGTGGCCTTAATAAATTAATTATTGGTCGTAAAATTGCGGCCGTTAAGTCCGATAATCCGAAAAGTTTCCCCAATGCCCCTGCAGATGTCTCACAATTTCTAATAAACTCAACTGTCACCGAAGTCCGCCGCCGCGCAAAAGTATTGATGATTGATTTATCAACCGACTACACCTTGGTAACTCATCTCAAAATGACCGGCCAGCTTGTATTCGTTGGCAATACCGACGCCAACACTACTATTCCATCGGAGCGAAGCAGTGATGCGAAAAATAGTAGCCGAAATGGCAAACAGGATAATGATGAATTACGTTTCGGCGCCGGTCACCCCAACGACAGCCTGATTAATGCATTGCCCGACAAATCAACTCGTGTGACGTTTGATTTTGCCGATGGATCACATCTGTATTTTAATGATCAACGCAAATTCGGCTGGGTTCGACTAATGCCGACACTTGAGGTCCCAAATATCGATTTTATGAAGCGTGTTGGCCCCGAGCCACTGGAAGCCGACTTTACAGCTAAACAGTTTGCGCAGCGATTCAAACGCCGTGCCAGAACTACTATAAAGGCGGCTATACTCGATCAATCAGTCATTGCGGGTGTCGGTAATATTTACGCTGATGAATCGCTTTGGGGTGCCAAAATTCATCCAGCTCGTCTTGTTAATACGATAACTGGCGCAGAATTTAAAAAGTTATATACAGAAGTGCGCGCAGTTATGAATTTATCAATTGAAAAAGGTGGCAGCACAAATCGTAATTACGTTAATGCCGAAGGCAAAAAGGGAAGTTATATGGAATTTGCGCGTGTTTTCCGCCGTGAAGGTCTACCTTGTCCTCGTTGTGGTATTGAAATCATCAAAATCAAAGTAGCAGGTCGCGGTACGCATATTTGCCCCCACGACCAAAAGTTATAACTTTTACCCCCAGTAATCTAATCGTCGCTTTCGCCTGCTTCTTCCATCATCTTATCGGCAATCATTTCTAGGGCATAACCCATTCCAAGTATATGGTCGAATGCTTCAACAGGGTAACCCATTTGATCTAGTAACTTAACCGCGACTTCAGCTCTCATTCTGTCTGAGTAATCGTTGCCAGTAGATGGTTCCACTATCATCTTTAATAATTCGACAATCTTTTTTCTTTCTCTTGATTCAGCTTCAATATCTTCACCGTCGGTCATGTCTAAATCTGCAAATTCAGAACTAAATTTGGCACCAATGACGTCGATATCATTAATCAATTGTGTCGGGACTTCGTATCTATTGTATGGTCTGTCGGGAATCTCGTTGCCGTTATTCATCAAATCAGTGTATCGCATAAGTCAATTAGATTACAGCATTAGCGTTTTATCTAGCATCTACTATCTTCCATATTCCAATAGCCAAAATGCTATACTATACGCAGATGATTACTTTGCTGATTGGTGATAATTCTTTCGAGATTGAACGCGCACTAGATGCGATTATTCGTGATTTTGATGGCAATGTCGAGAAGGTTGAAGGCAGTGAACTGCAAGTTTCACAACTTCCTGACATTTTAATGGGTGTTAGTTTGTTCGCGGACAAGCGCGTTGTAATTATTCGCGGACTTAGCGAAAATAAAGTTGTTTGGCCTGTACTAGGCGATTGGTTGTCGAAAATATCTGACGATATTCACTTAGTTTTAATCGAGCCAAAACCCGATAAACGCACAGTCACATTCAAATCATTGAAAGAAAATGCTGACGTTCGCGAATTTATATCATGGACTGACCGCGACATGGCGCAGGCTGAAAAATGGGTAGCTTTAGAGGCTGAAAAAATAGGTATTTCGATTGATAAAAAATGTGTTCAAACTCTGGTCCAATGGGTCGGAATTGATCAATGGCAATTATTCCACGCGCTTGAAAAACTTGCGCTAACAGATGACATTACGGTTGATAGTATAAAAAACATCATTGAACCGAACCCAGTTGAGAATGTGTTTAATTTGTTTGAAACCGCCCTTCGCGGCGATACAAAAACACTTGGCGAAATACTCAAAATTCTTGAAAAAACCGAGGATGTTTATCGATTAACGGCCTTATTAACGTCCCAAGCCTTCCAATTAGCAGCTGTTGTATCGGCATCAAAAACCGATAACGTTGCCAAAGATTTCGCAATCCATCCATATGTAGTTTCAAAACTATCGCCAATCGCTAAACGAATAGGTAAGTCTGGTGTTGCAAAAATAATATCAATATTCACTGAGCTCGATGATGATATGAAACTATCACGTGCTGACCCGTGGTTGCTCGTCGAGCGAGCCCTAATTAAAGTCCCTAATACTTAAAAACAGCTTAAGAAAACGTAATTTAATGATATAATAATCCCATGAAACGGATGCTGCAGATTCAGGCTCAGGATCGCCCACGCGAGAAGTTGCAGGCTAAGGGTGCGGCGGCTTTATCTGATTTCGAATTGTTGCAGGCATTGATCGGTAGCGGTAATAAATATGCTGACGTCAGTAAAATTGCCAAAGATACACTTAAATTGTTCCAAAGACTTGGTGCAAATATTACTTACGAACAGCTCCAGCAAGTCACAGGCATGGGCCCAGCGCGAATTACGGGGATATTAGCGGCATTAGAACTTTCGAAACGATATCTAATCGACAGCGAACAACCAATTATTGACTCGCCCGAAAAAGCAATTGAACAACTATCAGATATACGTGATAAAAAACAAGAACATTTCATTGTATTGTCACTCGATGGGGCTAATCGTTTAATTGCCAAACGAACAATAACAATCGGTACACTTAATAGTAGCCTAGTCCATCCCCGTGAAGTCTTCGCTGATGCGATAACAGACCGAGCGGCATCGATTATAGTAGCGCATAATCATCCAAGTGGTAGTTTGACTGCAAACCAAACAGATATTGATGTTACGAATAGGCTCAGGGAAGCTGGAAAATTATTAGGGATAAAGCTGCTTGACCATTTCATTGTTATTAAAACTCGCCCGAACAGTTCCCAAGAGTCATTTTTAAGAGTAAAATGATAGTATCAAAGGAGAATTCTAGTGGATATTCAGAAAATCGAAGCCACCCTGTGGCAGGCTGCGGACAAATTAAGAGGAAGTGTCAGCTCGTCCGACTATAAATATGTTGTTTTGGGGCTAATTTTCCTTAAATATGTATCAGACGCATTTGAAATTCAGAAAGAGAAAGCCGAAAAAGAAGGATTTAATCCGGAGGATAAAGATTACTATCTGGCTGACAATGTATTTTGGGTTCCACAAGAAGCACGATGGAGTTATTTGTCGGATAACGCAAAGCAGCCAAACATAGGTGTCGCAATCGATAATGCCATGGAAGCTATCGAACGAGATAACCCGTCGCTGAAAGGTGTATTACCTAAAGATTACGCACGCGAATCACTCGACAAGCGACGCTTGGGTGAGCTTGTTGATCTATTTAGCAATACGACTTTTAAAAACGACAATGCCAAGGACCTACTTGGTCGCGTGTATGAATATTTTATGGGCATGTTCGCGAATTCAGAAGGTAAACACGGCGGCGAATTTTATACTCCATATTCAATAGTCCGTCTGTTGGTTGAAATGATTGAACCTTATAGCGGCCGTATTTATGACCCATGTTGCGGCAGTGGCGGTATGTTTGTTCAGTCGGAAAAATTCATCAAAGAACACGCTGGAAAATTGGGTGATATAGCGATTTACGGTCAGGAATTAAACCATACTACCTGGCGTCTAGCAAAGATGAATATGGCAATCCGTGGCCTCGATGCCGATATCAGGCAGGGAGACACTTTGCATGATGATAAGCACAAGGACCTACGTGCAGATTATATTTTGGCAAATCCTCCATTCAACATAAGTGACTGGGGTGGAGAGATGCTTCAGGACGATATCCGTTGGAAATTTGGCATTCCACCAAAAGGAAATGCGAACTTTGCTTGGATTCAGCATTTTATCCATCATTTGTCGCCAACCGGCACAGCTGGTTTTGTCCTGGCTAACGGCAGTATGGGTAGTCAAAGCAGCGGCGAAGGTGATATACGTAAAAATATCGTTGAGGCTGGATTGGTGGACTGTATTGTTACATTACCAAGCCAGTTGTTTTTTAATGTAGCTATCCCGTGTTGTCTGTGGTTTATAAGTCGTGATCGTAAAAATCGTAGTGACGAAGTTCTGTTTATTGATGGGCGTAACCTTGGGCACATGATTAATCGCAAAAATAAAGAGTTGTCGGTCGAAGATATAGCAAAAGTAACCGATACATATCACAATTGGAAGAAACAGGACGGTACGTATGCTGATGTCGCAGGTTTTGCAAAATCTACAAAAATCGATGAGATTAAAGAACATGATTATGTACTAACCCCCGGCCGTTATGTTGGTAGCGAGGCGGTTGATGATGACGATGAAGCATTCGAAGAAAAGATGAAACGCCTTACCGCCGACTTAAACGAACAATTTATCAAAAGCCACGATTTAGAGAAAAAAATTGAAGAAAATCTAGAAAAGATTGGCTATGGTCTCTAGTTCACCAAGGCTTATACAAACATTCCTTTTGGATGGTACATTTGAAGGTCCAAGGATTATTGATATTGAAAGTTCAGTTAAAGCATTTGTAATTCCCAGGTTGCATCTGGGTAGCGTTAAAAATCGCGAAGAACTTTTACATCCGGCATTATATTTTCTTATTAACTCAGACGATTCAAAAATATACATTGGCGAGAGTGAAAATTTTTATCACCGAATAAAAAATCACGATCAAGAAAAACAATGGTGGGATGTTGCTGTGGCTATTGTTTCAACCACAAACAGCCTTGGTAAAGGTGAAGTAAGATATCTGGAGTCACTCGCCGTTGAGCGGGCACAGGGCGGAAGTATGTCGGTTGAAAACAAAACCGTACCGACGCGAAACAATGTTCATGAATTTAAATTACACCAACTTCAACATATTCTCGACGACACTCAATTAATTTTGACTTCGATTGGTTATGACGCATTGTCTGTACCAGAGAAAACTGAACAAATTTGGTATTGTCGCACTAAAAAGACCGATGCCAGGGCTGTGTTTCGTGGTGATAAATTCGTTGTTTTATCTGGATCAAAACTTGATTTGGAACATGCAACGTCATTTGAAAAATTCTTTCCTGCAGATCTTGCTAAACGCCGAGAAATTATGAATAGCAAGTCTGTCGTTAGTGACGGTATAGCGATTTTGAATGATAATATCCCATTTCGTAGTCCTAATGATGCCGGGCAAATAGTAACTGGTCGTAGTATTAACGCTTGGACGACATGGAAGAACGAATCTGGTCAAACTATGGATGAAGTCATGCGGAGAGGTGAATGATGGACAATAAAATCTCTCCTGAAATGGCCGAAAGGATGGAAAAACTCGTCGAAAAACTCGATAATCCTGAAGTGTTGCGTTTACAAGTAGAATCTCTAGAGTCCGCTATGCGAATGACAAAAGATAATTTTGATATGCTAGATCGTACATTGTCTATCACAGAGTCATTACATGCCTCAGAAACAAAAAAGATTGATATATTTTTAGACGTGATCAAATATCTATTGCCGATATTTGCAACAGCTCTCATTGCCGGAATGACGGTAGACATACCAAATATTAATCCCTTGTTACTAACCGTAATCGGCATAATAGGCTTTATTATACTGATAATCGCACTATTCATGCTGTTGTCGCAAAGAAATAAAATTTCAGATCGGCATATCGAACAGCACAATCAATTGAATAAGGTATTTTCTGATTGGCAAAAAATTGCCGAATTGCAAAAAAAGGTATCTATTACCACTTTTGACGATATAAATGAGGAAATGAGGCCAATCATGGAAGAGTTCTACGGCCTTCAAGATAAATACAAAAAGGATAAAAAATGACCGACCTCTTAACCGCAATACTAATTTTTATTACTGCCTACTATGCGTGGCAAACCTACAGAACTACTAAGATTATGGAGGATGCAAATGAAGCAAATAATCGTCCGGTAGTTAGCGTGTCTATTATTAACGATAGGCCAGAGGGTGTATCGTTTGTTGATCTAGTAATACGCAATTCTGGTAATGGCTTAGCAAAGAGTGTAGTGTTTTCTGTGACAGGTGATGAACTAGAAGTGGAAAATATAGGAGAGAGAAAACGCACGATCAAAGATATAGGCGTGCTACAGAGCGGAATAAAAACTCTAGCGCCGGCCGAGGTTAGGCGAACTTGGCTTCTATCTACGATAGGTCGTGTTGACGAGGTACTTTCTAAAGAGATTAAGGTGGCTGTTGCGTATAAAAATACCGACTTCTCAAAAACATACAATGATGAGTTTTTGCTCGATTTCGCATCGTTGACACGCATCCAACTTGGGCATGATCCGGTAGATCATATAGATCGTGAGATAGAGAAAATACGTAAGGCAATTGAGAACATCGGTAGAGAGGTAGGCAAAAAATGATTCAGACTGTTTTGCTTGCGAGTTTTTTTGCAATAATCACTGGATTACTTATTGAATTATTCTTCCGCCTTATTAAGTATCGCGACGAATTAAACAAAGAAGGTCCGCGGCCCATAACTGCCTATGGCACCATTACAGACGCAAGTAATTATATGTCAGTTTCCCAATACCTAAGCGGAGGTGAACGACGATGGACAAACTACTTCTTATTTCGTCTTCTCCCACCAACTATCTTACTTATATTACTTGCCGGAGTAATTGTTCGATACTTGAATATTACAAATAGTCTTTCGTATTTACTTCTAGCCACCGTAGTTTCGCTCATACCACGCGATATAGTGAACTTTTTTACCACGAATCGAGTATCTGAGAGGTTACTACATGTCGCAAACATCATGCTCGTTTTGGCACTTACACCGCTAGTTTGGTTTTTAGGTAAGATCGTTGATTTATCAACCATAGCACCGAGTGCGCAAGGTTTGATAGATAATCTATGGTCAAGCCTACTTATTGCAATTCTTGTACTCTTGTATCTAAAAATGACCAATATGAGTGCTCATTATCAGGATCAGGTGGCGGAAGATACAGCATTGAGCAATTATGTCATTAAAGCCTATACTCACATATTTAGTAAGTACGATGTTGTCATCCAAAAATCGTGCTCAAAATACGCCTGTTCACCGCAGATTCTCTACGCTGTGTTGATATACGAGGACATGAACCGTCCAGCTAGTCTACGTAGGCTTGAAAACTGGCTGGTGCGTATCTTCCATCTTAATCTCACGGTTGGCATCGCTCAAGTCCGATCAAATAAGCCACTGACTGATGAGGAAAGTATCCGCCGCGCTACAAAAATACTAAGTGGCAGCATGTACGCAGATAGTGGAATGGGTGATGGCTTCACCGACATTCAGCAGCTTGAAGATATATTGAGAGGCTACAACTCAAATAATCTTTATGCTAAATCTGTGTCGCAGATTATCTCAAAGCTCAGATTATATGCGAGCGAAATTTTCCTAAAAGGACAAACTAAATGAAAAAACGGATTACATTTTTATTTGACAACTATTCGAGTAGTGATAGTAGGAGGTTCTACAAGACCGAGATGCTTCTTGATTTGAACGATTCAATTCGTGAGGCAAGCTTATCAGTAGTAAATGAGGCTATAAGACACGGACTAGTGGATTTGTCGGGTGAGGTGGGCGATGAGCGAGCCATTGCCGTATATGTAAGTAGCCCAAAAATTACTGACGCAGAAACCGGCTATAAGGAATCTGGATTTGGTATAAAATATTCCATTAACAAAGACGGAACAATTAAAGTTCTAAGTGGCTACGAACCGTTGCATTATGATTGGAAATTGTCAGAACTTGAGGAACTTATTGCAGAGGGTTATATCGACGGCGATACCTCGAGTCTAATAGTAGTATTACCAATGGGGCTCGGTGCCGCGCCTCAAGATCTCTTCGATTGGTTTGGTTTTTTAGCAAACACACTTCAAGTAATGTTTGCGACGAGCGGTGTACTTGCGTGGTTTAGATGCATCATCGCAAACCATAGAATTCGCAAGTTCGTGAAGTTGTGGCGAACGAACGGCATTAGATACCCAGAGCAATTACGAGAGTTTATTGATACAAAAGGTGAATGGAAATTGAGCGAGATCAAGAAACGCTTAAGATTGACCGATGAGTATGCTATTAAACTTCTTGATGCTCTTGGATTTGAACCAAAAGGTAATTCGTGGCGACTGACACATTCTAAAAAATCCATAGTCAACAGGAAGCGGTGGACTAGGAACGAAAAGAAGTATCGCAAGAAAGAGGAGATGTTTTAATGACTCAGACTGTTTTTCTTGGTGATATAGCTAATCTTAAATATGGAAAAATGCCCAGCAAGGACCTAATAAAGAGCAAAGGGGAATGTCCAATATTCACAGGTTATAGGATTGCAGGATATTGTGATGAATATAATTGTGACGAAAAACTAATTGTTGTTGCTCGTGGCGTGGGTGGAACGGGTGATGTTAAAATAAGCCCAAAGAAGTCATATCTAACCAATATAAGTATTATGGTCGATTTAGATGATAGTGTTGCTAATAAAAAATATATCTACTATCAATTAACTGCAGGACTTAGGTATTTAGACACCGGTTCAGCACAATCACAAATTACGACGTCTGATCTTAAACGGTTAAAGATAAACCTGCCGAATATTGAAACTCAAAACAAAATCGCAGATATTCTTGGAAGTCTAGATGAAAAAATAGAACTCAATCGACAAATGAACGAAACACTCGTGCAAATGGGACAGGCGCTTTTTAAGCATTATTTCATTGATAATCCTGATGCAATAAAGTGGTCGACGAGAACTTTAGGTGAATTTTTTGAAGTCAAAACTGGCAAAAAAGATGCAAGTTTTGGAACAAATGATGGAAAATATCCATTTTTCACATGCTCACAGAATGCGTCAAAAGCTCCAGATTATTCGTTTGATGGAGTGGCGATTTTGCTTGCAGGTAATGGAGATTTCAATTTGAAATATTATCGAGGAAAATTTGAAGCGTATCAGCGTACTTATGTTTTAATGCCAGATAATGAAAAAATGTTGGGGTATTTATTCTTCCTGATGAGCTTATTTTTGGGTGAAATTACAAACGGGTCTCGTGGTTCTGTTATTAAATTTATTACTAAGGGTATGATAGAGAGTTTCAAGATTAACGCACCTGACAACGAAACTATCATTAAGCTTTCAGAGTCGTTAAATCAAATCACTATCAACATTGAAAAAAATAATGAAGAAATCCAAATCCTAACCACTCTTCGCGATACATTATTGCCTCGATTAATTTCTGGAAAGTTAAAAATATGATTCTTGCGAATAGATTTGAAGCCGTATCTAAAGAAATAGACGATACGTTCAATAGCTACAAAGAGCTATATAGTCTATATGAAGCATCATTTAAAAGTTTATTGAGTGTTGAATTCCCTGAGGGTAGTCCAAACCTGAAGTCTAAGACATACAACAAATATCAATCATTTATCAATTGTAAAAATACTGTCGATAAAAAACAGAAGAGATTGAGTAATAAAGTACAGGCGCAAAAATTAGTTCTGTTGGTCGGGGCAAGTGAATCGATTATTAGAGAAATATTTAGAAACCTGGTAATGAATAATTTTAGAAAAATAATTGATAAAAAAGATAAGATTATTTTTACACTTTCTGATGTTAAGAATGCAAATGGCGACAGAGAGCTAGGTGACTTGTTACTACAAAAACTAGAAGACGATAAAAACCCAGCCGAGAAGCTTAATTTTCAAAATATGCAACAACTTGCGGGCATACTTAGTGGCTATTTCGAGATAAATATAGAAACAAATAATATCAAAGATTTGCATCTATTCTGGCAAATGCGCCATGTTATTATCCATAATTCATCAATAATTGACCAGAGGTATATTAATAATCTTCAAAGTGCAGGGTTTGACACTAAAGATATGAAAGTAGGCAGTAATATAAAAGTTAATCTGACAAATTATAGAGAATGTGAAAATGAATTAAAAAAATTATTTGTAAACATTGATAATGAAGTTATTCGGCTTGGTCTATATGTAGGTGAATTGTAGTGAGTGAGCAGGGATTGATATTCTCAGTTGGAATTTTAGTGGCAGTCATTGCTTATTTTGCAAAAAATTTTATTTTTGAACCACTTCTTGAATTTCGAAAAGTAAAAGGTAAAATACAAAATCGACTTAAATATCATGCAAATATAATTACAAACGGTGAATTTCCTGCTGAGATTATAAAACCAATTCGTGAAGAGCTACGACAATTAAGCTGTGATTTAGAGGAAGTATATTATTCAATAGCATTAGTAAAAACTTTACATTTCTGTCTAGGTATTCCTAATGTTGATGAATTAAATAAGATTGCAAGTAATCTAATCTTTTTGTCGAATAGTACAGGGAGTATTAGAAATATAGACAAAAACTGTGAGACAATTGATAGCATAAAAGATAAACTAAGACTGAACTAATGACCGAAAACAAAATCGAACAAAATTCATTGGGAATACTAGCCGAACTTGGCTGGACTATATTGAATGGTCCGGAAATTGGGCCAGACGGTACGAATGAACGACAATACTCGGATATTGTATTAAAATCGCGGCTTCAATATGCATTAGAACGCATAAATCCTGTGGATTCTGGCGGTACAGCCGAAGCAGCCGTTGTGAAAATTATACGGTCAACTTCACCTGATTTATTATCTGATAATCGCCAATTTCATGACCTACTTGTTAATGGTGTAGACGTTGAATTAAGGATCCCAGGCGGCAATGAACTAAAAACAATCAAAGTAAACTTATTTGATTTTGAACATCCAGAAAACAATGATTTTGTGGCAGTTAATCAACTGACGATAGTTCAAGACGGCGTAAATCGTCGACCAGACGTCGTACTATTTGTGAATGGTCTGCCACTGGTTGTGATTGAAATAAAAAATGCTGCCGACAGTAAAGCTGACGTGTTAAAAGCATTCCATCAAATCCAAACATATAAACATCAAATTAGCAATCTATTTCGATTTAATGAACTATGCGTAATTACTGATGGTCTAGATGCACGCGTAGGTACATTAACTGCGCCATTTGAACGTTTCATGTCATGGAAGACAATTGACGGGGAGCGAGAAGCTGGCAATGTGCCGATGTTTGATGTGATGATTCGTGGGCTGTTTAGTAAAAACCATTTACTGGATTTAATCCGAAATTACATTATATTCGAGCGTGATGGCAAAGATGATCAAAAGTTTATCAAAAAAGTTGCAGCCTATCACCAATATTGGGCAGTTAAAAAAGCCCTTGATCGTACTGTTGAAGCATCCAGTGCCGATGGTGATCACCGTGCCGGTGTTGTTTGGCACACTCAGGGGTCTGGTAAATCATTGAGTATGTTGTTTTATGCTGGCAAATTAATCGGCGACAGCAGACTTAAAAATCCGACCATTGTTGTAGTGACCGACCGCAATGACTTGGACGGACAACTATTTGGTACATTTGCAGCATGTCGCGAACTGTTACGCCAAGAACCACAACAAGCTGAAAGCCGTAGTGATTTGCGTAAATTATTACAACGCGAAGTTGGTGGCGTCATATTTACGACTATTCAAAAATTCTCGCCCGAAGACAGTGAAGATAATTATCCAATGCTTAGCGACCGTACTAATATTATCGTTATCGCCGACGAAGCGCACCGCAGCCAATATGGTTTTAAAGCCAAAATTCAAATCGACGAAGAACACGGTGAAGCTAAAACGGTATACGGGAACGCTAAATACATGCGTGATGCACTGCCTAACGCTAGTTATATCGGTTTTACGGGCACGCCAATCGAAACAACGGACAAAAGTACACCAGCAGTGTTCGGTAATTACATTGATATTTATGACGTACAACGTGCCGTCGAGGATAAAGCTACCGTGCCGATTTATTACGAAAGCCGCCTGGTTGATTTAGGAATGGACGAAACCACAAAACAGTGGCTCGACACAGAAGTTGATGATTTATTAGAAGGCGAAGAGATGACTCGCCAGGATCAATTAAAAGCTGAATACGCTCAAAAAGAAGCAATTGTTGGAAATATTGCCCGATTGAAGCTAATCGCCAAAGATATTGTTGAACATTTCGAAAATCGGCAGAGTGTTCTGGATGGTAAGGGAATGATCGTTACAATGAGCCGACATATAGCGGCCGATTTATATGAAGAAATTATTGCCATACGTCCAGAATGGCATAATGAAAATGATGAACATGGCGCTATTAAAGTTGTCATGACAGGTTCTGCATCTGATGAGCTAAAACTTCAACAGCATATTCGCAACAAACAGAACATCAAAACAATCGAAAAACGTTTCAAAGATATTAAAGACGAATTGAAGTTAGTTATCGTTTGCGATATGTGGCTGACTGGATTTGACGTACCAAGTTTACATACGATGTATCTGGATAAACCACTAAAAAGTCATAATTTGATGCAAGCAATTGCGCGCGTTAACCGAGTTTATCCCGGTAAAGAGGGCGGTTTGGTTGTAGATTATTTGGGTGTAGCTGTTGCATTACGCGATGCGCTGGCAACTTATACACAAAGTGGCGGTAACGGTAAGCCGGCACTCGACATCCGCGAAGCAATTGCTGTTATGAAAACCAAGTTCGAAATCGTACGTGATCTTTTCTATGGATTTGATTATATGCGCTACTTTAACACTGATACTGGCACGCAATTGCAGGTAATATTGGATGCAGAAGAGCATATTTTATCAGTGAATGACGGCAAAAACCGACTGAAACAGCATGTAGCTGAATTAAGTAAGGCTTTTGCGCTTTCAATGCCATCAATCGAAGCGCTTGAATTACGCGAACAAGTAGCATTCTTCCAGGCAATAAAGGCTCGAATTGATAAACTAGATTCTACCGGCAATGGGGGCGGACCAACTGATGAAGATTACCGTATGGCATTGCGACAAATTGTAGATAAAGCAATCGCGCCAATCGGGGTAGTCGATGTATTTGCGGCTGCAGGACTTGAAAAACCAGATTTGCCAATATTGTCAGATGAATTCTTGGCAGAAGTCCGCGATATGAAGCGTAAAAACTTGGCAGTCGAAGCACTGCAAAAACTATTAAATGATGAGATTAAAGTTCATTTTGGGCGTAACGTGGTTAAGTCTGATTCCTTCTCGGCTATGTTAGCAAACGCCCTGGCAAAATATAAAAATGGGACGGTCGAAGCAGCTCAAGTCATCGAAGAATTGATCGAAATTGCCAAACAAATGAAAGCGGCTAGTGAAGAGGGGAAAACAACAGGGCTTGAGGATGATGAAGTCGCCTTTTATGATGCGTTGCGCGCAAATGGTAGTGCCACAGCAGTTATGGAAGATAAACAATTGCGCGAACTCGCACAATTGCTTGTTAAGCGTGTGCGAAGTAACATTAGTGTTGATTGGACTATACGGGCCAATGCCCAGGCGCGTTTGAAAGTTGAAGTGAAACGAGCCCTTAATCAATACGGTTACCCACCAGATCAACAAGCTCTGGCAACTGATTTAGTTCTCGAGCAGGCAATAAACTATGGCGATGAATGGTCTGAACTATCACAAAAAACTGGCTATGAAGCATTAGACGATATGGGAACAAGTGTCATTCACTAAAGCCGTGACAATAAATAGGAGATACTATGCTAGGAAATTACAAACAATGGACCGGAAAACAGCGAGAGGCTAGTTATCGTATAACCAAAAAAGCTATCACCGAAGGAGTCATTCCGCCACCAACTAAATGTTCAGCCTGTGGTAAAACCGAAGGCAGAATTGATTATCATAGTGAAAATTATGACGATCCAATCAATGGCTTAATTCCCATGTGTATGACTTGCCATTTGAGGCTGCATCGTGAATGGAAGAAAAATAGTATACTAAAATAAGAAGCAAACCTATCATCAAGAAGGTGGGACGATAATGGCGCTATATAAAAATATTATCAAAAAAGGCGGACAGTTCTATGGTGACTTGAAAAAAGATCCTTACGGTAGGTATCGTTCGTGGGAGCATTGTTACACAGCTTTTAATGTGGCGAGGCTGAATCGCACGAATAAGATCGATAATGATATTCTTGCTTTGCATTTGGCATTCTATCTTGCCAGTTGGGGAATGTATAGAGGTTCGTCTTTTTTACTTCAGAAGGATTATAAAATACACATAAAAGCCGTGGAGATAATTCTGCGACCTAAGTACAACAGTCTTCTTGGAATAAAATGCAAAGATTATATCGAAGACCCAGCAAATCTAGAGTTACTATTCGAACTAAGTAATAAGCTCAAAGAATACTATAACCAAGTCAGGTTAACAGTAAAAAGGTCTGTAAAACAGGACATGTCGAATGTTTTGATAACTAAGATTCTCATGGGTACTCTCGGTTGCGTATGTGCCTATGATAGATATTTTGTTAGTGGCATTAAAGCGTTACATATTTCAACAGCTAACTATAATGATAAATCTGTTAAAAAAATAGCAGAGTTTTATCTAGATAACGAAAATGACTTCAATAAATTGTTAGAAGAAATTAATGCAAAAAGTGGCTTAAAATACCCCCAAATGAAATTATTAGACATGTGCTTCTGGCAATTCGGGTTTGACTTAGATAACAAAAATTCCAATAAGATTGTACGCTAACTTTTCTTCCATATATAGCAATTATATATCCTTATCACAAATAAAAAGTAATTGGATTAGAGTAATATATAGATAAGGTAAAAATTTGTAATATGAGCAAAAAAAGCAATGTTTCACATGAGGATTTAGTCGTTAATTTAAAGTCATTGATAAAATCTATTAATGACTATAAAGGTAAGTGGTCAGAAGATCGCAGTACAGAAGTTGGCAATGTAATTCACTACAATCCATGGAATGCCCCTATAATTATGCTTGCTATGGACTTTCTTTATGATAATGACCTAATCATCAAGTTTGACTGGGTGGAATGGGATGAAGGACGTGAGTTCTTTATAAACGATGATCCAAACAAATACGACTCAATCGACAGAGAGTGGGTGCTAAAACTTTTAACCGCGCTTGTTCGAAATGAAAGATTTTGTGACGGCGCATGGGCTAGGTCATTCGAAAGTGGCGACGCGCAGAAACTATTTGCACGTCTGCTTGAAATCGAGGAGTCAAAATGAAAATCGATGTGATACAAGGTGACATTACAGAATTTAATGGAGATGCAATCGTTAATGCTGCTAATACAAACCTAGTCGGCGGGTCGGGTGTTAGCGGTGCAATATTTCGTGCTGCTGGCGATATAGAAATGACAAGGGCTTGCCAAAAAATAGGGCATTGTAATTATGGTGACGCTGTAATAACATCAGGATTCAAACTTCCAGCCAAATGGGTAGTTCATACTGTTGGGCCAGTTTATGGACAACACGGTGGAGCAGAGCCAGATATTCTTAGAAGTTGTTATTGGGAATCATTACGTTTAGCCGAATCCAAAAAACTTAAATCCATAGCCTTTCCAATAATATCGGCTGGGTTTTATGGATATCCCATAGAACAGGCTATCAAGATTGCTATAGAAGCGATTTATCAGTTTTTTGATGATAATCCAGATACTTCAATTGAAAACGTAGCAGTATATGTGCTAAACGAAAAATACAAGATTCTTGTCGATAAGATTTGCAAATCTAAAGACGACGAAATTGTATTTATGCTGGACGGTCCAGGAACTTTTGAGCCAGTCCTCAAAGAGTCTGACTTCCTGAACTTAAAAAATGAGTTTATTGAATTAGCAAAAGCTGGGGAACAAACGGTATCACGCAAATACACTATCGGTTACCTAATGGTTCACCCACAAACTAAAGCCATTATGGCCAAGTATTTTGATAAATATAAAGTTAAAGATATAAAAATAAAGACACCTTGGTATAACTATATTGGCGGAACACTAGACGAAATGCGTAGGCATAATATGGGTGGTGGGATGAAGTATAAAGACATCACAAATCTCATGAAAGAGCTTGATGAAATCAAAATTCCTCTCAATCATGAATATTCAGACGAAGAGGCGAGAGAGATTTTTTATAAAAGCAATCTTTAAAAGGTTCGACCTTTTTAGGATATAAGTTATAATAAAACAACATGCAAGATAATAATACGTTAGAAAACAAACACTATTGGCTCTATGTTTTGAAGCTGGAGCAAGGTAAATACTACGTTGGCATAACAGCAAAAACACCAGAATTAAGATTAAGGCAACATATGAGTGGGTTTTTGGCGGCAAAATGGACAAAGAAATATAAACCAGTCTCTATTTATGTGTCTAAAGACCTGGGTATCGTTACGGAAAAAACTGCTGAATATTTTGAAAATAAAGTTGTTCGTGAGTATATCAAGAAATATGGTTTAAAAAATGTCCGGGGAGGCGATCTCAGCTACAGTGGCACTTTATTAAGAAGATTTGGTTGGTATTGGCATAAAGATGACTGGAAGGCAATCATGGGATTAGTCTTTCTAGTTTTGATAATATTGTACTTAACGTTTAGAGTTTACCTAAATAATTAAGTTAACTTTCTAGATTAAAGGTTCGACCTTTTTTTGAATGGAATTAGCGTACAATAAAAACATGAACATCTATCTAGATATCGACGGAGTATTGCTAGCAAATGAACTATTTCCTGCACTTCATGCAGCTGAATTTATTAAATATGTACTGACCAATTATCCCGATACGACATATTGGCTAACAACACATTGTCAGGGTGATGCGAGTAGACCAGTTAGTGATATTGGACATAGATTTGACGATGAAACCGTTGAATTATTAAAAATGATTAAACCAACCATCTGGCTGGATTCATCCGCCAAAACTGATGCGATTGATTTTTCAAAGCCGTTCTTGTGGTTTGACGACGATTTATTTGTCAAAGAAAAAGAGGCTTTGATTAAACACGGAGTTTTGGAAAACTGGATAGAGGTTAATCTTCAAAAAGATCCGGACGCACTCGGTAAGTTTCTACAAAGCTTCCCAATACCAATACAAAAAGTGAAAAGGAAGGATAAATAATGCTTGGATCTTACAAAAAATGGACCGGAAAACAACGCGAGGCGAGTTATCGTATAACCAAAAAGGCCATCGCAACTGGAATTATTCCGCCAGCGACCAAATGTTTGGTCTGCGATAAGACCGAAGGCAGAATTGATTATCATAGTGAAAATTATGACGATCCAATCAATGGATTAATTCCGATGTGTATGAGCTGTCACCTCAGATTGCACCGTGAATGGAAGAAAAGTCATCCAGTCGAGTTATCTTAAAAAAGGTCCATCTTTTTTGGACTACGCAAAGACCTAGATGCACTCGGTAAGTTTTTACAAAGCCTCCCAATCCCAATCAACTTAGTTGCAGAATAAAAAATAGTTTTTTTGCATTTTTCTATCGTGTTATAGTAATTATTGAATAGATTCAAATGCAAAAATCAAACAGAAAGGCAAATGATGCAAGAACAAGATATGGATCAAAATGTGTTCAAGATGAACAAAACACTT
>Ga0209748_1000664_pt1 | contig 17837 bp, 23 predicted proteins | sample BarGraIncu00421A_FD_185490 | JGI IMG/M metagenome (GOLD analysis project Ga0209748, IMG submission 185490) | Arctic peat soil microbial communities from Barrow, Alaska - Barrow Graham LP Incubations 004-21A (SPAdes) (version 2) | ecosystem: Environmental > Terrestrial > Soil > Wetlands > Peat... | reverse complement strand
CTTGTAGATCCACGAGATCGGGGTGACTCCGGCGTACGTGGAATCGCCTATGAAAGAGATGTAGCCACGCGGGGCCGCGGTCGCCCGTGCCGGTACGATGACACACAGAAACAATCCGACAAGCAGAAGACCGAGAACCTTGCGCATGTGAGACACCTCCTTCAAACGGTTGACTACAGTCCGAGGATACCGATGGTACCGACGGTCTTGGCGGCAGCGACAGCCGTCCGGACGGTCGCAACCGGCGACTACGGACGCCGGGCTGGGCACCATCGGTGATCCGCACACGTGGCAGGATCCTGCCCCCTCCACGGACTCCACCCCGCACGCGCTGCAGTATGCCATCTCGACTCCCGCTCCGCGAGCACCGCAGCGAGCGCACGCACCTCCGGCGATCCCGGCTCGACCGAGCGAACGAGTCCTTCATCTCGCTCAGGTAGTAGCTTGCGGAGGTGGTCGATCAGGACCGCCGTCGGTACGAACGTCTGAGCCACGTCATCGAAGACGGTTCGCACATCGCCCAGGAGCCGTTGATCGAGGGACTGCTCACCATCGTCGTCGGCTGCCTCACTGGTTGACTTCAGAGCTGCCTCACAGGCAAGTCGGGGCCAGTCTCGACCAGCGACGGCCGCAACCGCCACGAGAGGCTCCCAGGCGTCCTGCTGGCGATCCTCGAGCTGCTGCGGAACGCTGCGCTCGTCCCGAGCGGCGCGGTCAATGACGTGCCGATCGACCGCCGACCTTAGGCGCAGGCATAGGACGCATCCTGGTCGCGAGTCCCGACAAACGAAGCGAGGACCCGAAGGTCCTCGCAGGTAGATCATGGAGCCGACGCGGGGATTCGAACCCCGGACCCCCGCATTACGAGTGTGCGCAGGAGCGTATCAGGGCGGTTCGACCCGTCGCAAAGCGGGTCAGTTTCCGCAGGTCGCGAGCGTGTCAGGGTCGCAGACCGTCCCAAGCCGTCTGACGCGGTTTCAACCGGATTGGCGTCAGGATGGCGTCAGGAACGGGCACCGCCCGAAGTCCTGAGACGAGTTTCTGGACGCCGTAATGCAGCTAGGCGGCGGGGACGCCGCACTGACGAAGGGAGTGCAGCATGAACGGGACAGTAGAACGGCTCGATGTAGAGCACCGGCAGGCGAGATCGGACAGAGCGCATGCCGCGGCGAAGCGCGCGATCGCGCTGATCCCCGGTCGCACCGCAGCGTCCATCACGTTCACGTGCGAGGAAGTCGACGCGCTGGAGACCATCCTGCTCGGGCTCGACCGCTACACCGCGAAGAGCGAAGCGGCCATGAACGCGCGCCTCGAGGAGCTCGGGATCACCGAGGAGTCGTACCAGGTCTTCGTCAAGGTGCGCGAGGCGAGTGACCAGCTCTCTCACGCATAGGCTCGCAGCATAGGGCGAGAAGAGCGCCCCTCCGGGTCCCACAACGGGGCTCAGAGGGGCGCTCTGTCGTTCCTGCGGGTGACACGCCAGTGCCGGTGTCGAGTGGTAGGCTGACCGCGTGGTGGGTCGGGAGACCCGCCCTGATCCGAGGGGGCCGCATGAAGCGCGGATTCGGTGGGTTGGGCAGGTTCGTCCTGGTGCTCGCCGTGGCGGCGGGGCTGTCGGCTCTCGTGGGCTGCAGCGCGCAGGTCACACCCGAGCAGGCCGCGCCGTCAGCACCGTCAGTTCCGCCAACCGCCAGCGTCGCCACAACCGCCGCGGCAGTCGAGCCCAGTGCCACCCCGCCGGCGGTCCCGAAGGTGAAGCCGGGCACCATCGTCGTGCGAGGTAGCGGCCCGACGATGTTCGGCCCGTACACGTTCAAGCGCGGCGGCTACACCTTCAAGTTCGAGCAGGTCGTCCCGGACGGGCAGGACTTCAATGAGACCAGTCTCGTGATCTCACTGGAGAGCAAGCCAGGCGACGTCGACGATCCGTATCAGCTGCTCTCGAACACGAGCAAGATGAAGGGCACGAACCAGGTGTACGTGAGCGGCAAGCTGTGGGTGGACGTGAGCTTCAGCGGCAACGACTATGTGCTGACGTTCGTGCCCAAGGGCAAGTAGCCCTCAGCGACCGCGGTTCGTCTTCCCGGGAGCCTGCGGTTTCGCGGGTTCGCGGATCGCGTCCGCGAGGTGCCGGTACGCGGACTCGACGCTCTGGTCGGGGGCTTGGGCGCGCTTCCGGATCTCGCGCACCTGCGCTCTGAACTCCTTCATTTTCGCGCGCTCCTCGGGATCCAGGTTGCGCTCGAACTCCGCGACCAGCACGGGCATGCGCTCGGCGTCGTGGACAAGCCGCTTGCAGAGACTCACGGCAGCGATGCTTCCGGGCGGTGGCTTGGATCCGGGACTCGGGCGCTGGCTGCTCGTGCGGTCGGTCGTGCGAGACGGTCCAACGCACGCCTCGGCGTCGGCGAAGGCCTGCGCGGCGCCGGCGAGAGCGCGGCGCATGGCCGGGTCTGCAAGCGCAACGGTCAGAGTGAACGCGTCCGGATCCATCGAGTGAGCCTTCTCTCTCGGGCGTTGCGGGAGACGCTCACACGAGTCTCATGCGTCGGCCGCACGTCCGCAACCGCGCGAACCCAGAAGCGGCCTACCCGATCACCCCCGCGGCCCTGAGCGCGACCGACGCCTCGAAGGTCAGCTTCTTCGCCAGCTCGCGGATGTCCATGTCGGACTTGATGGTGGCCGCGATGCTTATGTTCTGGGTCAGGTTCACGACCCCGCCGCCGCCAACCGGTGAGGTACCCATCCCGGCGTCACGCGCGGCCGCGCTGATGAGCGAAGGCGCGTTCGGCTTGAGCGGGTTGATGACGTACTCCGGCAGGCCCTTCTCCGCGATCGAGGCGAGATGCGGTCGGGTGAAGTAGCCGCCCTCGTCGTGGCCGGACGGCGGCATGAGCGTCGCAATGAAGTCGATTATATGCGTGCCGCCGAGGTACTTGATCTTGTTCACTAGCGAGTCGATTGCGGGGGGCGTCTTGAGGACGATGCTGGTCGTCTTGGACGCGGGGATCAGGCCGAGCTCTTTGCGGTAGTCGTTGACCTTGCGCGTGGTCCCGTCCACCTTCACGCCCGCGGTCACCTGAGCATCCGCTAGGTCGCGAGCAGCATCCTTCGCTTTGATCTGTGCCTGCGTCAGGCCGATCTCGGCGCGCTGAACCTCCTCGGAGTTCTTGCCGTGCTTCTTGCGAGCGTCCGTGAGCGCCTTCTGCGCGTCAGTGAGGTCCAGGTTCGCGGTGCGGGAGGCGAGATCGAGTTCTACGAGCGATCGCTCGGTCCCGCGCAGATCGTCAGCCGCGACCTTCGCGCCGTCCATTGCGCGAGTCCAGTCCTTCGTGGCGACCGCGGCGTCGTCTGCCGCTGCCGCTGTCTGTGCGGTTGTCTGCCGCAGGTCGTCGGCGCTCTGAGAGGCCGCTGCCGCCTTTGCGGAGTTCGCCTGCAGCTCCCGCCCGTAGGCCGTGAGCTCGCCGGTGGTGGCGTCGTACATCTTCGCCATCATCGCCTGCGTGTCGGCCGACACGCCCCACTCGGCGTTCGCGTCGGCCTGGTACTGCGAGACCGCCTTCAGGTTGGCGATGTTCTCACCGAGCGCCGCCTGAGCGTCTCTCACGGCTGGGATCTGGTTGATGAGCATGCCGATCCCGATACCTGCGGCGCCGGCGAGGGCCAGCCAGCCGAGGGCCGCGGCGTTGCTTGCGGCGGTCATGGACACGAGCCCGCCGGTAGCGCTCATGCTGGCGACTGCGGTCTGGGCCATTGCGCTGTTGCCGACCGCGGTCGCGATCGCGGTGGAGAGGTGGGTCTTGCCCAGAATGCTCAGCGCCGTGATGAGCTGAGCGGCCCCGATGACGCTGAGACTCATTCCCCCGATCAGCAGCCCCGAGTCGATGATGCTGTCCTGCGTGGCTGGATCGAGGCTGTTGAACCCCTTCACCAGATCCGAGAGGGTGGTTGTGAGCTTGACCGCCACGGGCAGCAAGCGGAAGCCGATGGTCTCCTGCAGCTGGTCGTATGACGCGTTGAGCACGTCTACGGCTCCGGCGGCGGTCTCCGCGTGCGCCTCGGCCTGACCGGACACGGCCTTGCTCAGCGCCGCGAGGGCCTCTTCTTTGGTCATCTGAGCATCGAGGAACGGCAACTGGCGGGCGATGATGCCGATCTTGCCCTCTTCGGCCTTCGCGACTATCCCCGCGGCTGTGGCGAGGTCCATGTTCTTGAACCGGGCCAGGTCCATCACGAGCTGGTAGTCGTTCATGGCCGTGCTGGCCGACCCGGTCATCGTCGTGAGGTTCGAGAGCGCGGCGGTCATCGCGTCGTCGGAGTAGCCCATGCTCACGGCGGCGTTCTCGGCGACGGTCACCTGCCCGGCGTAGGCGCCCCACTCGGCGCCGGTGTTGCGGATGGCGACCTGCAGCTTGGCGGTCTCCGCCTGCTGTTCTTTCGCCCGGTCGATCGTGCCCTTCAGGAACTGAGCGGCCTCAGCGACCACGGCGCCCGTGGAGACGGCACCGACGAGGCTGCCGAAGGCTGACTTGCTACCGCCCAGCGCTTTGGTCAGATCGCCAAGAGCGGACTTGGCGCTCGAAGAGTCGCCTTTGATCTTGAGCATGAGTTCGTTATCGGGCATGGCTTACGCTCCCTCTTGCCGCGGTACTGCCTCGACGACGCGATCCACGAGCGCCCATGTGGAGCGCGGAGAGTGACGCCGGCGGATGTCTTCGAAGGACAGCCCGAGGTGTGGCCACAGGTACGTGGTCGCCGTATAGACCTGGTCCTCGATGTCGACGAAGCCCCCGTCCCCGATGACGGGAGGGGGGCCTATGCTTCCCCCGTCGAGCCACCTGCCGCGGCCTTGGGGAACGCGGCGTCGTAGAGACGCTGCATGAGGCTGGAGTACTTGTAGACGTCGGCAGGGACCATCACCGCGGCGACCTTGGCGTCCGTCCAACCCTCGGCCGGCTCCGAGGCCCGCAGGAGCGCCGTGAGGTGGACCCGGATGGACGCGTAGTCCATGACCGCACCGAAGGGCGGGTTGATGGCACCGATCGCTTCGATGACCTGCTCAGGCGTCCACACGACGCGCTTCTCGCCCTTGACGAGGGGCAAGGCCATGCTCGCGGCGACCCGGGCCTCGCGGATGGTCTCCGCGACCACTTCCGGGACACGGTCCGTGGAACGTGCGAACACGCTGATCGGATAGCCCTGGTCCTGGACGTACTCGATCTCTTTCCAGGTCGGGACTGTGAGCCGGTGCGGGCCGTCCTTCAGCGTGATGGCGAGGACCTTCTCTTCTGACTCCTTGTTCATCGGAACTACCTCCGTGTCGTGGTCCGTTGGGGCGTTCTGGCGGGTCGGTGGCGTCAGCATTGGCGTCGAAGCCGCTGCCGGCGCGTCACGTGGGCTCTCCTGGTTGCGAGAATCCGCAGGTCAGGAGCGGTGCGAGCTTCGAGTGCGGGAGCGTTGACCCTCGCACTACGAATGCGACCCCGCTTGGTTGTGGAGCATCTCAACCTTGGCGGCGTGCTCGAGCATCAAGCTCTCGATGTTGCCGAGGAGCTGCGCGGGCCGGTCTGTGCGCGGGTAGCGCAGAAGGCGCTCGACCGCTCCCTCCGCGAAGTCGCGACCCCGCTCCTCCACCAGACGACGCACAACCGGCGCGACGTTGGACGCTCGATCGCGGCCCCAGATCTGACCGTAGAGATCCCGGAAGCCGCGGACTTGGGTGATGAGACGCGCGGCCGCTTCCTCGTCGGTCTCATCCTGCCGTGCGCTCATCGAGAGCCTCCGCTCGGCCCGGACTCGGCGAAGAAGAGAGCGATCGGGACCGGGCCCTCTTCGGTCATGAACAGCGGGCCTCCTCCAGTGACGAGATCCTCGACCCCCATCCGCTTGGAGATCTCCGCCGTGGCATCGAGGGTCTCGAACTGCTCTTCCAGCTCGTCGGCGAGCTTCCACTGATCGGACTCCCGCCACGGCTCTGCCGCATGGGGACGATCCTTGACGAGCGCGTCGGCGTAGACGTCCTCGCCGCGCCTTCTGAGCTCAGCAGCGAGCGCCAGGACCTTCGCCGGCTCGTCGACAGCGCCCTCACCGACCGCGATGGAGCGCAGCGTTCCGGTGTCAGCGCCGGCCACGTAGTCGCGGAAGATGCTGACCTCCTCGGGGCGATACGCCTCGGTCTGCCCGCTCAGGTAGACGTCCCTGGCACCAGCACGCATCCGCTCGGCGCGAGCCCGGACTCCCGTGCGAACGTCGCGGAACGTCTGCTCGAAACTGGCCACCTGCTTGGCCTCGAACTGGAGCTTGTACTCCTCGGACACCATGGTGTTGGCCTTGACGTCGGCGATCTGCTTCCGATACCTCTTCGCCGATTCGAGCAACTCGCGGCTTTCCTTCGGTAGCGTAGCCATGCCTTCAGACTCCTTTCGCTGGCGGCTGGGTCACGCCCTGGACTCGGGACCCTGGCCACCACGGGGGAGCCCCGGGTCCAAGGCTGAGCAAAGTCTGCGCGCCGCGTTTCCGCAGGTCAAAGGCTGTAAGTGACCGTCTGTCTGGCACGTTCTGGCCCAAGATGACGCGGGTTGCTCTCATACGAACCAAAACGGTGCAAGCGTTCCCCGTTCGTCGCTTGGACGTTCTGCCGGATGGCGCGGACACGCGCTCGACGGGCTCGCCGGCACGCCCCCTGATCAGGCGCTCGCGTCGGAGCCGAGGGCGGTGTGCGACAATGCGCGGAGGGGGTGTGGCCAAGATGGGGGCAGTGCGGCTTGACGAGGGCGTCGTCAGGGTCCGGGGGGCCGAGGGCGGACACGAGATCTCCGCCGAGAGACTTGCGGCTATCATCACCGGGATCCAGAGGACTGTGCGTCTTCTCGCCGCCCAGGAGGAGGACGTCGCGGTCTCCCGCCGCTTCAAGCCGTCGCGCGACCTGAGAGAACACTACACGCTCGTCTTGGGGATACCGGAGGCGGGGTGTTACGCCCAGCCGATGGCAGTCGTGGACACGCGCGAGACAGCCACTCTGACCGATCCGGCGGGGTTCTTCCCCCTCCAGGCGGCGACTGGAGTCCTAGCCGCCATCCAGCGCGACGATCGCGATGCCATCCTCAACGCTGTGCCCCATCCGCGAATCCGGCGATCCATCCTCGAGGGCGTCGTGGACTTCCTGCCGAGTGGAGAGGACACGCTCGAGCTTGCTGCCGGCGCGCTCACGGCGAGCCTCGACGCCATGAAGCGCGAGATGGTACAGCATTGGCTCTCGCTTGAGGGAAGCGCCGTCGAGACCGATATCGTAGGCGAACTCATCGCGATCAAGTTCGAGACCAAGACCATCACGCTGAAGTTCCCGCCGACGGGCACACACCTCGAGGCCCACTACGACATCGACCTCGAGGAGACGCTCTTCGGTGAGCGCCGAGGTATGGTTCAGGTGTCGGGAACGGTATTCCTCGATGACGAGGCGTGCCCGATCGAGCTGCTGGAGGTTACCGCCATCCGTCTCGTAGACCTCAGTCCCATAGTGATTCGCCACGTGCGCCACGGAGGTGTGCGGCTGGACGCGCGCGTGCCACTCGAGATCACCCCGACGCTGTCCGAGGACGACCATCAGTTGTTCGAGGCGCGTGACGAACCTCTCGGCATCGACGCCTTCGCCTCCACGCGGGACAAGCTAGTCGAGGCGCTCGATGAGGAGATCGCGTTCGTGTGGGAGTGCTACGCGCTCGAGGATCCTGCGCAGCTGTCCACAGGCGCCCAAGCGCTGCGTACACGGCTGCTCGCGGCCTTCCAAGGGGTCTGACGTGCCCGCGATGATGAAGGGCAAGATCGAGAGCGGGCTTGCGAATAAGGGGTTCGGCAAGACCGACAACGGCCATCGCCGGTTCGTGTACCGGTCGCTGTCCGGGAAGAAGACCGAGGTCAAGACGATGACGAGCCACGGCTCCGATTGCATGATCTCGGACGGGTTGGTATCGAAGATGGCTCGGCAGTGCCGACTTACCACTCACGAGTTCGAGCGTCTGGTGAACTGTCCCATGCTTCGAGCCGAGTACGAGAACCTGCTGCGCGCCCAGGGCGTGTCGCTCGACTGAGCGCAAGAAGGACCGGCCAGATGGGCGTCCCTCTCCTTCCGAGTGCGTGTCGCCGCGGGAACAGGACGCACTAGAAGGCTCCGCGGAGGGCGTGAATCGCATGCTCAGTGCGGTGGTCAGCCTCTCGAGGATTCCCGTGTTGGCCTGCCTGGGCTGCGGGTTCCATCAGCGAGCGACCATGTCGGAGGCGGCGATGGTGCTCTCGACGCCAATCCTGACGCCACTGGGCTCGCGATGCGACCTCGCGGCGCGGCTCGACGGGCCCTGCGAGACCCGCGCGACCCGGGCTCGGCGGCTCTAGGATCGGTCAAGAACAGCGGCGAGGATGACGAGGTTGCTCTCATACGCTTTCAGCTCCTCGGTCGTCATCGCGTGAAGGTCGACGACCGTGATGACCCCACCCTGCTTGAGAGCCTCGTATAGGGCTGGGCGCTTCTCCTCGGGACAACAAGCGAACACGGTCTCGATCAGGCTCACGACCTCTTCGGCGCTCATGCGCGGCACGGTCGTTCTGATCACTTCCTCGACCAGGTGCGCAGTCGGAGTCTCGGCCAGATCGGCGGGCTGGTTGGCAACAAGGCGGCCGAACTGGGCCCGGAATCGGGCGGCGGCGCCGGCGTGATCGTCGGTGCCGGTCACGTTCAGATCGACGCCGGCCCGCTCCCGGTACTTCTCAGGGCGCGCGGCTCGCAGCAGCGTCTCCAGGAGCTTGTCGCTGTAGTCCGTGACGACTCCGGCGAGCTTGCCCCCCTGATAGACCGGACGCTGCACCCCAACAACAGCACGGCGATGCGCTTCGAGCTCGAGCAGGTCGGCCGATTCGTAGCGCGCGTCGTTGAACGCGGCCTGGTAGTCGACGTCGGCAGCGAGCCAGTCGTACACGGTCTGCCGCCCGACGCCGGCCTCCTTGGCTGCCGCGGTGACGTTGCCGCACTGAGCGTAGATCTCGAGGAATCGGGCCCGAGCGACGTTCGTGCGCTTCTCCGCGATCTCGGCTTGGGTCGCGCGCGCGCGTGAGCGCGTACGGGGTGCACGGACGAGGGCGCCCTCTGTGGCGGGGGCCTGCCGGGCGAGCTTGTCAGACTTCGCGGTCATGAGCCATCACGCAGTAGCTTCTTCGTGTACTCGAGCGGGGCCTTCACCTTCGGTCCCTGCGCGAACATCGCGCGGATGGCACTCACGACTGCGGCCGTACCGTACGCACCGTCGAGCCCGAGGATCTCGGCAGAGAGGGACTGCCTGTTCAGCTTCGGGTATTGCTCACAGAGGGCGTCGAGCATCTGGGTGAGGAGGTCGGGAGTCTGCGCGGGTAGATCACCTGACGTTGCATTCTCTAGACTCGAATCAGGGTCAACTGCCTTCAGATCAGGATCAAGTTCCTTCGGATCAGATAGACTCTCTTCACCCTTCACCTTGGGTTCGTGAACGGTAGGTGAACCCTGCGGGTACCATTCACACGGGCAGCAGGTATGGTCGCTGTCGCAGTGGTTCGGCAGGTACTTGCGCACCTTGACCTCGCCGGTGCTCTTCACTGTCTCCTCGAACGCCTCGAGGGTGACGCAGGCGGGCATCGGCAGGTGAGAGCTCGGCTTGGCGTTCGTGGACTCGGCACCGATCGCGACGTTGAGGCCCTTCTGCCGCTTGCCGAAGCCCTGGAGGTAGAGAAGCCGCATGCCGCCGCTGGTGAAGTCGAGCGCCCACGTCGCGGCCGCGAGCTCGTCGCACCACCGCAGGACCGCGTCGCGGCTCGGAGGGGTGCCCTCGGCGTCGGAGAGGTAGAACCCGCACGCGCTACGGATCTCGTCGGCGTCCCTGCGTACCATGCCGGTGCTCTCGGCGATGGCCTCGAGCGCGATCGCGAGCAGACGGGCCTCCGGGGAGACGCGCAGCAGCCGGCCGTCCGCGAAGATGTCCGCGCGCATCATGCGGTCGGAGAGCTTCGCCATGTCACGCCGTCCTTTCGTCTGCGGTGTCGCCGGCGCCGAAGGTCCAGCGTGTCGGGGCCGGAGTCGGTAGCTCGCCGCCGGCGCGTGTCACGAGGTCGTTCGCGTCTGCGCTGTCCAGCGCATCCGACTCGATCAGCTTCGCGCGCTCGGCCCGGAGCATCTCGATCGCCTCGACTAGAAGGCGGGTCTCCGCGAGCTCCTGGTACACGGCCATGGTGGCGCCGTAGAAGTCGGGTCCGTCTTCGTCCGCGAGGGAGCGTCTGACGTCCTCACTGCTCATCTGTGATTCCTCTCGTCGCGGTCGTACGTGAAGCGGAAGGGCTCCTGGTCAGGCTCGGACATGGGCGCCTCGGAGCACGTCGCGCAGCGGTCCTCGGGGCAGCCTTCGCACGGGCCACACCTGCGCGCCATCGGGGCGATGCGATGCGGGGACGCGAGAGGGGGTGCTCCCTGACGCGTCCCCGCAAGCTGGGTGGACTTCATGACTGATGCCTTCCCCGCGGGGGGCGATACGTGAATGCGATCCCGGCCTGCTCTAGCGCCTGCTGAGTCACGACGAACACGTTGCCGCTCGGCCCGACCAGCGGCCACGTGACCGATGCCGCGTAGGCCTGCTCACGCGAGAGACCGATTGCCGCTCCGAAGCGATGGATCCGCTCGAGTGGCTGCAGCTCGTGGCCGCCGACGATGATGAAGGGGGCGTTACTCACAGCTGCTCCCGTCGCACGATCGCACCGCGGCTGCTTCGGCCTCGATCGAGTACGGGATGCCGAGGCGATCCATGAGCGCCGGGACGACGATCAGACGATGCGATCCCTCGCCCGCGCGCGGCCAGTCGTCGCGATCGGCCGCGCGGAAGGCAGTGGATCTCTCGAGACCCAGCACCACCCCAACGCGCGAGACCGTGTCGAGAGGATGTAGCCGACGACCGCAGACCAGGAGGACGGGGCCGCTCATCGCGACGACGCCTCGTCCTCGACCTCTTCGAGCAGCTCCTCCGGGGCGCCAGTCCAGCCGAGCGCCTGCGCCATCGCCTCGAGTTGCCGCGGGTACGGCCTGACATGGCCGGTCTCCGCGCCGCCGATCGTGTTCGGGTGGAGCCCCGCCTCTTGGGCCAAGGCGTTCTGCGAGAGCTCCGAGAGGATGCGCAACCTCTTCAGCCTGAGCATCTGGTCACTCTCCCTTCTCCCCGCCGTAGACAGGGCGTCCATACGGATGTACCATGTGACAAAGAGTGTAAGGGGGCACGCTGTCAACCGATAAGAGGGACGTTATCGGGGACAACCTGAGAGGAGAGTCGGTGGCTTCACTGATCGCCAAGCAGCCGTGGTACCGCTTCTCGGACTACGAGATTGTTGAGGACGTCATCCGCCCGGCTGCCGGCGCGCGGTTCGAGCAGTTCGACATGTCAGAACTGTGGTCCGACAGCAGCGCCGGCCGAGACGACTACATATCGCCGACTCAAGCAGCGATCGCGCTGTTGGGCGATATCGAAGCGGCGGAGGGCACGCCAGCGGATCGAGTCCAGCGACAGGAAGCGCTGATTCTGTCGTGGTGTCGACGGTATGGACTGCTCGGGCTCATCGGGTTCAGAGTTCTGCAACTGTCCACGCCTGCGCGCTGGGTGGGCGAGCACGATGCGTGGGAGCACATCGAGATCATGCGACTTGGCGGGACGTGGATCTGGCGCGGGATAACCGCGTCTGGGGAGGACGCTCCACACGATTCTGGAGGCGTCACATTCATGGACGAGAGCCTCATCGTGGACGGACTACCTCGAGCCGTTGTGTTGGACGCGGGCTTCGCCGATCACCTGGTCGCACGCTTCTTCCCAGCGTCTGAGCAGGCCGCGATGCGGGAGACCGACAGCGCGGACTTGAGCGTGCTCGAATCGGAGGACTTCTGGAGCGGCTACATGCGCTCTGAGACGTTCTGGCGGGCCTACGGTGAGGAGATGGCCGACTTCACGACCTCACTGAGACGGCTTCGCGGATCACTCGAACGTTGGTCGAACGGCTCAACGTCAGGGACTCGGCCCGGGCTCAACACGCTGCTGCATTGGCTCAACTACGCCGCCGCTGGCGTGTCGCTAGCCCCCGTTCGCGATGGCGACGAGGCTGGGCTGCGCTTCATGAGCTCGAGCCTCTTGGCCTTGATGGCGGTGGCGGGCGCTCAAGATCTCGCTGGCGAATGGAGAATGCTCGAGTGCCGGTGTGGCCGACCGTTCCTCGCTCGCCATCACTTGCAGAAGTGGCATAGCGAATCGTGTCGCGAGATGTACAAGAAGCGCGATCTACGGGCCAGGGTGAAGAAGGAGCGCACGTCATGAGAGTCTCGATGCGCGATCGGAAGAACGGTTCCTTCCAGTTCGTCGTCTCGCGCGGCTTCGATCCGAGCGGCAAGCGCCTGCGCGACTACGTCGAGTTCCGCGGCACCCGCACCGAGGCCAAGAAGATGCACACGAAGCTGCAGAGCGAGATCGACCGCGGCCTGTACGTCACGCCGGCGCACTACACCGTCGCGGAGTACCTCGAGGAGTGGCTCGCGGTCTCCTGCCGGTCGAAGGTCTCGGCACGCACGTACGAGCGGTACGAGGCGATCGTGCGCCGCCACCTGATCCCCGCGCTCGGCTCCGTGCGGCTCCAGGAGCTCACGCCCCTGCAGATCGAGCGGTACTACGGCGCCGAGCTGGACCACGGCCGTCTCGCGGGCCCTGGCGGCCTCTCAGCCCCCACCGTGCTCTACCACCACCGCGTCCTGCACTCGGCGCTCGAATGGGCGACGCGCAAGGGCCTGCTCGCGCGCAACGTCGCTGACAACGTGGATCCGCCTCGCACCGTGCGTCCCGAGATGCACGCCCTGGACGAGGACCAGACAGCTACCCTGCTCGATCTCATTGTGTCGACGCGCCCGGACCTCTATCTGCCGGCGCTAGTCGCCGTCAGCACCGGCATGCGCCGCGGCGAGTTGCTCGCGCTGCGCTGGTCCGACGCGGATCTCGACAGCCTCACGGTGACGGTCGGGCGCTCCTTGCAAGAGACGCGTGACGGCCTGACGTTCAAGGAGCCGAAGAACGGTCGCACCCGCAGCGTGGGGATCGACGCCGAGGTCGCGCGCGAGTTGAAGGCGCGCCGCAAGGCTCAGAGCGAGCGTCGCTTGTCGCTCGGCGTCGCGTACCAGGACCAGGGGCTGATCTTCCCGGACGTCGGCGGCGCGCCCATGAGCCCCCACGTGCTCACGCGCAAGTTCGACCGCTTCCGCACGAAGCAGACAGAAGAAGCCGTGGCGCTCATGGACAAGCTCAAGAAGGAAGGCAAAGCCGCGAGCAAGGAGTACGTCGCAGCAGCAGCCCTCGCAGCCGTCCTGCCGACGTTCCGCTGGCATGACTGGCGCCACTCCTACGCGTCTCAGCAGCTCCGTGCGGGCGAGCAGGTGCTCGTCGTCTCCAAGGCCCTCGGCCACGCGACGACGGCCTTCACGATGGACGTGTACGGTCACGTGCTGCCCGGTGAGCAGACGGCAGCGGCGGCGCGCCACGGTGAGCGGATCGCGGCGGCTCGCGCACGCCGACAAGTGGCAGGAGCGGGCAAGTGACCACGAGAAACGAAGACGCCCTCCGGGGCTTCCCGAAGGGCGTTCCGTCCCGATTGGCGTCAGATTGGCGTCAGAACGGGCATTCTCAGCGGCTTGCGTGCCTCACTTCGAGGAAGAAACCGCAGGTCATACATGGAGCCGACGCGGGGATTCGAACCCCGGACCCCCGCATTACGAGTGCGGTGCTCTGGCCAGCTGAGCTACGTCGGCGCGCAAGGAAGCAGTATACCGATGGGGTCGCCGCCGTCACAAGTCTTCTTGTGGAACGAGCCCCCACGCGCCGGTCAGCACTCCGTTCCCTCGGACCTGTCGAGTTCGCGGATCAACGAATCGACCTGATCGGTCGGTACCAGCGACGACCAAAGCGATGACGTCGCCGGCGTCGCGCAGGTCGCGAAGACCGTCGGTCAGCCGCCGGTCTTCAGAGCTCACAGCGGTACCGACTCTCTCAGAACGTTGCCCCGCAGACGGGGCTTGACGATGGCGGCGTTGAGAAGGTCCACTCGCCGTCCGAAGGCGACTGACAGGTCCTCGATCGCATCTGCGACCAGTTCGAAGGTGTAGCCCTCGGGGAAGTCGGCCACGAGATCCAGATCACTTGCCGGCGTGTCGTCCCCTCGCGCTACCGAGCCGAACACGCGCACGTTCTGCAGACCGTAGCCTGCGGCGATCCTCGCGAGAGCCTCGCGGTGCCGCGCAAGGAGCGCCGAGGGGCGCTCCGGCGCAAGCGCGACGGCGGGTTCGCGGCCGAGCGCGGCCGCCGCACGGGAGAGCGTGGCGACGGTGACGGACTCGTCGGCGGGATCCAACACACGACCGACTGTGGAGCGGTCGGAATGCATGCGACGCGGGGCGTTGTCCCCGACCGAGCGGACGCGGCTACTCGCCAGTGCTCGCGGGAGCGCCGCCGTCGGACGCTCCCCCTCCGCCACCACGACGTCGGCGTCGGCGCTTCGGAGCGGAGGACGATGCCTCGCCCGAGGGAGCCGACTGCGGCTTCGGGGTATTCGTCGGTGCAGCCTTGGGCTGCTTGTTCCCGGAGCGCGAGCGCCGGGACTTCTGAGGCGCGGGAGTCGCCGCGGCCGGAGCCGCGCCGTCAGCGCTGCCGCCTCCGCCACCACCCCGACGCCTGCGGCGGCGGCTGGAGCCGGTCCGCTCGGGCTCGAGGTCGGATGCGGCGGGAGCCGCGGGGGCGTCGGTGGAGCTCGGGGCGACGACGGCCGAGCGGCGGTTGCTGGACTCGGTGAGCTTGCGCTCGCGCGGCTGGATGACCGACGAGTTGGAGAAGTCGATCCCCATCGAAGAGATCGAGCGCTCGAGCGCCTCGGCCTTTACCGCACACGGGCATCCTGCGCCGTGTCCGCCCTTGCCGCCGCACCCGCACTCCATCTCGTCCAGGCCGAAGGTGACGCGGGTGCCGTCCTCCTTGCGCATGGTGATGCGCTCGCGCGGCGTGTCCATGTCGACGACCTTTGCGAGCTGGTCGCCCACGCTCACGATGGCGCCCTTCTTGGGCGCGCGGCTGTGGAAGTCCTTGTAGGCGTCGTACTCGTAGCGAAGGCAGCACATGAGCCGACCGCACAACCCCGAGATCTTCAGCGGGTTGAGCGGAAGGTCCTGCTCCTTGGCCATGCGGATCGAGACGGGCTGGAACTCGCCGCCGAATCTCACGCAGCACAGCTGCTCACCGCAGTGCCCCAGACCGCCGACCATGCGGGCCTCGTCGCGCACGCCGATCTGGCGCATGTCGACCCGCAGATGGAACTTGGACGCGAGGTCGCGGACCAGTTCGCGGAAGTCGATCCGGTCCTCGGCCACGAAGTAGAAGATCGCCCGCTCGTCGTCGAAGAGGAACTCGACGTCGGTGGGCTTCATCTCGAGCTTGTGCTGGGTGACCAGAGCGCGGTAGACCGGCATGGCCGCGCGCTCGCTCGCGTGCAGCTCCGCCGCCTTGGCGACGTCGGCGGGCGTCGCGACGCGCACGATGCGGTTGGCGACGTCGGGCAGCTCGTGCGACCCGCGCTCATGGGCGGCCCGGCTGACGCGTCCGAGTTGCGTTCCACGCTCGGTGCTGACAACGACGACATCGTCCACATGAAGATCGAAGTCCGCGGGATCGAACGGTACCGCGGACGCTGCGTTCCTTAGGGTGATTCCCACGATCGTGGGCATACACGTGCCTCCTGTATCTCGAACAGCATGGCCTCGACGGCCAGCTGGGGGCTCACATTATACGAGACGCGGCGCCGGGCGCGGCGGACCGCTTCCAGCGCCTCTTCCACGGCCGCCGGACTCATGCAGCCCCCGGCCACCGCTATGTCGTCCGCGGCGTCGCGGTTGGCGACGTGCGAACCCGCTCCGACCGACGACGCGAGCGCATCGCGCAGCCAGCTCTCCGCTATGGCGAACAGCTCGGCGATCGACTCGCGCTCGCGTGCCGTCAATTCGCGCTTGTTGCGCGCTTCCGCGTCCTTGACCTGCGCCTGGCGCCCCATGAACTCGACGCGCTCGCGCATCTCGATCTCCTGGCGCGCCTTCACGTCCTCGAGCGGCGCGCGCACCGCCTTGAGCAGTTCCCGTGCCGAGACCAGCACATCGCGCCCGTCCATGACCGGCAGGTCGCGCATGACGGAGAGCATCGCGGCCCTCCCCTCCTTGCGCTGGGGGTTGCGCAGGAACTCGAGCGCCCGAGGGAGGATCCCCGAGGATGCGGCGAGCGCGGCGCGCGCCTCATCCTCGCCGGCGCCCGTGCGCTCCGCCAGCAGCGCGACGGCGCGCGAGGGCGAGCTGAGCGCGAATCGCACGACCTGGCACCGCGAGACGATCGTCGGCAGGACGGCGTCGTAGGCGTCGGTCAGCAGCACGATGTGCACGGAGGACGGCGGCTCCTCCAGCGTCTTGAGGAACGCGTTGGCCGACGAGTCACCGAGCGCCTCGGCGTGCTTGAGGATGTAGACCTTCGCGTGCCCGTCGGCCGGCGCGAGCCACATGTCGGGGACAAGCTCGTCGCGCACCTGCTCCACGAGGTAGGTCGAGGCGCCGAGCGGCTCCACGACGCGGACGTCCGGGTGCGCGCCCCTGCGCACGCGCGTGCACGCAGGGCACGTGCCACAGCCCAGGTCGTCGCAGATGAACGCGCAGGCGAGCGCGATGGCGGCGATCAGCTTGCCCGATCCCTTGGGACCGACGAACAGGTACGCCTGCGACGCGGACCCGTGGGTCACCGCAGCGCGCAGGTAGCCTGCGACGCGGTCCTGACCGACGAGCTCGTCGAAGATGGAGGCGGTCACGACTGCATCCGGCGGACGGTCGCGCGCACACCCGCCGGGTGTGCGCTCACAGCTGCCCATACGCGCTCGGCGACGGCGTCCACCGTTCCGGAGGCATCCACCGCCACGACCCGCTCCGGTTCGGCGGCGGCGATCTCGGCGAATCCGGCGATCACGGCGCGGTGGAACTCGAGCGACTCGGCCTCGATGCGGTCGGCGCCGCCGGTGGTGGCGCGCCGCAGGGCCTCGCCCGTCTCCAGTGACAGCAGGACGGTGAGGTCGGGGCGCACGCCGCCGGTGGCGGCGAGGTTCAGGGTGCGGACCATCTCCGCGCCGAGCCCGCGGCCGTAGCCCTGGTAGGCGGTGGAGGAGTCGAAGAAGCGGTCGCACACGACGACCTCGCCGCGCTCGAGCGCGGGGACGATCACCGTGGCGGTCAGCTCCGCGCGGGCGGCCTCGTAGAGCAGCAGCTCGGCGCGCGGCGAGATGGTGAAGCCGGGGTGGTCGAGCACGATGGCCCGTACGCGATCGCCGGTCGGCGTACCTCCGGGCTCGCGGAGCTCGAGAACGGTGGCGCCGGCCGCGCGGAGGCGCTCGGCCAACAGACGGGCCTGCGTCGACTTGCCGACGCCCTCGCCGCCCTCGATGGTGATGAACTGCCCGCTCACGATGTCCTCCACGCTCCGGGGGCCTCAGCGTAGAGGTCGGCGCCGCGGGTGTCGATGGCGACGAAGACCGGGAAGCGCTCGAGCGTGACGCGACGGAGCGCCTCGGTGCCGAGTTCCGGCCATGCGACGATCTCGGCGGCGGTGACATGGCGAGCCAGCAGCGCAGCGGCACCGCCCACCGCGGCGAAGTAGACGGAGCCGGTGGCGACGCACGCGGCGGCCACCTCGGCCGAGCGCGCGCCCTTGCCGATCGTGGCGACGATGCCGGACTCG
>Ga0209748_1000662_pt1 | contig 17843 bp, 17 predicted proteins | sample BarGraIncu00421A_FD_185490 | JGI IMG/M metagenome (GOLD analysis project Ga0209748, IMG submission 185490) | Arctic peat soil microbial communities from Barrow, Alaska - Barrow Graham LP Incubations 004-21A (SPAdes) (version 2) | ecosystem: Environmental > Terrestrial > Soil > Wetlands > Peat... | reverse complement strand
CCGCCGAACGGGACCCGCTTGCCCGCGCTCCGCGCGGAGGCAAGCGCGCGAACGCGCGACGCCGGGAACGCGCGCTGCTCGAGCACCTTGAGCATCTCGACACCCACGGCGCCGGTCGCGCCGGCCACCGCGACGACCGGATGGACGGGCATCGCCTTGTCCCAGCTCACAGCGATCCCCCATCTGGAGCGCCTGGCGAGGTCTCGGCGGTGACGCGTCCCTCGGCCAGGCCGAACGCGCCGTGCAGCGCGTGCACGGCGGTCTTCACCTGTGCCGCGTCGATGACGCAGGAGATGCGGATCGACGAGGTAGAGATCATGTCCAGGTTGACTCCCGCGTCCGCCAGCGTCCGGAACATCAACGCAGCGACGCCGGGATGAGTCTTCATGCCCGCGCCCACGAGCGATACCTTCGCCACCGACTCGTCGACGGAGTAGCTGCGCGCGCCCAGCGCCTCGGTGACCTCTGCCACAGCGCGCCGCGCCCGGACGAGGTCCTCCTTGGGAGTGGTGAACGAGATGTCGGTCATGCCCTCTTCGGAGACGTTCTGGATGATCATGTCGACATTGACGTTGTCCGCGGCGAGACGACCGAAAACCTCGGCCGCGACACCGGGGCGGTCGGGCACGTCACGGATGGTCACCTTCGCCTCGGAGGTGTCGTGCGTGACACCCGAGATGATCGCCTGTTCCATGGAACCGTCCGCCTCCTTGACCAGCGTGCCGGGACTGTCCGTGAACGAGGAACGCACGTGGATGACGACGCCATGGTTGCGCGCGAATTCGACGCTGCGGAGCTGCAGGACGCGCGCGCCCGTGGCCGCCATCTCGAGCATCTCCTCGTAGGAGATCGTATCGAGCATGCGAGCGTCCGGCTCGATCCGGGGATCGGCCGTGAACACGCCGTCAACGTCCGTGTAGATCTCGCAGACATCGGCGGCGAGTCCCGCCGCGACCGCCACGGCGGTCGTGTCGGAGCCGCCTCGCCCGAGGGTGGTGATGTCGCCCTCGGGGGTGAGCGCCTGGAATCCTGCTACGATGGCGATCAGTCCGTGGTCGAGCGCCTCCATGACGCGGTCGGCCCGGACCTCCTGGATGCGGGCCTTCGTGTGACTGCCGTCAGAGACGATGCCCGCCTGGGCGCCGGTGAAGCTGATCGCCTCGTGTCCCTGCGCGTGGATCGCCATCGCGAGAAGCGCGATCGTGACCTGTTCTCCGGTCGCGAGCAGCATGTCCATCTCGCGTTCGGGAGGGTCCGCGCTGATGGCGAGCGCCTTGGCGAGCAGCTCGTCGGTGACGTCACCCATCGCGGACACGACGGCGACGATGCGGTCACCGCGCTCCCGAGCCGCGATGAGACGGCCCGCGACCGCGGCGATACGGTCGGTCGTGCCGACGGAGGTCCCACCATACTTCTGTACGACGAGCGCCATGGCCTTGTCCCCGGAGCGTGGTACGGACCAGCAGCCTCTGCGTCCCGTCGCCGGGGCCTCAGAGTGCGCACAGTTTAGCGGATGGCCGCGGGTCAGGGCTGGCGATACAGGTTCAGGTCGAAGGCGGAGGCGCGCAGCCGTTCCGTGAGCGCTTCGACCGCCTCGCTGTAGAAGTGCTCGACCAGGCTGCGTCCGGTGACAGCGGCCATCAGGTCCCCGAGCTGGGAGATCATCGTGCGCATGGCGGGCAGCTCGTCGTCCGGGTCCCCGACCCTGTCCCAGCTCGCGCTCAGGTGGCCGGCGCTCAGGGAGAAGGCTGGCTGGTGCCCGGCGAGCCACTGTGCCACGGAGGTCTCGAGGTTCGCGGTGAGCCTCGGCCCCCCGAGGCGACGGAACGCCGCCAGCATGCCGTCGGCGATGGAGACGAACACCGCGCGTGCCTCGTACCGGTCGACCTCGACCGCGACCCGCTCGGGGCCGTGCGACTCCGCATCGGTCTCGCGCAGCACCTCGACCAGGGAATCGACGACTCTGGGGTCGAACTGGCCGCCGGCGCCACTCGTGAGCTCGGCGATCGCGCCCTCCGCAGTGAGGCTCTTGCGGTACGGCCGGTCCGCGATCATCGCCTCGTAGGCATCCGCGACCGCGAGCACGCGCGCCAGGATCGGGATCTCCTCGCCGCGCAGGCCGGCGGGGTATCCGCCGCCGTCGTAGCGCTCGTGGTGATGCCTCACGACCGGGCCGATGGACCAGGGGAACGCTACCGGCCTCAGGATGTTCGCGCCGATCAGCGGGTGGTGCCGCATCGTCGCGGTCTCTTCGTCGTCGAGCGGCCCCGGCTTGCGCAGGATGTGCCCGCTGATGCCGATCTTGCCGATATCGTGAAGGTACGCAGCCATCTCGAGCGCCGTGCACTGCTCGTGTGAGAGCCCCATGTTCTCGGCGATCGAGCGCGCGAAGACCGCGACCCGCTCGGAGTGGCCGCGCATGTGCGGCTCCTTGGCGTCCACCGCGGCCGCCAGGGAACGCACGGTCGCCAGGTACGCGTCCTGCAGACTGGCGTACAGCTCGGTGTTGCCGATGGCCACCGTCAGGTGGTTGGCGATCGTCGACAGCAGGCGCACGTCGTCGCCGGTGAAGCGAGCGTTGCGATCCCTGCTACCCACGGCGATCGCGCCGATCACGCCGTCGGCGGCGTGAAGAGGCACGCAGACGGCGGCCAGGGCCCCGGTGATGACATCGATGTTCTCGACGTCGCCCTTGCCGGTCGAGGGGTTGAAGATCAGCGGCCGCCCCTGTCGGATGACCCATTGCGACATCGAAGAGCGCACGGCGCGGTCGTCCGGCGCGACGTCGGTCGTGCCCCGCCACGCACGCAGCTTCAGGTCAGCCGAGGTGCTGTCCCTCAGCACGAGGTAGCCCGAGTCGACGGCGAAGCTGCGCATCGCGGCATCGAGAGTGGAGTCCAACAGCGTGTCCAGGTCGAGCGTCGACCCGAGCGCGCGGCTCGTCTCGTACAGCGTCGTGAGCTCGTCGACCTTGTGCGTGAGGTCGTCGGTACGCTGCTGGATCGTGACGACCATAGCGTTGAACGCATTCGACAGCTCCGCGAGGTCCCTGCGCGAACCCAGATCGAGGCGGACGTCCAGCTCGCCGTCGGCAACCCGGCGAGCGCTCTCGGTGAGCGCGCCGAGCGGGATCATCGTGGTGTTCGCCACTAGGAGGACCACGGCGAACACGCCGATGCCGACGTGCAGAGCGACGAACCACGGACCGGTGTTGGCGGCGACGGCATAGACGATGCCGACGACCGACATGACGCCGACGACCGTCGCCACACCGGCTATCACCGTGCTTCGGTCGAAGCGCCCATGGGGCCTGTCGCTCACCATGCGTCGTGCTAGCCTCCCCCCGGATGCGGATCACGGACACATGATGCACCATCGCCGCGCCGGATCGCGTCGCACGCAGAAGGAGGCTCCCGCCTGCGGGAGCCTCCTTCGACGGACGGTGCGCGCCGCTACAAACCGGCGCGCTTCAGCACGTAGTCGAAGTTGCGGTCGACCTCGTCCTGGAGTCGGGCGAGAAGCTCCTCGTTACCCGGCTTGAAGAGATGCTTGAACCTGCCCTGGGGCTTCAGGAACTCCTCGATCGGCTTGCGGTTCTCGCGGGTCACGCGGCGTGTGGACATCTTCCACTCGCCGTCGACGACCTCGAACAGCGGCCAGAACGCGGTGTCCACGGCAAGCTTCGCGATCTCCACGGTCATGTCGTGCGGGATGCGCCAGCCGCGCGGACACGGGGCGAACACGTTGATGAACGCGGCTCCGTCCGAGGCGAAGGCCTTCTCCGCGGCGGCTGTGAGGCCCTTCCAGTCCGAGATCGACGCCTGCGCCACGTACGGGATGTTGTGCGCGGCGATGATCGAGGTGAGGTCCTTGCGGCGCTGCTCCTTGCCCTGCTGAACGCTTCCCACCTCGGACGTGGTGGCCCACGCGCCGAACGGCGTGGCGCCGGACCGCTGGATGCCGGTGTTCATGTAGGCGCCGTTGTCGTAGCAGACGTAGACCATGTCGTGCCCGCGCTCCATGGCGCCCGACAGCGACTGCAGGCCGATGTCGTAGGTGCCACCGTCGCCGCCGAACGCGACGAACTTCATCTTCTTGTCCGCCGGGATCTTGCCCGCGCGCTGCATTCCCTTGAAGGCCGCCTCGACACCGGAGATCGTCGCCGCCGCGTTCTCGAACGCGTTGTGGATGAACGGGACCTTCCACGACGAGTAGGGATAGATCGTGGTCGAGACCTCGAGGCACCCGGTCGCGCAACCCGCCACGATCGGGGTCTCGCCGGCGCCGAGCAGCACCTGCCGCACAGCGATCGAGGCGCCGCAGCCGCCGCACAGGCGATGCCCGCCTTCGAGCCTGTCCTCGCGGCGGGAGAGCTCTTTGATCGTTGCCATGGTCGCTCCCCTCTACCGTGCGCCCAGGTACGTGAGCCCCGAGGGGGTCGCCGCACCTGACGCGATGTCGGACAGGTCCGCGAACACGCGGTCGATCAGATCGGTCTTCACATCGGATCCGCCGAGGCCGTAGATGTAGTCGACGACCGGTACGTGATGGTCGAGGTCGTACAGAGCGCTGCGCACCTCGAGGAAGAGCGGCCCGCCCTCGGCGCCGAAGCTCTCGCTGCGGTCCATGACTGCGACCGCCTTCACGGCCGACAGCGCCTCGGCGAGCTCCTCGGCCGGGAACGGGCGGAAGCAGCGGACCTTGACGACGCCGGCCTTGACGCCGTTGCCCCGCAGCCCGCGCGCCACGTGGCGCGCATTGCCGGCGGTGGAGCCGATGACCACGATCGCGAACTCGGCGTCTTCCATGCCGAACGTCTCGATCATCCCGAACGGACGTCCTGTGATCGCGGACCACTCGGCGCCGATCGCCTTCACCACCCCATGCGCGCGGTCCATCGCGAGCCGCTGGCTCTTCTTGAACTCGAAGTACGGTCCGCCGAGGCCGGCGAAGTTGCCGTGGCTGACAGGGTGGTCGGTGTCGAGCAGGGCGTTGCGCGGCACGTAGATGCCGACGAACTCCGTCACGGTGGCGTCGTCCATCAGCTCGGCCCGGTCGATCGAGTGGGTGGTGATGAAGCCGTCGAGTGTGCTCATGACCGGCAGCAGCACGTCCGGGTGCTCGGCGATCCGGCACGCCATGATCGTGTTGTCGTAGGCCTCCTGCCCGGTCTCCGCGAACAGGATGACCCAACCGGTGTCACGCGCGCCCATGATGTCGCTGTGGTCGCAGTGGATGTTGATCGGAGCGGACAACGCGCGGTTCGCGTTCGCCATCACGATCGGCAGTCGCATGCCGGACGCGACGTGCAGTTCCTCCCACATGAGCGCGAGCCCCTGCGATGACGTCGCGGTCATGACGCGAGCTCCCGCGGCCGAAGCGCCCACGCAGGCGCTCATCGCCGAGTGCTCGGACTCCACCGTGACGTACTCGGTGTGCACGCGTCCGTTCGCGACGAACTTGGCGAACTCCTCGACGATCGTGGTCTGAGGCGTGATCGGGTAGGCCGCCATCATGTCCGGCGCGCACTGGCGCATCGCTTCCGCAACGAGCACGTTCCCGGTCTGGGCTACGGTCTTCTGAGTCGGCATCGTCAGCCCACCTCCGGCAGTTCGCAGCCTTCGGGCACCATCGTGATCGCGTCCGAGGGGCACGCCTGGGCGCACACGCCGCAACCCTTGCAGTGGTCCAGGTTGAAGTCGGTGACCTTCTCGCCGGTCACATTGACCGCGCTGTCGGGGCAGTAGATCCAACAGAAGAGGCACTGCGTGCACTTCGCGTCGTCGCGCACCGGGCGCTGGCTGCGCCAGCCGCCGGTCACGTAGTCGCGCGAGTTGCCCGAGTCCGGGATGACCGATCCCAAGGGGAAGTCGTCGGCCTTCCAGCCGTCCATTCCTGAGATGTCCCAGCTCACGAGGACTGCACCTCCTCGTATGCGCGGGTCACGGCCGCCACGTTCTGGTCGATGACCTCTTGGCTGAACTTCTTGCCGAACGTCTTGATCAAGTGAGCGGTGATCTGGTCGAGCGTGAAGAGCCCGGTCAACTTCGCCAGCGCGCCGATCATCGGCGTGTTCGGCATGTCACGCTTGAGCGTGTCCTGCGAGATGCCAGTGGCGTCGACACAGGCCACCCTCGCGTGCTCGATGTGCAGCGCCTTGCGGACCGCGTCTGGAGGCGTGCACGTGTTGATGATGATCACGCCGTCGTCGGCGAGTCCGCTCTGCACGTCCACGATCGGGAGCAGCGTCTCGTCGAGGACCACGACGACATCAGGGAACTCGATGTTGTTGTGGATCTCGATCGGGCTTTCGCTGATCCGGGTGAACGCCTGGATCGGTGCCCCCATGCGCTCGGGACCGTACTCCGGCATCGCTTGGATGTACCGGTCGAGCTCGAGCGCGGTCTCGGCGACGAGCTTCGCCGCGGTGACCGCTCCCTGTCCCGCCCGGGCATGCCAACGGATCTCCGTCAGCTGCTGGTGCATACCAGCCCCCTTCGTACCTGTAGATGACATGCCCGACCGGCGCTGGGTGCGCCCACCCTGGACCGCCTCGCGCACGCGCGCGAGCGTATCTGGGAGTGTCCGCCCAAGATACCCGCGCGCGCATGGCGTGCGGTGGCAACGGCTCCGCCAATGAGCACGAATCGTCGGTGAACGGTAGACAGATGTTGGAAACCGGGCACTGAATCGCGGCGGCCCGGACAAGACGCGAGCCCCCGGAAGCTGATCGCGCAGGCTCGGACAACGGCGCGGATCTGTGCAGGACTACCCGAACGCACCGCGCACGTACTCGGACGTCTCCGTCCGCTTGGGCGCCTCGAAGACCTGCAGGGCGTCCCCCATCTCGACGAGCCTCCCCATCAGGAAGAACGCGACTCTGTCGGAGATGCGTTTCGCCTGCGCCATGTTGTGCGTGACGATGATGATCGTGTAGTCGGTGGAGAGCTCGAGCAGCAGCTCCTCGATGCGCGCGGTCGAGATCGGGTCGAGCGAGGCGCACGGCTCGTCCAGCATGATGACTGACGGGTTCACGGCGAGGGCGCGCGCGATGCACAGCCGCTGCTGCTGACCGCCGGAGAGCGACAGCGCGGAGTCCTTGAGGTTGTCCCTTACTTCGTCCCACAGGCTCGCCTGCCGCAACGCCTTCTCGACGATGGCGTCGAGCTTCGCGCGCGGAACGTGACCGCCGTGCTCGCGCACGGCGAGCGAGATGTTGTCGTAGATCGACATGGGAAACGGGTTCGGCTGCTGGAAGACCATGCCCACCACGCGCCGCAGCGCCGTCACGTTGACGCCCTTGCCGCGGATGTCCTGGTCGGCCAGCTGGATCGTGCCGTCGCTTCTGAAGCCGCTGATCTCATCGTTCATCCGGTTGAAGCAGCGCAGCACGGTCGACTTCCCGCAGCCGGATGGTCCGATGAAAGCCGTGATGCGCTTCTCCGGCACGTCGAAGGACACGTCGTGCAGGACCTTCTTGGACCCGTATGAGGCGTCGAGGCCGCGGATCTGGAAGACCGGCGCGACATCGGTGGAACGGACCCGCGGCGCCGAGGCGTTGAGCATCCCCTCCAGCATCGAGAAGGTCTCGTTGGGATCCGCGGTGATGAAGGTCTCGTTCATGGCTGGGGTCCTTTCGAATGGGTCCTCCACAGGCATGCTCATCGCTTGCCCGCCTTGGCGGCGCGGCGGCCGACGTATACGGCAACAACGTTGAAGACAAGGACGAGCAGTATGAGTACGAGAGCCGCGCCGAACGCCATTCCGGGCGCGTTCCCCTCGCCTGCGGGTGAGTTGAAGTAGACGTAGGTGGTCAGTGTCGAGCCGGTCCCGCGAAGGACCTCGACCCATTGCGACGGGTTCCACCAGTTGTCGACGGCCATGTTGATCGAGCCGCCGAGAGTGAGCCAGACGATCGCCGTGTCGCCGGCGGCAAGGCCCATGCCCAGAACGGCGGCGGTGACGATCCCCGGGGCCGCCGACGGCAACACTACACGACGGATCGTGCGCCATTTCGTCATGCCGAGCGCGAGCGCGCCCTGCCGCAGCGAAGCGGGCACAGAGCGGATCGCCTCCTCGGCGACCTTGATGATGAAGGGCAGGATGTGGATGCCCATGACGATCGAGGCGACGATGAACGAGCGCCCGAACGCCGTGTCCGCACCCTGGGCGCCACCGGACGAAAGGTCCTGGAAGATGGCGAGGGTGAAGACCGACAGACCGAAGACGCCGAACACGACGCTCGGGACGCTGGCCAGTACCTCGAGGCCGAGACGGACCGAACGAGTGAACCAGGAATCGTCGGCCATGTACTCGGAGAGGTAGATGGCGGCGCCGATCGCCAGCGGCAACGCGACGAGGATGCTTCCCAGCACGAGGACCGCTGTTCCCACGATCGGCACCCGGATGCCGCCCGCCTGCTCGGCCATGAGGCTGGCCTGCGGGTCGGTGGTCAGGAACGTCCAGTTGATGGCACCCCAACCCTGGTAGATCAGGTAGCCGATGATGAAGAAGCACACCGCTGCCACCGCGGCGGCCGAGACCCACGTGAAGCCGGTCCCGATGACGGACGCGGGATGCGGCCGGCCCTTGATGCTCATGTCGCTCATGGCGCCTACACCCTCCGTCCGCCGACGACACCCATGCGCCGGTTGAACATCGTGAACGCCCATCGGGCGATGACGCTGAGAACGACGCTGATCATGAGGAGCAGGAACGCCAGCGCGAACAGAGCGGAGCCGACCTGCGGGATGTTCATCGCCTCGCCGCCGATCTCGACGATCGCCGAGGCCATCGTGCGCACGGGCATCAGGAGGAAGTACAGCGGGCCCGCGTTCATGTTGGGGACGTATGCGATCGCACCCGCGACCATCGAGAGCGCGATCGCCTCGCCGATGCCGCGCGCGGCCGCGAGGGTGAGTCCGGCCACCAGGCCGGGCGCCGCCGACGGCAGCTGGATCCGGGTGATTGTGCGCCATCGCGTCATCCCGAGGGCGAGCCCGCCGTCCACGTACGAGCGCGGTATCGCCCGCAGCGAGTCGGTGGCGACTGTGACGAAGAACGGCATGATCATGAAGGACAGCACGAGGATGCCGGCCAGCATCGATGCCCCCTCGAGCGGGATGTCGCTGACGACATCCGCCGCGTTCGCCGGCAGGATGACGTTGCCGATGAAGGGCACGACCACGGCGAGCCCAACGAGGCCGAAGACGACAGACGGGATCCCCGCCAGCAGCTGCACGACCGACTCCAGCGGGCGGCGGATCCACGCGGGCGCAAGTTCCGCGATGTAGATCGCGCACCCGAGGCCGAGGACGAGCGAGACCAGAACGGCGCCCGCGGTGGTGTAGAGGGTGCCGAGGATGAGCGGCTTGGCTCCGAAGAAGATCGTGGCAGCGCCCGAGAGCCCTCCCTCGACTTGCTGGTCCCACCCGCCGTGGGTGATGAACTTGTGCCCCTCGGCCACGAACGTCGGCCACGCCTTGTCGGCCACGAAGAACACGACGAAGGCCACAAGGCCCGCGGAGATGATGGCGGCCGCGGCCAGCAGGATCGGCATGACCCGGTCGCTGCCGCGCCTTCCGGCCGTGTCCTTCAGGTCGATCGCCGTCGCGTGGAGCGGCGGGGTCTCAGGTGTGGTGTCTTCGGGATCGGTCATCGACGCGTGCTTCCTTGTCCGAAAGGCCGGTGGGCCGCCGCGAGAGGGCGGGGTGCTTCATCGCGCCGGGCCGGGGTGGGACCGCCGATCACGCGGCGGTCGCACCCCGGCCCTCAAAGCGCGGACGTGAGGCGTGCGGTCCTAGTGGAGCGGGAGGTACTCGACGCCGGCGATCTTCTGGGCGGCCGCGGTCAGGCACCAGTCCATGAACGTCTTGGCGTCACCGGAGCGGGTGCCCTTGGTCACGAAGTAGAGCGAACGGACGTACGGGTAGGCGCCGGAAAGGGCGTTGGCCTTCGTCGGCACGTGGCCGTCGATCCGGAGGGCCTTGACGCTCGCGTTGTCGTACGCCATCGAGAGGTAGCCGATCGCGTACTTGTCACGGGCCACGGCGGAGCGGACCAGGCCGTTGCTCGCGTACGTCTTCGTGCGGCTCGACTGCTTGTACAGGTTGCGAAGGAACTTCTCCTTGAAGAAGGAGTAGGTGCCGGAAGCACCGGTACGGCCCACGAGGACGATCGCCTTGTTCGGCAGCGCGGAACCGAGCTGGCGCCAGTTGGTGATCTGGCCGCGGAAGATCTTCTCGATCGTGGCGCGACCACTGACGAGGTACTTGTTCGCGGGGTTGACGACGATGACCACGGCGTCGCGGGCGACCGCGAACGGAACGAGGCCCGAGTCCTTCTCGGCCTGGGTCAGCTCGCGCGAGGACATGCCGATGTCGGCGGTGCCGCTGCCGGCGTCCTTGATGCCGGTGCCGGAGCCGCCACCGTAGACGTTCACGTTCATGCTGGAGTGGGTCTTGTGGAACGCTGCGGCCCACTGGGTCGCCAGCGGCTGCAAGGTCGTCGAGCCGGTGATCTTCAGCGTGCCGGCGAACGCCGGGACGACGGTGGTCGCGGCCATCAGGAAGCTGACGGCGGCAGCGGCGATACGAACGTGCGTGTTGCGAAGCATCTGGTCTGTTCCTCCTGTCCTGTTCGGGGAGCTAGTGGTTGGCGTGAACGCTCTTGGACGCGGTCGGAGAAGCCACGCCGTAGGTGTTGCCGAGGAACTTGGCCGACACCTTGTACGTGCCGTGCAGCGTTCCGAGCTTGAGCGTCGCGGACGCGTAGCCGTCAGCGTCGGTCGCGAGGGTGTAGACCAGCGTCTTGGAGTGGGACTTGGTCACGGTGACCTTGATCGTCCCGACGCCGCAGTTCGGGGACACGTGGAAGTTGAACGCGGTGCCCGCGTGCTTGATGGTGCCGCTCGAGGAGAAGATGACCCTAGTCGAGGTGTTCTTGATCAGGGCGACCGTCTCCGTCTCGCTGTAGCTGGCGCTCCCGGCGAAGGGGCTGAGGCCCGAGCCGGTCGTGGTGGAAGCGCCACCCGGCTTGTACTCGCAGCGGATCTGGTACGGGAACGTCGGCACCGACAGCGTGCCGTCGCCCAGCGTGACGACGTCGTCGACGCCGATGCGATAGCTGATCGCCGGGACCGTGTTGGTGTCCTCGAGCTTGACGTCGAGCTCCGCCGAAAGGTCTTTCCAGACCGGCGCGGGGAGCGGGGTGCCGCTCGCGTCGACGTCGTTCACGAGGATCTGGAAGTGGAACACGTCGTTCGGCAGTTCGATTGCGGACATGACCGTCGGCTGGAGCATGACCTCGTCGCCGTACGCACCGACGGCGGTGTTGAACGCGGTCGGTGCGCCGACCGGGGTGCCGCTGTCATCGACGGAGTAGTACGCGACCCGCTCGGCGGGCGTCAGCTTGAAGCCGGCGAGATCGAGCGCGACCGACTGCTGAGCACCACCCGTGACCGCGAACGCCGCCAGCATGGACGAGCCACCGAGCAGGAGCATTGCCGCGGTGACGCCCAGGGCGACTTTGAAGTTCAAGCGCATGGTTCCTCCTTACACTTCCTCTTCGCATTCCTGCTTGGCAGGGCCTCTTGGCGGCCCGGTTCGGTCTTCGCCCGGATCGAAGGTCGTGTGCACGACGCCTTCAGAGCGAACCCCACGCACATGCTAGGGAGGTTGAAAGGGGGTGTGGTTGCACGCGCGGAAGAAACATGTCAACTCCGCGAGAACGCAAAGCGACACGGATGTGAACTAGACCGTGTGACCGATGTGGAGAGGGAGCGCGGCCGTACCGGCGCGCCGCCTACATCTCCCGGCGTGCCTCCAGGGCGCGGCCCAGAGTGACTTCGTCGGCGAACTCGAGGTCGCCGCCGACCGGCAGGCCCGACGCGATGCGCGTCACCTTGATGCCCAGCGGCTTGATCAGACGCGACAGGTACAGCGCTGTGGTCTCGCCCTCGACGTTGGGGTTGGTGGCCATGACGACCTCGGTGACGGTGCCGTCCGCGAGGCGGTCGATGAGCTCGCGCGCCTTGAGCTGGTCCGGCCCGATGCCGTCGATCGGCGAGATAGCCCCCTGGAGCACGTGGTACACGCCCCGGAACTCTCCGGTGCGCTCCACCGCGACGACGTCGCGTGGTTCCTCGACGACGCAGATGATCGAGCGGTCGCGACCGCTGTCCGCACAATACTCGCACAGGTCTTCGGACGCGAAGTTGAAGCATCGCGAGCAGAAGTGGATCTGGCGCTTCACCTCGACGAGGGCGTCCGCCAGCCTCTGCGCGGAGGCGTCGTCGCCCTTGAGGATGTGGAACGCCAGCCTCTGCGCTGACTTCGGGCCGATGCCAGGAAGGCGCTCGAGTTCCTCGAGGAGGCGTGTGATCGGTTCGGCGTAGTAGGACATCTGCCTAGAAGCCCAGTCCGCCTGGCAGGCCGAACCCGCCCATGGCCCTCTGCATCTTCGAGTTCGAGAGCTCCTGGGCCTGACGCATCGCTTCATTGACCGCCGCGACGACCAAGTCCTGGAGCATCGCGACGTCTTCCGGGTCCACGGCGCGGGGGTCGATCACGACATCGGTCACCGTCAGGTCGCCCGTGACGGAGACCTTCACGGCGCCCCCGCCGGCGGACGCGGTCACAAGATCGGACTTCAGCTCCTCCTGGATGCGCGCCATCTCGGCCTGCGCACGCTGGAGCTGCTTCATAGCCTGCGCCTGGTTCATGTTCGGCTTCACTTGGATCCCTTTCCTGGGGACTTGTCGCTCTCGCTCACGACCTGCGCGCCGAGGCTCTCATTCAACATGCGGTCGATCGAGTCCTGGTCGCCGGACGATGCCGGGGATGCGGCCGGCACGCCTGGCTCCTCGTCATCGAGGTCCTCGGCGCGCACGCTGCCCCGCCCGAGCTGATAGCGGATCGCCACGTGCCAACCGAGCACCGCCTGGATCGAGTTGCGGAGCAGGGCCGTGACGTCCGCGTCCTCGGCCATGCTCTTGAAGACGCGCGCCTCGGGTTGGAACTCGACGACGACGGTGTCCCCGTCGAGGTCGGCCTCGGTGTTCATGAACATCTTGCTCGCGGCGGGACGCACCGTCTTGACCTCGCGCAACACGTCCTTCCAGCGACGGCGCAGCTCGGCAACGTCGAAGGCGGGAGGCGCAGGGCGGCGGGCGGAGACCACGGAGGGCTTGACCGCGGCGGTGGGTTCGAGCGTGGATGCGGGCGTTGGAGCGGCGGCCGGAGATGCCGCGACAGGCTTTGCCTGCTTCGCGACCTCGGGCTGCGGCACGGCGGCCGGCGCGGGCGCCGGCACGGGCGCAGGTGCGACGGCCGGTGCCACGGGCTTCTCAGACTTCGGGATCGATGCCGCCTTGTCAACAGGAGCTGCGGGCCTCGGGGCGACCGCTTGGACGGGTATTCCCTTCTCGAGCGAGGCCACTCGTTCCGCGAGCGATTCGAGCGTCAAGTCGGACTCGGGGCGGGCGACCCGAGCGAGTGCGACCTCGAGCGCCAGCCGGGTGTCCGGCGCCCAGCGCAGCTCGCCCGCGACGCGCCCGAGCTCGTCGAGCACTCGAGCGAGACGGTCGAGGTCGAACCGCGCCGCCTGAGTGCGAAGACGGGCGGCGTCGGATTCGGTCACATCGACGATCCCGGCGATCTCCGTCGTGGCGGCGAGCACGTACAGGTCACGCACGTGTCCGGTCAGCGCGCGCACGAACTCGGCGACGTCATGTCCGGACTCGACGAGGTCCGCGACGAACGCGAACAGTCCCGCGACGTCGCGGTCGGCGATCAGGCCGGTCACCTCGAACAGCCGCGCGGTGTCGACCTCGCCCAGAAGCCCTTCGACGTCGGCGACGGTGATCGCACCGCCGGTGAACGACGCAAGTTGGTCCAGCGTGCCGATGGCATCGCGCATCCCGCCCGCGGCGTGCCGGGCGATGAGGGGAAGCGTCCCCTCCTCCACCGAGATCTTCTCGGCTGAGGCGATCGTCTCGAGCCTGCCGACGATGTCGTCGGTCCCGATGCGGCGGAAGTCGAAACGCTGGCAGCGCGACAGGATCGTCTCCGGCACCTTGTGCGGATGAGTCGTGCACAGCACGAAGACCGTCTTGGGCGGCGGCTCCTCGAGTGTCTTGAGCAGCGCGTTGAACGCCGAGGTCGAGAGCATGTGGACCTCGTCGATGATGTAGACCTTGTAGCCGCCGTGCGTGGCCGCGTAGTTGACCTTGCTGATGACCTCTTCGCGCAGCGCGTCGACGCCGGTGCGCGACGCCGCGTCGAGCTCGTAGACGTCCGCATAGCGGCCGTCGGTGATCTCGCGGCACGCCTCGCAGGTGTTGTCCGGGTCCGGCGTCGGCCCCTTCTCGCAGTCGAGCGCCTTCGCGAGGATGCGAGCCGTGGTCGTCTTCCCGGTCCCGCGCGGGCCGGAGAACAGGTACGCGTGCGCGACCGATCCCTCGGCAACCGCGTTGCGCAGGGTGCGCGTGACGTGGGCCTGGCCGACGACGTCCCCGAAGGTCTGGGGCCGGTACACGCGATAGAGGGACTGATGCGCCATGTGCGGTAGGAACGGCCTTTCCGGAGTGGAACGAACGCGAGCGGATGCCCGCTGATGAAGTATACAAGTGCGTACCGACACCGGGGCGGGGCGGACTGCCGCGCGGCCGGAGCGCCATACGAACCCGCGCCGCAAACGCGACGGCGCCCCGTGCCGGACCCCGGACACCCGCCAGTGACCGCTTATGGCTGCTGCCTTCCGGCCCTGACCAGGTTCACGGTGTGACGCCATCCGAGGCCCGGCGCGAGGCGCCGGACGAGTGCGTAGTCTAGCACGCGTCGCTCGCGGTCCGCCGCCGCCACGGGCGACGAAAGGCGCGCTTCCGGGTATGCACCTGCGGAAGGCATGACGTGCGGGAGGGGTTGCCCGATGAAGCTCACGAGCCCGGCGTACGGCGACGGCGAGACGATCCCCGCCCGCTTCGCCACCGTCAACGTGATGGGAGGCACCGGCGTCTCGGTGCCTCTGTCGTGGGACGACCCGCCGCCCGCCACCCGGTCCTTCGTGCTGGCGATCATCGACACCCACCCTGTCGCGTGCGGATGGGTGCATTGGCTGGTGACCGACATCCCGGCCGAGACGCGCCACCTCTCCGAGGGTGCGTCGCGCCCGTTCGGGATCCCGTTCCCGGCGATGGAGCTTCCCAACACCAGCGGACATCGCGGTTACGGCGGGCCGCAGCCGCCGGCGGGCAGTGGCGTCCACGACTACGTCGCGAACCTGTACGCCCTCGATGTCGAGCATCTCGACGCCGCGACCGACGCATCGTGGGAGGAAGTCCGCTCCGCGGTGTCCGGCCACGTGCTCGAGAACGTCGCGCTGGTCGGGCGGTTCGGCCACTAACCGGAACGCCGCGACCGGCACATCGCGCACGGCGCGCGGGCGGCCCTCAGCCGATCCGCACTCCGCGCATCGAAAGACTGCCCATCTCGATGCCCTCGTGGAAGAACGACAGCGGCTCGCCTTCGCGTCGCAGCGCCACCGCGTACAGCAGCGGAAGGTAGTGCTCGTTGGTGGGATGAGCATGGCGTGCAGTGTCCCCGAGCGACATGTAGCCGATCAGCGCCTGGTCGTCCGCGGCCAGCAACCTGTCGCGCACCCACTCGTCGAACTCGACCGCCCACGGATACGGCGCGCCATCCTCCCAGCGGATCGCCATGAGGTTGTGCACGATGTTCCCGCTGCCCACGATGAGCACGCCGTCGTCGCGAAGCGGCGCGAGAAGGTGCCCGAGCTCGTGGTGCTCCGCCGTCGACGCACGCGCGTCGAGCGACAGCTCGATCATCGGGATGTCCGCCTCCGGGTACATGCGACGGATGACCGCCCACGACCCGTGGTCGAACCCCGAGGAATCGTCGACCATGCCGCCGACCAGGTCCGCGACCCGACCGGCCAGCTCCGGGTCGCCCGGCGCCGGGTAGCGGATGTCGTAGAGCTCCTGCGGGAACCCGCCGAAGTCGTGGATCGTCCGCGGATGCGGCCCGCCGGTCACGCGCGTGTCCGCCGTCTGCCAGTGTGCCGAGACGCACAGGATCGCCCGCGGCCGCGGCAGGTCCTGCGCGAGCCGCACCAGCGAGCGGCTGAACGGGTTGTCCTCGATCGCGTTCATGGGTGAGCCGTGTCCGATGAACAACACCGGCATCGTCGTGGGCGTCCCACGCGTCGTATCCGTGTCCGTCCTCCAAGCGGCCGGCGTGCCGACGAAGCGCACCTGATGGTGCACCGCCTTGTCCCCAGTATGCCCGGTCCGTGTGCGCGCCCGACGCTCTCGCGCTACGCTGGCAGGCATGAACACACACGCCGCTCCCCTGCTGCAGCTGCTCGACTGCGTGGTCGTCCGCGACCGGCGCGCCATCCTGTCCGTCGAATCGCTGACGCTCAACGCCGGTGAACATGTCGCCGTCCTCGGGCCGAACGGCGCCGGCAAGTCCACGCTCGTCCGGCTGCTCACCCGCGACGTCCGCCCCCTCGCGCACGAGGACGGCTCCCCCGCGGTGCTGCTGCTCGGGCAGCAGCGTTGGGCGATAGCGGACGCGCGCCGGGTGATGGGCGTCGTATCCGACTCGCTGCAAGAGGACTACGACGTCGCCGTGACGGTGCGCGACACCGTGACCAGCGGCTTCTTCGGATCGATAGGCCTGTACAGGCATCAGGCGGTCACCCCGGCGATGCTGGAGAAGACCAGCCGACTGATCGAGCTGCTCGGCATCGGGCCGCTGGCGGACCGCACGATGGACACGCTCTCCACCGGCGAAGCACGCCGCGCGCTCATCGCCCGCGCGCTCGTGCACGATCCCGCGGTGCTCGTCCTCGACGAGCCCACCGACGGCCTCGATCCCGCCGCCCAGTACCACGTCCTCCGCGCGATCAGCGACGTGGCCCGCGCGGGGCACGCGATCGTGCTGGTGACCCACCACGTCTCCGACATCGTCCCGGAGGTCTCGCGCATCGTGACGCTGCGCGACGGCCGGATCCTCCACGACGGGCCGAAGGCCGAGATGCTCACCGACGGCCCGATCTCGGAGCTCTTCGGCTTCCCGGCCCACCTCGAGGAGCGGGGCGGCTGGTACCGCCTCTGGTGAGCGGGTCGGGTATGAACCACGCGTAGGGTCTCGAGGGTTCTTCAAGCCGACAGGAGCCGGGACATGGCGCGTGCGATCTGGCGAGGGACGATCTCCTTCGGGCTCGTGACTATCCCGGTGTCGCTGCTGCCCGCGGAGGAGCCGCGCGAGCTGACCTTCCACCTGCTCGACGACCGCGATCTGGCGCCGATCCACAACCGTCGCGTCAACGAGAAGACCGACAAGGAAGTCGCGTGGGAGCATGTCGCGAAGGGCTTCGAGGTCGACAAGGGCCGCTACGTGCTGGTCACCGACGACGACCTGCGCGCCGCCAACGTCGAGGCGACGCAGACGATCGACGTGCTCGCCGCGGTGTGTGCAGATGAGATCCACCCCCAGCTGTTCGCCACGCCGTACTACCTCGAACCGGACAAGGCCGGCCGCAAGCCGTACGTGCTGCTGCGGGAGGCGCTGAAGACCGCGAAACGCGTGGCGCTCGCCAAGATCGTGATCCGGACGCGTCAGCACTTGGCCGCGCTCGTCCCTGACGGCGACCAGCTCGTACTCGAGCTTCTGCGGTACCCGTACGAGCTACGCGAGGTCCCCGAACTCGACCTGCCCGCGGGCGACACGCCGGCCGCGAAGGCGACGGGGGTAACGGCGGCGGAGCTGGAACTGGCGAAGCAGCTGGTTCTGACGATCTCGAAGCCGTTCGACCCCGCC
>Ga0209748_1000661_pt1 | contig 17843 bp, 15 predicted proteins | sample BarGraIncu00421A_FD_185490 | JGI IMG/M metagenome (GOLD analysis project Ga0209748, IMG submission 185490) | Arctic peat soil microbial communities from Barrow, Alaska - Barrow Graham LP Incubations 004-21A (SPAdes) (version 2) | ecosystem: Environmental > Terrestrial > Soil > Wetlands > Peat... | reverse complement strand
ATATGATTTGTGTGTCCTGTAAAATTGTTTTTCAGGCAACATATCTTGTACTTCCTTTAGAGATTTTGCAATTAATATTTCCTTTTTTGCATAGGTAACGATGACAGAATATGATTGACTGGCATAACAATGTTCAATATTACGGGTATTTAACATTATAAAACCATTCTCAACATCAAAAATGATATTTTCACCCTGCATTTCGGGAGTACTCAAGAAATTCAACTTATCTTCAAGTTGAAATTGTTTTTGTTCGCGTGACAATTCTAAACATACCTTTTGTATTGCCTCCCTCAATTCCATGAAGTCAACCGGTTTTAACAAGTATCCGCATGCAGCAATTTTTAGTACATCAATTGCGTATTGTTTATATGCTGTACAGAAAATGATTTTGAAAAAAGGATGTTTGAATTCATTGAAAATTTCTAACCCATTTTTCCCGGGCATATTTATATCCAGAATCACCAAATCCGGATGTGTCTTTTTTATAAGTTCAAGACCATCTAATAAATTTGAAGCAGTTCCTGCAATTTGTATTTCAAATGATGATAGTTTACTTAATAAAGTAACCAATACAAAAATTGCAATTTCATCGTCGTCAATAATAACTGTTGTCAGCATCTTATATAATTTAAAAAATTAATTTCGATGATCGAATTAAATTGTGATTTAAAATATATTGTTTAAAAATATTTTCTAAATCTATAACAATAAAATTTAATAATGCAAGCATAACCCGAGTTATTGTATGAACCCCCCCTTTTTTTGGATGAACCGCACATTTATTTTTTTTGACTAATTTTTTTGCCTTCAATATACGACTTTTTCACAGTTATAATGAAATTCCAATATTGCACCAGGGAGATATAATGAAATTAAAATATTGAATCCTGGATTTATTTTTAACTCTCAAAAACAACGTTAAAAAAATCATACTACAACAGATTAAATCGTAAGTATATTTTTATAACCTGAAACCATTTCCGGGTATGAATATCAACTTTTTACAAATACATAAACAGGAATTACGCCCGGAGATATCTTTTAAAATGGACTAAACAAACTTTTTACACCATGATAAGCAAAGATTTTCTTTCCAACAAGTCAAAATTCTCCCAACCTCAAAGAAAAAAAGGTTCAGTAACCTGGAGATGTCCTTCAAATATTGAGCTAATAAAATATTGGGGAAAATATGAAGAACTGCTACCTTATAATCCATCGCTAAGTCTTACGCTTACTAATGCATATACAGAAACAAAAATCGATTACACAATCAGTGATAAACCTTCAGTTAAATACATTCTTGATGGAATCTACAAACCAGAAATGACACAACTTATCACTTCATATATTAATAAGTTAAATCCATACTTTTCATATTTACCGGTATTAAAACTCGTTATCCATAGTTATAACTCCTTTCCTCAACTCTCCGGCACAATAATATCATCATCAGAAGTGGGTTCTCTTGCACTATGTTTATGTACAATTGAAGAAGAACTGACAGGGCAAAAAGCTGAAAGTGAATTCTTCTTCAGGAAAGCATCATTTATTGCACGATTGGGATCAGGATGTGCTGCGCGTTCAATATATGGTGGTTCAGTATTATGGGGCACACTTCCTAAAATAAACGAATCATCAGAACTCTATGGCATTCATTTAGGGCCTCTCCCCTTTTTAGAAGATTTGAATGTTGCCACTATGATAGTGAGCAGTTCAAATGAACCAGACACACCTTTATTCCGATATATCAAGTTACAATTTTACAATGTGGCCTCTTGTCGTTATGAACACGCGACAATGCATATATTAAGGCTGTTAGATATAATCAAAAGAAAAGATTACTTTGCATTTTGCGAGTTGGTTGAAGCTGAAGCGCTTATATTGCATAGAATGGTGTTATCGTCCTCTGTTTATGGTATATTTTTTCATCCGGAAACTTTAAACATTATATCTAAAGTGCGATCTTTTAGAAAAAAAAGTGGTATACCTTTTTGTTTTACAATTGATGCTGCCCCTAACATACACATACTTTATCCAAATCAGTTCAGAGAAATTGTAATTAATTTTATCAGAGATACATTACTTCCAAACTGTGAATCTCAACAGTGGCTTGACGATAAAGTAGGTATTGGTCCGGTAATAATTGATAAAAATTTTAATTATTGTGATGATCAAATTATTCTTCAAGACAATTTTTAAAAACCAAACATATTTTTTTGTATTAATTCAGAAACTGTTTAAATTTGTCCGTAGGGCAAATGAAAAAATAAATTTTAAAAAGTTTCTCATTACATTTGCTATAGGATGCTGTTTTCTAAAAATGAGAAAATTGAACATTCAAAAATGATTCAGATATCGCAAAATTGAAAACAGAAAAAAAAACATTAGTAACTTTCAAAAACCGATACTATGTTAACCGCTGTAATTATTGATGATGAAGTAACTGCTATCGAATTATTAGTTGAAATATTAAAGCTCCGTAAATTACATAAAGTTAAGATAGTAGGAACAGCTTTAAATTTGGATGATGGTATTGATATTATACGAAAGACAAAACCTGATATCGTATTTCTGGATATTAATATGCCCCGAAAAAATGGATTAGAAATCTATAACACATTTAAAACACCTGATTTTAAGATCATCTTTTGTACCGGGTATTCAAGTTTTGCAATAGATGTCATAAAAAAAGAAGTTTTCGGATATCTTATGAAACCCATTGACTTCGAAGAATTGGATAAAGTCCTCCAAAAAGCAAATAATGCACTTTTAGAGGAACAAAAACTACTACAATTAGAAGATAAATTTAACATACTGAGTAATCCTGTATTTTCAGGTATGTATATCCTGCTGGAGACCGAATATGGGTTTTTAAATACAAACACCCGAAATATTGAATATTTTTATGCAAAAGATTCAGGGTCTATTGCTGTAATGCATTCTCAAAATGAAGTATTTCTCAAAATATCATTAAAAGAGTTAGTTAATATATTACCTGAAAATCAATTTTCCATGATCAATAGATCTTCCCTGGTTAATATTAACTATATAAGCAAATATGTCCATTCCATAGAAAATTATATTCTTATGGAAAGTGGCATTAAAATCCCGGTATCAATCAAATTTTACGCTGATTTCAAAAAAGAAATTAAGCAAAAGTTGATTATGTAACTTTTAATGTTAATCCCCTACGGGGAAAAATGGTGGAGGAAATTTTTTTCTATTGACATTTATGCCCTACGGGCAAAAGGAGAGGTGTGATTGTGTTTCTATTGTCATTAATGCCCTACGGGCAATTTTATACAGTTTTTTAATCTTAAAAACGCTACGATAAAAAAAACGGGTAATAGATACATTATTTTTTGAGATAATTTTAATAGACAAATTTTAACAAAACACTTACATCATGAAAAAAATAATCTTTATGGCTTTGGCAATCGTATTGGTTGCTGGTCCAACAACAACAATTAAAGCACAAACAGCAAAAGCATCAACAACTGCCGGGGCAGAAATTGTTTCAGCGATTTCACTTACAAGTGACGCATCACTAAGTTTTGGAAAAATGTCAGCTCCAAGTGCGGATGTCGATGTTACTATATCAACAGCAAGTCAAGTAACGACAACTAATTCATCAGTGATTTCTCTTTTCTCTACTAATGCTGCTAATGCACATTATAATGTAAGTGGAGCTGCAGGTTATGCTTATACAATTACTCTTCCTGCAGATGATCATGTTTTAATTGAAAGTGGAACAAATTCAATGCGTGTAAATGGCTTTAAAGCTCGCACAGCTTCAATTCCCGGATCCGATGGAACCAGTGGTAATCTTGTTTCAGGGACCGATACTTTTGTTGTCGGGGCAACTCTAAAGGTAAAGAGCGGTCAAGTAGCAGGAACATACTCAGGTCCATTTGAGGTAATAGTTGCCTATAACTAAATCCATCATCCTTTCGAATCTTATTTTCTGTTTCGAACAAAATCAAAAATGAAGAAAAATGAAAAGAATATTATTATTCATACTAATCTTCTTCACCGGCATCAGCATTCATTCTTATGCACAAGGCAATTTATTGATAACTCCCATGCGTGTTGTATTTGAAGGGAATAAACAAATTGAAGAATTCAATTTAGTCAATACCGGTAAAGATACAACTACCTTTTCCATCTCATTTCTCCAATACACTATGAATGAAGACGGAACATTGGTTAAAACTGAAAACCCTGACACATTAAAGATGCCGGCTGCCCCCTATCTGCGAATATATCCGCAACAGGTAACACTGGCACCGGGAGAACCACAAGTAATCATGTTGCAATACAGAAGAAAGCCCATCATGCCGGGTGAGTATCGTTCTCATCTATATTTCAGGGCAGAAAAAGATAATAGTCCACCTGGCACTAAAAAAGCCAATACAGAAACAACATCACAACTAAGCATTCAATTAACAGCCGTTTACGGATTATGCATTCCAATCATAATCCGTACCAATGAAGTAAAAGTCAGTTCGACATTGAGTGATTTAGAACTTGAAAGCACACAAGCCTCTTCACAATATCTCAAATTCACCATAAACCGATCCGGCAATATCTCGACCTATGGAGATATTGTTGTAGAGCATATACCCTTACAAGGCAAAAAGGTTCAAATTGCTATAGTCAGGGGAGTTGGTGTTTATACCGACATCAATAAACGGAAAATGGTTGTAAAGTTAAATTCCACCCCTGGATCTCCTTTAAGCAAAGGCAAAATGAAAGTAAGTTATATTGCCAATGATGTATCAAATAAACCTGTCCTTTATGCTGAAGGTGAATTGGGTATTTAAAATCTGTTTAAATTTTACTTTTTCTATTGTCCGTAGGACATTAACATTAATAGTATTGCTGTTTTGTGTCAGCTCAGCATTGGCACAACCCGTTTTACCCCAAAGATCAAATACAGTGAGAGCCACACAGCCAATACATTTTGGTTCATTTTGCATAACCGGTGGAAGTGGTGGAACAGTGACAGTTGGCTTTGATGGCAGCAGGACAGCAACCGGAAATATCATCCTCTTAGATGTCCCACCATTTGCTAAACCAGCCATTTTTGAAATAAAGCTTAGTCAAAGCCCTGGTGTCTGTTTCAACTTCGAAACACCCTTTGTCTTATTAACAGGCGGATCGGGATCAATCTCACTCGCCATCGGGCCTACCGACAAGGGCCCCGACGGCTCCAGTTTTGCCTTAATTCCTAACATAGTATCACTATTAAGGGTCGGAGGCACTCTGACAGTCTCGGGGTCTTCTCCGCCCGGAATCTACTCAGGCATTTTCGCCATCAGGTTTATTCAACAATAATCAATGAAATATCACAAATCCATCGGTAACATTGCATGTTTCGAGGGGTTCAATGTGCTTATCAGATCCTTATTGTTATTATTGTTATTGGCTGAATCACTTGTGACACGGGCCAATATACCGAAGGACGAAAAAGACGAAACAACTTTGGTTTACGAAGAAATCCCGGTCCGCGTAATGGTTGAAGGCTATAAAACCTTTTATCTGGATGCTCTCTACACCAATAAAAAATTACTTTATGTTGATATTGCTGATCTGTTTACCACACTTAACATATCCTGCCAGACCGGGAAAAACGCCAATACCCTGACCGGTTTTATTGAGAAGGAAACTCAGACATATTTAATTGACTTTGAAAAGAAGGTCATAAAAGTTGGAAACAGCGTTGTTCAATCAGCAACCGGAATTGTAAAAAACAAAGGGATCCTTTACATGGAATCAACTTTGTTTGATCAATCGTTTGGTATCACCCTTAATTTTAATTACCGGGCAATGTCCATACAGGTCAGATCAAATTTTGAGCTACCTCTGATCAAACAACTTCGCATCGCAAAAATCCGAAACAATCTTTCGAAGATCAAGGGAGAATTACCCGCCGATACTGTTCTTCAAAGAAAGTATCATCTCATGAAGTTCGGGACATTGGATTGGTCTGTAGCCTCGACCCAATCCGAAAACGCATCAAAGCGAAATTATCTGAAACTGGCTATTGGCACTGAGTTCCTGTATGGCGAGGCAGATGTAACGGTCAATTATTATGATCAGCAGAAATTTGATAACCGCCAGTTATACTATCTCTGGCGTTGGGTAGACAACAATAAACCCTTCATCAAACAAGCGCAAATAGGCACCATCTCACCTCAATCAATATCATTTATCAATGCCCCGGTTATAGGCGCTACAATCCGAAACGCCCCAACCACATTGCGAAAGGCTGCCGGTTACTATTACATCAACGAATATACCGAACCCAACCGTGATGTTGAACTCTACATCAACAATGTACTGATAGATTACACAAAGGCCGATGCATCAGGATTATATCTCTTTAAAGTTCCGATCATATATGGATATAACACTTTGAAATTAAAATTTTACGGACCAATGGGTGAAGAAAAGACAGTAGAACGAACAATGAATATACCCTACACCGTCATGCCAGCCAAAGAATTCGAATATGGATTGTCGGCGGGCATAGTTGAGGATAGCAGCAAGAGTCGTTTTGCCAGAGCCGATCTCAACTATGGCGTCAACCGATATCTGACGATTGGTGGAGGAGTAGAGTATTTGTCATCCATCGTCAATGGTTCAAAAATCCCTTTTCTGATGGCTACATTTCAACCGATTAATAAACTGACCCTGAATGCAGAATATGCTCATGGCGTTAAAACAAAGGGACAGATGAATTACTACTTCAAAAAGGATATCTATCTGGAGATTGATTACACGAAATATGTGGAAGGACAACACGCCACCATCATGAATGCCCTGGAAGAACGAAAAGCAAGACTATCTGCACCATTCAGCTTTAAAAAGATGAGAGGGTTTGTAAGATTCGATTACACACAACTGGTTTACAACACTTTTAAATACAACCAGACCAACCTGATGTTTTCGGCATATTATAAACTTCTCAGTGCAAATTCATCAACACAAATCAACTGGATAAACCGGCGAAGTCCTTATATCATATCAGATATGGCGCTGTATTACCGGCCAGGACGTGGATTAACCATCAGCCCATCTGCACAATATGATGCCTGTAATAAAGCCCTGTTATCCTATAAAGTGACCCTTGAAAAATACATTGCCAAAGGAGATTTTTCGATCTCCTACGAAAGAAAAGTTTCAACTAATACCGCCATTCTTAATGTAAACTTCAAATACGATCTGAAGTTTGCAAGAACCGGTATATCCGTTTCCAGGCAAAAAGCCGGAAATACCAATTCCGAGGATCCCTTCCGAGAAAGTACAGTTATTTCCGAGAGTGCACAAGGAAGCCTGGCCTTTGGCAGAGGCAATAAACAGATCTGTAAAAGCAACAATTCGTCAGTTGGCAGGGGAGGCATTTCTTTCTATCCCTTCCTTGATCTGAATCAAAATGGCAAATTCGATCAGGGAGAATCAATGGTAAAACTCTCGCCGGCACGATTCATGGGCAATAAGATAACAACCGAAAAAGATTCAATACTGAGTTTCTCTGATCTGACACCGTTCACCTGGTTTACCATTGAATTTAAAGATAAGGATCTGGAGAATATTTCATGGCGATTCAGGAAAAACAGATACCGTGTATTGATAGATCCAAATCAGTTCAAGCGGGTTGATGTCCCGGTAGTCCCGGTAAGCGAAATTACCGGAATGGCGTATCTGAATAAAGAAATTAAATTACCTGAACCGGCTATTCCAAAAATAGCCTCTTTACCCGAACAGACTACAGTTCATTATGTATTAAAGTCGTACGACATACCTCAACTATTTGATCATACAGATAATAAAATTAGAATGGTTACCCGGGATACGATGATATATCTCAAACGGACAATGCTTTATGATGTACAATTATATACTTCACACGAACCGATTAAGCCCGGAGATCTGTTCACGCAACTCATCGCTAAAGTACCGGGGATTAAGATCATGGAAATGGCAGGAAAAGACGGATTATACCATTACAGTACAGGGGTATTCCTCAACCCGGATGAGGCCTATACCTACTTTCAGTATATCAGGGAAAAGGGGTGGTTATTTGGCTATATAACGATTTATACCGGAGGAAAACGAAAAGCAATCACCTTCAAATGATTATTATAAACCGTTGAATTTTAAACCCTTATCAGTATTATCAAAATCTTTATTTCTTTCCTGCCTGTCCGAGTTGTAATTTTTGTTTAATGTCTTCAACAATAGTTGAGGTGGCCCTGACAGAAACAGGAATTTTAATTCCACATCTCAGAAGCACATAACTCTCTTTTGCATGAATATATTTTCTTATATGATAAATATTGACAAGGTATGATTTGTGCGTTCTGTGGAATTGATTTTCAGGAAACATGTTTTGTAATTCCCTCAAGGGTTTCGTGAGTAAATTTTCCTTTTTATCGAAATTAACGATTACCGAATAGGATTGACTTGCATAACAATATTCAATGTTGCGCGTATTAAAACTTATAAAACCATTTACCACATCGAACAGGATATTCTCCCCTGGGATTTCAAGCAAATTCATATAATTCATTTTTTCCTCCATTAGAAGATACTTCAGCCCTCGAGATAATCCCACAAAAACTTTTTGAACAGCTTCCTTCAATTCCAAAAAGTCAATCGGTTTTAACAAGTAACCACACGGATTATTTTTTATCACATCAATTGCATATTGTTCATAGGCAGTGCAGAATATAATTTTAAAAGAAGGCAAATCTTTTTCGTTAAAGATCTCTAAACCATTCTTTCCTGACATATTTATATCTAAAAATACCAGATCGGGTTGGGTTTCTTTTATCAGTTCGATACCGTCTGCTAAATTTAAAGCTGTTCCTTTAATCTGTATCTCATAAGAAGACAGATTTTTTAATAATTTGGTTAATCTAAAAATTGCAATTTCATCATCGTCAATAATAATAGTTGTCAACATGTTTTATAATTTAAAAATATTTATAATTAAAAATTATTCTATTCGTATGACTTTGTTAACTTTTTTTAATAACTATGAATTGTTGTTAAAGATATAACAATGTATTCTCTAAATGCAAATAATTTCACAAATTATTGTATTAATCCCTCTTTTTGTCGATAAAACAGGAATTTATTTTTTTTAAACAGACTTTTAGTGTTTTTAAAGGACAAAAACAATGAAATTCAAATTACCACACGCATGTGATGTAGGGAGGCCCCTTGTGGGTCTCCAGGGCAGCAACAATGAAAAAGGAGACCCACAAGGGGCCTCCCTACATCACATACGTGTATCACTTCTACTTTGTTATTATTTAAAAAATCAATAATGTGTGGCAATATTCCCCACATGTCAAGTCTGACTTACAGAAAGTTATATAATATATCAATAATCATGAAAAAAATAAAGAAAAATAATTTAAAGAAACGTTTAAATTTATATTTTACGGGTTACCTTTGGACAATATTAGGATTAAACATGGATAAAGACCTTATACCTCTAATAGTGTTGTCATTCTTTCAGGTATAATTTCTATTCATATTGTAGTTAAAAATTATCAATTAATATTGCATTGCATGAGTCCTGAATATTTACTTCCTGTTTTTAATGATTGGTTCAAACTCGTTTCAGCTTTTTTATGCTCGTTTCTGATAACTTTTTTCTCTATTCCTGTTATTGTCAGAGTCTGTATAGCCAAAAACCTCTTTGTATTGCCCAATGGACGAACCTCCCACAAGTATGCAACACCTACACTTGGTGGTATTGCCATGTTTGCCGGGATCCTTGTCACCTCCCTCCTCTTTGTTAAACCCAACGAATTTTTCAACTTTCAATATGCGATAGCAGGCGGATTCATCATCTTCTTCTTTGGTATAAAAGATGACCTCACGCCACTAAACTGGAAACTAAAGCTTCTGGGCGAAATCCTGGCAGCCATATTCCTGATCACACTTGGTGATTTCCGCATCACCAATATGCATGGATTCCTTGGCATTCATGAGATCACCTATACTGCCAGCATTATTCTGACATTTATCGTCTTTATGGGAATTGTCAACGCGATGAACCTGATCGATGGCATCGATGGCCTTGCTGCGGGAATCGCTTTTCTGGCTACCACCATTTTTGGCATGTGGTTCTTCCTGGTTGGAGAGATGGCCTTTGTTTATATATCAATAGCTATTATCGGCACTTTGCTTGCCTACCTGGGGTTCAATGTCTTCGGCACTACCAATAAGATCTTTATGGGCGATACCGGCTCATTGTTGCTGGGCTATCTGATGATGATCTTTGTGGTTGTCTTCAATGAGCACAATATTATTAGTACTGCTCCTTTTCACATTCACAATGCACCGATCATTTCATTTGCGATACTCTTTATCCCGCTTTTCGACACCATGCGTGTGATGATGATCCGCATCTTTAAATGGAAATCACCATTTTCTGCCGACCGCAATCATATCCATCACCGGGTCCTGAAGCTTGGATTGACACATTTACAGACAACCCTTATACTGGTAGTCGTAAACGGAGTCTTCATCCTGTGTGTATTTCTTTTGCAGAATCTCAATATGCACCTGTTGCTGGTTATTATTTTTGCTCTCGGAATCATCAAGAGTTTTATCCCAAAGATGATCAGCAAAAGATTAGAGGCCAAGTCACCCCCAATTTCATTGCCATACAAGAATGTAAGCAAGGAAGTCGCCCAATCCCTTCATGAGAATGGGTTCAAGATGAAGAACTAAATTTGTTGAAAACCCAACAAAAATGAAGATCTTATTGACCGTTCCGAATGCATTAATAAAATATTTCAACAGATTATTTCCACAAGACACCTACTATGCAGACTCCGACCCCATTGAAGGCAAAGTCGGCTCCGGTGGCGGCACTGCAAATCTGTTGGTAAATTGCTATCATAAAGAAGAAACCACCACCGATTTCGAAACCTGGCTCTCAAAAGAAAAACGCATCCTGATCCATGCCGGTGGACAGAGCCGTCGTCTTCCCGCCTATGCCCCCGTGGGTAAAGTCCTGACACCGATCCCTGTCTTCCGCTGGGAACGTGGTCAGAAAATCGACCAGACCCTCCTCGATCTGCAATTGCCCCTCTTCGAAGAGATCCTCAATAAATCACCCAAGACCCTCAATACCCTGATTGCCAGTGGCGACGCCCTCATCCGTGCCGGCGAACAGATTCCAACACTTCCCGAAGCCGATGTTGTCTGTTTCGGACAATGGATCCAACCCGAACAAGCTCAGCACCATGGCGTATTCTTCTGCAAACGTTCCAACCCACAACAACTGGAGTTCATGTTGCAAAAACCCTCTTCCGAAAAGATCCAGGAACTGGCTTCCGACTATCTCTACCTGTTAGACATCGGCATCTGGTTGCTCTCCGAGAAGGCAGTGAAGGTGCTGTGCAAGAAGAGCGGTTGGGATGCATCAAAACAACAATTCACCAATGGCAACGCCGACTACTACGATCTATACAGCACCTTTGGCACATCCCTGGGTACACATAAAAGTGGTGTAGGGGCAGACCCTGAAATCAACGCCCTATCCGTCGCCATTGTCCCGATGCCCAAAGGCACCTTCTACCACTTCGGCAGCAACAACGACCTGCTCGAATCTGCCACCCGTCTCCAAAATCTTGTCACCGATCAACGCGAGATCTGGCACCGCAAAGTGAAACCCCATCCCGATATCTTCACCCAGAACGCAATAACGAAAATAGGCTTCACCTACGAAAACTCCTCCGTCTGGATCGAAAACAGCTTCATCGGAAACGACTGGGCCATCCATAACCATCACATCCTCACCGGAATCCCTGAAAACAGTTGGAAGATCGATCTCCCCGCTGGAGTCTGCCTCGATATGATACCCATCGATGAAACCTCATGGTGCATCCGACCCTACGGATTTCACGATGCTTTCAGTGGCGCCATCGGAGATCCGACAACCAAATGGCTTGGGAAACCTGCAAAAGAAAACGAATACATCAGGGAACTGATCAACAACGATCATACCGATGCAAACACAGATATCCAGTTTGCCCCGATCTTCCCTCTCGTCAATCAAGAAGCTTTAGATAACGGAGACTTTATACAATCACTTTTGAAAGGTGAAATTCCTTCAGCTGAATTTCTCTCATTGCCACGACTCTCTGCTGCAGATATTCAGGAGGTTATCAACTTCGAACGGATTAATGATCAACGCGATGCTTTCAAACACGAAAACCTGAAGGCCATTGCCAGGAATTATAAGAACTCCATCTTCTATCAACTCGATCTGAACGATACGGCACGACACTTTGCACAGGCACATCTCGAACTTCCACCCGATCTCCCGCCCGATGCTCCCCTCTTCACCCGCATGCACGACCAAATGTTCCGTGCAAAGGTCACTGAATTGCAAGAAATAGAAGGCCTAAGTAGGGACAGGTCGCGACCTGTCCCTACATCAGCATCCCAATACGAATCCACCGCCTTCTCCCTCCTCTCCGAAACCATTGTCACTGAAACCAAAGCCGTCAAAGTCCATCCCGAACTCAACGTGATGACCGACCAAATCATCTGGGGCCGTAGTCCTATCCGCCTCGATCTTGCCGGCGGCTGGTCCGACACCCCACCCTACTGCCTCTTCCATGGCGGCAAAGTCATCAACATGGCCGTCGAACTCAACGGACAACCACCCCTTCAGGTCTTTATCAAACCCAGCGAAGATTTCAAAATCACCCTAAGATCCATCGATCTGGGTGTCCGCGAAGATGTCGATTCATTCGAACAACTGATAGCGACCAACACAGTAGGTTCAGCTTTCGCCATCCCGAAAGCCGCATTGTGCCTGGCCGGGTTCCATCCCGACTTTTCCTCCCATAAATATTCTTTACTAAAAGAACAGCTGAAAGACTTTGGTGCCGGAATCGAAATCTCACTACTCGCAGCAATTCCAAAGGGATCCGGGCTGGGAACCAGTTCCATCCTTGCTTCAACCGTATTAGGCGCCTTGTCCGAGTTCTGTTCACTGGGATGGGACAAACACGAGATCTGTTTCAGAACGCTGGTGCTGGAACAACTGTTAACCACCGGTGGAGGCTGGCAGGATCAGTATGGTGGCGTCTTCAACGGCATCAAACTGCTCGAGAGCGAAGCAGGTTTGATCCAGAAACCGGTAATCCGCTGGGCTCCTGATCATCTCTTCACCCAACAGGAAAATGCCAGTTCTATTTTGTTATACTACACCGGGATAACGCGTGTGGCAAAGAATATCCTGGCCGAGATTGTCCGGGGGATGTTCCTCAATTCGTCTTCACATCTGGCAATTATCAAAGAGATAAAGCAACATGCCCTGACCACTTACGATGCTGTGCAACAGGGTAATTGGGAACAACTCGCTGCAGCTATCAATCAATCCTGGGTGTTGAATCAGCGACTCGATTCGGGAACAAATCCTTTGGAGACACAAGCATTGTTGAAACCCATTGAGGATTATCTGTCCGGTTTGAAGTTATTAGGCGCAGGCGGCGGGGGATATCTCCTGCTTTTTGCCAAAGACATGGAAGCAGCCGGTCGCATCCGTCATCAACTGACCACATCCCCACCCAACCCCCGTGCCCGTTTCGTCGATTGGTCCATTTCCAAAACCGGTTTTCAGGTCACACGTAGTTGATTTATTTTTACCTTTGTATTGACAAGAAACAATGTAGTCATATATTTATTCAGACCGTAATGAAGAAAACCATTATACTATTAGCATTAATAATACCGAGTTGGATGTTCGGACAAAACATCCCTTTGAACCGGGATCTGCAGATTGAGTACCAGTTACAACAAAAAGAACAACTCCCGTTATCAACAACGGCAATGTCTCCATGGGTCCTACAAGTCCCGGACAGCATCGAAAAAACCCAAGGCAGCTGGCTGAAAAGAAAGCTCTTCAATGAACACCTCCTGGGTGTCAGCGAAGGCGACGTCTGGTTAACTATAGACCCGCTGATCAATCTTCAGGCCGGAATGGACCGCATCTCCAAAACCAAGACCTGGACCAATACCCGCGGATTCATCATCAAGGGAAAGATCGGCGAAAAGGTGACCTTCGAATCCACTTTCCAGGAAAACCAGGCCTCACTCACCCCCTATCTCTATGACTTCGCATTCAAATACCGCATCATCCCCGGCTCCGGCAGACTCCACGGATACAATGGCGGAAACATATTCGACTACTCACAGTCAACCGGTTACGTAGATTACACACCCAACAAACACTTCGACTTTCAATTGGGAAATGGCAAACACTTCATTGGCGAGGGCTATAGATCACTCTTCCTCTCCGACGAATCATTCTCCTACCCTTATTTAAGGATAACCACCTCCTTCTGGCACCTCAAATACACCAACCTTTACACCCAGTTTCAGGATCTACGGAAGAATGTCGTCGATACCAACTACTACCGGAAGAAATACTCCACCATGCACCTGCTCAGCTGGGATGTCACCAAAAACTTCAACATCACATTCTTTGAATCCGTCGTCTGGAATGCAGGTGACAGTCTGGCTCCCAGAGGATTTGATGTCAACTATCTGAACCCGGTGATCTTCTCTCGTCCCGTCGAGTTTAGCCTTGGTTCCCCCGACAACGAACTGATGGGCTTCATGAGCAGCTACCGGCTCAACCGGACAACCATTTATGGACAGGTGATGCTCGATGAGTTCAGGCTGAAGGATGTAATGAAGGGAAACGGCATGTGGGCTAATAAACAGGCCTTTCAAATCGGTGTAAAAAGCTATGAGCCATTTAAAATCAAAGGATTGTATGTGCTTGCTGAATACAATACCGCCAGACCATATACCTATTCACATGCTAACAGAATAACCAACTGGGGACATTACAATCAGCCACTTGCTCATCCCTTAGGCGCCAACTTCAAGGAGGGAGTCTTCCAAATCCGATATCAACGCGACCGTTGGATCGGCAACATCACCGTTGTTACTGCGATGTATGGTCTGGATATGAACAATAATAATTATGGAAAAGACATCTTTCAATCTTATTACACAGCAGTTCAGTTTTATGGAAACAGAACCGGACAGGGACTCCACACCACCCTCTTCTATTCCGAATCGGAATTACGTTATGTGATCAACAAGAAGATGCATCTTGAGGCAGTCGGCCGGATGCTCTACCGCAACGAAAAGAACAGCCAGTGGACCCGGAAAGACAATGAATTCACCCTTGGCCTCCGCACCAACGTCTTCAACCGCTACGGGGCGTTCTAATATCTAAACGTACGAATGTGATATAGGGATGGCCCTTGTGGCCATCCAAGGCAATATAAATAAAAATATTCATTACAAAAGGATGGCCACAAGGGCCATCCCTACATCACATTCGTACGCTATGAAGGAAATGGTGTCTGATACTAATAACCCTTGAGCACTGAAAGTGCGGAATATTACAGCGATGGGTGAAGCCCATCGTATATGTAAACACCACGATATCAAGCCCTGTAAGGGCGCAATAATTAATTGCAAAATAATGAATTGAATATTTGTAAAAGATCGCACATTTAAAATATCAATGCGAATAATATCGTAACGAACTATATGACAGATAAACATTTACTTGTTTTCAGTCCAATGCAGGACTTTCTGCCTGAATAATTAGTCTATGCTGCCGACAACTTTTTCTGAAAAAAAATGATTTTGCCAGCTTTTTAGATAACTTTGTAATATGTCAAGACAGATTATTTTTCATGGAGAATACTTCCTGGATTTTTACAAGAACCTGGATGTTAAGGTGAAATTGAAAATTCAATATGTATTTGAATTGATTAAGCAGGTCGACAGAGTACCAGAAAAATTTCTTTCCCCAATGACTGGATATGAAGGACTATTTGAGATACGAATAGAATATCAATCAAATATTTACAGGGTTTTCTGCTGTTTTGACGAAGGAAGATTAGTTGTTTTGTTTAATGGCTTTCAAAAAAAAAACAGAAAAAACGCCAAAGGAAGAAATTGAAAGAGCAATGCGACTAAAGAAAGAATATTATGAACTTAAAAAACAATAACAATGTCTGAATATAAAGGAATTAAGACTTTCGATGAGTTGATTGAAAAAGAACACGGGAAAATTGGAACAGAGAGTCGAAATATATACGAAGAAGGATCACAGATGTTCATTGTGAGTGAAATGCTTAAAGAAGCAAGAAAGGAGTCTAATTTGACACAAGAACAATTAGCTGAAAAAGCAGGAACAAATAAAAGTTATATTTCGATGATTGAAAATGCAAAAGGGAATATTCCATTATCGATTTTGATTAGAATATTTGAGAAAGGACTTAATCGAAAAATCGGATTGACATTCCTCTAAAATCATTGCCTTTTCTAAAGCATTGACCTTTCCTAAAGCATTTATTTGTAATTAGATTAGACGTTGCCCTTTCTCCACCAATGCCCTAACTCCGTAGGAGTTTTCCCACAATAACCCCCCGCAACCCAACTCCTCCGGAGCAAGAAATCGTGGCTGACCCCAATAATTCCTTGACCCCATTAAACCACACTATGCTATAATATTACGCTCTTTCAGAGCTCTGAGTAAGAAATGGTGCCTGACACCAATAATTCATAGCCACCCAAAAGATAAAAATCATATTTTTTCTTAATGAACGAACAATTATTAATATATTTGTTCGTTATAAACAAACAATCCTTATTCTCTTCCAATGAATAAAGACAGGTTAAAAGAAATAATGTTCGATCAGAAAGATGTTTTTAACAGCAGAAAGCATCTGATTCACCGTGATATAGAACTAGAAAAACACATATCAACAAGCCAGGTTGTAATAATTTCCGGTATCCGAAGATGTGGTAAATCATCATTACTTTATCTCATTAAAGAGAAAATGAACCTGAAGGATTTTGAATATTGCTACTTCAATTTTGATGATGAACGGATAATTGCCGATATTTCGATACTTGAAGATATATACAACCTTCATATTGAAGTATTTGGGAGTGAACCTATTTTGTTTCTCGATGAAATTCAGAATATTGGAAACTGGGAAAAGTTTGTCAATAGGATGTATGAGCAGGGTACAAAAGTATTTGTTACGGGTTCGAATGCGAAATTGCTCAGTTCCGAAATCTCTACAAGTCTAACCGGTAGAAATAAACTAATTGAACTATACCCATTTTCTTTTTCCGAATATCTGCGATTCATCGGGAATAAATACGACCTTAATCGGCTGACCCCAAAATCAAAATCATTGCTTCTGAAAGATTTTAATCACTATTTTGAAACAGGGGGATTTCCACTGGTTGTTAAAGAAAACGACATCGAATTGATTAACGCATATTTTCAGGATATTTTATACCGGGATATAATTTCCCGTTATAGGATAACACAGGTTAACGAAATAAAGCAAATCGGATTGTACTTTGCCTCAAATATCGGAAAGCTGTTTTCATATTCAACATTGCAGGAAATCTCAGGAGTAAAAAGTCTAAGTTCTATTAAGGATTATCTATATTATTATGAACAGTCATACCTCTATTTTTATCTTAAGAAATTTGATTATTCGGTAAAAAAACAAATAATGAATCCTAAAAAAGTATATACCATAGACCCGGCTTTTGCTCATCGATTAGGTTTCAATTTCTCAGAAAACAAAGGTCGTATACTGGAGAATATTGTATTTCTGGAGTTACTCAGGCGTGGGAAAGAAGTTTATTATCATTCGGGGAAGAAAGAGTGTGATTTTGTTGTCAAAAAGGGACTTGATATTGTTGAAGCCATACAGGTTTCTTACCAGGTTGATATAAATAACCAC
>Ga0209748_1000657_pt1 | contig 17879 bp, 1 predicted proteins | sample BarGraIncu00421A_FD_185490 | JGI IMG/M metagenome (GOLD analysis project Ga0209748, IMG submission 185490) | Arctic peat soil microbial communities from Barrow, Alaska - Barrow Graham LP Incubations 004-21A (SPAdes) (version 2) | ecosystem: Environmental > Terrestrial > Soil > Wetlands > Peat... | reverse complement strand
GACCCCGTCCAGGGTGAAGGTGGCGCCGGCCATCGGCTTCTGCCCGGTAGCGGTGATCGTGACGGACGGATTCCGCATCGCGACCGTCGACCCCGTGGCCGGCAGGATGCCGCTGAAGACCATGGGAGTGTACAGCGTCTTGTTCGTGAAGTGGACGGTGTTGGAGGCGGCGGTGTTGTCCTCGACCACGCCGTTGATGTCGACCGACCAGAACGTGAGGATGTGCGCCTGGGTGCCGGAGGTCGGCGCCGGCACGTTCACCGTGGTGCCGACCATGGCATCGCCGGCGTCCAGCCGGTAGTGGGTGACGCACGCGAACCCGCTGTTGTCGGTGGCGGTCAGCGAGATCTTGGCCGCGCCCACATACTGCTGGTTCTCCACCACGTCCGCGGTCGTGCGCGGAGGTGTGGTGTCGTCGTCCGTGACCACGTACGTCGTGGTCTCCACCGACTCGTAGTTGTCGCCCTTGTCCACGGACCAGTACCTGAGCGTATGGAAGCCCTTTCCTCCCGTGGGTACGAGCAGTCCCTGCATCTCCGCGTTCGAATCGAGGATGTAGTGCGTCGAGGCGACCCCCCACCCGCCGGGGTTGGGATAGTCGACAGCGCTCAGGGTGATCTGGCCGGGCACGGCGTAGGTCTTCTTGAATCCGATGAGGCTGGTGGTCGGAGGCGTCTTGTCGGGAGCGGCCTTCACGTTGAACGTGGCGACGTGCTCCGCCTCGATGTTGCCGGCGTTATCGACGGACCAGAAGTAGATCGTGTGCACGACGGACCCGAAGACCGGGGCCGCGACATCGATGACGGTGCCGGAGACCGGAGCGCCCCCGTCGATGCCGTAGTCGAGACGGTAGAAGGTCTCCTTGACCCCCGAGCCGCCCGGTTCGTCCTGAGCGTTGAGCTTGATCGTCGCGTTGCCCGAGTACTCGATGGCCGCGTCGCTCAAGGTCTGCGGCGCCGTCACGTCGACGACGTAGTCGAAGATGTTCGGCTTCTCGACGTTGCCCGCATTGTCGACCGACCAGAACGTGAGCCGGTGCGACCCGGTCCCGCCGGAACCGACCATGGTCCCGATCGTCCCGGTCGTGTCGTTGTCCAGCATGTAGTAGGTGGCCGCGACACCGGAGCCATTGACGTCGGTCGGCAGGAGCAGGATCGTGCCCGGCGCGTTGTAGTACCGCCGTGCCGTGGAACTCGTGACCGGCGCGGTGAGGTCCACGGGACCCACCTTGCAGGTCTTGGTGAGGGTGGCCTCGACGTTGGTCGCCTTGTCGACCGACCAGTAGGAGATCGTGTGGTCGACCGGAGCGCCCGACGCCGGCGCGGCGATGACGATGGTGGTGACCGGAAGGGTGCCGGTGGTCCAGACGCCTCCGTCGACCTTGTACCTCGTGTAGTCGACGCCCGAGCCGCCCGACTCGTCGCCCGGCGTCAGAGTGATCGTGGCCGTGCCGAAGTACGTCGGCTTCACGTCCGAGAGGGTGATCGGTGCGGTGAAGTCGGTCCGCGGCGTGCACGTGAAGGTCCATGCCTTCGTGTTCTGCCGCCCGTCGGCGCCGGTGAACGTGACCTCGACGGTCCGCAGCCCTGCCGGAAGCCCTGTCACGTTCGCCATCGCCGTTGCGCCCACGCCGCTCTTCGTGAAGGACGACAGGGTGCGTACGGTGCCGTCGACCTTCATCACGGCGCTGACGATCGCTTGGTTGGAGACCGCGGAGACCGCGATGGAGGCGGTCGTCGTCCCGATGTTCGATCCCTCCGCGGGCGCGATGCCCGAGAAGACCATCGTTGCGGGAACGGCCCTGACCGTGAACGTCACCGTCTGCGCCGCCTCGGCGTTGTCCGCCCAGTCGCGGGACCAGAAGGTCAGCGTGGAGTCGGTCGAGCCCGTGAGCGGATCGGGCACGATGATGTAGGTCCCGGAGGTCTCCGCTCCTCCGTTCAACCGGTAGTGCGTGTACTGCACGCCCCATCCGCTGTCGAGAGCGGTCAGGGAGATCGCGGCGGGACCGGTGGTGTACAGCGGCTGCCGGTTCGAGGTCGTCGTCGGCGGCGTCGTGTCCGGAGTGACCGTGTACGTGATCGTGGTCGTGGCCGTGTTGCCGCTGTAGTCCGTCGCCCAGTACCTCAGGGTGTGCGGGCTGGGGGTGCCGCCTCCGGTGGCCAGCGAGCAACTCGCGCTCCTGACACCGGCCGAGGGGGCCGTGTACGCCGCGACCGTGCTGCCGCCGTCGAGCTGGTACTTGATGCCGGACACTCCCCAGCCGGCGTCGGTCGCCGTCAGGTTGATCGTGGCCGGCCTCGCGTACGTGGCCGCATGGTTGTCCGAGAGGGCGGGCGGCGTGGTGTCCGTGACCGCGGTCACGGTGAACGTGGCCGTCTTGTAGGTCTCCGAGTTGTTGACGGCATCGACCGACCAGAAGTCGATGTGGTGCGTCGCCGTTCCCGAGATCGGTCCCGGAACGTAGATGGAGGTCCCCGCGTACTGCGTGCCGTCGTCCACCCGGTAGTTCGTCGAGGCCACACCCGATCCGGGAGCCGGATCGGTGGCGACGAGCGAGATCGACGCGGATCCCGCGTACGTTGCGGCCGTCGCGACGATGCTCGTCACCGGCGCCACCGTGTCGACGGTGAACGTGGTCGTCTTCGTCGACTCGACGTTGCCGGCGTTGTCTGTCGACCAGTAGTAGAGGGTGTGGGAGCCGGATCCGCCGCTGCCCGCCAGCGTGCCGATCATGGTCGACCCGTTGTCGAGGCGGTAGTTCGTGAAGGCCACTCCCCAACCGCTGTCGACCGCGGTGAGGGTGATGGTGGAAGGCGCTCCGTAGAACGGCTTCCTGTCCGTCGTGGTGTTCGGCGGCGTGCTGTCGGCGGTGGCGTTGATGGTGAAGGTCACCGTCTTCGCAGGCTCGGACCACCCCACCTTGTCGGTGGACCAGTACTTCACCTGGTGGAGCTCGGGGGCCCCGGACGGGTACCAACGCGCGACCGTGACGGACGACACGTAGGGATCGACCCCGTAGTTCATGGACGTCCTGGTCGAACCGTTGTCGATGCTGTAGCTGGTGTACGACACGCCGGATGCGCCCACGTGGTCGTCCTTGGCGGTCAGCAGGATCGTCGCGGAGACCGTGTAGGTCGCGAGCGAGCTGCTGATCGTCGTCGGCGGCGTCTGGTCGACGACATACGCGTACGTGTTGGCCGTCTCCTCGAGGCCGGCCCAGTCCTTGGACCAGTACTTCAGCGTGTAGGAGCCCTGCGACCCCGTCTTGATCGTCGTGCCGGAGGTCTCGACGCCGTCGCTCGTCCCTCCCGTGAGGATGTAGTGCGTGTACTGCACGCCCTGGCCCACGTCGGTGGGATACAGGTAGATGTAACCCGGTCCGCTGTAGCGCGGCGAGGCCGATATACCGGTGACGGGCGGCGTGATATCGGTCGCGGCGTTGACCGTGAAGTCCACCCACTTGGTCGCCTCGGGATTGCCCGCAAGGTCCACCGAGCGGAAGTAGAGCCGGTAGGTCGCCGAACCGGTCTTGGGACCTGCGATGGTCGGGATGACCGTGGTCGCGGTCTTGGTCGTCTGCGTCGTCCCGTTGGACGGGGTCGGCGAGATCATCGACACGCGGTAGTCGGTGTAGTTCAGGCCCCACCCACCCGGATTGTCGCTGGCCGTCAGCGTGATGTTCGCCGTGCCCGTGTAGGGCGATGCGACGTTGCTGGTGGTGGTCGGCGGCGTCGTGTCCCGGGACGCGGTGATGTTGAAGTACACCGTCGTGCGGCCCTCAGGGTTGTTCAGGTTGTCGACCGACCAGAACGTGATCCACCGCGCGGCGGTGCCGTAGGCGGGCGGCGCCACCGTGATGAGCGTCCCCGACCGCTGGATGTCGCCATTGAGTATGTAGTTGGTGGACTTGACCCCCGACCCCGGCTGGACGCCGGCAGGGAAGTAGTCGACCGGGGACAGATGGATCGTGGCGGTGCCCTCGTAGGCGGGCTGGATGTCATGGCCCGTTACCGGCGGGACGTTGTCCGGCCCGAGGACCGCGAAGGTCCAGGTCTCCGAGACCTTGGCGCCGCTGGCGATGGTGTAGGTGAACGACACCGTGTGTGTCGTGTCGCTCAGGTTCCACGTGTTGAAGAGGGCGGTGCAGTCAGTCTGGGCGCCGTTGTAGTAGCGGGTCGGCGTGACCGCGCTCCCGTCGAGCGTCGCGGTGACGACGGTGATGTTCGTCGCGGCCCTGCCGCGCACGGACACCACGGGATTGCGTGCGGGATACACCAGCAGCTTCGCGGGCGTCCACTCGCTGAACTGCACGTCGGCGGGCATCGCGTTGACCGTGAAGGTCGCGGTCTTGGCGCTCTCCCAGTTCCCGGCCCAGTCGCGGGACCGGTAGTCGATGTGGTGCGACTGGGAACCCGCGATCGGGTCTGCGACGTAGACAGAGTTGCCGGTCACCCAGGGAAGGGTGTCGTCGAGCAGGTACTGCGTGTAGTAGACGCCGGACCCGTAGTCGCCGTCGTTGGCGGTGATGGTGATCGAGGCGGGTCCCGTGTACGTCGACGAGGCGGCGGCGGAGCTGACCGGCGGCGTCAGGTCGACCCAGTAGTCCACCGACTTCGTGTCTTCCTTGTTGCCCGCTTTGTCGATCGACCAGAACTCGAGCCGGTACTTCCCCTCGCCGCCGGTTGAGAAGACGGTGCCGGTCGTCAACACTCCGGCTGTCCCGTTCCTGGTCTGGCGGTACTTGGTGTAGTCGACGCCCGAACCGTACCTGTTGTCCGTGGCCGTCAACCTGATCATCGAGGCCGTGTTGGCGTAGTAAGTCTGGTAGTCGACGGTCGTGATGGGGGGCGTGAAGTCGGCGAGCGAGTCGATCCTGAACGACGCGATCGTGTGCGCCTCCGGGACGCCCGCGCGGTCGACCGACCAGTACTCGAGCGTGTGCGTCGCGGACGCGCTACCGCTCGTCGGCGGATCGACGTTGATCGGCGCCGTGATCGAGAACGCGGTCGTCGCGCCGCTGTCCAAGCGGTAGAAGGTGTTCGCGACCCCCCACCCGCCGGGGTTGTCCTGCGCCCAGAGCCTGATGACCGCCGGGCCCTGGTAGACCGGCTGCAGGTCCGTCCACGTCGTCGGCGGCGTGGTGTCGGGGCTCGGCGCCACCGTGAACGTCGCGGTATGGGTCGCCTCGACGTTGTCGAAACCGTCCACGGACCAGTAGTTGATGGTGTGCAGCACGGCCGCGCCCCACGCCGGCGGCAGCACCGTGATGACCTTGCCGCTCGACTGCGCCCCGTCCAGCTTGTAGTTGGTGACCTTGACGCCCGGAGAGGCGTCGGTGGCGGCGAGCGTGATCGTGGCCGTTCCGACGTACGAGCTCCGCACGTCCGACGTGGTGACCGGCGGCACGATGTCCGGACCGGCGACGGTGAACGTCCACGGGACGTGGACGGCCTCGCGCCCGCCGGCGACGGTGAACGTGAAGGACACGGTATGGACGCCGTCGGAGAGGTTGCTAGTCGAGAACTGAGCCATCCGCTTGGTGCTGCCGGCCATGTCGGCGAGCGTGAGGTTGGGCGGCGTCATCGCGACCCCGTCCAGCGTGGCGGATGCGGCGACGATGGCCTCCTCGCCCGCGCCCGTCACCGAGACGACCGGGTTGCGCACGGTGACCGTCGACAGAGGCGTCGGGGTCTCCCCGCTCCAGACCATCGGAGCGGACTCCGCCTTCAGCGTGAAGGTGGCCTCCTTCGCAGGGTTCTCCGTATTGGTCGCGTTGTCATCCGACCAGAAGTGGATGTGGTGGATCGCCGATCCGGAGGCAGGTCCTTGGACCGCGATCGTGTTGCCAGTGGTCTGGGTGCCGCCGTCGAGGGTCCAGTAGGTGTTCCGGACTCCGGAGGTGCCGGGATGGGTATCCGCGGCGGTGAGATGGATGGTCGTCCATCCTCCCTGGAGCGTGGTCTGAGCGGTGCCCGCGGCCCAGCTGATCGTCGCCGAGCCGTTGCCTCCGTTGACGCCCTCCTCGAGGGAGCCGCTGCCGACTGCGATGTAGCTCGACCCGCCGTCGCCTGGATCGGCGTTGTGGGAGTAGATCATGCCGGCGCCGCCGTTCCAGCCGCCGCCGCCGCCCGAGCCGTCCCCGCTGCCGCCCCAGCTGTTGCCGCCGGGTAGCGAGCCCTGATAGCCGCCCGAGTAGCCGTCGCCGTCGTCACACGAGCCGCCGCCACCTGCGCCGGCCTCGGCCCACACCGAAGCGCCGGCGAGGATCGACGTCGAACCTCCGCCTCCGCCTCCATGGCCGGCGGAGCCGCCGTTCGGCCACCCGCCGGGCCCATCGGAGCCCATTCCTCCGACCCGCACGGTGAGCGTCTGGCCCGCCGTGACGGGCATTGTCGCGTGAACGTGACCGCCGGCGCCGCCGACATTGTCTTGGTAGCCGTCACCGCCCTGAGCGCCGTACAGGTCCACGGTCACGGCCGTCACGCCCGCAGGGACGGTGAAGATCTGGTTGCCAGCCGTGAAGCCGAATGTCTGCGAGCTGAGCCAGCTGATCCGGGTCCCGCCATCGCCGCCGTTCGCGCCCGCTGACACGGTGGGCACGCCGATTGGGGAAGAGGTGGAACCACCACCGGTACCGAACAGGCCGTGCGAGTTCCTGCCACCGTTGCCGCCGGCAGCCTCCGCGAGCAGCGTGGCGCCGTTCAGGATCGCCGACGAACCGCCGCCGCCGCCGCCTTGCGAGGACCCGGATTCGCCGCCGTCGTGGTAGCCCGACCCCCCGCTCCCGTCGTAGCCGCTGTCTCCCATGGAGCCGTTGACGATGGTGAGCACCGACCCGGGCGATACCGGGACTGTCACGTGGAGGCTGTCGCCTCCCAGACCGGCGCTCGCTGATCCTGCGCCGCCTGCCGCCCCGGAGAGATCGACGGACAGGCTCGTCACGCCGACCGGCACGGTGAAGGAGTAGGTCCCCGGCGAGCCGAACGTCTGGGAGCTGGACGCGGCCGGATCGGCCTGCACGACGACAGGCGTGACGACGATGGTGGGTGCGGCGTCGGACGACGTGTTCGGCGCCGTCTGGTCGACGACGTAGGTCGCCGTCTGGGTGCTCTCCTTGTTGCCCATCTTGTCCACGGACCAGAACTCGAGCACGTAGGAGCCCTGGCCCCCGGTCGAGAGGGTGGTGCCGGTGAACATCCCGTCGGATCCGGGGGTCACCATGGGAGCGGGCTGCCAGGCTTCGACCTCAGCGATGCGGGCGTACCCGTCCGCGTTGCTCGTCACGACCACCTGGACCTTCGTGGTCGAGATCGGCGCGAAGGTGAACTGCTTCCAGATCAGGTTGTTGCTGGTCGCACTGGCGCCCGGGACGTCGGCCCACGCCGACCCCGTCCAGTACTGCACCTTGAAGTCCTTGGCCACGCGCGCGCTGCCGGTCATGGTCGGCGTGGGGTCCGACGGCGAGTTGAGGAGGTCCTGGACACAGAACACGTCGACTTCCTCGATAGTCTTCGCCGACGGGAACGTCACCGCGAGTGACTGCGGCGTCGTGGTCGGACCGTAGGCGCTGGCCCAGGAACTCTGGGCGCCGCCGACGTAGCCCTTGCGATCGCCGTTGATCGCGTTGGACGCGGTGTTCGCGGTGTTGTACTCGGTACTGGCCGAAGCGACGGACCCGTTGGAGCTCAGCGCCACGTTCACGCGCGGCCCGGCCGTCTGCTGGAGGACCGGGCTGCCGTCCCTGGTCAGCCGGTACTTCGTGTAGTCCACGCCGGAGCCCGCGTCGGTCGCGGTGAGCGTGATCGTCGAGGTCGCGTTGTAGATCGGCGCGGCGTTGCAGGAGGTCTGCGGGGGCGTCTTGTCATCAGCGCTGATCGTGAAGCTCACGGAGTTCGAGGTCTCGACGTTGCCCACGTTGTCCTCGGACCAGTAGCGGACGGTGTGCGGCGCAGGGTTCCCGTTGAGCGGCCCGGCGACGTACACCGAGTTGCCCACCTGCTGGGCGTCCGCGGGTGTCGGGAAGCTGATGATGACGACGCCCGAGCCACCAACGGCGCCGCCGAAGTAGTCCGAGCCGCCGCCCCCGCCGCCGCCCGTATTCGGCGTTCCTGCCTGAGAAGATGAGAGGTTGCTGGCCGCACCGCGGCCACCGCCGCCGGCCCCGCCGACGCCGCCCGTCGTCCCTCCGAGCTGGGCGCAGCCGCCTCCGCCACCGCCGCCGTAGTAGGTGGCCGTGCCCGAGATGGAGGACTGGAAGCCGATGCCGCCCGATCCGCCGACCTTGTTCGACGAGGGGATGCCGCCGCTGCCGCCGGCGCCGCCGCCGCCGCCCGCGGGGAAGTAGGAGCTGCTGTAGACCCCGTTCCCGCCGCCTCCGAACCCGTACCCGGTCCCGCCACCGCTGGTGCCCTGCGTGGCCGAGCCTCCGTAGGTGACGCCGCCATGTCCGGCGCCGCCGCCGGAGCCTCCCTGCGCACCCGACGCCAGGTACCCGCCGCCGGCGCCGCCGCCCAGGGCGGTCATGCCGGCGAAGGCGCTGTTGGTGCCGTTCGCGTAGTTGCCGCCGAACCCGACGACCACGGGCATGGTGCCGGACAGCGTCGTGGTGCCGGCGACGACTCCGCCGCCACCGCCGCCACCGACGTTGCCGCCACCACCGCCGCCGACGACCAGCACGGACGCGCCGGTCACCGACCCCGAGCAGACCAGGCTGCCCGACGACGTGAAGGTGATGACGGTCCGGGTCCCGACCACGGAGGTCGTGCCGCCGGTCCATGACACGGACCCCTGGCCGTCCACCACGTAGTAGGTCCTCTTGATGCCCGAGCCGCCCGCGGTGTCGGAGGCCGTCAGCGACACGCTCGCGAAGCCCTTGTACGACGTGAGCGCGTCGCTCGTGGTCTTGGGCGGCGTGACGTCGATCGCGACCTTCACGGTCTTGTGCGGGGTCTCCTCGTTGCCGGCCCGGTCGGTCGACCAGAACTCGAGGGTGTGCGTGCCCTCGCCGCTGACGACGACGGTCGTGGTCGGCGGTTGGCCCGCCTGTGTCGATCCGCCGTCTACCTTGTAGCTCATGCTCGCGACGCCGGTGCCGCCGGCCTCATCGGCCGCTGACAGATGGATCGTGGCACTCGAACGGTACCAACCGGTCCAGCCGGCGCCCGACCCCGTGGTGTACAGCGCGGTGCTCGTGACGTCGGACGAGGTGACCGGAGCCTTCATGTCGGCCGGGGCGGCAACGAAGAACTGCCAGGACTTCGTGCTCTTCTTGCCCTGCGCGTCGGTGAACGTGAACGAGGCCCAGTGCGGACCATCGAGCAGGTTCTTCGCGAGGAACCACGCCTTGGCCACCGTCGTCGTGACGGTGGGACCGGTGACGGGAGTCGGATACGTGATGATGACGACGCCGGAGCCGCCGTTGGCGCCCCCGCCACCGCCGCCGCCGGTGTTCGGCGTGCCCGCGGTGGCGCCGGGCTCACCCTTGCCGCCGCCGCCCAGCCCGCCGAGGCCGGACGTCCAGTAGCTGCCACCGCCACCGCCACCGCCGTAGTACCTCAGCGAACCGGTTATCGAGGACCCTCGCCCGTCTCCGCCCTTGCCGCCGATGCCGAGCCCGTTCCAGAGCACCGCGCCCGCGATGCCGTTGCTGCCGGCCTGAGCGGCACCGCCGCCGCCGCCGCCGGCGGCCTCGCTCATGCCATTGAGAGTCCCGTTGCCGCCGTTGAAGCCCTGCCCCGGAGTGCCCAGTCCACCGATGCTGTTCGAGTAGGTCGCGCCGCCGCCGCCGGAACCGACGACTCCCACTCCTCCTCCGGCGTAGGACATGAGGTCGCGCTGCGCTCCGCTCCCTCCGCCGAACGCCGTGAACCCGCCGAACGACGAGGGGGATCCGTTCAGGGCCGGTCCGCCGGCCCAATAGGAGCCACCACAGCCATCGTCGGTCTCATAGCCGCTATCCGAGATGCCCCCGTTTCCGACCACGACGGGCATCGTGCCGGAGAGCGTGACCGTGTCGGTGCGCACGCCGCCGCCACCGCCACCACCCGACAGGTTGCCCGCGCCGCCGCCGCCGCCGCCCACGGTCAGGACCGTGGCGTTCGGCATCGTCCCATAGCACAGGAGAGAGCCCGATCCGGTGAACGTGACGACGTCGTAGGACACGCCGTCGACGATCTTGGTGGTCTTGACGCCGCCGGTGGCCGAGAAGGTCGGCGGTGCCGGCGTCGGGAAGCTGACGATGACCACACCGGAGCCGCCCTTGCTTCCGAGGTTGGTCTCCCCGCCGCCGGCGTTGCCGCCGCTCCCGGTATTGGGGGCGACCTCGGCAGCGACGGTGTTCTCGTAGTAGCCTCCGCCCGCACCGCCCGCGGCGTAGACCACGGAGGAACCGGAGATCGCATTGCTCGTGCCCGAGCCCCCCACGCCCATGCTGCTCGCGGTCGCGTTGCCGCCGACCGATGCCGAGCCGCCGCCACCGGCGCCGTGCCAGTACGGGTTGACGTAGTACCCGGTCCCTCCGGCGCGGCCCTGCCCGCTGGTGCCCGCGGCGCCGCTGAAGCCCGGCTTGCCGCCGGCAGCGGTCAGTCCGAATGCCGTGCTGGTCAGTCCGCTCTGCGCGGAGTCGGCGCTGTAGTACGGAGCGGAGTTCGAGGTGCCCGAGGCGCCACCGCCACCATCGCCGACCACGACGTTGTACGTGCCGGTCAGGCTGGTGACGGTGCTGGTCAGGTACTGCCCTGCGCCGCCACCGCCGCCGTGTCGCGCCCCGCCGCCGCCGCCGCCGCCCACGACCAGGACCGAGGCGTTCGCTATCGACCCCGGGATGGCGATACTGCCCGAGGACCTGAACACCACGATGGTGTTCGATCCGGATGTGTACGCGATCCCGCCTCCCGCCAGGGTGAACGGCGGAGTCGTGCCACCCCCGGTGGTGGTCGATGTGATCGAGCACGACACGGCCATCGGGACCCCGTCGATCATCCCCGTCGCCGTGGTGATGACGCTGGAGGTCGACGTCGCGCTGACTCCGACGGTGGTCTCGCGCACGCCGATCGTCACGTTCTCGGTCGGGACCATGCCGCTGAACGACATGCCCGCGTCCGGCCCTATCGTGAAGTCGACATTGTGGGCGGCTTCGACGTTACCGGCGTTGTCCACGGACCAGAAGACCACGGTGCGGGTCACGGTGGACAGGTCGGCGGGACCCTGCACGTGCACGCTCACGCCGGCCTGGGCCGTCGTGTCGGTCGAGAGTCTCCAGTAGGTGGCCTTCACGCCCGACCTGCCCGGCTGGTCGTTGGCGATCAGGGTGAGGTCCGCGCTGCCCGCGTAGGACCCCCCGGCGTTCGACGTCGTGACCGGCGCCCACAGATCGATCCCGACCTGCACGGTCTTCGTGGGTTCGACATTGCCGAACCCATCGGTCGACCAGAAGTCGAGGGTGTGGTTGCCGTCACGCGACACCTGGACCGTCGTCGTCGGAAGCGTCCCCGTCGTGACGGAGCCCCCGTCCAGACGGTAGAACGTGTTGGAGGGGTTCGCGCGTCCGCCCACGGCCTGCGCCGTGAGATGGACGTCGGCAGTCGGGGTGTTGTACCAGCGCTGCGCGTCGCACACCGTCTGCGGGCCGAAGTAGTCGACCAGGAAGAGCGCCGTCTGATGGGGCAGCTCTTCGTTGCCGGCCTTGTCGACCGACCAGAACTCGAGGGTGTGGGCGCCCGATCCGGTCGCCAGGAGCATGGTGCCCGCCTTCGCGGCACCGCTGTCGAGGATGTAGTAGGTCCCGGCCACACCGGATCCGCCGACGTTGTCAGAGGGGAACAGGCTGATGATGCCGCTTCCCGCGTAGATCGACTTCGCATTCGAGTAGGTCCTCGGGGCGATGACGTCCAGGGGGTAGCTCGCGAATGACACGGACTTCGCGGACTCGACGTTACCCGCGTTGTCCTCGGACCAGTACTGGATGACGTGCTGGGTGGCGTACCCCCTCAGCGGCGCCGGGACGGAGACCGACGTCCCCTTCACCGTCATGCCGTTGTCCAGGATGTAGTAGGTGGCCTTGAGACCGGATCCGCCGTCGGTCGCCTGGAGGGTGAAGTTCTTGGACTTCCAGTAGGTCCCTCCGGGGATGGCGTCGCACGTGGTCACGGGATATGCGGTGTCGATCCTGAAGCTCTTGGACTGGTGCGGCGTCTCGACGTTGCTCGGAGTGGCCTTGTCCTGCGCCCAGTACTCGATGGTGTGCGTCTGGTCCCCGGTCGCGGTGACCAGGTAGGACTCAGGCGGTATCCCGACCCCGGTCAGCGCCTTCGCCGCAGCCCCGTCCAGCCGGTACCACATGGTCTGCACACCGGCCTGCACGTCCCACGAGTACAGATGGAGCTCAGCGGGGTTCGAGCCGGCCTTGTAGTAGGGCTTGATGTCGTCGTAGGACCGCGGCGCGTCCGTGTCCGGCCCGGCGACCACCGTCACGTGCATCCGCTTCGGGGTCTCCGCGTTGCCGGCCTTGTCCACCGACCAGTAGTCGATGTCCCACGCCCCCGGCCCGACAAGCACCGGGTTGGTGATCTGCTCGTTCCCGTCGGCGACGTTGCGCCAGTGGGTGTAGGACACTCCCGACCCGGCGACACCAGCGAGTGTGTCGGTCGCCATCAGCGGGATGACCGCCTGACCCACGTAGGTCGTGGAGAGCGCGGAGGCCTGCGTGGTCGGGGGCGTCGTGTCCGTCAGGAAGTCGGCATGCTTCGCCGGCTCGATGTTGCCCGCCCTGTCGACCGACCAGAAGTCCACACGGTGCGGCCCATCGCCCTGCACTGTGACCCAGGTCAACCCGAGCAGCGACGTGACTCCTTTCACGGGTGCCCCGCCGTCGATCGAGTAGTAGGTCGCATCCAGGCCGGAGCCGCCGTCGTTGTCCTGTGCGATCAGCTGGAACACCGCGAGCGGCGTGTTGTACAGCTCCCGGCTGAACGCGGTCGTCGTGGGGGGCACGACCTCGTGGTGGCTCGTGAACGTGACGGTCTTCGCCGGGGTCTCTATGTTGCCGGCCTTGTCCTTCGCCCAGAAGGCGAGGGTGTGCACGACGGGATCGATCAACGGGGAGTCGACGTAGACCGTGGCCCCGGTCTGCACATCGCCCCCGTCGAGCTGCCAGTAGATCGCGGCGATCCCGCCGGCGTCTTCAGCGGACAGGTCGATGCTCGCGGGACCGACATAGGACGACTGCGCATCGGAGCTGGACTGAGGCGGCGTCGTGTCGGCCGCTGTCGCCGGACCCACCAGGAAGGTGATCGTGACGGGGGTCGCGTTGGGGGCCGAGAGGTGGAACCGATCGGTCGCGGCATCGGTCCCCACGTAGGTGAGCGTGTGCTGGACAGGCGCAGCATCGGGATCGGTCGGCGCACCGACGGTGACGGTGGCGGCCAGACTCCGGGTAGCGGACACGCTCTGGGTCGTCACCCAGTCGGCGTTGTCGAGGCTGTACCTGATGCTGGTCACGCCCTGACCCACGGGCCCGTCATCCGCCTGCAGGTGGATGACGGCGTCGCCCGCGAACAGTTGCGTGGCGTCGTCCGTCATGAGCGGGCCGAAGGTGTCGAGGGCCCGCTGCGTGACCGTCAGGGTCCTGGTCTCCTCGCGATTGCCGCTCTTGTCGTACGCGAAGAACGTGTACTTGAGCTCGACGGACCCGACGTTTGGGGCCTGAACGGGCGCGAAGTTGAGCGGAGTCTGGGAGCCTGCCCAGTCGTTCGCGAACGTGGACACGCCGTTCGTGTTCATGCTGACCCAGATCTGGTTCACCCCGCTGCCTGAGGGCACCTCGGTCGAGGTGAACTGCGGCACGAAGTCGCCCCAGATCACATACTCCGGGTCGCCGATCTGCGGGTAGTTGTAGTCCAGCGCCTTGTGCGGATTGTTCGAGTCGCGAACGATCGTGTACGGCGGGAGCGTGTCGCGCCCGTGCATGACGAACGTGTCCGTGCGCGCCGACTCGATGTTGCCGGCCTGGTCCATGGACCAGTACTCCACGGTCCTGGTCGCCACGGTGTTGTCGGCGAGCGGCGGGATGACGATCTCGTTCGTGTAGGTCGTATCGACGCCGCCGTCGACGCGGTACCACGTGTGCCAGACCGTGCCGACGGCAAGGTTCGTCGCGTCGGCAGCGGTCAGGGTGATGACCGCCTGGCCGTCGTACGAGGGCATGGCGTTCGATGTGGTCGTGGGCTTGAAGTCGTCCCCTCCCACGGGAACGATCTTGACGAACACGTCCTTGCCGATCGCCGGCTTGTCGATCCCGTAGCTGTCCGGATCGGGGATCGTCAACCCCGTGAGGGCCGGATCGTTGGGGTCCGCAGAGGTGCTGTACTCGTCCCAGCGGGTGACCTTCAGTGCGCCCGACCCCGTTTGCGGGAACAGCGGAGGAGGCGTCGTCCCGGTCGCCCGCTCGGGCCCGATGACCGTCGTCGCGAACCCACCGTACGAGCTGTCGGCACCGACGAAGTTCGTGCCCCGGATGCCGCCGCGCGCGATCAGCGATCCCGTGATCGTGAGCGTGTTCCGCTTGGGTACGCCTATCTCGTGTTTGAAGTCCTCGGAGAGCTGCGTCGGGCTCTCCGGATCCATGATGATGGCGCCGCTGACGGCCATCATGCTGGCCTGGATGGTGACGTTGTTCGGCATCGTCTCGCCTGCGGCTTTGCCGTACGCCGCCTTCGAGCCCGACTTCACGCCGCGCGTGTAGCTCTCGCCGCTCAAGACGCTCGTGTCGCCGGTGCGGGTCTCGTACGAGATGTTGGGATCGGTCGTCTGCGGCATCGCGCTGCAGATGTAGATGTTGCGCTTGGCGACGAGGCCCACGGTCGCGGTGCTTCCCGCCGCCCGCTCGATCGGGCCGATGATGTAGATGTCGCGCTCCGACACGATCGTCACCGACCGCGAGATGTCCTTAGCCGTCACGTAGACGTCGAGGTCGCCCCCGACGTAGATGACGTTGGTGCCGCGCGGGTCGAGCGCGCGCGCCGTGATGGACTTCGGACGTCCGGCCAGGTCCGGGCTCGCCCAGCCGTTGATGTTCCATGTCGGGTCCTGGCGCGCGAAGTCGATGAACTCCTGCCGTCCGATCGATGCCTTCTCCGCCGGGGTCACCGCCGCGTAGATGTTGTTCGGAGTCCACATCGAGCGGATGTAGAACACGCCCAGCGCCTTCTCGGCGGGCGTCTCGTTCGAGAAGTCGACTCCGACCCCCACGAGGTCGGTCGCGTTGATCGACGGGTCCGACTGCGTCGGGACACCCCACGAGCTGCGGCTCGGGTTGCTCGCGTCGCGGTAGAACGTCATCGGTTTGACGAGATCGGCGGCCTCTTGGGGAAGGGACGCTCCGGTCGCCCACGGGGTGCGCTGCCATGAGGCCGTGTACAGGTTCGGGAAGATGCTGTCGATCTGCGAGAAGTCCAATGCCGAGATGCGCTGGACTCCGCCCGATGCATTCTGAGGCTTGACGACCGCCGCGGGGGTCGCGGAGTACACGGTGACGTCTGAGAAGGGCTGCTCCAAATCGACGCTCGCGTTGCTGCGCACCGAGCCGCTCACCGTCACGCCGGGGGTGTCGCGGCCGAGCGTGACGTCTCCCCCCGTGACCATGGTGTAGTCGGCGTAGCTCTCGGGCCGCACCCCGCCCCTGATCACGTGCAGTTGCCCCGACGCCTTGTCGTGGCCGACGGCGGTGATGGTGCTGGATGCGATGTTCGCGACGACCGTCCAGGTACCGTCCTGGGCCCTGCCGGCGATCGTCGGAGTGGTCACCCAGTAGTCCGGGTCGGTCCGCAGCGCGCTGAGGTAGACCTCCATGCCCTGCTCCGCGAGCGAGGTCGCGCGCACGACGGCCTGAGCACGCACCTGCTGCGTCTGCTGGAAGACGACCACGCCGACCACTGCCGCGGCGATGACGAAGAGCACGGCCGCCGCTCCCATGACGACCAGCATCGTGCTGCCGAGGTCGTTCCGCGGCGATCGTGCGCCGCAGACCTGCCCGGCTGCGTCAATGGTGGTGGCCGTGCCGTCGTACATGGTGACTCCTTCGCTGCAGAAGGTCGCTCGGCTCAGTAGCCGTTGATGACGTAGGCGATGACGCGGAACGCGCTGATGCGGTCGACCACGTTCGAGTCCTTGTCAGGAAGCCCGTTGCGCAGGCGCAGGGTGATGAGCCCGATCAGGCCGGGATTCCCCGCGAGGTCGGAGCCGGAATTGGTGGCGTTGACGGCATACGCGAACATGGTCGCTTGGCGGTGGTCCGCCGCAGACGCCAGGTCGGAAGCCGTGGACAGACCGGTGAGGGCCGACGAGGTCGTGGAGGCCCCGCCGCTGAAACTGGCCAGCGACGAGATCTGATCCGTCGCCACGGACGACGGCGCGCGAGTCACGACCCTGAGCAGCTGGTGGCTGGTGTCGTCCGCCCTCCACGTCACGAGCTCCGGACGGTGGTCAGCCGGACTGTCGACGTCAGCCAGGAACGAGCACGTGCGCTCGCCCGCGACCAGGACGGCACTGACGCTCCGGTCGCCGGGGAGCATGGCATGTCCGAGGTCACGCTCGAACGAGGCGAAGGCCTGCCGGCTGGCCTCGGACGCCTGGCTGCCGTTGCCGACACGGTTGAGGTTGGCGTTCGACGACGTCAGGAGCAGCCACGCGGCGGTCATGACGACGAGCATGACGGCAACGCTCGTGGTCATCTCCATGAGCGTGAACCCGCCTTCGGTGGCCGGGCGGCGTCGGACGAGGGCGTGCCCTTGGGTGACTACCGATCGCCTGAACGCGACTTCCCGCATCTGCCCCCCGACCCCTTCCCGTGTGCCCCTGTGCCCCTGCTACGACCGCCCCGCCGTCCCGCCCGCGATCAGGGGGAGTTGACCGGGTCCACATTCAGCAGACCCGTGAACTGCGGCAGCAGGACGCGCTGCCCCTGGTCCATCAGGTCTATCTGGTTGACAGGTACTCCCCACCCGCCGGAAGCGTGGTCCGCATGGTCGCCGTTGGGCAGCAGGAAGTGCGTCGTCAGGACGCCCGTGGTCCGGTCGCGGAAGCTGCACCACACCTCCCAGGACTGACCGAGCGAGGGGTCGATCGTCCACGGGACCACGATCTTCGCGACCCCGTAGTCGTTGACCGCCGCGGAGTAGGGACCGAGCATCGACTCGTTCGGATAGGTCGACCCGGAGCCCACCACACCGGAGACCGTCCCCGGAGTGTTCAGGACCGGCCGCGCGTAGATCACGAGCTTCGTGCCGCTCGCGCTCTGCACCGGCCTGTACGGTTTCTCGATGTTCCACGTCGGAACGCCGAGGACGAGGCCGCCGCCCGTGAACCCGTCCGTCTGAAACGCTCCGACGCTGAGGATCGCGGGTGAGCTCTGGCGCACGACCTCGAGCGAGTACTTCACGCTCGGGGCGTCGGCCTGGCCCGGCGGGCCCAAGCGTGTCGGGTAGACCCTCTCGGGAAAGTGCAGCGGGCGGATGTCGGTGCCGAAGCGGGGATCGGAAGTCAGGAAGTACTGGCCCTCCGTGACGCTGTCGAACCGCGCGACGCCGGCGCCGTTGGACACGGCGTAGTAGGTCTCGCCCAGAGTGGACACATCGAGCAGCTGGACGCGCGCACCGCTCTGGGCGAGGCTCACACGGTCCGTCTGGAGCTGGACCTCAACGGTAACCTGCGACTTCTCGGTCCCCGGGTCCTTCTCCTGCCAGCCACTGACGTATCGCATGACGGAGACGGCGGGGTCCAGCACCTCGCCGACGGGTGAGGCGGTCACGATGATCTCCGTCACGTGCGTCCCCGTGGCGGGATCAACCTGAGGGACGAGGCTTGTCTCGACGCTGAAGGTG
>Ga0209748_1000653_pt1 | contig 17929 bp, 17 predicted proteins | sample BarGraIncu00421A_FD_185490 | JGI IMG/M metagenome (GOLD analysis project Ga0209748, IMG submission 185490) | Arctic peat soil microbial communities from Barrow, Alaska - Barrow Graham LP Incubations 004-21A (SPAdes) (version 2) | ecosystem: Environmental > Terrestrial > Soil > Wetlands > Peat... | reverse complement strand
CTGTCAGCCTGCTGCCCCTCGACCTGCTGCAGCTCGGCAAGCCGGGCGCGCGTGCGCGGATGCACCGGCCACACGAGCGGCACCCGCTCGGCGATGCAGCGCAGCGCAGCCACGAGCGCGTCGAGTTGCGCCGCGTCGTCGACGTTGCTGGGCCGGTGCAGGGTGACCAGGCCGTACTCTCGCGCACTCAGGCGCAAGCGCTCGAGCGCCTCTCCCCCGCGGGCCTGCGGCAGGAGGCGCTCCAAAGTGTCGATCATCGTGTTGCCGACAAAGTGGACCCCGGCGGCGTCGATGCCTTCGCGCGCCAGGTTCCGCGCGGCGCTTGGCTCGGTGGTGAACAGCAGGTCCGCCAGCTGGTCGGTGAGCAGCCGGTTGAGCTCCTCGGGCATGCCGCGATCGCCACTCCGCAGACCGGCCTCGACGTGCGCGACCGGGATGCCGAGCTTGGTCGCGCACAGCGCAGTGGCCAGCGTGGAGTTCACGTCCCCGACGACCATGACAAGGTCGGGTCGCTCCTGCAGCAGCACAGGCTCCAGGCGCTCAAGCACGTGTGCCGTTTGCGCCGCTTGCGAGCCCGAGCCGACACCAAGGTGGTAGTCGGGCTCCGGCAGCCCAAGCTGCTGGAAGAAGACGTCGCTGAGGCCCGCGTCGTAGTGCTGGCCGGTGTGGACCAGGGTCTGCGCGAAGGAGACCGCCGGCTCGGATGAGCTTCTGGCGCGCGCCCCGGCGGCGTTCCACGCCTCGACGGCCGCCATGACCGGCGCGACCTTCATGAAGTTGGGGCGCGCGCCGCTGACGTGGAGGAGGTGGAGAGCGCGAGTGGTCACTGTCCGGCGATCCGCCCTGCGGTGGCTCGTTGGCGCCACCAGGCCGCGACGTCTTTCGGCAGCGCGCGCCATGGGTCACTCTCGCAACACACAGCATCCAGAAATCCCTCGTACATGTGCAGATTGCCTGCAAGACACAGGTATTCAGGGTGGCTATTCAACAGCGCCATGCCGCCGTGCTCCCCGATGAACCGGGACTTCTCAATCCAGAGTCGAGGCGTGGTCTCCCCCATCGTTTCGATCAGCGTGTGATCCTGTGGAAGCGTGTAGGGCAGCTCAACGAACCGGCCCATGAAGAACGGCCAAATGGTCATGACGCCGCCGGAGATCGGCTCGAAGGGATCGGTGTCGAAGAACGACGAATCGTACTCGACGGCCAACTCCTGCATCGGCACAGGATGACGATGTGTCATCGGCGAGCGAAAGCCGACTGCCCCCCACTCCCGAAGCGTCTCGTTGATGTGAACGCAGTCGCCATCGAAGCGGCTCAGGCTCTCGAACATGCGCCCGTCATGACGCCAGCCATGCACGCCCACCTCGAAACCGCGAGCGTGCAACTCGCGCACCAACGCCATGTCGACCGGGTACTCCCCAGCGACCAGATTGAATGACGACCGAACGCCCACCCGCTCCTCAAGCTTGACCAGATCCCAGATACGACTCAAGCCCTCGGATGACTCCACGTCGTGAGTGAGCACAAGCGCGAACCGCTTCCCTTCCGGCCAGAATGGGCGTACCTCGTCTAGCAACGGGGGCTGCAGTAAGCACGCCGCCTCAAGTGCGCTCTCGGCATGGCGGACGTAGCGGTCGTCAACCGGCCAGTTCGCCCCGCCGTTGTCAGCTCCCCGCCGGACGACTGCACGGCGTAGTACGCGGCGAGCTGCAGGCGTCATCAGCGGCCGCAAGCGGTAGTAGAGCCGCTTCGCCCGGTTGAGGCGGTAATGCTGTGGCCCATACTGGCCCTCGAGCAAGACGAGCTCGGCGACCTGCAGTGCAGCGTCCACCTGCGCGCGCGGCCTTGCCGCAGGCGGTAGGCACTCGGACGCACGTACTGTGGCCTCGTCCCACACGCCCGGGTCAGACTCGTCGCGGATGCCGAAAAGATCCTGGATCCGGCTGTTCGCGACGAGCGACATCAGCGGAGGCGACGGAGCCGCTTCACGACCTTGCTCGCCAGAACAGCTGTCGGCGACCAAGCTCGCCCGGAGCGCAGGGGGATGCACGCACGGCTCGCGATCGCTTGCCTGACACCCTCGGCATCACCAGGCGTGCACCCAACGAGGGTGCGCGCCGCGCCCACCTCCCACGGCAGGTGAGCATCCGAGCCTGCAAGCTCAGCAAGCTCATAGGGCTCGGCGATCTCGCGACGCGCCGCAGCATCGAACGGCACCTTGACTCGGGCGTTTGCCAGCTCGACTCCATCCAGCATGCGAAGAAGCGCGGCCGGCCACTCTGCGTGGCGTTTGTACGGATGCGGTAGAACAGCGAGGCCACCTTGGTCGTGGATCTCACGGATCACGCCCAGGGCGCTCCGCGCTTCGACCCGCTGCGTGAGAAACAGCCCGACAACGTCGCCGAGCTCCGTCTCAGTCTCCTGCCCCACGATCACGATGAAATCGGGGTCATCGTTCATCTTGGATGTGGCAACACCACCGGCGATGGTGCCGTGATCGACAACGGCTACTCCGCCCAAGCCGGCGGCATGCGCGCAGCGCAGCACCCTCCGGGGCGCAAGAACACCGTCGAACGAAGCTGAGGAGTGCACATGGAAGTCGATCTCGATCACGACGTGGTGCTTCTTCCTTCAAGGCCGGGCCGGGCCGTAGTCGGTCCAGCGAGATTCACTCGCCGGCGCCCACGAGCGACGTCGAGAGCGCCTTGTGCGAGCAGAGCCGCGTTTGGCCCGGGATCGCCAAGACGAAAGTCATTCGGCACGCCACGTGCAACGTCGCGGAGCCAGAGGAAAGGACGATGCACAGCGATCGAGTGCGCGATGTCCATGCTCAGCCACTGGTAGGCCGTGTCACGAAAGCCGGCCGGTGCCTCGACCGTCCCGTTCAAGGCCAACTGCACCATCAGCCAAGGAAAGTCCACACCTGCCGCGATAGCGAGCCCCAAGGAGCCCCAGAACTTGGGGTTGATCTCGATGAGGACGTAGCGCCCGCTAGCTGTCTCGCGCTTGAACTCCACCATCGCGACACCGCTCCACTCTAGCGCCCCGAGGACACGCTTGCCCGCGTCCTCCAACGCCGGGTCGGTGAAGGACTGTGCCATCGAGCTCGGTCCGCCCGAAGGCGGAACCTCCCGGACCCGCTGGTGCATGAAGGAGGCAAGCACCCGCCCGTGATCACACAGGGCAAAGTAGCCGTGACCGGTGCCCGCGATGTACTCCTGCACGAGCGGTAGTGGCTCGGTATCGGCCCCAACAGATCCGCTCTGCTTCGCAATGCGGCGATGGACGTGACGGAGCTCCTCGAAGGAATTGGCGTAGGCGAAACGACCTTGCCCTCCCCGCGCCTTGACCACCAGAGGGTACGTCCACATGGCGCACTGTTCGAGTTCGTCCGGAGTCTCCGGCGCCAGCGTCTTTGGGACGGCAACCCCAACGCTCTCGGCGAGCATCATCGTGGCGTTCTTGTCCTCGGCAGCGGAGAATGCTCCAGGACTCGCAGCGACAAGGCGGGTAAGCTGTCCAAGGTCCTCGCGGTGTTGCGCGAGGAAGCCCGTACCGTCGAGCCCGGCTGCGATCACACAGTCATGTCCGCGAGACTCGACCAGAGCGCTGACGACGCGGAGCCCCTCGTCCGGTGGGCAGGCACAGAAGTCGAAGAGGAACGAGTCGCGCACGTATCGGCTGTACCCGGCCGGCGGATGGGGTTTGGCAGTGAGGATATCGACCGCATGCCCTCGTCGACCCAACGAGCGCACGATGTCGATGGCATGGCGGAGGTGGCCGTCGAGCACGAGGATCTGAGGGGGATTCTCAGCGTGCATGAAGGCGCCTGCCCGACACCTCGACGAAAAGGTCTTCATATTGCCTCGTGATGGTCTCCCAGTCGTAGTGCTCGCGTACGCGCTCGCGTGCCGCGGAACCCAGCTTGCGAACCCAGGAAGGATGGGCTAGCAGGTCACGCAACAGCCCGGTCAGGTCCTCTGCATCGTTCCGGAAGAAGGCCAAGCCAGCGTCACCGATGACATCGACGTTCTCCTGGATACCGTTGACCACCACGCAGCGACCGCAGCCCATCGCGGAGAGTAGCACGGGGGAAGTACCTTCCACGTCCGACGGCTGAATATAGACATAGCAGTTTGCACACAACTCCCAGAATCCTTCACCATACTCCGTGCCTGTGAAGAGCACTCGCGTGTCGGCTGCATCCCTAAGGCGTTGTACGTACTCCGGGTGATACGGGTTGTCACCAACGATCACCAGCGGATAATCGGTATCCACGCGGCGGTAGGCCTGAATCAGGGTGTGGACACCCTTCTCTGGTATGAGCCGCCCGACGAACAGGAAGTACTTGCCCGCCTCCAGACCGTGTTTCTGGAGCGCACTCATCCCGGCCCCCTCGCGCACCTGAGTCCCGTATGCGATGAGCGGAAACGTGCGACCGTAGAGGCCCTGGCACAACCGTTGGGCCTCCAGCGAGTCAACGTACACCGCGTTGGCCCAGTGGACGGCAAGGTCGAGAGCAAGGCGAAGATAGAGTCTTTCGAGATGGTTCCACTTGCCCCGCGTCCAGTCCATGCCGTCCACACCGGCGACTACCTCTTTGCCGAAGAGCCTGAACAGCGGAAAGAGCACCGCGTTTCCGATGCCGTTGAAATGGATGACGTCTGCACGATTCCTTGCGACCACGTCGAGCAGGGCCAGGAAGGACGCTGTGATGGTGTCGAGCGCCTTGGTGTTCACAGATGGAAGCACCACCGTGCGCACGCCCTCGTACCACCCCTGGCTGGGATCGACGCTGTGGCGCCGGCAATACACGACGGCGACATGGCCCCGAGCGGCCAGCCGTGGGTAGATCTCCTGGGCCGCAGTCTCTGAGCCGCCGTATTGCGCCGGTAGGCCACGAATGCCGATCAAGGCGACGCGCACTTTGGGCTTGTCAGCCGATGCCGAAGACCCCCAGATTCTTGAAGCCACGGTCTCTCGACTACCCGAGGTAGCCCGCGTAGTCGGCACGGATGTACTCGGCCAACGCCTCCTGCCAAGGTCGCATCACATCCAGGCCCCTCAGAGCGAGCTTGCGGTTGACCAATCGCTCGCAGTCAGGCCGCGGTGCAAAGTAGGTGTCGGCGAAGAAGTCCGAGCCGACCGGGCGAACGCTCACAGAGGCATCGAGGCCCAGCTCGCTCACCAGCGCCTGCGCCACCTCAAGGCGGCTGGTGGCTCCCTGGCACACCATGTTGTACAGCCCCCACCAGCGGCGTTCCAGAAGGAGGCGCACGTTGTGCGCGAAGTCGCGCGTGTACGTCGGCGTGCCCAGCTTGTCGTCCACCACGTGCAGCTCACTACGGCCGTCGTGCAGCTGCTGCATGAGCTTCTGGATGAACTTCTTGTCTTTGCGAGGACCGCCGCCCATCATCCAGCCTGCGCGGCAGATCAGGTGGGTGTGGGCGTTCTGCTTGACGAACTCCTCGCCGGCCCATTTGGCCCGTCCATAGGCACCAAGAGGGTTGGGCGTGTCCCAGTCGTCGTAGAGATCTTGCCGTCCGTCGAAGATGCCCGCCGTCCCGATATACAGCAAAGGGATCCCCAACTCGTTGGCGATGTAGACAGCGTTCTCCACCGCAAGGGCGTTGGTGACGTAGGCGTCGTCGGGATGCGTCTCGCAGTACTCCAGGTCAGTGAGCGCGCCGAGGTGGAAGAGGTGATCCGGCGCGAACGCGACGACATCGGCCCGATAGGCGTCGAGGTCACGGAAATCGAGGTATTCGAGCCACTTCTCATTTACGTCGATGTCGGTACACCGCAGATCGTTCTCGCCGCCAAACTCCTTGTAGAACGCCTGCCCGAGCATGCCGCCGCATCCGGCTATGTACGCACGAATCATGCGAATCCTTTGTCCCTGCTGGGTCGAGTTGCGTTACCAGGGCCGTGGCGCAAAGCGGTAGCTGCTGACGCCGATTCGCGTAGTGTACCGGACTTGACGTTGACCTGCCGAGGTGCTGCGGCAACCCCTCTGGCAGCCGCGCGGAGCAGACTTCCCGCACGGTCTTGTGGGCTGCGCCCACATGTTGCACATGCGACAACGTGGCAACTCCAACTCCACCCTACCACTGCGTTCGACTTCGACCGGCGCGATTGCGCAAGTGATGCTCCTGCCAAACGCTCCCAATGATCTCCGCAAAGTCCGGACCAACTACCTGAGCGGCATACAGGCCTCTTACCCGGGCCTCGCCAGCCATCCCAAGCGTATGACGAAGCCGCGCGTCGAACGCTAGATTGGTCAGATACTTGGTCCATTCTTCGGAGTTCTCTGCTAGGTACCCGGTGACACCATGCAGCAGCACGTTTCGATTCTCCCCTACTGCACTCGCGACGACGGGCAGCCCAGCGGACATGTACTGAAGTATCTTGTATGCGCACTTACCTAGCTCTAATGGGCCATCACCCAAAGGCATCACGCCGATGTCAAGACCCTGTAGCATCTCCGCCTCGTCCTCCTCGCGCCAATCGAAGGAGGTGACCCTAAGTCCAGGGGGTCGCCATTCGTGCACGTTTGCCGCGCCGATCAGCACGACTGAAACGTCTGCAATGGTTGCCACCTCGACGAGTGCAGAAGCTATGAGGTCCATGTACTTGAGCGTACCGAAGGTGCCAATCCACCCGACCTTGACGCTGGTCTGATGTGCCGTGCGCGCGACGATGGCAGCACGGCCGTTGTACGCAGGCACTCCGGTGGGAAGGATATCCACGCGCTGAGCGCCCGACGTAGTCGCCAAATCTCCAAGCCACGAATTCCCCGCTATCACGCAGTCCGCGTATGACATGGTCTTCTGCAGGCGATGCGGATCGCGCCAGAGCCCACGCCAGTCCCATCGACCAGCCGGCGGCAAATGGTGGGCATCATCTATGTCCAAGACCATCGGACGATGCCTCGCAAGCCAGCGTTCACTTGTGGGGGGGCCGAATGGAAAGGCCTCCTTCTGAACAAGAACGATGTCCGAGAAGCGAGCTCGCGCAATGTGGATTGGCCGACGTGAAACGCAGTACCCCATCAGCAGGGCCTTTACCAGCACCCATTGCAGACCCCTCCGGTTCTTCACGGAATGAAGCCAGCCACTCATGAACGGGAGCAGCCTCACTCGGATCCCTTTCTCGCGGAGACTCGGGGCGTACTGCAAGACGCGTTGGCGCGTGCATGGGTCGAGTCGCGGTCCTGTCGTAAGCGCCGCCACGGTGAGTATGTCGCTCCCATCAGGCCTTCGGTGACTAGGACGCTTCCCTAAGGACTCCAGTACCGCTGCCGCATAGCGATGACCTGCGACGGTGGGGCCAAAGAGCCTGTCCGCGTAAGCACTACGAAAAGTCCGATCATCCGAGCTGTCTGGCGATGCCACAGGAACGGAGCTGCCTGTGTCTCCCGCCGGCACGATGCAGCCGAGTCGCTGGCGCCTCAGCATACGACCGATGAAGCCGTCGTTGGGTCGTGCCGCTACCGGCAGACCCGCGAGCAGGTACTCCGCCAACTTGACTGGCGAACTAACCTGGTTGACGAGATCGTTGGGACGAGGCAGCAGCGCGAGGTCGCACAACTGGAGAGCTGCTGCGACTTCGTGAACCGGCAGGGAGAGCACGAGACAACGTGGAAAGCGCCGCCGCTCCGAGACAAGCCGCGTGACGCGACGCGCCATTGAGTCGCTCGGAAGGAGAAGCACAAGCGTGTCTCTGGCGGTATTGGCGCCCAGATCCGCGAGCAATGATTCAATCGTCTCCAGATCGGTCCAGAGACCCAGGGACCCGCTGTAGACATACACGTGTCCGCCCTGAGCGCGACAGGCCCGTGTGAATCGAGCCACGTCTTCGAGAGTAGCGCTGTAGTCCGCAGGGCTATTGCAGGGCGACGGCCCGCGGCAGGGCGCAACAACCGTTCTGGCGGGATCGGCGCCTCTCTGAAGCAGTAGCCCCGCGTGCTCGCGCGTGACAGCAATAACGCGGTTCGCATCACGGAGAAGGCGATACTCGATGTCTCGCCACCTGCGGTACTTCGAGTCGCCAACCGCCCACCGTCCAGAAGTCACACCTTCCTCGACGAATACTCCGCGCCCATCGAGAACCCATGGGCACCCGTGTGTGTTGGCTGCACCTGAGGCAATCACACCCGCAGGGTAGCTGCGTGCCACATACAGAGTCGGGACACTGCTCTTGCGCAGCCCGAAGCCCAGTACCCACCCCACGCTGCGTAGGATGCGCTCTCCTGCAGGAGAGACGAATATGTTCCTAGATGGCACCGGCAGACTCACGACACGCACGCCCTGAGCACGCAGGCCACGCACATACCCGCGCAGCGTCGGCCACCCCAGGATGTACCGGTGCAACGGAATAAATGTTAGCAGTACCAAGCTTCCTGAGGTCTCATCTCGAGATCTCATTTCCGTGAGAAGCGGCTCGATTGCCTGGCTGTGTAGTAGACCATCGCCCGCAGGGTCCTGCCCGAAAGTGACATAGACGACCCGATAGCGACTAGCCACGCAAAGCCCCGTCCCTCGAATCGATTGCGGAATCCCTCCCTCGCAGTAGCACCCCGGCCAGCAACGCGAGGGCGGCAATCTGGCTACCTGCGACCAGGTAGGAGGAGGCGAACAGCATCACAGCCATCCCCGGCACACCCGCGGCACAAGCGGCAGCAGCCGGCGTGCCCATCCAGCGGAGGCGCCATGCCCGACGGCCGGCCAATAGCCAGAATAGGACGAAGGGGGCAGCTCCGAGAACGCCAACCTTGACAAGAAGGGTTTGGGGAACGTTGTCGACGTAGGCAGCCGACATCGAGTAGACCAAACCATTTCCACCCCGCAACACGAAGGTCGTACCGAGGCCCGTGCCCACGAGTGGATGCGCGCGAATCATTGCGTTTGCCGGCTCAACGTTGATCGCCCGGCTCGACAGCGAGGAATCCTGTCCAGGGTTCCTCAAGGTCTTGGCGCGCAATAGGAGTCCATCCACGGCCGACCAGGCAAGCCCGCCCCCGCCAGCAAGCACGATGAACAGTCCAGCCGCCGTCAAGACGACGCACAACGAAGCGATCGCGCCGAGGACCCTGGGCCTTGATGCGACCTAGTCTCAGTAACAGCAGGAGCCCAAAGACCGTCAAAGAGAAGAGCGTCGCAACCCAGGACGCGCGCGTCTCTGAGAGCGCGAGCCCAGTGACGATAGCGACCGAGCAGAATGTCCACCAGAAGACGCCGCGCTTGCGATTCGCTTGCAGGGCGAACGCGATGGCAAGGGGCAGTGCAAGAGGATAGAGGACTCCGTTCCTGAACCCGGCCTTTCCGCTATCCAGGAGGAAGAACTGGTTCAGGGGGGGAAGAATCGAGCAGGCGACTTGAAGTGCGGCGATGAACGTCATCCCGAGAACCAGCATTGTGAGAAGGCGGCGAAAGTGCACCTTCCTGTTTGGCGCAAGCGGGAGCAGCACGGCCGCGTACATGAAGAGGGGGCGCAAGTCGCGAACCACGTCGCGACTTGCCTGACCGTAGGCCAGCCCTACGACAATTCCCAAGATGACTGCAAGCAGCATACCGAGGAGAGCCGCGCGAGCCCATGGAGTGAAACGGTAGTCCACACCCCGTAGTAGCTTTGGCGGTGCACCGATGGTTACGACGAGAGCGAGCACCAGCAGGCCTTCAGTCAGGGATACATTGGCGACGCCCAGTGGCACTCGGAACGCGAGATCGAAGGGATAGCCTGCGGGAACGGCGACGCACATGAACATGACCGCGGGAGCAAGCCATTCGCGACGCACCGATAACCACGCGCATGCCCCGGCGATCAGAACAAGCAGAAGCACGATAGGACCGATGGCAGCAACGAGGTAGCCGACCCCGAGTGCGACAGCTAGCGCCAGCAGGGCAGCTTCGGCGTGACGTGGATGCGCGGCGCCGTTCACTTCTCGGGTCGCCTTGCCACCGCCACAAGCCACTCGGCCGGGAGTGGCCGAGGCGGTGCCAGCCGGGAGGCCAATCCGTTCCGGAAGCGCCTCACAACCCTGGCAAGCGGTCGATTCAGCCCGGGCACCTGTTCTCCAGGTCGACCGCGATCATGCGGGTTCGGCTCTCTCTCCACTCTGACCCTCTTTTGGAGACGATGGTGTGTCTTGCGAAGTTCCACGCCCGTCTTCTGGGCCAAATGAGGACCCCGCCATTTTCCGAGCTACGAGCACATACCCAAGCGGGAACAGCGCCGCCGTTCGTTGAGAGACGGTCGACAGCGGCCACAGCCTGACCGCACGCAGGCCGAGACCTTGTAGCGCTGCGGCCGCACATCCCCCGAACCTTGGGATTCGGGCCAGCACTTTCGAGCTCACATCGATGAGCACCTCTGGCGCGCCACCGGTGATCCGAAGCTCGACGACCTCCAGACTGTTGTCGTCGCAGAAATGCCGCAGCGCAAATTCCGTGTATCGGTAGTAGTCGTGGGGTTCTTCATGAATCCAGTAGTAGAAGGGCACGCTCACCAGAACGTGGCCGCTCGGCCTCAACACTCTTGCTGCCTCCCGCCACGCGACCTCTGGGCGAGCGACATGTTCGAGGACAGAGGCCATGATGACAGTGTCGAACTCGCAGTCCGCGAACGGCAGGTCTTCGTTCAAGTCGCACAGAAAGTCGGCGAAGTGATTCCCATGCGACGAGCTGCCCCAGTCAACGCACACGTTGTCATCGATGTACGGTCGGTAGGCCTCGTAGAACGGGACCTTTCCGCACCCGAGGTCAAGAAGGCGCCCGGTCGAATAGCGCTGGAACAGCCCACTCCACGCTTCGAGTCCAACAGCGGCGGCCAGGCGTGAGGTCACCAAGAGTTCACTGGGGTCGTCTGTCACGACTGCTCTGCCGTGGCGCATGACACACCAGCTGGGAGTCCACTGGCTTGAGCTCCTCATGGCTCAGCCACCCAGGATCTCGCGAACTGCGGCGACGACGCGGTCGACATCGTCGTCGCCGAGCGACGGATACAGCGGCAAGGAAACCACTGACTCGCCGGCCGCCTCCGCGACTGGGAACATGCCAGGTCGAAAGCCGAACGCCTGCCGGTAGTACTGGTGCAAGTGCACCGGCCGGAAATGCACGCCTACGCCGATGCCCTGCGCCTGAATGGCGCTCATGAACTCGTCTCGTCGCGGGACTCGCAGCACGTAGAGGTGATGCGACGCCTTCACATAGTCGCGCCGGCACAGAGGCGCCACACCTGGCATCTCCGAGAACGCTGCGTCGTAGTACTCCGTCACCTGACGTCGTCGCTCCCAGAACTGGTCGATTCGATCCATCTGGGCGTCGACGATCGCCGCCTGGATGTCGAACATGTTGTACTTGTAGCCTGGGGCGACGATGTCCCAATGCTTGTAGCCTTCGTCTCCGTAGCGCTTCCAGGCGTCGCGGCTGATCCCGTGAAGCGCCAGGATGTCGGCCTGATCGGCCAGGCTCTCGTCGTTCGTGGTCAGCATCCCGCCCTCACCGCTGGTGATGTTCTTGGTGGCGTAGAAGCTGAAGGCAGCAGCTCTGCCAAGCGAGCCCGTCGGCCGACCGCGATACTCGGCCTCGACCGCATGCGCCGCGTCTTCAATCACAGGCACTCCGTGGCGAGCCGCGATGGCGTCGATCTCGTCCATGTCGCAGGGATGGCCGGCGAAATGCACAGCGATGATCGCCTTCGTCCTGAGCGTGATCGCATCAGACAGCGCGTCCGGGTCAATGTTCAGTGTGTCTTCAGTGACATCGCAGAACACGGGTGTTGCGCCGCAGTGGACAATCACGTTGGCGGTCGATGCGAACGTGATGGGCGAGGTGATGACTTCATCGCCCGGGCCCACCCCCAGACTCAAGAGGCTCAGATGGAGCGCCGCAGTGCAACTGTTGGTCCCCACCGCGCGCGCGCACCCACGGTACGCGGCAAAACGCTTCTCAAGGGCCTTCGTCCGCGCGCTGGTGGTGAGCCAGCCGGAGCGCAAGACCTCGAGCACCGCGTCTTCTTCCGCGGGGCCGATGTCAGGGCGATGGAACATCAGGAAGTCCTGGCTAGTGATACTCCACCTCTCCGGATGCTGTGCGGACCGGGACCACCTTCATCCATTCGAGCTTTCGCCACCACGCTTCGTTCTCCCTGTACCAGCGTACGGTGCGCTCGAGGCCTGCCTCGAACGGCACGTTGGGGCGCCACCCGAACCGCGCCGAGAAGCGCGATGCGTCCGCGATGTGCTTGGCGACCTGCCCCGGGCGGTCGCCGATGTGCTCAATGCTCCCACAGTCGCGACCTGCCGCCAGGCACACCGCCTCTGCGATCTCGAGCACGCTCACGGCACGCCCGGTACCGAGGTTGAACACCTCGCATGGGCCCGGCGATGGCTCGTGCTCGAGGAGAAGGGCCAGCGCCTCGACCGTGTCGTCGACGTAGAGCCAGTCCCGCATCGCGGTGCCGTCCCCGTGCACCGTCATCGGCCTGCCGTCCAGTGCGCTGGTGATGAAGCGCGGCACGACCTTCTCGAGGTGCTGGTGCGGCCCGTAGTTGTTGAACGGGCGCACGATGACTGCGGGGATGCCGTAGGCGGCCCGGTAGGAGTACACCAGCCGGTCGGCGCCGGCCTTCGCGCTCGCGTAGGGGCTCAAGGGGTTCAGAGGATGAGTCTCGCTCATGGGTTCCTCCTCGGCCGTGCCGTAGACCTCGGACGTCGAGATGTGCACGAACACGCGGACCCCGTCTGACTTGGCCACGGCGTTGGCGACGGTCTGGGTGCCGATCACATCGGTGACGAAGAAGAGGGAGTTGTCGTAGATCGAGCGCGCCACGTGCGACTCGGCGGCGAAATGCACCACGGCGTCGGCCTTCTGTACGAGATCGTGGACGAGGTCGCCGTTGGTCACATTGCCGTACCAGAACGAGAAGCGCGGGTCGTCGCGACACGGGTCGAGGTTCTCGAGGTTGCCGGCGTAGGTGAGGGCGTCCAGCACAAGCACCTCATCGTCCGGCCGCGTCGCAAGGACGTGCTTGACGAACGTGCTGCCGATGAATCCCGCCCCACCGGTCACAAGAATGCGCACGGCACCCCTCCCCTAGTCGTCGGACCACCAGTGCATGGTCACTTCTCCGCCGCTGGTAAGGCGAAAGCCCAATTTCGCGTAGAGGTTGATCACCGCGGGGTTCGCTGCAGCCACGGCGGTCGTGGCATAGCGCGCAGCTTCGCTCGCGACGTCCAGCACGTCGCAGTACATCTCGAAACCCGCGCCTCTCCCCGCTCTTGAAGGTTCGATGCCGTTCAAGACGATTTGTGCCACGGTTTCTCCGGCCTCTCCGAAAGGCCCCAGCAGTTCGAACATGAAGAACCCCGCCACCTCATCATCGAGGACCAGTGCGCGGCTGTACTGGCTCGGAGACGGTTCAGCGTGCCACGAACGAACCCACTTCTCGTAGACGCCGTCGGCGGCCGCACGGTCAAATCGCCGGTCACGGTGAAACCTGTCGGTGTGAAACGCCTGCCGGGCGATGGCGCACATGCGGTCCACGTCCTCCGCACCGGTCGGCCGCGTCACCCCGAATCCCTTCGGATCCCAGGTGGACAGGTCGCGCCAAGGGGCAAGTATCAGTTCGATGTACCGGAACCCCGACCTCTCAAGGCAGTGCAACGCGGCGAGCGCATCGCTCGACAGGCGCGCGGAGCACATGTGTGTACCCCGCGCGCGCAACTGCCGGATAGTCTCATCGACAAGGCGCTCCAGAACCTCTTGGTCGGCGCCTTGCAGATGTTCAACCCGGCCGACCTCGAACCCGAAGTGCTCACGATCCCACACGGGGAATCGCAAGACGACGAAACCCACACAGCGTCCTCTCCTTTGCGCCGCCACTGCAAGCGCGTCTTCGCCTGATGCATCGTCGTGGATTCGCTGCAGGAGATGGGCTCCTCGCGCATTCCCAACGTAAGGCTCCTCGAGCAGAAAGCGGGAGATGCCGCTGTCTGCAATGAAGCTCGAAATGTCCTTCGGATCGCAGGCGCCCAGTGGCACTATCGATAGGTCGACTGTCGTGAGGTCAGCCACCTGACACTACTCGCTCGCCTTGACAGTTCACCAGCGCGCCATCCTCTCTGACGAAGGAACGAATACGACGGACGAGGTCCAACTGCTTATCGGCCATCCTAGCCCATCTCGTTGTAACCTCAGAGCGAGGCACAGTCTCAGGCAGGAATCCGGCCACCTGGACGCCTCTTGGTGCTCAGCCTCTCGAGCAGGTCGGCGGTCTCCGCGAGCACCTTCTCACGATTCAAGTGCTCGCGAAGAAGGTCACGATGACGGCTCGCCTGCTCGTGCGGACAAGGCTGCAGAGCGGCGCTCTGTCCGCGTCCCAAGGTTTCCTCGACCAGCTTGACATCGAACCCCTGCCTCCTCAGCGCTTGGTAGACGGTCGTGTCGTTCATGTATACACACGCGCCACGCCACAGCGACGCAAGGATGTTCCCCACGGCTTGCTGGCGGCGGTGGTTCATCACGACGTGGCCGCACGATTGCAGCAAGCGCGCGTATTCATCTGGAGTCACGAAGTCCACGAGAGGTAGGAAACGGCTGCCAAGACACTCGCGAGCCGCGGCAATCACAGCATCGCGGTACGGGCCACTCCCGTAGGTGAGAGGTATCACGACCTTGCGGGATCCGTGATGCGAACCACAGAGCAGGGGTAGCGCATCCAAGTGATTGTTGGTGAGTGACGCAGAGTTGCCGAGCTGGAAGTCCTCACCGGCGGAAATGCCCTCGTCTACGTCGACGTAGTCTTCCAGAGAGCCGTAGGAGCCCCAGTGGAACCGGGTTGATCCGAGGAGGCCACTGGCAACAAACAGTTCATGCTCCTCTCGAAACGGCGCCACACAGTAGTCGTATCTACTTGCCACCCTGCGGATTTCCTGTTCACGTCTGCGAACGAGCCACGGGTGCCGAGAAACCCACCGCTTCCACGGCGGTCCAGCAAGCCGATTCGCGACGCGCCGTGTCTCCGGCATGAGGAGGTGCTTGCTCAGCCGAGGCCAAAAGTCGTAGGCCTCGAAGCCCCACACATACCAGGCGATGGCAAGTGTCTCGGGAATTCCGTGGACTATCGGCCCAGCGATCTGGAACGGAAGCCCGTGGATCACGACGCCCTCCCAGGCCAGCTCACTGCTGAAGACGTCGGGGAACCCAAGGGGATCGCGCAGATGTGCCACGCCGACGGGCAGAACCTGGCCCTCGGCCAGAGCCCCGACCACAACAAACTGGTGGCGTCCCGGGGCGGCGGCTTCGAATACGCTGCGAATCGGGTCCAGGAACTTCCTATCTGGTGGAATCAAGTGGAGGAACACAGGGCTCCCGTCTGTACGTTGCCGCCAGTGGTCAACCTTCGGGACGTGCGGTCTAGCTTCCGACACCCGTCTGCCGATGCCTCCAGACCAGCCGAAGTGTCTCACGGACCGACGAACGAGCGAAAGTCATTACGCCATACGCGACGGCGAACACCGCGAGGGCGCTCAGGCCCCCTAGGGCTGAATGGGCGGGCAGAAGGGCCGATGCTCCCATGGCGAACCCGGCGGCGACCGCCGCCGACCCCATGGCGGGCCACATCGCTCCAGCAAAGTCAGACAGCCGCACTGGAGAATCCCGATACGAATACCACACGCTTGGGATAACCGCGACATAGCTTGCGATGGCATATCCCGCGGCGACCCCCTCGATTCCGAACGGAAGCCCGGCGACGAACCCACCCACGACGGCAGCACTGGTCACCAGCCCGAGCCTCAGCTGGCGAGCGGCGTGGCCCTGACTGACCAGCACGAGCCCCACTGTGGACGCAGCAGGTTGAATGATCCCAACAATCGCCAGGATCCTGAATGTGCCGACCAAGCCCATCCACTGCGAGCCCAAAAGGACTCGAACCACGAAGTCGGCTTCCAGCGCGCAATAGACGCCCAGCGGTACGGTCAACACAGCCATCAAGTCAAGCACACGCGAGTAGTACCGCCGGAATCGCTCGGGCTGCTCGCGCAGCGCACTGAGCGCCGGCATGCCTACCTGGGCCACCGGTCCTCGTATTTGCGAGATGGGCAGCATGAATAGACTGTACGCTCGCGAGTAGAGTCCAAGGGCGTCGGCACCCAGAAAGCGGCCAACGAGGATGTTGTCCGCAGTTCGAGCGAAGTAGTTCACGAAATCGAAGGCGGTCAGGTGGCCGCCAAACAGAAGCATACCGCGGACGCCGACCCCCCTGCGCGGACGCCGTGGGATGAAAGGACAGTAGTAGATAGTCAGTACGCTGTTTGCCAACGCTAATGAGAGAGACCCGCCGACAAGGGCCCAGTAGCCGCAGCCAAGCAGCGCCAGCGCTACAGTGACCACGATGTTGACCAGTTGCGCTCCCACTTGGATGACGGCCAGCGAACGGAACTCCATGTGCCGCCGCAGAAGGGCATCATGCTGAACAGCGATACCACTTATCACGAACGATGCGGCGAGGGCCGCCGTGACGGCTGCAAGCGGCGGCGACCTATAGAACGCAGCCACGAGCGGAGCAGACGCGAGCACACCGCCCGCAATGACCCCGCTCACGGCGAGGTTGACCCAGAAAAGTGAATCGATCTGCTCGCGTGTGATGTGCTCCCGCTGGACTGTAGCCGCCGACAGGCCGGCGCTCGCGAATACTTGAGCGAAGCCGATGACGACCGCGACCATCGCCACAATGCCGTAGTCGTCCGGTGTGAGCAGCCTGGCCAGGACGACGGTGCTCGCGGTCTGCATCACAAAACGGATGATCTGAGAGGTAAAGGTGGCGCCACTGCCTCGGATCGACCTGCCCGTGATGTCGGACGGTCGCTCCTGTCCGAACATGGCGTCTGGAGAAAGGCGCATCAGGCAACCGGACGGCGAAGGGAGCGGGCGAAGACCCGCCAAGCGACGGCTGAGATGAGACTCGGGTGTCTGTTGGCGACCGGCCACTTTCTGCCGCAGGCTCCGAGCAGCGCGTACTCCTCACGAACCGGTACGAGTACATGCGGCCGAGCCTCAGGTCCCGCCACCGTCGCAGTGCGCGCCGATCCAGCGACCAAGAGCGACGGCGTAGGCGTCGAGAGCCGAGGCGCAAGTTGCGCTCGATACAGGGCAGGAGCGCTCGGGACATCCAGCGCGCCATGCCATTCGGCGGATTTCGGGCAGACGTACCTCGCAGGTCGGTCGAGAAGCAGTTGCGGTTTCACCGCGTCGACGCCCTACAGTAGCTCCAATTCCCCTTCAAGGATTCGGTCTCCCGTGGTCGGCCCCCATCTTCAGTATGGCGGTCATCGTAGTCGAGTGAGTTATGCCGGCACAAGCGCTACGGGCCGTGGCTGGGCCGCCGCGAACTCGGCCGGTGTCGCGTGGCCGAGCGAGCTGTGCAGGTGCTCGGTGCTGTAATCGCTGCGCCGGCTCTCGGGCACGACGCGAGCGTGCTCGGCGCCCCAGAACTCCTCGCAGTTCAAGCACTCGTCACGCAGCCAGTTGTGTCCATTTAGCTCCACCAGCCACAATGAACCGCGGGTTTCTTTGAAGCGCGCCGGGTATTGTGGAGGCTTTGAGGTTACAGGAGGAGCCGATGCCCCGAGGAATGACATTCCCGAAAGAGCTACGTGAGAGAGCTGTCCGCATGGTTGCCGAGATCGGCGAGCCCGGAGCGATCCGTCGCGTCGCCGAGAAGCTGGGCGCAAGCCCCGATGCCGTGCGCTACTGGATCAAGCACGCCCCGGCGGAACTGGGCGGCAAGAACGGCCTTACGTCCGATCAGCTTGAGGAGCTCAAGGCACTGCGCCGCGAGAACGCCGAGCTGCGCCGCGCCAATGAGATCCTCAAGGCGGCGAGCGCCTATTTCGCCAAGGAGCTCGACCGTCCCCGCACGAGATGAC
>Ga0209748_1000651_pt1 | contig 17953 bp, 13 predicted proteins | sample BarGraIncu00421A_FD_185490 | JGI IMG/M metagenome (GOLD analysis project Ga0209748, IMG submission 185490) | Arctic peat soil microbial communities from Barrow, Alaska - Barrow Graham LP Incubations 004-21A (SPAdes) (version 2) | ecosystem: Environmental > Terrestrial > Soil > Wetlands > Peat... | reverse complement strand
CGGCCAGCGCGACGCGCACGAGTACGTCGCCTCGGTCCGCGGCTGCCGCTGCGTAGTAGGCAGAGATGGCCCGGAGCATGGTCCCGTCGACCGTCTGCCGGCTCTGCCCGGCGCGTTGCCCAGCGACCGCCTCGTTCACGAGCGCTTCACCGACGAACCACCGGTACCTGGGCGAGAGCGGGTTGAGCGTCGCCGCGCTCGCCAGCGCCGAGACCTGAGCCGGGCCGGCCTCCTCCTGCATGGCCCTCCCCACGATGACATCGGCGACCAACCACGAGCCCGCCCACGACGCGAGCGCGAGACCGAGTGCCGCGCCGGTCACGAGCACCGCTCTCGGCACGAGGGGGACCCGGTGCGAAGCCGGAGCGAGGATCAAGCCCACGGTCAGCCACAACCACACCGACACCTCGGGCGTGGTCACGCCGAACATCAATGCCACCGTCATGCCGATGAGCGTCCCCCACAGGGCTACGAGAAGCAGACGGCTGCGGCCGTTCGCGGAGCGTATGCCGCCACGAGAGACCATGGCCGTGCGGATGAGTGCCCACGCCGTCAGCGCGAGCCCCGGGACGCCGAGCGTCACGAGCGCCTGGACGAGGAAGTTGTGGGCGTTGTCGGCCGACCCGAAGCCCACGCCTCCGCTCGAGAGCGTCGCGTACCAGTCTGCCCCCACGGCGCTCTCGAACGCACGCATGAAGGCATCCGGGCCCCAACCGGTGATGGGGTGCACCAACCAGGCACGCAGGGCGATGAGCCAGATCACGGTGCGCCCGTTGCTGGCGTTCGCGAGCACCGAAGACAGCGACGCCGAGCCTCCGGCGGAGCCTCGCACGATGAGGACGATCCCGGCAGCGACGGCGGCCGTCAGAGCGACCGCCAGCCCCCCCAGCGCCAGCTTCTGTCGCCGCGAGGCATCCTGGAGTCGGCGCCAACCCGCCCAGATCATGCATATCACCAGCACGAAGACAGCGATCCAAGCCCCTCGCGTCTCCGTTGCTGCCAGTGCCAGCGTGATCAGCGCCCCAGCCGCCCACCACCCGAGCGAGCGCCATCTGTCGCGGGCCGAGAGCGCCAGCCCCAGTGCGAGCGCGAACGGGAACACCAGGTAGTCGCCGAGCATGTCGGCGTTGCCGAACGACGACACCACCCGCCACGTCTGGGACCACTCGATCGGGTCGACTCCCGCGTATTGCAGCAGGGCGTACACGGAGACGAGCGATCCGGACACGACCGCCGCGGCCATCACGGTGCGAAGATCGCCCGTCGAACGGACGTATTGGACCGCAAGGAACGCGACCAGGCCGTAGCCCAGGATCGCCACGAGTCCCTCGTTGCGGAGGTAGGCTCCCCATATCGACACCGCAGGGCTTGCAGCGAAGAGTGTCGAGACACCCGCCCAGCCGACGAGCGCGACCACGACCCAGAGGACCGGGTGCCAGCGCAGCTCCGACTCGCCGCGAGCCACACTCACGCAGAGTGAGCCCAGCGACAGACCCGCGAGCACCAGCAACACCACGACCTTGGGCAGACTGACGGGATCGAATGCACGGAACAGGGCAAGCGTCCCTGCCTGAGGCGGCAAGGCGCCGATGACCAGCGGCGTCAGGACAACGAGCGCGAGGAAGCAGATCCGGCCGAGGACGTACGCCCGGCAGCGTGCCGCAGCGCAGCTCCCGCTCGTGTCGTGAGCGGACGCAGGACCCCCACGATCCATGTCGACGTACCACCTCCCTGGGTCACGTCGCGCCACACACCGGCGCTTCGACTCGCCTACCTCGTACTGAGCGCATCCTCGATGACACGCGCACGCTGCGCAGCTCGCGCTTGCCAGGAGAAGCGGGCGACCGCGGCCTCTCTCCCGCGACGGCCCATCTCGCCCGCCTCGGCCGGATCACCGACGATGCGCGCCGTCGCCTCGGCGGCCGCGCATGAATCTCCTGCCGGGAACAGGATGCCGCACCGTTGCTCGCTCACGACCTCGCTGATGCCCACGACATCCGAGGCAATGACCGGGATGCCGCATGCCATGGATTCGTAGAGCTTGAGAGGCGAGAACATCGCCTCCCGCTCAGGCGCCATCATCGGCACGAACGAGACCAGTGCGTGCGCGACCACCTGTGCGACTCGGTCATATGGCAACCTGCCCAGGTAGAGAACGCGGCCGGGCAGGTCGGCGACGGCGGCTTCGACGTCCGCACGCATGGCGCCGTCGCCGACGAAGACGAGGGGCAGTCCGGACGGCCATGCGGGTTGTCTCACCGCTTCCAACAAGGACGCGATGCCCTGCCATGCGGGGAACTGACCGAAGAAGACCGCGAAACGATCGGGAAGCCCGGGAAGGCGCGACGCGTCGGGCGAGAACACCTCGGTGTTCGCGCCATTGCCGACGGTGACGACGCGCTCGTGGCCGGCCTCTCGCACCAGCCATTTGGTGAGGCCCTGGGCCACGGAGATGATCGCCGATGCGTGCCTGTACTGCCAGCGCTGCATGGCGTCGAGGATCGGCCGCCCTACCCGAAGCTGCGGGTATGCGATGAACAGATCCTCGTATGGCCCGTTGCATTCATGGACGATCGGCACACCCGTCGCAGCCGCGCGGCGTGCGGTGGGCAGCGCCATCTGGTGTGCCCGCACGTAGATCGCGTCGTACTCTCGCATGTGGCCAGCCAGGCGCCGCTGGACGCGCCACATCTCTGCGAGTCGACCCACGGTACCCGGAGCACCGGACTCCGGGTACCGTGGGAAGTAGCGGTCGACAGTCCAGCCGAGCGCCTCCCACCCCTTGATGACCTCGGTCACAGCCGCCCACGTGTCTTGGCCGTCGACGACGGCTTGAAGGCTCACGTATGCGATGCGGGACGGCGTGGCGCTCATGAGGGGCAGCCTTGATCTCGGTTTGGCGGGAAGTCTCGACGCATGCTCGATGGTAGCGCACGCTTCACGACGACGGGCACCGCGCGGTGCCGGCAGCGCCGGACGGCGAGAGACGCCGTATGGGAATGCGGAAGCGTTGGCTATGATGGGAAGGCCAAACACGCGACGTTTTCGACATGACCAACAACCTGGGTCGGAGGGCCTCTGTGCTTCAGACCGAAGGGGAGCCGGACCGCAAACACTGCCCTCTCGCGCGCCCGGAGGTGGTCCGATGCTGCCTGCCGAATCGGTGATCCTGCAGGTCGCGCCCAGCGACGTGGGCGGAGGCGCCGAGAAGGTCGCCGCTGACCTGCATCGACGCTACCTGGCACGAGGCCTCGACGCGTGGCTCGCGGTCGCGGTCGATCACGGCACGCTCCCCAACACCGTCCACATCCCTCGGCCGTATGAGAGCCGCAAGTGGTCTCGCTCTCTCATCGGGGCCGCAGAGGCGCTCCATGTCACACGGTCGAATGGTCGTGGGTTGCGATGGGCCCTCGACCGGTCGCTTCGCTTCGCTGCCGACCCCTCGCGCCTCACCAGAGTCCTGCGCGGCGAGGAGGACTTCGGGTTTCCCGCGACGTACAACATCCTCGGCCTCACTCCCCGCCCCCCCGGGGTCCTGCAGCTGCACAACCTGCATGGTGCGTACTTCGATATCCGGGCTCTCGCGTCGCTGAGTGCGGCCGTTCCGACCTTCCTGACTCTCCACGATGTCTGGCTGCTGACCGGTCACTGCGCCTACCCGATGGAGTGCGAGCGTTGGCGAGAGGGCTGCGGGGACTGCCCGTCACTCGACACCTACGTCCCGCTGGCTCGCGACGGAAGTTCGACGAATCGCGCCGTGAAACTGGACGCGGTGAGGCGAAGCCGCCTTCGCGTCGCGACGCCGTCTCGGTGGCTCTGCCGACTCGTCGAGGAGTCCGGCTACGCCGGGCATCTCGTCGATCTTCACACCATCCCCAACGGCGTGGACACCAACATCTTCGCCCCCGGCGACCGGGTCACAGCCCGCAGAGCGCTCGGCCTTGATCCCGACGCCCGCGTGCTCCTCTTCTCCGCCCGGTCGGCCAAGGCAAGCCCCTTCAAAGACTTCGCGACACTCGAGGCAGCGCTGGCGGCAATCGCCTCCTCCGGCGCGGTCGAGGATCTCGTCATGGTCGCCATCGGTCAGGACGAGCCCGAGGCGCACATCGGCGGCATACCCGTTCGGTTCGTGCCCTTCGTCGACGATCCCGAGACCGTGGCCGCCTACTATCGGGCCGCTGACATCTACGTGCATCCTGCCCGCGCGGAGAACTTCCCGCTCGCTGTGCTGGAGGCGATGTCCTGCGGAGTGCCCGTCGTCGCGAGCGATGCCGGCGGGATCCCCGAGATGGTCGCAGACGGGGAGACCGGCCTGCTGTTCCGCGCGGGCGACTCGGAGCACCTTGCCAGGCAGTTGACCGTGCTTCTCGAGGATCCCGGCCTTCGTGCGCGGTTCTCAGAGGCGGGAGCCGCGAGGGCCCGTGCGGAGTTCACACTCGAGCTGCAGGTGGACCGCTACCTCGCCTGGTACGAATCGGGTCTTCGCGGGTAGCACCGTGCCGATCGCGACCCCGTCAGGATGACCCGGCGGCTGACCCGCCGCCTTCAGGGGGTCGCCGAAGGCGCCCCTCGACCCCTGCCTTGAGCCCACGCAGATAGCCTGGGTCGAACAGATACAGCGCTCCGGCCACTGCGGCGAACACGGTGACCGCAAGAGCGCGATAGGTGAACCAGTAGTGCACCGCCGAATGGTTGTTGGCGACGAGGTACCACGCGATGGGCAGTACCCCGACGGGCAGCAGACCGAGGATTCGACTGCGCCTCCCGTCGGTCCGCGGATGCCGCGCGAGCTGCACCATCACGACGAGCGCCAACGCAACCGGTATCGCGCATGCTGCAGCGACGACGCCCCATTGCAGGCCGACGGACTGACCGAAGCCGAAGAGCGGAAAGAGCATCGCCACGTTGTGGACGATGGTGTCGCCTCGTTCGAATACGACCCCTGCCTCGGCACCGTTGGCCCGGTAGACGACGTTCGCAACCACCTCTCCGAACAGGTTGCGCCCCAGCACAAGGGAGGAGAGTGTCCACTTCGAGATCCAGCAGCCCAGATAGCCTATCGTCCACGCGAGCGACATCTTGGCGGAGCACAGAAGCTGCCGATTGAACGTGGAGTCCTCTTCGGACGACATCCGTCCCAGCGTGAGCACGACGAGGGGGATTCCCAGGGTCAGCACCGGCGCCGTGAGCAGATCGACGAAGCACGTCAGCGCTCCAAGCACGAAGAACGTCTCGAGGCCGAACCGGAAGGCGCCGCGCCTGTCCATGCCCAGAGCGACGAACGCGCTACCGGCGAGCGCCACATAGAACACGCCCGAGAACTGGATGGACATCGGAACGATCACGATGCCCGCCAGCCCCAGCGCAATGAGCAAGGCCACAGCTGTCCCCATGCCGAGCCGGTATCGCAGTAGGACGGACACCGCCGCAACGCAGGCGGCCAGCAGGATGGCGTTGAGCCAGCGGATGGCTCTGTAGTCGAACACCATCAGGAGCGGCCTCAGGGCGACCTGATAGCCATGCCAGTAGCGTGCGTACGACCTCTGTTCGCCGCCGCTGCCGGCGATGGCCTGCCTGAGGCTTTCCAAGGGCATCCACTCGCCGGTAGGATCCTCGATCACTCGGGCATAGTTGCCGAATGCGGCTTCGACCGGGCTCGTCGCCGCCGAAATCGACTCGTTCAACATCACCGCATCGGTGAAGTTGTCGGGCATGAGCGAGTACAGGCCCACGAGCGGCACGTACGGGTGCCCCTCCAGCTCAAGCTGTCCCAACGAGGTACCCATGTGTGACCGGATGGGGGCCTCGGGCAAGCTGTACGCCAGGATCATGAGCAGCGAGAATCCGACCACGAGCGCGAGACCAAGGACGACGATCCTGCCGAGTCGGATCATGACATCGCGCCCTTGCCACCCGCGCCGGAGATCCGGTGTGATTCACGCTCCCGGGACCACCGGTGCAGCTCGAGCTCGTAGAACATGCGGGACTGCTTGTGCAGGGAATCCATCATGGCGCCGGCGAACAGCGCGAGCAGGCTACTGATGGCGAGAGCCATCGCCACGATCAGCGACGGAACCTTCCTCACGAATCCAGTCGTGAGGTACTCGTCGAACGGTGCAAGGAAGAGCAACACCGCGCCGACGAACAGAACGCAGGCGACGATGCTGGAGAACAGGAGCGGCCGGTAGTCCTTGAAGAGCGCGACGATGGTCTTGAGCACCCTGATGCCATCCGGAACGGTTTTGAGCTTGGAGACACTTCCTTCGACTCGGTCACGGTATCCGACCGGCATCCCGACGACGAGGAAGTCCTTGTCGAGCGCATGGATTGTCATCTCCGTCTCGATCTCGAATCCGCCGCTCATGACCGGGTAGGTCTGGACGAACATCCGAGAGAAGGCGCGGGCGCCGGTCATGATGTCATTGACCTTCGCCCGGAAAGCCTTGTTGATGAGCCAGCGCACGAGCCTGTTCCCCGCTGCGTGCATCGCACGGTGATTCCCTCGGAAGTAGCCTGAGGAGAGGCGGTCGCCCACCACCATGTCGGCTCGGCCCTCCAGCACGGGCCCGACGAGAGCGGCAACGTCGGCGGCGTCGTAGGTGTCGTCGCCATCGACCATGACGTAGACGTCGGCATCGACCTCCCGGAACATCGATCGCACGACGAAGCCCTTCCCCTGCCGGTATTCGGGCACCACGATTGCGCCCGCCTCCGACGCGAGTCTGGCGCTCCCATCAGTGGAGTTGTTGTCGAAGACGAATACGTCCGCATCCGGCAACAGTCGTCGATAGTCGCCGACCACCCTGGCGATCGTGGCTTCCTCGTTGTGGCACGGAATCAGTACTGCCGTCTTCACGCCCCGACCTTTCAACCGACATGCCACTCGGCATCGCCGTCCGACTCCACGGCCGCAGCGCAGCACCACGTCTTCGCGTCCCAAGGACAGAGTATCAGGGACTCCGGGGCTCACTGCTCTGTTGGACGAACCAGCGCACCTGAGGATGACCTACACTGAGGCGCGACGCGGGAGGCTGGTATCGTCCACCCCGGCCTCTGAGGTTGTCCGGTCCACGACCCGCAGGGTGCGAGACATGTGGCACGAAGCGACACCTCAGACGCGGTGTTCGGTCCACCGAAAGCTTCCTCGGCGAACCCGGAGCCCATTTACGCCATGACACGACACTCGCCGATGCTCTCAGTGGTCGTCCCGGTGTACAACACCGCACCGTATCTGCGGCAATGCGTAGACTCCTTGGTCGCACAGTCCTTCCGGGACCTCGAGATCATCGTCGTCGACGACGGCTCCACCGACGGATCGGCACGAATCGTCGCCGAGTACGCCCGCGCCAACGATTCGATAGTGGTGATCCGCAAGCCCAATGGCGGGCTGGCCGACGCGCGAAACCACGGAATCGCGGTCGCCCAGGGCGAGTACGTCGGTTTCGTGGACAGTGACGACCGCGTCTCGCCCGAGATGTTCCAGCATATGTGTGAGTGTGCGCGCGCGACGGACGCCGATGTCGTCGTGTGCCGGATGGTGGGCTTCGACGCGGAGAGCGATGCCGAGCGCCCCTCCCCTGAGGGCCCGATCGCCGGCTTCGGCCTCAGCCTCAAAGAGAACCCCTCTCTCCTGGTAGGCAGCAGTCCGAGCGTCTGCAACAAGATCTTCCGAAAGTCGCTGTTCACCGAGCATCGGCTGTTCTTCCCGGTCGGCCTGGCCTTCGAGGACCTGGCCACGACGTACTCGCTTCTCGCGCACGCGAACCGGATAGAGATGGCCGAGAAGTCCGTGTACTTCTACCGTCGTGCTCGCGGCGGCTCGATCATGGGCTCCTTCGGATGCTATGGGGACCTGACGCGGGCGCTCGAGATGATGTACGAGCGCTTCACCTCGGATGACCTCTTCGAGACGTTCCGTGATCCGATCATGGAAGTCGCCTTCGCGCATCTCATACTCGGCAGATACGCCGACTTCCTCCCCTACGCACCCTGGGCGGCCAAGTCGGCGTATGTCGACCGCGTCTTCGAGCACCTGGACCGGCACTTCCCGGGCTGGAAGCACAGCGCGATCGTCAGGCGAGCGTGCACGAGCCGCTGGCAGCGCGGCATCAGTACGCACCGGCTTCTGCTGAAGCTGTACAGTGCGCTTCCCGCGCGGCTGGCCATCGCTCTGTCGCAGAGACTCGGCATGTTCTGGAGGATCCCGGACGTGAGTCCCGGCGCGTGACCGCATCGAGCGTTAGTCGGGAGCCTCGAGCCGTTCCGATGATATGGTTGTCCGGAAACGGTGGACGCACCGAGGAGCGCACAGCAGTGAGGTCGCCGATGTCGCCGTCGCCAATGAGAACCCGCTTGAGCCTGGCTCGCCAGCGCCTGAGATCCACGTTCACGTGCTTCGGGTCGCTGAGGCGCCTGTATCCCGTGAACCCCGCTTTCGGGCTCGGCAACGGCACCCCCATCGATCGCTACTACATCGAGCGCTTCTTGGACTCACGACGCGAAGTGATCAGAGGCCGGGTGGTGGAGATCGGTGACCGGCGCTACACCGACCAGTACGGTTCGGGCGTCACCAAGAGCGACGTCATACATTTCGCGGAAGGATCACCGGAAGCCACGATAGTCGCCGATCTCTCCGACTGTCCGCACATCCCGGCAGACTCCTTCGACTGCATCATCCTGACGCAGACGCTGCACTACATCTTCGACATGCCAGCAGCTGTCTCCGAGCTCCATCGCATCCTGGCTCCCGGTGGCCATCTGCTCTGCACGGTGCCCGGCATCAGCCAGATCAGCCGGCACGACATGGACCTCTGGGGCGATCGCTGGAGACTCACGTCGCTGTCAGCCGCCGAACTCTTCGCCACCGCCTTCGAGCCCGCAGACACGAGGGTGGCCACCTACGGAAACGTGTTCTCGGCTGTCTGCCTTCTCGAAGGCGTCGTCGCCGAGAGGCTACGGCCGACGGAACTCGACACCCGCGACGATGACTACCAGCTGCTGGTGGTCGTCGATGCGGGAAAGACGAAGCAGTGAGACCGGGCTCGATGAGGACGCGGATCGGTGATCGGTGGCGAACGGCCAGGGCGAACGTCCGCGGATCGGCAATCGTTCTGAGCTACCACCGCGTCGCGCTCCTTCGGGCGGATCCGCAGCTCCAGGCAGTCACGCCCGAGCGATTCGCCGAGCAGATCGGTCTGCTCTCGCGGCACTACGCCATGCTCGGCGCCGGAGAGTTGCTCGAGCTCATGACGCGAGGCAGGCCCATCCCGAAGCGCGGGATCGTCGTCACGATCGACGATGGCTACGCCGATTCGCTGCTGCACGCCAAGCCGATCCTGAGTTCTCTCTCGGTGCCCGCGACGGTCTTCGTCAGCAGCGATTATGTCGGCGGTTCCCGGGAGTTTTGGTGGGACGAACTCGAGCGAACGGTGCTGCACGCTGACACGCTGCCCGAAGTGCTCGACGTCGAAGCGGGCGGCTCCCACTACTGCGTGCGAGTCGATGCCGAGAGCGGCGCCGCACCCGACTCGGACGGCTGGAACGTCGCTGAGGCGCCCAGGACGCAGAGGCAGCGGATCTATCTCGACCTCTGCGTCTTCGTTCGGGAGCTATCCGCCGCTCACCGGGAGATCGCTCTGGGTTCGCTCCGCGAGCAGCTCGGTACTCCGGCGCTCGTCCGCCCCTCGCGCCGGCCCCTTTCTGCAGCGGAGCTGCGTGATCTCGTGGACGGCGGGCTCATCGAGATTGGTGCCCACACCCGCAGCCATCAGCTTCTCTCCGCGAGTTCCGAGACCGAGCAGCGCGACGAGATCCTGGGCAGCAAGGAAGCGCTCGAGCGCCTCACCGGTCAAGATGTCCGCTCGTTCGCCTACCCCTACGGCGGCCTCGATGCGTTCTCGCGAACCAGCGAGCGGCTGGTGCGCGAGGCCGGGTTCCTCGGAGCCCTGACGACGGGCTTCGGGATCGTAGTGCCTTGGATGGACCGCTTCGCGGTTCCCCGCTGCCCCGCCGACGACATAGGCGGCTACGAGTTCCTCGACCGAATCGAGCGCTGGTTCGAGATGGCGCGCTAGGTGTAGTTCCCACGGACGTTGTTGTCAGAGGACCCGTGAGATCGGTGTGTTGCCGCCGATGCCGCCGTGTGGACGATCCAGATTGTAGTACCTCAGGAACGGGCCGAGACTCTCGGCCCGTTCCGCGTTGTTCTGGTAGGGCCGCGCATAGGCCCACTCGTTCGTGATGATCTTGACGAAGGCCTCGGCCTTGCCGTTGGTCTGGGGATGGTAGGGGCGGGTCTTGAGCACACGGATCCCGCGGGCGAGCAGGTGATCGCAAAACAGTTGCGACCGGTAGTTGGAACCGTTGTCCGTGAGGATCCGCCTTGTCGTGATGCCTGCCCCCTCGAAGAACTCCAGAGCCCGCTCGATGAAGTCCACGGTGGTCTGTGCCTGTTCGTCGGGGCAGATCTCGGCGTAGGCGAGCCGCGAGTGATCGTCGATCGCGACGTAAACGAACTCCCAACCTTGGCCTTGATGGTGCATGCCTGGGCCGCGGTCGTGGAAACGATGGCCTCCACCCTGTCTGATCCGCCCGAGCTTCTTCACGTCCAGGTGCACCAGGTCGCCAGGTTCGGGCCACTCGTAGCGGACGATCGGCATGGTGCACCTGGTCCGCAGGCGACTCAGCCCGTAGCGCCGCAGCACCGCATAGATCGTGGAGCGGGCGATATGCAGCCGCCACGACAGCCAGTGAGGGCCTCGGCGATGACGCAGTCTCGCGTTGACGATCCTGTGACAACGCCAGGAGGGCACCGTCGGCGGCAGGCGGTGCGGCCGTGAACTCGCATCGACGAGACCGGGCTCGCCGGCCTCACGAAAGCGCCGTGCCCACTTGCCGGCGGTCTGGCGCGACACGCCCGCGGCTCGGGCAGCCTTGCCCACGGGCCAGCCCGCTTCGATCCTCTCCACCAAGATCAATCTGCCGTGCACGGTCAATCGCGCGTTAGGATGCGACACGAGGACCCCTCCATTCAGTTGTGGCTTCGACACCTACAACCGATAGGACGGGGTCCTCATTCCGTCAACAACCTCTATGGGAACTGCAGCTAGGGCAGGTCCTCGCGCACCGAAGTCGTCTTGGCCGGATTCGCATCGCCTGCGGGCAGAGTCACCCACTCGTCGAGCCGCCCGCGAGAATGGGCCCACGGATACATCTCGAACGAGTCGAAATCACAGTGCCGGCACCAAGGGATCGGATTCAGCAGGAAGTCCACGATCTCTCGCGGGTCGCGATCGTCGTGGAGCGACACCGAATCCGCCTCCCCCGCTTCGAGCCCGGGCAACCCGAAGTGCCCGCCGAGGACGTCCGCATAGGCTGCGTACGCGCACGGGTACATCCGCCCGTGCCTCACCATCGGGCAGTTGCACAGTCCCTGGCAACGACTGAAGGAGTCTGCCGGGTCCTGCCGTCCATCGAGGTCGATCGGCAACTTGAAGAACTCGTCGCGACGCTCCGTCCACTCCACGGTCACGCCGCTCTTCGCGCCAAGAGCCTCGATGTCGTCGACCGGCAGTCCGATGGGATACAGGTCGCAAAGGAGAACGGTATCCGTCTCGGCGAGTGCGGCCCAGAAACCCGGGCCCATCTGCGTCACCAGCGTGCCGTTGGTCATGACGCATATCCGGGCATTGGGGAAGCATCGGCGGGCGATCCGTGCGAAATCGCCGATCTGCGGATGGAGCAGAGGCTCGCCGCCGAGCAGATAGATGTCGTCGATGTCGAGCCGCCCCGCAACGGCGGCCATGTCCGACTCGAATTCGTCGGGCCCGAGGAACGTCGGCCCGCACAGGTTGGAGAAGTGGTCGCACCCCCTGCAGTTCAGATTGCAGTGGTCCGTGACGTGGATCTCGAAGTGGTAGAGGCGCGGACGCTTGCGCATGATCCGCGTCGAGAACCAGCGCTTCGCCGCGCCTTCCCGCGAGACCATGCTCAGCGGGTAGTAGAGGCGCAGGACGTGCCGAGACAGCCATCTTCTCGCTGCACTCTCGCGAGCGACGACGATCGACGGATCGTATCGTCGCAACACAGCGCGTCGCGCACCCTCCACCCACGAGTCGGGTGCCAGCGATTTCGCGGCCTCGCGGACCGGTTCCGGGATTTTGGCGAGAATGCCCATCGGACTCCCGCAGACGCAGGGACAAGCGTTCCACGTACCTCGTCGACGAGCACGAAGCATACCATCCGTGACCTCTCACGAGGCTGGGCGGGCTCGGCCAAGAGGGCCACCCAAGCTCGCCGCGCGGCGAGTGCACGCCGTTCACCCTCTGCGCTGTCGCGCCCTCCCGAGCATCTGCTTCGCCGTCGTGAGCATCACCTCGACGTCGACACGCCGCGGCAGGAGTATCTCCGCGTACTGTGCGCCGGTGTCGATGTGGAACCGCCTGATCATGTACGCAGCGAGGCCCGAGTACACCGCTGTCGAGGCCAGCGCCGCGCCGACGGGCCCGAACCGCGGAGCCAACAGGATGACGAGCGCCGCGTTGGCAGCCGTCCCGACAAGCGCCTGGCGCCAGTAGAGACGTCCGCGAACGGTCTGGTGGGTCCAGAGGATCCGCGCGACCCCGTCCGCGATGACGCCTGGCAAGAGCGCGAAGAATGAGTACGTGGCCGGCGCAAACGCGCTGCCGTAGATGACGGGGATGACCAAGGGTACCAAGACCAGGCTCCCCGCGACTGTCCCGGCCATGATGATCATCACGATGCGCGTGGCGCGGGTCACATAGTCGACGCCCGACGACTCCGGCCCGCTCCCGCCTCTGGCCATGATCGCGGTGCACAGGGCGCTCGGGATGTACCAGGTGAGTTCGGCGAAGGCCACGCCCACGGAGTACAGGCCGACCGCCGCCGCGCCGGACAGCCAGGCAAGCAACAGAACGTCCTGCCGCTCCAAAAGGAAGCCGGCGACGTTGCTGAGATGGACTCTCGCCGAGAACGAGCCGGCTGCGCGCGCCGCCGCCCAATCGGGTCTCAACGGAGTGGCGACCTTCCTCAATCCGAACGCGAAGACGACGAGCCCCGCCACCGTTCCCGCAAGCGAGGCCGCCGCGATGGTGCCGAGGTCCGCGTGACCACTGAAGCCCAACACTGCGAGCGCGACCAGCATGGTCGTCGCCGAAGTAATCGCAGACCGCAACGGGAGTACGAGGTTGCCAACCCCGACCGAGATGCCGTTCGTCCACGCCGCCAACAGGCCAGTCGGCACCGCAAGTACCGCGACGACGACGGCGAGCGCCGGGACCGCGCTGACGACGGCGAACCTGCTCGCGAGTAGCACGTAGACGATCGGCGCAGCCAGCACTCCGATCGCTCCGGCGATCAGTATCGAGTTCGCGGCCGCGGAACCCGGGCGCAACTCGCCGCGCGAGATGAAGTAGATCGTCGACGTCGCTATCCCGAGGTCCAGAAGGATGACAAGGATGCCCGGGGTCTGCATGATGACCGACAGGGTGCCCTTGCCGGCGACCCCCAGTGTGCGCGCGACGACCACGCCGACCAGGAAGCTCGCGCCAAGCCCGATGACTTGCGTCGCGAGGCTCAGTGCGCTGCCGGAGCCGAGACGGACCCGTGGCGCGTCCGTCTCGCCGGGAACGATCAGCTCGCCAGGCGGCGTGCCGAACGAGTCACTCACGATCGCACTGCCACAGCGCGCGTGATTGGCCGGGTGCTGAGCGGGCGGGACGCGGCGACAGCACCTCCGGCGATGCTGGCAGCTAGCTGACCAGTGTTTGGCACGTCTGGTGATCCCATCTCGCTTGGAGTGGACCTCGATGCTGCATGGTACCAGCGTGCGGAATGCGGGCGGCACGCCCGGGCACGCGCGATCGGCGGGCCTTGACTACGGTATCATTGAGATGCAATCGGCATCCGACACGGCCGAAACACTGCCAAGGACATGCGCGCATCGATGCTGAGCCCCGACGTGATCAGTGAGACCCCTCATCACTCCGAGGCGCGTCGGCTTTGCCCGAGCAGCGTGCCGCACGACGGGCAACATGAAAGCGGCGGCGCTGTGCCTTGCGTGCTTTCCCGAGGTCTCGAGTGAGCGGAGCGGCAAACCTGAGGTCCGCTGCCCCCCGGCTGCAGAGCGCATCTGCGTCCGTCGGCTCCCCACTCGTGTCCATCCTCACGCCATCTCTCAACCAAGCGGCGTGGCTGCCCGAGAACCTACACTCGGTGGCCTGCCAGACGTACCCGCGCATCGAGCACATCGTCATGGACGGCGGTTCGACCGACGGCACCCTTCAGGTGCTGGATTCCGCCGGCAACTCGGTCGTCTGGCGAAGCGAGCCTGACGAGGGTCAGTCCGACGCTGTCAACAAGGCATTCCGCGAGTCGAAAGGCGAGATCATCGGCTGGGTCAACTCCGACGACGCTTACTTCGACTGCCACGTCGTCGAAGACGTTGTCGCGTACTTCGTCGCTCACCCGGACGTGGACGTGGTCTATGGGCACGCAGCGCAGATCGCCGAGGACGGCACCATCATCTGGATGATCTGGGTGCCGTGGTTCATGCGCCGCGTGCTGCGCATCGTCAACTTCATCGGCCAACCGGTGGCGTTCGTCCGCCGCTCGGCGCTCAGCGACCCCATGCTCGACGTCAGCTACCACTTCGGGATGGACTACGAGCTGTGGCTCCGCCTCCAGCGCCAGGGCCGGCGATTCCGTCGGATCTCGCGCATCACGGCTGTCGACCGCCAGCACGCCGGACGCAAGGGCGCGAACATGGTCGACGTGCTCCACTCCGACCTGGGCAGGCTCGCGAAGACGCACGGGCGTGGCTACCCTCGAGGCAAGCGCGCCCTGTCATGGACCTTCTACACGTGGCGGCGCCTCATGGGTACGTTGCTCATCCGCAAGATCCCCCGCGACCTCGCGTTCACGCGAGTGCGGACGAGCCGATGGGCCATCTTCCGGCGTCAGGCGCTCTCGTGGAACAAGGCCTGGCCCGCCGACTACCAATAGCAGCCGCCCTCGACGGACGAACTCCCCGACGGAGTCTCCGCTTCGGACGGTCTCACCCAGTACTCGTTGAACAGGGGCGCGATGTCCTCCGGCGACTCGATCTCCCAGCGTCTCCCCCGTATACCGAACAGCAGCTGGGTCTGCCCTCCAAGGTGCACCGCCTGCCGACCCATCTTCTTGACGGCCGCGGCCAAGGGCAGGCCATAGGCGCCGGCGCCGATGATCGCCACGTCGAACTCGGTGTCCGCGATCTCCTGGCGCATGTGCTCGAGCGCATCGAACCACGACGTGAAGCCGCAGTCGTTGTCTGCGCCGGACTGCACGGCAATGATCGTCTTCAGCTCGAACTCGGGCAGGATCCTCGGATTCTCGAACAGCAGGGTCCGCCTCGTCCGGTACTGGGACTCGATCGTCTTCGCGAACGGGTGGACGACAAGCACCACCTTCCGGGCCAGCTCCTCGCTCCACGGGCGCTCGCGGAGAACGCAGTTGAGCGCCTCCAGCTGGACCAAGCGCGCGTCAGGGCAGAAGCGGTCCACGATGCGATGCTCGTTCCTGTTGAACCAGACGCCCATCACATCGGTGTCGGAGACCGCGTCCAGAAGCACCTTCGACAAACGGTCGAGGGATGCGTCGTCGACCGGGAACATCCCCGCGTTCAGGCGCATGACGCGGCGCAGCGCCTGCGGATACGGGAACCGTACGACGTTGCCCGCGCGCCAGCGGGTGTAGAAGCTGACGCAGGCCAACTCGGATGATCCGAGTCGGGCGATCAGGCACGGCCTTCCGGACGACAGGACCTCACGCGCGATGGCGCTGCCATCTTCGTCCCAGTGGACGGCGCGTCGAAACGCCCCCCCGGGGGGCGGCGTGCCGTACCAGAGGTCAAGGGCCAGTCGGCCCGGGATCGTGCGCAGGCTGGTCGTCTCCGGCATCGCTGCAACCCTTCGTAGCCAGACACTGCTGTCAGCATACCTTCCGCGTCCTTCACCGGTCTCGTGCGCAGCGGCCTCGCGCACCTTCTGGTACCGTTGTCACGCGACCCGCTATCCGCGATCAGCCGTGCATAGTGCCGAGAGACGAGTCCGGCGTGCCGCCCGAGAACCTGCCCTTGGTCTCCATCCTGACGCCGTCGTTCAACCAGGCGGCTTTCCTGACTGACAACCTTCGGTCGGTGACACGCCAGACGTACCCGAACGTCGAGCACATCGTGATGGACGGCGGGTCGACCGACGGCAGCGTCGAGATCCTCCGCGACGCCGGCGACTCGGTGAAGTGGAGAAGCGAGCCGGACAACGGGCAGTCCGACGCCGTCAACAAGGCGTTCCGGGAGTCCCGGGGCGAGATCATCGGCTGGCTGAACTCCGATGACGCCTACTTCGACGCCTCCGTGCTCGAAGACGTGGTCGCGTACTTCCTCTCGCATCCCGACATCGACGTGGTCTACGGCCATTGCCTCCAAACCACCGGTGACGGCATGGCCATCCAGGTGCTGTGGGCGCCGCGCTTCGATCCGCAGTTGCAGAAGACCGTCAACCTCCAGATGCAGCCGTCGACGTTCATGAGGCGACGCGCGCTCTCCGACCCGCTCCTCGACACCTCGTTTCACTTCGCCATGGACTACGAGCTGTGGCTGCGGCTCGCCTCGCAAGGCAGCCGCTTCGGGCGTATCGACCGCATCCTGTCCATCGACCGCCACCAGCTCGGACGCAAGTCAGCCACGATCAAAGAGGTCAACTTCGCCGACCTCGAACGCCTCGCACCGATGTACGACCTGCACGTGGACGCCGAGTTCGACCGGCGGCGGTCGATATTCTATCGCCGTCAGCGCCTGATGGGCGCGCTGTTCATCCCGACCATCCGTGCCGACAGGGTCACGTTCACGCCGTCGAAGGACTTGAAGGCCGGGTTGTGGCGTCGCCAGATCGGCTCGCGTCGCAGGGACTGGGCGGATGATCTGAAGTGAACACGCCATGACGGAACGCGGACGCCTTCCACGCAGCGAGACATGCCACTCGGACCGGCACGGAGGCGCAGCCTGATGCCCTCCGCCCTCTTCGTGACCACGGTCCCCGTCACCCTCGAGGCGTTCCTCGTACCCTTCGCCGATCACTTCCGCGCGGAGGGCTGGCGCGTCGACGCTCTCTCCAACGGCGCCGCCGGTGACTCGCGACTCGACGGCCATTTCGACACACGGTTCGACGCGCCCTGGAGCCGCAACCCCCTCGCGCCGTCCAACCTTCTCGGCACCGCCCGACGGGTGCGCGGGATCGTGACGGCGGGCGGCTACGACATCGTCCACGTCCACACACCCGTCGCCGCCTTCGTCACGCGCTACGCCCTGCGCTCGCTGCGGGGGCGCGCCGGGGCGCCCGCCATCATCTACACGGCCCACGGCTTCCACTTCTACGAGGGGGGAGCGGTAGCGGCCAACCTCCTGTACCGCTCGCTGGAGCGTACCGCCGCCCGCTGGACGGACTTCCTCGTGACCATCAACCGCGAGGACCTCGAAGCCGCGAAGGACATGCGCGGGATCTCAGCCGAGTGCATCCGCTACATCCCCGGCATCGGCGTCGACACGGAGCGCTTCTCGCCCGACGCGGTCTCCGCCGCAGAGGCGGCTGCCGTTCGCGGTGAGCTGAACATCCCGGACGACGCTTTCGTGCTCACGATGGTCGCCGAGCTTGCCCCGGTGAAGCGTCACGGCCACGTGCTGCGCGCCCTCGCCAAGGTGAAGGACGAGTCAGTCGTGCTCGTGCTCGTTGGTGACGGGCCCCTGGGGTCCCGCTTGCGCGAGAAGGTAGCGGCCCTTGGGCTGACGGAACGGGTCCGCTGGGCCGGATACCGCCGGGACCTTCCGGCCGTTCTTGCAGCGAGCGACGCGACCATCCTGGCGAGTGAGCGCGAAGGGCTGAACCGCTCGGTGCTCGAG
>Ga0209748_1000649_pt1 | contig 17975 bp, 14 predicted proteins | sample BarGraIncu00421A_FD_185490 | JGI IMG/M metagenome (GOLD analysis project Ga0209748, IMG submission 185490) | Arctic peat soil microbial communities from Barrow, Alaska - Barrow Graham LP Incubations 004-21A (SPAdes) (version 2) | ecosystem: Environmental > Terrestrial > Soil > Wetlands > Peat... | reverse complement strand
GGCCACAGAAGGCTCGAGAGCGTCCACCAGGAACGCAGACAACCTCTGCGCGGCGTCGCCGTCCCGACGCGAAACAGCCTCGAAGAGCGCGGCTCCGGAGGCGTCGCCGGCGCCCACGATCTCACGGATCAGCGTCTCCATCCCCGGGTCGGAGAAGGAGCCGTCGATATCAAGCAAATCGCGTACCTGCCCACGCAAGTGCGGAGCGACCGCCAGGACGCGCGCCAGTTCGTTCTCGGCCCCGGCCTGGCCAGGATCGGCGCTCCGCGCCACGACCGGGCGCGCGGGCGACGCCTCCTCTCCGACCTCGCGCGCACCGCGCCCGTCGAATGCGGGCCTCGCCTCGCGAGCCGCGGCGTCCACGGTGGCGTAGTCGGTGCGCAGACGGTCCGCGACGTGCGCGGCGTAGTCTTGAGCCAGGAGGGAGCCCCGCACGCTGGCAAGCACACCCGCTGCGTCCGCGAGCGCGCGGGAGCGGCCTTCCGGGGTCGCCAGGTCGTGCGCGTCGATGCGACGGTCGATGACGAACCGCAGCAGCGGCTGCGCCCCCGTGATGACCGCCTTCATCTCCGCGGCACCGCGCGCCGAGATGAAGTCCGCCGGGTCCATCCCGTCGGGGATCACGGAGACCAGCAGGTCCAGCCGCGCGCTGCCGGCCTCGGGCGTGGAGGTCGAGTCGAGGAACTCCGCGGCGCGGTCGGCGGCGCGCATGCCGGCCTCGTCCCCGTCGAAGAGGTAGACGATCCGCTTCGCGAACCGCCCGAGCAGCTTGATGTGACGCGCGGTGAGCGCGGTGCCGAGCGTCGCCACCGCGTTGGTGAACCCGGCCTCGTGCATCGCGATGACGTCGGTGTACCCCTCGACGACGAGCGCGGTGCCGGTCGAGACGACGGCGCTCTTCGCCCGGTCGATCCCGTACATGTTCGCGGACTTGTGGAAGATCGGCGTGTCCGAGGAGTTCAGGTACTTCGGCTGGCCCTCCCCGATCACCCTGCCGCCGAAGGCGATGATGCGGCCCTGGAGGTCGGCGATCGGGAACATGAGCCGGTTGAAGAAGCGGTCCTTCATGTCGCCACGGTCGTCCGTGAGGGCCAGGTTGGCCTCCACGAGCTCGTCCCGGGCGAAACCCTCGGCGGCCAGCGCCTTGGCCAGCGCGCCGCGCGCTCCGGAGGCGTAACCGAGCCGCCAACGCTTCGCGACCTCGCTGCCGAACCCGCGGCCCGCAAGGTATGCTCGGGCCGCCTGAGCGCCGGATTCCCTGCCTGAGCTCAGTGTCCTGTGGAAGACCTCGGCGGCGGCCTCGCTGGCCGCCACGAGCCTCTCCTTGCGCCCCTGAGGCACCGCGGGGCCGGACTCTTCGACTATCTCCACACCGGCACGCTCCGCGAGCATGCGGACGACATCGGGGAAGTCCATGTTCTGGGTCTTCATCACGAACCCGAACGCGTCACCGCCCAGCCCGCAGCCGAAGCAGTGCCACAGCTGGGTGGCGGGGTCCACCTTGAAGGACGCCGTCTTCTCGCCGTGGAACGGACACAGTCCCCAGAACAGACGGCCCTTCTGGCGAAGAGGAGTCGTCTCGTTGATCAGGGCGACGAGGTCGGTGGAGTCGCGAACCCTCGCAACGTCCTCTTCAGAGATCCGGCCCACCTGTCACCCCCTCACATCCGTCGTTCCAAGCGGCGACGCTCCCGAGGGCTGTGATGCCCCCGGGAGCGTGCGCACGCTACAAATCCATCATGCCCGCGCGGGTGCGCGGGAAACGCCTTCTACAGACGCGTGAAGAGCGGAGCGAACACGACGGCGATGACGGACATCACCTTGATGAGGATGTTCATCGAGGGACCGGCGGTGTCCTTGAAGGGATCGCCGACGGTGTCACCCACGACGGTCGCGTGGTGCGTGTCGGAGCCCTTGCCGCCGAGCTCGCCGCCTTCGACGTACTTCTTGGCGTTGTCCCAGGCGCCGCCGGAGTTCGCCATGAAGATGGCGAGCAGGAACCCGACGACAAGAGAACCGGCCAGGAACCCGCCCAGTGCACGAGCGCTCCACAGGCCCATGATGATCGGCAGCGCGACCGTGAGCGTGGCCGGGAGGACCATCTCCCTGAGAGCCGCGCCGGTGGCGATGTCGACGCACTTGCCGTACTCACCCTCGACGCCCTCGACACCCTCGCGCAGCCCGACGATCTCGCGGAACTGACGCCGGACCTCTTCGATCATCGCCTGGGCGGCGCGGCCGACAGCGTTGATCGCCATCGAGGAGAACAGGAACGGGAACATCCCGCCGATGAACAGCCCGATGATCACGTTGTTGTCGAGGATGTTGATGCCGACCTTGAGCAGGCCGACCTTCTCAGCGTAGAGCTGGAAGTACGCGAGTGCGGTGACAGCCGCCGAGGCGATGGCGAAGCCCTTGGCGATGGCTGCCGTGGTGTTGCCCACGGAGTCCAGCGAGTCGGTGATGGCGCGGACTTCGGGGCCCTGGTGGCTCATCTCGGAGATGCCGCCCGCGTTGTCCGCGATCGGCCCGTAGGCGTCGACGGCCACGACGATGCCGGTTGTGGCCAGCATGCCGATCGCCGAGAGGCCGACGGCGAAGATGCCGCCGCCCTCAGGCATCGCCCAGTTGCCGGCGTAGAAGCTGACTCCCATCGCGATGGCGAGGAAGACGATCGACGCCGCGGTCGACTGCATGCCGGTCGCGATGCCGGACAGGATGACGGTGGCAGGACCGGTCTTGCCAGCCTCGGCGATGCGCTTGACCGCCTTGTGCGCGTCGGACGTGTAGATCTCGGAGGCCTGCCCGATCGCCATGCCGGCGGCGAGGCCGACGAAGATGGCGACGAAGAAGCCGACCGGGTTCGTGACGACGTGCGTGACCAAGGTCGCACCGACACCAGATACGAACTGCGTGCCCGCGGGCAGCAGCATCATCACCAGGAAGTAGCACGCGACCAATGTCAGGATCGCTGCGCCGTACGTGCCAGTCGACAGAGCGCGCCCTGGGTGGCCGTTCTCCCTGCCGCGGACGAACAACGTTGCGACCGCAGAGCAGACCATCCCGACCGCAGCGATGAGCAGCGGCAGCAGAGCACCCTTGAAGCCGAGGTACAGAGAGCCGAGGGCGAGCGGCGCCACGATCGCGCCGACATACGACTCGTACAGATCCGCGCCCATGCCGGCGACGTCACCGACGTTGTCACCGACGTTGTCGGCGATCACGGCGGGGTTGCGGGGGTCGTCCTCGGGGATACCGGCCTCGACCTTGCCGACGAGGTCGGCGCCGACATCAGCGGCCTTGGTGTAGATGCCGCCGCCGACACGCGCGAACAGCGCGATCGTGCTGGCGCCCAAGCCGAAGCCCGGGATGATGTCGGAGAAGATCGTCGCTGCCGGGATCGTGAGGCCGAAGATGCTCAGCGTGGCACCCGGGATGATCGTGAGGCCGTCAGCGCCCCCGACCAGCCCGCTCGCGAACAGCAGGATGACGAAGCAGAGCGAGACACCCAGAAGGCCGAGGCCTGCGACGGTCAGGCCCATGACGGCGCCGCCGCGGAACGCGACTTCGAGTGCCTTGGGCATGCTCTTGGTCGCCGCGTGCGTGGTGCGCGAGTTGGCGCGGGTGGCGATGGTCAGGCCGATGAAGCCGGCACTTCCGGAGAACACAGCGCCGACCAGGTACGCGATGGACATGACCCATCCGCCGCTGCTCGACAGGAACAGCCCCATCGCGATGGCGACGGCAACGAGCACGATGGCGATGACGCGGTACTCACGCCCGAGGAACGCGAGCGCGCCTTCCTGGATGTGCTTCGAGATCTTCTGCATCAGAGGAGATCCCGCATCCTGCTTGAGGACCCAGAACGCGTAGTACGAGGCAGTCCCCAGCCCCACCAACGAACACAGGATCGCGATCAACACATACGTCATTGGCCCACTCCCTTGTTCAGCATCTCACCCCTGTGCTGCACACGCCCCTGCGGACGCGCGAGCGCCCACACCGCACCTTCACGGTATTCGACAGGTTAGCCCATCCTCCTGCGACCCGCTACGCCCGACACGGGCACGGGTGCGCGGCGCGGAGCGGTCTTCGGTGAGCGGCGCGGGGCTGCGCCTACAGCCGCCACGACGACGGCACGAAGAAGTCGTCGTAGGCGCCGACCGCGAAGCGGTCTGTCATGCCGGCCACGTAGTCGGTGACGCGCTGGACAAGCTCCTCGGGCGCACCCGGCGCGAACTCGTCCGGGAGCAGGTCCGGGTGAACGAGATAGTGTCCGAACAGCGCCTTCACAACGCCGAAGGACTTCGGTTCCTCCTCCTTCGCGCGCGGAGAGAGGTACACCTTTTCGAAGAGGAACTGCCGCAGCTCCATCATCGCGTCCCAGACTGCAGAGCTCATCCCGATGGCGTCTGCGTCGTCCGATGTCGCGATCGTGTCGCGCACCATCGTCCGGATGCGCGCGCCGTGGCTGGCGCCGAGCACCGCCACGGGACCCGGCGGCAGGTCCGCTTGGTCAAGGACTCCGCCCCGGATCGCGTCGTCGATGTCGTGGTTCACGTACGCGATGCGGTCCGCGAGGCGGACGATCCCACCCTCGAGGGTGGCTGGCTCGACACTGCCGGTGTGGTGCGCGACGCCTTCGCGGACCTCCCATGTGAGGTTCAAACCCTTGCCTTCGTACTCCAACCGCTCGATCACGCGGACCGACTGGATGTTGTGGTGGTAGGCGTCGGGCACTCCCGGATAGCTGTCGCGGATCTCCGCGTAGCACGCGGTGAGAGCGTCCTCGCCGACGTGACCGAACGGCGTGTGTCCCAGATCGTGACCGAGGGCTATCGCTTCGGTCAGGTCCTCGTTCAGCCGCAGTGAGCGGGCCACGCTCCGCGCGATCTGCGAGACCTCGAGCGTGTGCGTGAGACGAGTGCGGTAGTGGTCGCCCTCGGGTGACAGGAACACCTGCGTCTTGTGCATGAGGCGTCGGAACGCCTTCGAGTGGATGATCCGGTCCCGGTCGCGCTGGAACTCCGTGCGATACAGGTCCGGCTCGACGGGACTCACGCGACCGCGCGTGGCGTCTGAGAACGAAGCGCGCGGCGACAGCGTCGCATGCTCCGCAGCTTCGATATCGGCGCGTGTCAGTGCGCTCAACCGTCTCCCCTCCCTGGCCTCGCCACACCGCGGATCGTGCACGCATAGCGTACGCCTCGGCTCCGACACCGCGCGGCCACGCCCCATCAGAGACACGACGCGCCCGCCCGCGCGGGTGCGCGGTCGGGCGCCGGTACACGCTCTAGCGGTTGTCCGAGCCCGCGATCTTCTCAGCGAGTGCGGCCTGCGCCGCCGCCAGCCGTGCGAGCGGCACCCGGTACGGCGAGCACGACACGTAGGACAGCCCGATCGCGTGGAAGATCTTCACGCTGTCCGGGTCCCCGCCGTGCTCTCCGCACACGCCAAGATGGATGCCCGGGTTGGTCTCGCGGCCCAGCTCGCACGCCATCTTGACCAGCTTGGCGACGCCCGAGTCGATCGTCTCGAACGGGTTGCGCGGCAGGATCTTCCGCTCGAGATACCGCGGCAGGAACATCGCTTCGATGTCGTCGCGGGAGAACCCGAACGTAGTCTGGGTCAGATCGTTGGTCCCGAAGCTGAAGAAGTCGGCGACCTTGGCGATCTCGTCCGCGGTCAGCGCGGCGCGCGGGAGCTCGATCATCGTGCCGATCGGCATCTCGAAGACGCAACCCTGCTCGGCCTGCACCTCAGCGACGATCTTCTCCGACTCGGCGCGCAGGGTCTCGAGCTCGGCGACCACCGACACCAGCGGGATCATGATCTCGGCGCGGGGGTCTCCACCCTGCTTCTTGAGCTGGCACGCCGCCAACGTGATCGCGCGCACCTGCATCCCGTAGATCTCCGGGAACATGATGCCGAGGCGGCACCCGCGAAGACCGAGCATCGGGTTCTGCTCGTGCATGGAGTCCACGAGCGCCAGCAGCTTCTTCTTCGACGCGAGAAGCGCCGGGTCTGCGCCCGTGCACTCGAGCTTCGCGACCTCGACCGCAAGGTCCCGGGGCGAGTCGAGGAATTCGTGCAGCGGCGGATCGAGCAGGCGGATCGTGACCGGCAGCCCGTCCATCGCCGCGAGTATGCCGAGGAAGTCCTCGGTCTGTGCCGCGAGGAGCTGGGCGAGCGGTGCGGTGCGGCCGGCCTCGTCCTCAGCGATGATCATGTCCTGGACGATCTGCTTCCGGTCGCCGAGGAACATGTGCTCGGTGCGCGCAAGCCCGATCCCCTCGGCTCCGAACTTGCGGCCGAGTTCCGCATCGTCGGGCGTGTCCGCGTTGGCGCGCACGCCGAGCCGGCGATACTCGTCCGCCCACCCCAGCACGGTGTCGAAGTCGCCGGTGACCTTGGGCTCCACGAGCTGGACGGCGCCGAGCACGACGATGCCGGTGGTGCCGTCGATCGAGATCATGTCGCCCTCGTGAAGCTCGACCTCGGTACCGGCCACGCGAGCCACCTTCGTGGCCGCGTCGATCTTGAGCTTCTCGGCCCCACACACGCACGGCTTGCCCATCCCGCGGGCGACGACCGCCGCATGAGAGGTCTTGCCGCCGTGGCTCGTCAGGATCCCCTGAGCGGCGACCATGCCGCGCAGATCGTCCGGGGTCGTCTCCCAGCGGACCAGGATGACTTTGCGCCCGGCCGCAGCCGCCGCGACCGCGTCCGCCGAAGAGAACACGACCTCGCCGACCGCCGCTCCGGGTGACGCGTTGAGACCCTTGGCGATGACGTCGTAGTTCGCGGTGGCGTCGAACTGCGGGTGGAGAAGCTGGTCGAGCTGCGCGGGGTCGATGCGCAGGACCGCCTCTTCCTTGGTGATGAGCCCCTCGGCCACCATGTCGATCGCGATCTTGAGCGCCGCACGAGCGGTGCGCTTGCCGACGCGGGTCTGCAGCATCCACAGCTTGCCCTGCTCGATGGTGAACTCGATGTCGCACATGTCGTGGTAATGCTGCTCGAGCGTCTCGAAGACCTGCCACAGCTCCGCGCCGGCCTCCGGGAAGACCGCGGGCAGATCGTGCAGGGGGCTCGTGTTGCGGATCCCAGCCACGACGTCCTCGCCCTGCGCGTTCGTCAGGAAGTCGCCGTAGTACTCGTGCGTGCCTGCGGCGGGGTCGCGCGTGAACGCCACGCCGGTCGCCGACGTGTCGCCCTTGTTGCCGAAGACCATCGACTGCACGTTGACCGCTGTACCGAGATCGTCAGGGATCTTCTCCATCTTGCGATAGACCACGGCGCGGTCGTTCATCCAGGAGCGGAACACCGCCTCGATGGCGAGGCGCAGTTGCACCGACGAGTCCTGCGGGAACGCCACGCGGCCGTCGGGACCGACGAGCTCCGGGAACGCATCGGCCTGCACGTGCTCGGCCACGATGCCCTTGAAGGTGGCGACGAGCTGCTCGAGGTCCTCAGCAGACAGGTCGGTGTCGTTCTTCGCTCCGCGTGCGTTCTTCAGCGAGGTGATCGCGTTCTCGAACTCGAGTCCCTCGACGTCCAGGACGACCTTCGAGAACATCTGGATGAATCTTCGGTAGCTGTCCCATGCGAAACGGACGTTGCCGGTCTGCGCGACAAGGCCCTGGATCGAGACGTCGTTGAGGCCCAGGTTCAGCACAGTGTCCATCATGCCAGGCATCGAGAACGGCGAGCCCGAGCGCACCGAGACGAGCAGCGGGTCTGCCTCCTCGCCGAGCCTCTTGCCCATCTTCGTCTCGAGCTCGTCCACGTAGGTGGCGATGTCCTCAGCGAGCCCCGGCGGGAACCCCGGGGGCGTGGAGTTGTAGTACTCCATGCAGGCCTGACAGCTGATGGTGAAGCCGGGAGGTACCGGCAGCCCCATGTTCGCCATCTCGGCGAGGTTCGCACCCTTGCCACCGAGGATCATCTTCATGCCCCGGTTGCCCTCGGTGCGGTTGACGCCGTTGACGTCCTTACCGAAAGCGTAGACACGTTTTTCGGTCGACAAGTCTCTCTCCCTTGGCTCATCGGGACCCGGTGGGGTGCATGATACCGCGAAGCTCAGGCGACGCCAGCCAGCGCGTCAGTCGGACGTCGTGACCACCCCGTCGAGGTATCGCAGGATCTCCTGCGCGGTCTCTTCCACGGCGCGATTATCGGTACGGATGACGATACAGCCGATCCTGCGCATGAGCGCACGCGCCTCCTCCAACTCGAGCTCGACGGCCTCGCGGTCAGCGTAGCGCGGCACGAACGCCCCCATCTCGCGCATCCGCTCGCGGCGGATCTCCACGAGGATGGCCGGATCTGCGACCAGGCCGAAGACCTTGCGCGGATCCACGTGGAGAAGCTCCTCTGGCGGCTCGACCCCGGGGGCGAACGGGACGTTGGAGACGAGGTAGCCCTTGAAGGCCAGGTACATCGACAACGGCGTCTTGCTGGTACGTGACACTCCTATGAGGACGATATCGGCGAGCGCCAGGTCCTCGGGGTTGCGGCCGTCGTCGTGCGCGACCGCGAACTCGGTGGCGCCGATCCGCTCGAAGTACTCCTCGTCGGTCCGGTGCACGGCGCCGGCCTCGCCGGTCGGCCGGAACCCCGTCGCCTCCGAGAGCAGCGCCACGGCGGGACCCAGCAGGTCGACTGCGTGCACGCCGCCGGCCACCAGCTGCTCCATCTCGGCGCGCATCGACCGGTCCACGAGCGTGTAGAGGAACAGGCAGTCGGCCCCGCAATGGTCGACGACCATCTCCCGGAGCTGGACGGCCGACTTGACGCGTGGCAGACGTTCGATGTGGAACGACTCCGAGGCGAACTGCGAGATCACGGCGCGCGCGACCATCTCTCCGGTCTCCCCGAGCGAGTCCGACAGAACGTGGACCGAGATCGGGTCGGGGATCATCACTTCGCCTGGCCCTGCAGCCTGGCGAAGTCGGCCACACCGCCGAAGAGGGCGGTGAATCGGTTGAGCAGTGCAAGGCGCATCGTCCGAAGTCCGGGATCCGCATCCAGGACGAGCACGTCGGTGAAGAACGTGTCGATCGGGGTGCGCAACCCCGCGAGCAGGACGAACGCCCCCTCGTAGTCCGCCTTCGCGACCGCGGCGGCGACCCGGCCCTCGGCCGCCTCGATCGCATCAGCCAGGGCCGTCTCCGATCCGCCCATGAGCGAGCGGTCGGGCGCCACGCCCGCCGCGGGATCCGACAGATTCTTCGCCCGCGCGAACGCGACGGTCACGTCGGCCATCGCCTCGGAGGCTCGGGCGGCGTCCAATGCGCGCGTACGCGCGAGCGCGTCTGCGGGATCGTCGCCTGCGACCGCCAGGACGGCGTCGACGGTGTCGTAGGCGACGCCCCGGTCGCGCAGCATCGTCTCAAGGCGTCCGGTCACGAACGCCTTGACGGCCGTACCGGTGGCCTCCCGGTCGAAAGGCACCACCCCTTCGTACCCGCCGAGTGCGCCAGCGATCGCGTCGTCCAAGCGGATCCGCAACCCGCCGTCCAGCACCATCGAGAGCACACCGATCGCCGCCCGACGCAGCGCGTAGGGATCGGCGGAGCCGGTCGGGGCCTGGCCCAGGGCGAAGATGCCGCAGATCGTGTCCAGCTTGTCGGCGGCGGAGACCAGCAGACCCGGCACACTCCCGGGGAGCGCGTCGCCTGCGAAACGGGGACGATAGTGTTCCAGGATCGCATCGGCGACCGCGGCCGCCTCGCCCGCGGCCAGCGCGTAGTACCGGCCCATCACGCCCTGCAGAGTGGGGAACTCGACTACCGCGTGGCTCACGAGGTCGGCCTTGCACAGGTGCGCCGCGCGAGTCGCCTCGGCCGTCTCCGCCGGCCCGGCAGAGTGCAGGTCCGCGAGCACAGCGGTGAGCGCCTCGACGCGCGCGACCTTGGCGGCCACCGTCCCAAGCTTCTCCTGGAACACGGCGGTCGAGAGCCGCTCGACCCAGGGCTCCATGCCGCTCGCGAGGTCCTCGTCGTAGAAGAACGCCGCATCGGCCAGACGCGCCCGGATCACGCGCTCGTGGCCGTGAAGGATCGAACCGGTACGGTCGGGATCGCCGTTGTGGACGACGATGAACGCGTTCGTGAGCTCGCCCGAGGAGTCCTCGAGCGGGAAATAGCGCTGGTGCGATTCCATGGCGGTCTCGAGCACCTCGCGGGGCACTCTCAGGAACGCTTCGTCGAAGCGCGCCACCGCGACGGTCGGGTACTCGACGAGGTTCACCACCTCCGCGAATACCTTCTCCGGGACCACAGCGGTCAGCCCCTCCTGCGCGGCGGCGCCCTCGATCCCCTCTCGGATGAGCTGCGCGCGCGTCTCGCCGTCGGCGACGACCTTGCCGCGTTCATGCGCGAGCAGGAAGTCGGAAGCCGACGGGACCTCGATCGCTCCCTCCGAAAGGAACCGGTGGCCGTACGTGACACGGCCGGCCGTCAGTCCTGCGAACGATGCGGGAACCACGTCCGACCCCAGCAGCGCGAGCAACCACCGCACCGGACGGATGAACCGGGCGCTGCCGCTGCCCCATCGCTGCGACTTTGGCCACTCGATCGCGCCGACGATGCGGGAGAGGATGTCCGGCAGCACCTCTACCGCGGGCAGGCCGGCGCTGCGCAGGTGCGCATACACGTACTCGCCGCCCCCCTCCTCACCGCGTTCGAGGTCGGCCACGTCGACGCCCTTGCCGCGCGCGAACCCGATCACGGCGGGGGTGGGCTTGCCCTCAGCGTCGAACGCCGAGCGCACCGCGGGGCCCTTCACGCGCATGTCGAGGTCGTGCTGACTCTCCCCCACACCGTCGACCATGAGCACGAGGCGCCGCGGGGCGCCCATCACGCGGATCTCCGAGTAGGCGAGCCGAGCGTCCTTGAGCATCGTCTCGGCGAGCGACGCGAGCTGCGTCGTGGCGGCGTACAGCGGGGCCGAAGGGATCTCCTCGACGCCGATCTCGAAGACGAGGTCGCGGACGCTCACTGCGCCACGCTCCTGTCGGCCTTCGACGTCGGGACATGGACCGCGCCGCCCGAGGCACCGCCGGTCGCGACCCACGCCTCCGCGGCGCCCTTGGCCAGTGTGCGGATGCGCATGATGAAAGTCATGCGCTCCGTCACGGCGATGGCGCCGCGCGCGTCCAACAGGTTGAAGATGTGGCTGCACTTGAGCGCCTGCTCGTAGGCGGGAAGTACCGCGCCAGCCTCGAGCGTACGGCGGGACTCGGCCTCATGCTCGTCGAAGAGAAGCCGCAGGCGGTCGGTGTCGGCGATCTCGAAGTTGTAGGCGGACTGCTCGCGCTCGTTGCGGAGGAACACGTCGCCGTACGTCACACGCGAACCGTCCGGGGACTCGACCCATGTGAGGTCATAGACCGAGTCCACTCCCTGGATGTACATGGCGAGCCGCTCGAGCCCGTAGGTGATCTCGGCCGGGGTCGGATCGCACTCGATGCCGCCCACCTGCTGGAAGTAGGTGAACTGCGTGCACTCCATACCGTTGAGCCAGATCTCCCAGCCGAGCCCCCACGCGCCGACGGTCGGGTTCTCCCAGTCGTCTTCGACGAGCCTGACGTCGTGCTCGGCAGGGTCGATCCCGATGGCGCGAAGCGATCCGAAGTACAGGTCCAGCACGTCGTCGGGGCTCGGCTTCAGCAGCACCTGGAACTGGTAGTAGTGCTGCAACCGGTTGGGGTTCTCGCCGTAGCGTCCGTCGGCCGGGCGGCGCGACGGCTGGACGTAGGCGCACCGCCACGGATCGGGGCCCAGGGCGCGCAACAGCGTCGCGGGATGCGACGTGCCGGCCCCGACCTCGTTGTCGAGAGGCTGCAGCACGACGCAGCCCTGCTCGGCCCAGTAGCGTGAGAGGGCCAGGATGACGTCCTGGAACGACAGGGGCTTCATCGGTTGCTACGCACCTCGCGTCCGGGGGCTGACATGGGCGTCCGCGCACCGCTCTCCCGTGGGACCACCAGCTCGGAGTACCCCGCCGGGCGCGCGTGTCAGCGGCATTCTACCAGCAGCACCGCCCTTCCGGCTCAGCGCTTGCGCGGCCCGATGTGCTCCTCGAGCAGGTCCTCGAGCCGTTCGCGGTCCGCATCCGCGACGTCGCGCCACGGGATGACGATGTAATGCATCCGCGAGGTATGGAGCAGCAGAGAGCCCGCGGCGCTCCTCCAGCGGGGGAACTCGTCCCACTCGGCGCGGGCCAGGCGGCCCGACTGCTCGATCACGACCCCCGTGTCCGCAAACGTCCACTCGGCCGGATCGTAGATCTCGTGCGCGGCCGGACGGTACGCGTTGAAGGTGCCGGCAAGCCATGCGAACGCCGGTATCAGCACGACGAGCCAGACCAGAGTCAGCCCGAAGCGCAGATACGGGCCCGAACCTGTCGACGCCCCGATCGCCAGACACACCGGCCCGACCGACATCGCCGAGATGCTCAGGGGCTTGCGCAGCACGAGCGAACGCGAGACGCGCGCGACGTCCCTGGGATCGAGCGTCGCCTTCACGTGTACCGCGTTCACAGGGCACTCACGTAGGAGTCGAGCGCGCGGAGTCGCGCCGGTACGTGGAAGCCGACGTAGGCGCGCACGACCCGCAACGCCTCGGTCCGCGCCGCGTCTGAGACCTCGACGCCCGGGACCTCGCTCATCCGCGCCCGCATGAGCGCGCGCATGAGCGCGCGCGCGTCCGGATCGAGCGCCAGACCGCCGCTTCCGCAGGCTGCGCACAGGACTCCGCCGGCCTCCACCGAGAACGACATGCCCGAGTCGAGCGCGCCGCCGCACGACGCGCACGCGTCCAGCGCCGGGCGGTATCCGTGCATCGCCAACGCCTTCAGAAGGAACGCGGAGACGAGCAGGTCGAGAGTACCGACTGGAGCGTCGTCCATCACGTCGAGTGTGACGACCGCCATGTCGAAGAGCTGGGGCTCGACCTGCCCCTCGACCGAGATCTTGTCGAGGACGTCGAGAACGACGGAGCCGGCAACCGCGCGGTCGTAGTCGGCGCGGATGGCGTCGTGGGAGGCGACCGTCTCGGCCTCCGCGAGGATCTCCAGGGAGCGGCCGGTGTGCAGGAGGACGTCCAGCACGGTGAATGGCTCCACCCTCGCGCCGAGCTTGCCGCGCGGCTTGCGAGCGCCCTTCGCCACGGCGCGGACCTGCCGGCCGTCGGCGGCGAGCAGGTTCAGGATCAGATCGGTCTCGCCCAGCTTCGTCTTGCGCAGGACGAGGACCCTGAGGGGGTACGCAGGCACCCGGGCGGCCCTAGGACCCTGATCCCGCGGAGCCCAGCGCCGACACGATCTCCAGACCGGCCGACGTGCCGATCCGCGAGGCGCCAGCCTCGATCATCGACAACGCGCTCGCGAGGTCGCGTATCCCGCCCGCCGCCTTGACGCCGATATCCCGCCCGACCGCGGCGCGCATGATCGCGACGTCCTCCACGCTCGCGCCACGGGGGCCGAAACCTGTGGAGGTCTTCACGAAGTGCGCGCCACCACGCACCGCGGCACGACACGCAGCGTCGATCTGTTCCGGGGTGAGGTAGCCGGTTTCGAGGATCACCTTGAGCAGGGCGTCGCCCGCGCTCTCGTCCGCCACCGCTTCCGCGACCGCCGCCACGTCCGCTCCGGCGGCGGCGAGATCGCCCTCGAGCACCGCCCCTATGTTGATCACCATGTCGACCTCTTGGGCCCCCGCGCCGATGACACGGCGGGCCTCGTCGGCCTTCGAAGCGGAGAGCGCATACCCGAGCGGGAACGCCACAACGGTGCACACGGCGGTACCGGTTCCGGCGAGCATCGCGGCGGCCGCCGGGACCAGCGCTGGCATGACGCATAGCGACGCGAACCCGGCGTCCCGTTGTGCCGCGATCCATTCGCGCCCCGCCGCGTCACCGGCAGTGGGCTTGAGCAGCGTCTGATCGATCATCGCCGCGAGTGCACGAGCGTCCATCGAGATCACAGCCCTTCTCCGTATCCGAAGCGCTCGATCTGGGCGCCGTCGCTGCGCCAGTCCTTGCGAACCCTCACCGCAAGGTCGAGGTAGACCCTCGTGCCGAACAGCGTCTCCAGGTCTTTGCGCGCCTCGGTGCCGATCCGCTTGACCATGGCGCCGCCGGAGCCGACGACGATCCCCTGCTGGCTGTCCCTCTCCACGTAGATCGTCGCGTGGACGATCGTCGTGTCCCGCTCCTCGTCGTAGCGCAGCTCGTCGATCGCGGCGCCGACGGAGTGCGGTACCTCGTCGCGCGTGTGCCAGAGCACCTTCTCGCGGATCAGCTCGGCCACGACGACTTCCTCCGGCTGGTCGGAGGTCATCTCGCGCGGGAAGAACCTCGGTCCGATCGGCAGCATCGACGACACGACCGCCACGAACCCGTCGAGGTTGAACCCCTCCTTCGCCGAGACCACGATCACGTCGTCGAACGGCAGCAGCGCACTTGCGTTGGCCACGCGCGTCCCGATCGGCACGCTCGAGGCAAGGTCGGCCTTCGTGAGGACGAGGACTCGCTTGGCGGATGTCGCGGCGACGTGGGCCGCCACCCAGCGGTCCCCCCCACCCACCGGCTGGGAGAGGTCGACGACCATGCACGCGACATCGACGTCCCGAAGGGCCATCAGCGCGCTCTTGTTGAGCTCCTCGCCCAGAGCGTCGTGGGGCTTGTGGAGCCCGGGAGTGTCGACGAGCACGATCTGTGAGTCCTCTGAGTCGAGGATGGCGCGCAACCTGTGCCGCGTCGTCTGCGGCTTGTCCGAGACGATCGCCACCTTGCTCCCGACCAGGGCGTTGACGAGCGTCGACTTGCCGGCGTTCGGACGTCCCACCAGCGCCACGAAACCGCTGCGGACCTCCTCGTATGCGGGGGCGTCGCTCACGAACGCGACTCATCCTGGTCGAGGTATCCGCGCACGAACGCGTCCGGGAGCAAGTCGTCGAGGCTCGAGACGCGCACATGTTCGCCCTGCGCGCCCATGACGACGCGCATCTCCGGGTTGAACTCCGCCAGGAACTGGCGGCACGCGCCGCACGGTACGGTCGGGTCCTCAGAGTCCCCCACGACCGCGATCGAGTCGAAGAACGTGTTGCCGGCGAGCACCGCGGCCATCGCGGCACCGCGCTCGGCGCAGACGGTGGAACCGTATGCCGCGTTCTCGACGTTGCAGCCCTGGTAGATCTCGCCGCCCGCATAGATCGCCGCGCCCACGCGGAAGCTCGAGTATGGCGCATACGCCTTCTCCTGCGCCTCGCGGGCGAAGGCGAGCAGCGCCAGATCGGCCTTCGTGGTCTTGGTCATTCGCGTGCCTCCTCGTCCTCGTGGGGCGGGACCGGCTCGACGACGAGCTGCCGGACGCGGTTGCCCTCCATCTTCTCCACAGTGAAGCGCAGACCCTGGACCTCGACCGACTCGCCGGCCTGGGGGATGTGTCCCGCCAATTCGGTGAACAGCCCGCCGGCGGTGTCGCCATCGACCTCCAGGACGGTACCGAACAGCTCGTCGAGGTCGTCGATGCTCATGCGGGCGTCCATACGCACGCGGCCGTCGGGCAGGGTGGTGACCATAGCCACCTGCGGGTCGTACTCGTCGTAGATCTCACCGACGATCTCCTCGAGCAGGTCCTCGATAGTGACGAGCCCCGCCGTGCCGCCGTACTCGTCCGCCACGATCGCGATGTGCGTGCGCCGGCGCATCTCGCGCAGGAGCTCGCCGACCGGCTTCGTCTCGGGGACGAAGAGCGCGGGACGCACGAGGTCCGCTGGCCGCGCGCCGGGCTTCGGCTCGGCCAGCGCCGGCAGGAGGTCCTTCGCGTACAGGATCCCGCGGATGTCGTCGAGCGTGTCGTGGTAGACCGGCATGCGCGAGACGCCGGCGGCGGTGATCTCCGCGAGAGCCTCGGTCAGCGACGCGGTGTCTTCGATCGCGATCATGTCGGTGCGCGGCACCATGACCTCGCGCGCCACCTTACGGTCCAGGCACGCGACCGCGTCGAGGATAGCCTCCGCCTCCTCACTCGCCTGTGACTCGTCTTCGCCTGCGCGATAGCCTTCGCCCACCTGCGCCCACGGCGCGTCCGGTCCCCGCTCACCGGTGATCAGCCGGGTACCTGCGGTCCACGGCGCGGAGAGCGCCCGCGCGAGCGGGTAGAAGACCGCGGTGACCAGCCGCGCAGCCGGCGCGACCGCGAGACCCACGTCCTCCGGGTTGGCGGTCACCATCGCCCGAGGCAGCGCCTCTCCGAGCATGAAGACGACCGCCGCGCCGATCACGACGCTCAGGGCTGCATCCGCCCATGCCGGGACACCGAGCCACAGCGTCTCGAGCATCCACGCGCAGCCGGATGCGGCAGCGGCGAACGTGAGCCCGGCCACGAGCGCGTGCGCTGCGCCAAGGTGGCTCGGCCGCTCCGCAAGGACGTCCAGCTGCGCCGCGCCGCGCGCGGAGGTCTCCCGCAACCGCCGGACCCGCTGCGGGGTCACGGCGCTGACGGCGAGCTCAGCGGCGCTGACGACGAAGCAGCATGCGACGCCCAGCACGAGGACGGCGACCGCGATCAGTGTCGAGACGACGGCCATGTGCTCCTCCACGGACTGTCACGGCTGCCGCGGACCGGCCTGTGTGACCGCGATGAGCGGCAGCTCCCCTTCAGAATATCTGAAAGACCGCCGTCGCGAGCAGCAAGCCTAGCAACGCGCCCAGAACGGTCTGCGGGATCGAGTGAGCGCCGGACTCCACTCGGCTCTGTGCGACGAGTAGCGCTATGAACAGTGCGAGCACCATCGCCTTCGCCGAAGACACCGAGTACCCGATCGCCGCCGCGGCGGCGAAGGCGACGGCGGTGTGCCCGCTGGGCCACCCGCCGCGCATGAACGACGTGCCCTTCTCGTGCCGGACCGCCTTCACGACGAGGACACCGATGCTCGTCAGCGCCAGCGCGATCACGGTGATCGTGGCGTCCGCGGCGTGGACGAGCCGCAGTCCGACCTCTGCAAACGGGACGAGGCGGTCGACGAACACCACGTAGCCGACCGCCAGCGCCGTGACCGCCGAGATCAGCACCGCCCCGGCCGCCACGTCCTTCGCGATCGCGGCCAGCGGGTCATACCCCTCGGTCGTGAGATCGACCACCGTCTCGATCGCGGTGTTGAACAGCTCGCTCACGATGACGAACCCGACTGCGAGCAGCAACGCGACGAGCTCGAGGTTCTGCACCCCCAACACAAGGGCCAGCACGAAGACGAGCGCCGCGGCGCCGACGTGGATCCGCAGGTTGCGCTGGGTGCGCAGCCCATGGACGATCCCGCGGATCGCGTAGTCGAACGACCACAGGAGGGAGCGGCTGCGCACGGGGTGTCCCGCCTATCGCTCGGCGTTTGCCCAGGCTGCGAGCACCGCACGCTCGCGGGCCTGCATCACGGCCGCGTCCTCGTCGCTGTCATGGTCGTAGCCCAGCAGGTGGAGCACGCCGTGCACGAGAAGCAAGTCGAGCTCGGACTCCACCGTCGTGCCCAGATCGGTGGCCTGAGCCTGCGCGATCTCCGGGGCGATCACGACGTCACCGATCGCGATCGGCTCGTCGGAGTCCACCGGTTCGGGATCGTCGCACCCGAACGACAGAACGTCGGTCGGTCCCTCCACGCCGCGGTAGGAGAGGTTGAGCCGCGCGATCTCGTCCGGGTCCACGAGCGCCACCGACAGCTCGACCGCGTCGGGAGCGTCCTCCATCCTCAGGACGAATACGGCGAGCGATTCGAAGGCGCTCAACGCGAGAGGCTCGGCTTCCCGACTAGAGCTGACTCTCACCAACATCTTCGGTCCCTTCCGAGGGGTTCTCCGGATACCCCGTGCGGGCATGCCGCTGGCCCGAGAGCATCCGGCTGAACACGACCACGACGGCTTCTGTGTCCGCGTCGCCCATGCCCGACGCGGCCAGCTGGCCGTCTGCACGCT
>Ga0209748_1000648_pt1 | contig 17979 bp, 17 predicted proteins | sample BarGraIncu00421A_FD_185490 | JGI IMG/M metagenome (GOLD analysis project Ga0209748, IMG submission 185490) | Arctic peat soil microbial communities from Barrow, Alaska - Barrow Graham LP Incubations 004-21A (SPAdes) (version 2) | ecosystem: Environmental > Terrestrial > Soil > Wetlands > Peat... | reverse complement strand
TCAGTGCGCGCGATACGAACCCCGAAAGAGCGTGGGCTTGCAAAAGCCATAATGGACGGAATCAAAGCTTCTAGTTACAACGTAATCGTGGTCATAAGCGGTAACGCAGCTCCAGAAAAAATTCCGGAATTGATCTCACGTGTGCAAGATGGCGCGGACATTGTAATAGCCAGTCCTTGCTTAAACTCGGAAGGGTCAGGCGACTCCGGTGTTTTACGACGAATCATTCTTGCAGGTGCCGACCTTTTTACGCGAACGCTATTTAGAGAGCTACGGGATATCACAGACGTTGATTCCAATTTTTTCGCCATGCGAAAGGACGTTGTAACGCATGCAAACCTCCATCCATCGGGAGACAACTTGCTGCTGGAAATTCTAGTTCAAGGAGAGTATAATTCGGTTTCCGAGGTCAGGGACCAGACAAATAAACGAAACGCTGGGGTCACGAAAGCTGGAAGCAAAAATGCAGCATATACTCTTCGTCACATATCAAGCCTTTTCTGGAGGTCCGGCGAATTTCATCGGTTTTTAAAGTTCTGTGCGGTGGGGGGTGTTGGTGCTGTTTTAAATCTTGTGGTGCTCTATTCACTGACAGAGCTCGGTGTTTTTTACTTAATTTCTGGGCTCTTAGGCATAGAAGCGGGCCTTTTGTCAAATTTCTTTTTGAACAGATCGTGGACGTTCAAGGATCGACAGGGACGAGGACTCAGCTACGTGCTTACTGCCTTGTATAGAGACCACGCTGTCAGATTTGTTGGAATTGTGCTTAATCTTCTGATCTTATGGATCCTAACCAGCTTCTTCGGTCTTTACTACCTCTTATCACAACTAATTGGCATTGGAGTGGCTATGTTGTGGAACTATGGCGGTAACCAGTGGTGGACGTGGGAGGCCGCCTGAGGAATGTTCCCAGCTCGTTGGACGTCTAACAATGCCTACATGCGTTGTGTATTTTCGACGGCGCGGTGGTTCGTTAAACGCTCGACATTGTCTCTCCAGGCTCTAGAAACTTGTGGCAAGTTCCTTAAGTCGAGTCGAAATGGGAGTTTTCAACAAAGCCCCAGCATTAGTAAATCTTATATACCATTAACTCCGTTAACCCAATACTATGAGCTCAACCAGCGTCGCCACTCAGATCGTCGTAAGCGATCAACAGGCCAAACCTGAACACGTAAACGGCAAACTGTACGAATATCCTCCAAGTGTGAAACTAGTGTTCAAAACGCTCGAAGGAAAAGAGATGATGACCCTACGTGACATCGAAAAAGAGACCTATCTGCCCTACCGAACCGTAAGATATGCGATCAAGAGATTGAAAGAAGGTGGTTTGGTAACACGAATTTTTTACGTCAAAGATGCGCGCCGAGGTCTCTACCGTTTAGCTAAATGACTTCTATTACTGCTCTTTTTAACGGATATGTTTGTAATGCGCAATTTGACTACTGCGATTGGCTTTAGGTACACTAAGAGCAACAGCCTGGAGCCTGCGGATCATCTGCGGCACGCTTGTCTAGAACTTGTTTGATCCTGTTACACACGTCGCACAGGTGCGCTGAAAGCTCATCCACATCGTCTCTGTATTCCTCTAAATATTCGTCGATGACCTCAAGCACCTCAATATCTTGTCCGGCTGCCCCCCTTTTGCTCTTGATGTAGTGACTGACAGCAGCCGGTGTGACCCCAAGTATTCGCGAGATTTGTACTTGGCTAATCCCTTCGTCCCTCATTCGTATCGCCATCTCCGCTCGTATCGCGGGAAGGACATACTGGACAATTATCTCACATCGAGGTCTGATCTTTGATGACCTATCTGTTTCAATCATAAGCTACAACAGATCATGCTTGTCTGCTATCTCCTTAAAGGCATCTGCGACATACGAAGTCTGGTCCCAGCTTAAGCCGTACGTATTGAGCTTCCACGTCCTCGTTGCTCCCGCAAACTCGCCTACGATGCCAAGGCGTTTAAGTTCGTCGCTAAAAAAGAACCCGCGCCGTTTGTGGGTTTTAGCGATTTTGTCAAAGCTGCCCGTTGTGTCCACTTTCGTTAGGGTGTGCTTGCGGGGGTATTCGCTTAGACACTTATTACCCTTGATGTTAATGAGCGCATCGATAACGAAATTCGATTTTTCGACGTACTCCTGCCAATTATTGACACGCCTCTGGACAGTCGGAAACGACGCCATCATCGCAATGATATTCGCCCCCATAAGCGTGCAGCCGAGCATTTCGACCTCCTTGATGCCAAACTTGCGCCCGGTAACGTCGCCAATCATCTGCGTCGTTCGGAAAACCTGATCCGCATACTCGCTCGTGGTCGCCAGTACACCGCTCGGTGCAGGAGATGCCATCGACTTGTGCCCGCTCCCAACTACAAAATCGACGCCTAATTGCTTACCATCGACTGGCTTAATGCCGACGGTATATGCGCCGTTGTACAGGATGGGGATATCATACTGGTGCGCTGCCCTAGCTGCGCTCGCAATATCATGCTCATTTGCGAAGGAGTAGTCGAAGTGATCGAGCATGACCAGCGCGGGCTTCTTACCTTTTTCGCGGGTCACATCCTCTATCTTCTGTGCGACGGCATCACCAGTGACGACGTTTTTTTCATTCAGCGGTATCTCGTTAACGACTGCATTAGCATTCTCTACTGCCAAGAACTCAGTATAGTGTGCGAGGGCGGAAACCAAAACCGTATCGCCCTTTTCCGCAAGCGCAAGGCAGACTGCCTGAAAAGCACGGCGCGCCCCCGGCGTGACGCGAGCTTCTTCCATGTGGAGGAACTCAGCGAGATCGTTGTGGAACTCTGCGATGTTTGGCTTGGTGATTTTATCGAGCCTAAAGGGCTTGCGGCACTGGTCACACGTCGAGTAACCGTCGCCATAGGCGATGAGCGCCTTCATCGCATCTCCGGTCAAACGGCCTGCTGCTTGGATCGGCTGAATGTTGATGTAGTCTTCTTCAACCTCTCGAACCGGTATGTTATTTGCGATCTTCACTGTCAAGAGCCCCCTCTAATAACGATAGTGCTTCTCTAACGCGAGCAATTGCGCTATGCGCCTGATTTTGCTGCTCCTCGTTTAGCTTATGAATGGGCACCGTTTCCCTTAGCAGTACCCGTAAATCCGTTAGCGCGAATAATGCGTCAAAAAGGGCGTCTACTTCCTTACTCATGCTTATACCCCCTCACTTGTTTCTTTCCGTAGAATCATCTGTGTTGCAGCTTCCTAGGTCTACTGTATATTGTATAGATTATTTAACATTCATAAAAGGACAAAATGTGCCGGTAACCGCACGCTGATCATAAGTGGCGCGATATCGTCATGCAAGAGTAGATTATTAACAAACGAGAGACTAGCTCTGCTCGATCTAAAACAGTCGAAGTGGGGGCCTAAGAAATTAAACTTCTTCTAATCCACGCTGACAAGATCAGCTACAAGGTGACTCAAAGAACCAAGGTAGCTGAGGACATAGAATCGACAGAGGATAGCATGGAAGATTGTCTTGTTGTCTTTGCAAGCATAGAAAAGCTAGACGAGCTTAACGCCGCCGGTGTAACCACCGCGGCAACCAACAGCATCGTGGATGTGCTTGGCAAGCTCAAGGAAGATCGCATAATGCTCTTCCCGTTTGCTCACTTAACGAGCACGTTGAGCACGCCACAGGTAGCGCTGGAGATACTCCTGTCGCTTGAAGACGGGTTACGAAAGGACGGTTTTACCGTAAAAAGGGCACCTTTTGGATGGAACAAGAAGTTTGAGATCAAGAGCAAAGGGCATCCGCTAGCAGTTCTTTCGAAAGTCATTTGCCCTTACAGCAAGACGGAGTGCGACTTATTGTGTCCATATTGTACGAATCCAATCAAGATTACAGACCTTAGCGCGGAAGCACAGCCGCTTTCCGGGAGATGATAAGGGCGTACGTGCCGCGAGAAGTTTCAGCTGCGTCCACAATCCGAAGCGAAGAACAAAAAGTCTAGCGGGTGCGATAATTTATGAAGCCTAACGCGCTGCTCGCTGCGTATCCTCTACCCTTCCTCCACGAATGCCCCTTGAACAATAACTTTCAAGCGCTCAATGATCTCAATTGCTTGTTCCGTGGATTGGACGCGATGAACATCAAACCGGCCGTTTCTGTATAACGTTATATCGCAATCGTCATAGAATAGGCGCGCGACACCAAGCTTTTCAGCACATTTGCCTCGGTTTCGAAGGATCCGGCATAGGGATTCCATTAAAAAAGGTTTGTCGAAGGTACCCTCAACAAGTATGCCCCCCCCTTTGCAGGGCCTCACGGAGCGCGCATTGTATTTATTCTTAGCCATGGGCAACTCGTCGCGTGAATTAACCTCGCGCCGCTTCCTGTATAGATCATCAACGCAATTTGTGGTCGCTTTCAGAAGTAGAATAACGACTAGTCTACACGCTGAATTTTCTTAAGATAGTTTAAGCATTTGCTTTAGGTTCATCCCGATCGTGGCACATTTTGTCCTTATCTCAGCTGTTAAGATGGTTCAAGCACTACGTCCCCGTGGCGAAAAAATCGTCTTATGCCGATATGGCGGAATGGCTACGCAGCCGCCTGCAGAGCGGCTTATCCCGGTTCGATTCCGGGTGTCGGCTTGGATTACAGTTGTTCCCCCTCAGAGGCACTGTATGCATTTTGTCCCTTTTCGCTGCGCTCAGGCAGCACAAAACAAACAATAACATGATTATCGTGTAAAACGCACAGTTTTCGCCATTGTAAGATCGAGTTAGATGTGTCGCTTGAAGACTTAACGTCGGTCTGCGCCGATATATCGTAGCTAGAGATGGGCCCTTAGTCTTACAGTCATTTTCTTTGTCTGTTTTCGTTACAATTGTTACCTCGAATTTTGAGTGGGAGAAAGAGTGCTTCTGGCAACGCTTCTCGCGCTCGCAATAAGATCCCTAAGCAAATAGCGTTATGCGCCTCGTTAATACGATAGCTCACTCGATGCTGCTTCGACAACATATTTTCAAAAACGATCGCGGTGAACCTTAAGCACTTAACTCTTGACATTGAGTCAAAAATGAGACCAAGCGATTGCCATAAGCGAAACAAAGTTAATTTAAATCAGTGAACGCCAAGCAGGCTGCCCGGTATTCCAGACAACTAATTCTTCCCGAGGTTGGCACCGAAGGCCAGTCCGCACTGCTGAACAGCAGCGTTTCAGTAGTAGGATGCGGAGCTACCGGCTCGATGATCCTAAACTTGTTGGCACGGGCAGGCGTCGGAGAGTTGACCATCATTGATAGAGACTTCATTGAGCTGACAAACTTACAGCGACAGGTCTTATTTGATGAGGGGGATCTCGAACAGCCCAAAGCGCTTGTCGCCGCAGACAAGGTGCGGCGCGCAAACTCCGATGTTGTCATCCATGCTGTCGTTAAGGATCTCAACCCAAATAATGCTGAAGCTATTCTGGGACAACAGGATCTCATAGTTGATGGCACAGACAATATGGAGACTCGTTTTTTGGTCAATGACGTCTGCGCGAAGCATGAGGTCCGTTGGGTGTACTGCGGAGCAGTGGGAACGCACGGCATGGTAATGCCAATCGTGCCCCATATCACGCCCTGCTTTAGGTGTTTCCTCCCCGACATCCCGCCGCAAGGAGTTCTTCAAACGTGTGATATAGCAGGAGTGTTAAATACGACAACTGCTATTATGGCGTCAATTGCCACGACAGAGGCCCTCAGGATCTTGTTGGGTAAGAGCGCTCCCGACGACACACAACTGATTATCTATGACGCTTGGGAGCAGACCTTGCAGAAGATGAGCGTTTACAAGAACCCCTCGTGTCCGTGTTGTGCTCACTCTAATTTTGAGTTTTTAGATGCCAAAAAGGGCGACATGGTAACGACGCTCTGCGGTCGAGACGCGGTGCAGGTTACCCCCGCACGAGAGAGCGCTATCAAGCTGAACGAGCTTGCGGGCAATCTCGATCGCGTCGGAAGCGTCAAGCACAACGAATATACGCTGCTGTTCAAAGACCCGCATACAGGCTACGAGATGACCCTTTTTCGTGACGGGCGGGCAATAATTAGGGGTACGCGCGATCTTGAAGCTGCTAAGAGTATCTATGCTCGATATGTCGCCAAATAATGCCATAGCCCGACCGGTGCGAGTGCACTGCGTGCGATTTGCTCATTTCGGTCTCTGTTCCATTTATCGCGAAGTCCGTTGCGGATCGCACGCATAATGCGAGGGGGTTGGGTGCACGTTGTAGATGTGCGACGTGTCGAAAACTCCTGTCTCGGCCAGCCGCCACGAGATATATCCAAGCGCTGTAAGCGCGTTCACGAACAACGTGGTAGCTTCTAGCGATTTGACAGAAGATGGCCAGTAAGTTAGGAGTGATGCCCTGTATTGGGATGAACGTCGATCGCCGCTTGCGGGTTGTTCGCTTTTTTTGCGAAACGAACTCGCTTCACACGCGACTGAATGCAGAGACTAAACAAACGAGGTGGCTATTTGCCTAACCGATTCAACCAACGTTTCGGCCTCTTCAGCCGTATTGTATGCCCCAAATGATGCCCGTACGGTTCCGTTGATACCAAGAGACTCCAAGGCAGGCATCGCACAGTGGTAACCGCTTCTTGTGCAAATCGAAGCGGTCTCATCGAGCATCATTGACACGTCGTGTGGGTTCAGCGGTTCCACATTGAAGGGTACTACTCCCGCACGATCCTTTGGCCCATAGACCGTCACATTGTCGATTTCAGAGAGTTTTTGGGCGGCGCCCCGCGCTAGATTCGCAATGTGTTTTTCGATATTCGAAACGCCAAGCGTGTTCACGTATTCGACTGATCGCCCAAGGCCGATAATGCCTGGAATGTTGGGTGTCCCCGCTTCGAATCGGGCAGGCGATGCGAGCAGTTCGTATTCGCAACCGCGCACCCATTCAACCGCACCGCCCCCCAACGTCGTCGGTCGCAACCCCTCGGGATCTTGCAGGATTAAGATGCCCGTCCCTTGCGGGCCAAGCAGCCCTTTATGTCCAGGCACTGCTAAAAAGTCGCAGCGTAAATCTTCTGCGGACAAAAAAAGGTGGCCGGCTGACTGTGCTGCGTCTATCAACACTGGTATACCGTGTCTCCGGCCAATCTTTATTACGCGGTTTATGTCTTGTACTGAGCCAAAGACGTTCGACACGTGAGAGAGGGCGATCAACTTGGTCCTCTCAGTAATGGCGGCGTCAATGCGAGCGGGATCGATTATGCCTTCATGATTCGAATCAACAATATCGAGTATTACCCCGTGCGTGCGAAGAGCGACCCACGGGAGGTAGTTGGAATGGTGTTCAATGGTTGACGTAACGATGTGATCTCCAGGCGCCCACTCTAGACCTTGCGCGACGGCGTTGATGCTTTCCGTCGTGTTCTTAGTAAAGATGACGTTTGCAGGTTCGCACGAAAAAAAGTTAGCCACGGTTTCGCGGCTGTTTTCGTAGTGCTCGGTTGTCTCCCGGGCAAGACGATGCGCACCCCTTCCGTAGTTGCCTGCGTAGGCGAAGAAGTACTCGTTTATCGCTTCTACTGCGGGCTTTGGCGTCTGGCTCGTGGCAGCGTTATCAAGGTAAATAACGCGTTCAAGAACTGGGAAGTCCTCCCGTATCGCGTGAACATCGTACATCAGGCGTACTTAGACGATGAGTTGCATAGCTTTTTCGGTAAAGGAATGTTGCACTTTCTATAGTCTTGAGTCAGGGCAGTCATCCTTAGGTGAGCAGCCTTTGACCATACGTTGTTTCTCAGCGACATAATTGCTTGCCTTACGGCAAAACTGGGCGCTAAAATCAGGCCTTCTGCGTAAAATACACAGCCAGGCTGCTTCTCCTACCAAAGGCTCGTCTGAAACGCCATGGGGCTGCGGAACTCGCCGAGGCAGGACACGACTACCCCGCAATTCGGCTTCCCTTCACGTTTTCAGGGCTTGTAGGTCTGCCAACGCGCATCTTTCAGACGGTTCACGATGGAGCACCTGCCTTCCTTGTGGTCGTCTCTTCGGCGTCAAAAAGCGCCGCAGATAAACACGAGAACGCGCTCCCGAGCGCTAAAGCCTCCGTCTTCACACGACAGGTAGGTTGCGCAACTTTGAGAACAAGTTGCACAACGTTAGTTTAAGATCTCTAATTCTTCGCCTACATCAGGCGAAGGCTTTCTCCAATCCTAGCCGAAGAATGCGTGACAGGTCTGATCAGAAAGAGCAGAGTGACTGAGAGCTTTTTAGAGGTTAAGCGTTAGGGGCATTATGCGCAGTGCGGGGACGTTAAGAAAGATGCCAAAATTGTCGCAACAAGCACACTAAAGAGGCTCCACGTCCCATATAGTAAATGTCGCACAAACCATGTTGTCGGTAGACAGGAACGGATACTTTTTCCTAAAATCCTCCAGTAGACGGCAGTGACTACCTGAATCTGCGCAAGCAGGGTTACAGTCCCGCAACCACTGTAGCCTTTCGTGCACATCAGGCGACAACGTTTGCGTTAGCAATTGAGTTGGCAAAAGAGAGTGCCACTTGGATTTAAATGCGGAAGGAGTATTTTCTAATATAACAACGCCCTTAGTAAGTTTCTGGAGATGGATGATCATGGCGGATCAACTACCCGCAAAAAGTCTCGATATGATTGGATTATATTGTCCTGTCCCGCTGTTTAAAACACGGGAGGGCATCGATAGTATCGAAGTTGGTGAAGTGCTTGAGGTGATCGCAGACGATCCAGCTGCGGAGGAAGATATCACACGGTTTGTGAAGCGGACCGGTCATGAACTGGTGAAATTCGAGAACAATGAAGGAGTTTTGCGTTTCTTAATCAGAAAGAAAAAGTAGAGGTGAGATGATTATGACAAATGAAAAGATGTTGCTATACGTGCAGACAAGCGACAATCCAGAGCGCCAGTATTCCCCACTTGTGCTTGCCCAAACGGCGAAGGCAATGGAATTGGAACCTATGATTTACTATCTAGGACAAGGATTGCGCATTTTAAAACCAGGAGCGGCTGAAAAAATAAAGTTGGGGTCATTCCCAAGTGTAAAAGAGATGCTCGATCAGACACTGCAAATGGGCATTACGGTGTACGTATGTGAGGCGTCGAAGCAGATGCTTGGCTGGGACAAGGTCGAGCTCATCAAGGGTGTAAAAATTGTGGGTGCGGGAACATTAAATGATTTGGTGCTTGAAGCAAAAGGCACCCTGTGGTTTTAAAGTGTACTAATTTTTTTTTCTTTATTTTCTGGCGGTGTTTATCGTAGGAAAAGAATAAAATGCACTAGTGCAATATTTTTTTTCTAGGAGGTGATTTCTGATAGCAAACAAAATCGTGTACCTCGACTATCAATCTGCTAAGCCGGTTGATCCTGAAGTCATTGCCGCAATGACTCCATATATGGTCGAAAAGTTTGGAAATGCGTCGTCGTTGCACGAGGTGGGTGATTGGTCTACTGAAGCTCTTGATTCGTCACGTAGGATGATCGCACATTTTGTGAATGCTCGCGAACCAGAGGAAATCATCTTCACGTCTGGTGCGACTGAAGCGAACAACCTTGCGATTATCGGGTATGCGTTGCGGAACAAGCAGAAGGGTAAACATGTGATTATTAGCGAGGTTGAACACATTTCAATACTCAACATCGCCAAATATCTCAGAAAGAATGGATTCGAGGTATCGACTGTCCCCGTTGATTACACGGGCACCGTGCGTCTCGACAAACTCGAAGAGCGTATTAGACCCGATACGATCTTAATCTCAATCCAGCACGCCAATAACGAGATAGGAACGATTCAGCCAGTTATGTCGATCGGAAACATCGCCCGTGAAAACAATCTCGTGTTCCATGTCGATGCAGTCGCTTCAGAAGGTCAGATACCAATCGATGTGCAGCAGGACTTCATAGATATGCTCACCTTATCGTCAAATGACATTTACGGCCCACGGGGTGTTGGTGCCCTCTACGTACGGAAAGGAATTCTTCTCAATCCGCTGATCATCGGTGGGGGTCAAGAGCGCGGCTTACGTTCAGGAACTGAGGATGTGGCTGCCATCGTCGGTTTCGCGAAGGCAGCAGAACTGGCTTTACAACATATGCCCGAGGAAAGCAAACGGTTGCGGCAGCTGAGAGATAAAGCTATCAAAACGGTATTAGAAACCGTAACACGATCGTATCTCAATGGACATCCGACAAACAGGCTTCCGAACAACGCCCATTTCCGGTTTGATTTTATCGAAGGAGAATCGATGTTACTCTCTTTTAAAGAACGTGGCATCGCCGTTTCAACTGGGTCCGCGTGTTCGTCACAGACACTCGAGCCGAGTCACACCTTGATGTCACTGGGATTGTTGCACGAGGAGGCACACGGGTCGTTGGAAATCACGATGGGACGATTCACGAGAGAAGCAGACGTCGACACATTCGTTGAAGCGCTGCCGGGTATCGTGAAACGACTCCGTGACATGTCGCCACTTACAAAGGCAGAGGTGGGTATGTAATGCCAAAGAGCACACAATATACACTGAAGGTGTTGGATCACTTCAAGAATCCGCGGAATGTCGGCACCCTCGAAGGCAAGGGTGTTGCCGTGGGACGGGTTGGAAACCCTGTATGCGGGGATTTAATGGACATCTACATCAAAGTCACCGATGACGGCAAGATCGACGATATCAAGTTTAAGACATTCGGGTGTGGTTCAGCAGTCGCAACGAGCAGTATGATTACCGAAATTGCAAAGGGAAAGACCCTCGATGAAGCAATGAAGATAAGCCGACAAGATGTGGCTGACGAGCTCGAAGGGTTGCCCCCTATCAAAATGCACTGCTCCAACCTAGCCGCAGATGCGCTCCACGAGGCGATCAAAAACTTCCGGGAAGGGAAAAAAGGACCTATAGAGCTCGGTGAAACACGCTTCGCCTGCCCTGCCGGTGAGGTGAAGAACGTCATAGGCCTTGCGGAATTCGTGGGGAAAGGTGTATTCACTGGTTATGAGCATCCTGAGCAGTTTCGTGACAAGCGCGTGCTGGTCGTGGAATTTGATCAAAACAGCGTTGAATTTGCGCTCGAATTAACGAAGGTAACAGGTCGAGTGATTTTACTGTCACCCTTGGAACAGCTCGCTGTGAATGATGAATTAAAGACTCAGGTAAAACGATCCGATATTAAACATTTGAAACAGGCAGAGCTTGTGGAAGTATCCGGGGGTTCAGAGGTGGAAAAGGTGGGGATCCACGACCTTGATGAGGATGAAGAATATGACTTGGTTGTGGACGCCGTTGTGGTCCCTTCGTGAACTATCGTTGAATAAAGGCGATTTATTCCTCTTTTTTAACAACTCTTTGGAACTTCGGGCAGCCTACAAGTGATACGTCGGGCTTTGAGATAGTTAAGAAGAACTCTCGTAGATTCTTTGTTCCTTTTTTCTCTAACCTATTGTCGACTCTTTAGTCGTGCACTTTCTGGTGGTTCCTATGCATCCTCTATGACTATATCCAGCTCGCGCAACCTGGCTCGAATCTCATCAGCAAGCTGCCATTCCTTTTTCTCGCGAAGCTTTTGCCTGGTCTTGATCAAGAGCTCGCTCAAATTGCCAGCTATAGCATCTCTTTTTTCCGCCGGTCTTTTTCCTGCTTCATAGAAGCTGAGACCGAGGATCTCTCCAAATTCCCGAAACTGCTCGCTTGCATCTTGCAGCCCCTTTTGCGAGATACTCTTTTCATTGATGCGACGATTTACCCCTCTCACCAGGTCGAAAATGGCTTTCAGGGCATAAGGCGTATTGAAATCGTTATCCATGGATTCCAGAAACTTAGCTTTGGCCAGGGCCACGGCGGGGTCCACCCCCTCAGAGCCAGAGGACTTCGGGGCCTTCTCCAATTGCTCCTCGACGATCTTCGCGGTCTGACGTATCCGTTCCAGACCCTTGCGAGCCTGCTCTAAAGCCTCTTCTGAGAAGTCGATGGGACTTCTGTAGTGCGCCAGAAGAACGAAGAATCGGAAGGCGTCAGCCTCATATTCCCGCAGCATATCCCTAATGGTTGTGAAGTTTCCAAGAGACTTGGCCATCTTCTCGCCCCTGACATTGAGAAAGCCGGTGTGCATCCAGTATCTCACGAGCGGCTTCTTTCCTGATGCAGCCTCCATCTGGGCGATCTCCGCCTCGTGGTGAGGGAAGATCAGGTCCATTGCTCCGCCGTGGATATCATACTGCGTTCCGAAGTAGTTCTCGGTGATGGCCGTGTCCTCGATATGCCATCCTGGCCGACCTTTGCCCCAGGGCGAGTCCCAGGTCACCTCCTCTCCGTCCTGCCGCTTCTTCCATAAAGAAAAGTCTCCTGGATTCCTCTTAGTCGAATCCGGCTCAATTCTATGCTTCTCCAGATCCTCAGAACCTTGACGCGACAGCTTTCCAAAATCTCCGAAACGAGATTCGTCGAAGTAAATGCCCGTCTCGGTTTCGTAGGCAAAGCCTAACTCGGTCAACCTCTCGATCTGGCAGATGATCTCAGGGATGTGCTCAGTGGCGCGAGCATAATAATTGACGTTGGTGACCCCCAGTGCGCGCATGTCTTCCAGGTATCTCTGCTCGAACGTGCGCGCCAGCGACCGGGGACTGACGCCCGTCTCTGCCGCTCTCTGGATGATCTTGTCGTCCACATCGGTGATGTTCTGCAAGTAAAAGACGCTAAAGCCCTTATATTTAAGATAGCGTGCCACCACATCGAAGGCGATGTAGGTTCTGGCATGACCGACGTGCGAATTGTCGTAAACTGTAGGACCGCAGACAAATAGATTAATGCGATTATTATGAATAGGCTGGAAATTCTCCTTATTTCCAGTCATGGTGCTTTCGATCTTCATGAGGCCGGGGTTGGGAGTCGAACCCAATTCTCGCGGTCTGCGGCCGCGCACTTAGCCGGTCAGTCACCCCGGCGCATCTTACCATACAGAAAGGTGCACAAATACTTGCAGGTAGCGGCAATAATTATCGGCATTTTGACGTTAATCTCTTTAGCTGGATGGCCTGCGTGGCAAAACCTTATACGCATCCTGTGTACTTGCGCTGCTCCTACAGATCAAGAACCTCTAGCATTATGAACAAGCAAAGCTGGGAAGCACAAATCAAGAGATTGAACAGCTATACAAATTGCAGATGAAGCTATAGCCACAGCGAGAGATGCTGGGAATTTGCCAATTTCTTCTGCATAACCCTTGCACTGTCTGTGACTGTGTTCGCTGGAATTACAACCCGCCAGCATTTTGGATATTTCAGTCATATCTTCACCCTCATATTCTGCTGCCGGACAAAGTGGTCCCAGTTCCAAGGCTCATCAAGGACCTTAACCTCAACCTGTCGGATACCATGTAGACCTTCTACCCGGCGCCGCACCTGTTCGGTGAGGTGGTTGACCATGGGGCAAACCTCGGAGGTCAGCACCAAGTCCACCTCCACCGTATCGTCGCCACGCATGATTATATCTTTGATCAGGCCCAAGTCCACGATATCGATGCCTACTTCGGGATCGAGCACGTCCCGTAAAGCCTCCCGAATCTCCTCCTCTCGCTCCATCTGGGCCGTAAGCCTCTTAGCCTCCGGACCCGGCAGGGCTTTTTGCATGGAGCGCAACCGCTCTTCCTGTCGGTTTTGCCGGTCGAGTAGCCTGCTGACCACGCGCAGAATGGGATCGGGCAGATTGGCATAATTTAGATCCGTTCCTGTAGCGGGGCATTCGGGCTCGGCAATTCTTCCCGGAACACCGACAACGGTCGCTCCGGCCGGGACCGGTCTAACCACTACTGAACCTGCGCCGATCTTTGCCCCTTTTCCCACGGTTATTGGTCCAAGGATGCTGGAACCTGCACCTATGACCACATGGTCCTCGATGGTGGGATGGCGCTTCACTTTTTCCAGGCTTGTGCCGCCCAAGACCGTTCCCATGTACATCAGCACGTCATCTCCTACTTCTGCAGTCTCGCCAATGACCACGCCCATGCCATGGTCTATGAAGAGACGCTTACCGATTTTTGCTCCAGGGTGAATCTCAACGCCAGTCAGAAAGCGGGCTATGTGGGAATTGAGCCGGGCTAAAAAAAAGAGCTTATGAGTCCAGAAGAAATGGGAGACCCGGTGCATCCAGATGGCATGCAGGCCCGGATAGCTGGTGATAACCTCTAAGGTGGTTCTAGCTGCGGGATCTTTAGCAAAGACCGTCTGGACGTCCTCTCTGATGCTCATCTCGGGCAACCTCTTAAATCTCGAACAGCTCTGTGCTCAGGTACCGCTCGCCAGTATCGGGAAGTATTACCACTATCAGCTTATCTTTGTTTTCAGGTCTTGCGGCCACCTTCAAAGCAGCCCATGTTGCAGCGCCGCTTGATATTCCTACCACTAATCCTTCCTCTTTGGCCAGTCTGCGTGATGTAGCGAAGGCATCTTCATTTGTTACCGGGATGATCTCATCAATCAGATCTAGCCGCAGAACGTCCGGGATAAAGCCTGCACCGATTCCCTGTATCTTGTGAGGTCCTGGCGTTCCGCCCGCCAGAACAGGGGACGCGGCGGGCTCGACGGCAATGGCTTTAAAGCCGCTCTTGCGGGACTTTATTACATCCGCGATTCCCGTGATCGTTCCGCCCGTGCCCACACCTGACACTACTATGTCGACCTTGCCGTCCGTATCACCCCATATTTCCTCTGCAGTAGTTTTCCTGTGGATTTCTGGATTGGAAGGATTCCTAAACTGCTGGGGTATGTAGTAGTACCTGGGGTTCTTGGCCAGCATATCTTCAGCAGTAGCAACTGCCCCTTTCATTCCTAAGGGTCCAGGAGTTAGCACCAAGTCCCCCCCCATGGCTTTGAGAAGCTTGCGCCGTTCGACCGACATCGTCTCAGGCATAACCAGCGCTAGCTTGTAGCCCTTGACAGCGCAGACGAAGGCCAGAGATATGCCGGTATTTCCACTAGTCGGCTCTAGGATGATGGTGTCCTCTTTAATATGCCCCGCTCTCTCGGCAGCCTCGATCATGGCCAACCCTATTCGGTCTTTAACGCTTCCTAGGGGGTTAAAGTACTCAACCTTGGCAACGACGGTTGCATCCAGGCCTTTTGTAACTCTATTTAGTCTGACCAGAGGCGTATTGCCAACAGTCTTATTGAGATCTTCGTAGATCTTTCCCATAAGTCAACCTCTTTTTTTATGAACATGCAAGGATGGATTAAGGAAACCTTGCTTCTTGGTCGTATCTGTACCCTTTTTCGAAAAGATAAAGGTCGTTATAGCGGCAATTTTGACTTTTTTAATTCATTATCTATTATTAATTACATGGCTGGTTCCGCTTTACAGGTTCTGCATCAGTCATTAGCTCACTCGCTAAGTGAAAAACATAGATTGAATATTAAGGTTTGAATGAAGGAAGGAATTAACAAGTGAGTGTGAGGGGCGTTCGGAACCATAAGAGACGCCCAGAAATCATGGAGTTATCTTGTCGAGAATCAAACAATCAGCGCACTTTCGCACACGCGTTCAGTTGCCAAGACGCTTGCAATTTCGTTTAGATAACGATGAGCCTTTCCGTCTCCTTGTTTTGCTAATTGTATTGACATTTTCGCTTTCTGGTACGTGATTTTGATATAATAATACGAATAATAGCAATTCTTGTAAGAAATTTGGTATATGTACTAGCACGAGTACCTTTTCATGATATAAAGAAACTCGAGCGCAGTTCGAACGCTCGCTTTGTTTAGGTAGTGACTATCGGTGAAGGCGCACAAGAGACTTAACAAACGAAAAAGCTGCTCGGCGAGTATTACGAAACGATGTCATAAGTGTATCGGGCGCCCGACTTGCTTCCACAACGATTAAAAACTATTTAAGGTGTTTATGAAGGCAGAAATCATCGATAACAACACTAAGATCAAAGCCCTTCTTATTGCCGAGGGCGGAGTTGATATTGACGAAAGGGTCCTCGGCCGTATCACTACTCCCGCATCAGGGCCTGGAGCGGGACTGAAGTCGTTCTTTTTGCGATTTGACGGTCATCGGGTGCGTTTAGGAATAAAACACGATTCTCGGCTTAAGGCATCGCTTGACGGAGACGAGGTAGTCATCCGCGATCAAGAAAAAGAAATCGTCCGTGGATATCTCGAAGATGCCATCGCCCATTGTCCCGGGCAAGCGTTCATCACGGTTAGCGAGGTCTGTATCTTTGACTGCCAGTACTGCCCAGTACCGCTTCTAGGAGGTTCAGTTAAGGACCTGAGCGATGTTGAGAGAAAGATTTCACAGATTCTTAATGATCCGAAGCTCGCAGACAAGCTAAAGGCTATCTCATTGACCTCCGGCGTTGAAAAGTCAGCGCAACACGAAGCCGAGCGCATGGCTCTAATTATTCACACGCTCAGAGAGAAGTACGATCTCCCGATCGGCGTATCCATTTATCCGACCGCGAATTCAACAACGTTATTGAAAGACGCCGGAGCTGACGAAATAAAGTATAATGTCGAAACGATGGATCGTCAGCTCTTTGCAAAAATGTGCCCCGGGCTCTCACTCGATTTTATATTAAAGGCTCTCAAAGATGCAGTAAGCGTTTTCGGCCGAAACAAAGTGTTTTCGAATATCCTCGTGGGATTAGGTGAAGACGATCATTCAATCATAAGCGGCATGCACGAACTGATTGAGATGGGTGTGATACCAATCCTCAGAGCCGTCGTTGAGCATCCCTTACGCGTTGAGGCAGGCTTGCGGCGCCCTTCTGCCGAGCGGCTCTTGCGGCTTGCGCGAAAGGAGCGCGAACTCCTCGACGAGTATGGTCTGCGAGCCGACATAGCCGAAACGATGTGTGCCCCTTGCACTGGCTGCGATCTAATACCACACCGGGACGTGTAGTGCGGTCTGCTAAGCACGTTGAACGCTATTATTCTGCTGTAAATCGCGTGGATAAATGGGTATGCGGGCGAATACGCAACCCATCCAGAAGTCGAGCGTTGCACTCGGTCCAATACTTCCAAAATCAAGAGGATGATGCGTCAAAAAAAGCTGGCCAGAATGGATCTTGGCTAGGTATTTCGAGCTGATCAATCGACCCGTCGCGTCGCTTAATCGTCCTTGTTTCTACGTCGTCGGTCACCTGTCCAACAATCGATGCTTGGATACCTCCTAATTGTAATTTATTAACGACGTTGGCTGAGCTATTCGGTCTGACTGTAATTAGCAAAGAGCCTTCAGCTATCGTGGTGACGGGATCGATTCCAAAGGTTTCGCAGACTATCCGCACTTCATCCGGATAGATAAATGCTTCCTCATCGATCTCCATCCCGACTCCGCTGGCATTCGCTATCTCGTAGAGCCCTCCGATAACCCCTCCCTCCGTTGCGTCATGCATTGCTGTCACCCCACCGGCACCCATTGCTAACATGGCATCTGCGACGACCGTCATCTGCATGCACAACGCCTTTGCCCTATCCACCAGAGGTGGGGAATACCTCTTTAAGAGCTCTTTTTCCTTGAGTACTGCAAGTATTCCTGCCGTTTCTATTGCTGGTCCCTTGGTCAAAATCACGTCATCCCCAGGAGTCGCGCCGGCCGGCGTAACGTATCCACGCTTGTCGGCGATTGCAAACACGGTTACACCGCCTATAGTGGGCGCAGCAAAGCCTGGATAATACCCCGTATGACCGCCAACAATCGCTATTTCAAGCTCCAAAGCCGCGCTATGAATAGCGTCTACGATAGTACGAAAGTCCGCTTCCTTTGTCTCGGGGGGCATCAAAAGTGAATACGTCATGTATCTCGGCTTGACGCCCATAACCGCTATGTCGCTCGCCCCGATATGAACGGTGTACCATCCAAACATCTCCAGCGGCTGTTGCGGAATGGCAAAGATGGGGTCTTCTGCTATTATGAGAACCTGATCATTTCCTATATCGATAACCGCTGCATCGACGCCCGTCTTGGGCGGGACGAT
>Ga0209748_1000647_pt1 | contig 17984 bp, 14 predicted proteins | sample BarGraIncu00421A_FD_185490 | JGI IMG/M metagenome (GOLD analysis project Ga0209748, IMG submission 185490) | Arctic peat soil microbial communities from Barrow, Alaska - Barrow Graham LP Incubations 004-21A (SPAdes) (version 2) | ecosystem: Environmental > Terrestrial > Soil > Wetlands > Peat... | reverse complement strand
AGCGCTGATTGTTATTATTTGCTTATGTTACTCATGCCAAAAAGATAGTTTTCCACCTGCTACCAATTCAGGAGAAGGCACAATGGGTTTTTATGTTGATGGTGTCAAATGGGTTGCTTCAAGCAATGACTTTAAAAAATATAGAACAAACGCAACGAGATATTCTCAATCTTATGGGCTGGATGTGAGTGGTATTAGTCCTAAATCTGATATGTTTTTTAGAATTCAATATCCAAAAGAAGGCCGTTATCAATTTACATCAGGAGATATAGTAGGATATCGTGTTTTTATTCCATCCAATGGTTACAGCATTAATTACTCATTAGATCTTAATGACCCATCAAATGAACTTATCATAACCCGTAGTGACTGGAAAATAATCTCTGGTACATTTTCATTTAAACTAAAGACCCAGACTGGTGATATAGTTTCCTTAACCAAAGGTAGGTTCGATGTTTCTATTTATCAATAAGAAAAAAAATAGGTCAGAAACCATTTCTTAGAAGCATGGTGAAGAAGAATGGTGCCTGGTTCAATAAAACTCATTAATGGTCATTACCTTTGTTTATGTTAGAAACAAAATAGTATCAATTAAACTAAATTGAACTCAAATGAAATTTTCGATTGATAAGCAAACAATAAATGATCTAGAATTATTTCATAAAAACGGCAACGATAAATCTGTTTTCGCACTTTTTAATTACACAGACACAACTGGGGGGAAAAAGCAATTAGAAATGTTTTTCGCTAATCCTCTAACAGATATTGAATTGATTGATCAGAGAATTCAGGTTCTAAAATATTTTCAAAGTTTTACCATTGGGTTTAAATTAGAAAAAGAGTGCTTCGATTCTATTGAATACTATCTAATTCAACAAAATATTCCAAATAGGTTTTCATTTTCGGAATCACTTCTTCAAGCGATCAATTATAAAATAAGGCCAAGGAATGAATATTATACAATTCAGCGTGGAATATATTTATTAATCAAGTCATTAAAGGATATTTACCACACAGTTAAGGTTATTGATACTGAGAGTTCACCAGATTATATTAGAAATTGCAGAACTAAAATTCTTGATATCATAGAGAACACCTCGTTGAAAATGATATTAGGTTTTAAAGAACGCCAAAATCTTAATCCTTTTGAAATCGGGAAACTCGATTACTTCTTTAGAAATTCGCAGAAGAACAATGTAAGAGAAATATTGGAAATCATCTACCAGTTTGACACATTTAAATCTATCGTATATGCCTCAAACAAGCAGGGATTTTCTTTGCCCTCCTTTTCTAATGAATTAAATTTTTATCATGTTGAAGGACTGTTTCATCCATTTATAGACAATCCTGTAGCGAATAATTTCGAATTTGAGCATGGAAGGAATGTATGTTTTTTAACGGGCCCTAATATGGCAGGAAAGTCCACATTTCTGAAATCGTTAAGTATTTCAATATACTTGTCACACCTGGGTTTTCCGGTTCCGGCAACTAAATTAAAAACCTCGATATTCAATGGATTATTAACAACAATAAATCTTTCGGACAATATTTCCAGAGGATATAGCCATTATTACAGCGAAGTATTAAGAGTCAAGTATGTTGCTGAACAGATAAACCAAGTCGGAAATATTTTTATAGTTTTTGATGAAATATTCCGTGGCACAAATGTTAGAGATGCTTATGAGGCCTCACTGGCAGTAATAACCTCATTTTCCAGACTAAATAAGTGCCTGTTTGCCATCTCAACGCATGTTATTGAAGTTGCTGAAAATTTAAAGGAGAACAATTCTATTTTCTTTAAATATTTTGATGCAAATATGTTGAATGGCACTCCGAACTATAGTTTTTCTTTAAAAGATGGAGTTACAGATGAGAGAATCGGAATGTATATTTTAGAGAAAGAAAAAGTACTAGAAACGATTGAAAAAGCAATTGATTGAAAATGGGGACTATCCCCATTTTTGCGGTTATTGCTTTAAGAAATTCAACTTACTTGTCAAATATAGTGGTACCTTTAAAGGAACATTGGCAGGTGGTCAATATACCAGCTATATTGGAATAAGTGGAGTTTATAAATTTTAACCAAATATTCATTTATAGAATAAAAACAGGGCTAAAAAAACAACAATTTAAAACAAAAGACAAGTAATAAATTCAAAATAAGATTATTATGAAAAAAACAGTATTAAGTGTAATGACAGTCATTTTACTTGTGTCACTTTTCATCACAGGATGTAAAAAAGAAATTACTCCTCCGGTTCTAACAATAACGTCTGATTCAATAAGCAATATCACACAGACTTCCATTACCTGTAAAAGCGACATAACTTCAGATGTAGCAACCGATATAATGATGCGTGGCGTATGCTGGAGTAAAAACAATACACCCACAATCCTGGATAACTTAACCAATGATGGAAACGGCACAGGAAGTTTCGAAAGCAAAATTACCGGCCTGACTGAAAATACAACCTATTATTTAAGAGCCTACGCAACGACTGACTTCGGGACAAGCTATGGCAATACATTATCTTTTAATACCTTAAAGCCATTTCCCGTTAACAGAACCATCGTAACCGACATCGACAACAATATATACCACACGATCATAATAGGCAATCAGGTATGGCTTCAGGAGAATCTGAAAGCCACCAAATTCAGGAATGGAGATCTGATCACCAATTTCACCAATATGAAAAATGGTCCCTGGGCTGAATTAATGAATACCAAAACCAGCGCGTATTGCAATTACAATAATGATCCTGCTTTGGGAGATGTCTACGGGAGACTTTACAATTGGGGTGTAATCGGTGATAAAAGAGGGATCTGTCCTACAGGTTGGCATGTTCCGACACAGGATGAATTTACAGAACTTTTTAATTTCGTAGGAGGAAATGCTGTTGCCGGAGGAAAGCTGAAAGAAACAGGAACCACTCATTGGAACAGTCCTAATACGGGAGCTACAAATGAGTATGGATTTACTCTTCTCCCATCGGGTTGGAGGGAAATGAATAGTGAATATATGAATATGGGTATTGTCACTTATCTGTGGGCCTCGACAGAACACACAGCAGGTGGGTTCACAGAAGGAGCTGTTGAAGCTGCTGCTGCAGTATTTAGTAACAACTATCAGTCAGCAGGTGTTACCTGGGTGCTAAAGTTAGAAGGTTTACCAATCCGTTGTGTGATGGATAAATAGTGAATAATAGTACAGGCAACATTTTATTAAATCATGAAAGATCTACTAACAGTTTTGAATAAGAAGTTTGCTTTTATAATCCTTGGTTTATCCATGCTATTCTCTTTACAGGGGTGTATGCAATATTACAAGGTGATGAAAGTCAACAATGTTTCTGCACAGGAGATTTCGCAGTATATTGGCAATAAGAGATTTATTATTATCCATCAGGATAGCCTTGCCAGATATCTTTCCAATCCCCGGTTGTCGGAGAATGTACTTACTGGTGAGTTAGTGAATCTGACAAAAAACCAGATGAAGTATAAATCGACTAAGCCAAAAGGTGCTACCCGGTATAGAAACAGTATGACATACAGAGAGAAATACGTTATCAATGAAGTGCATCTCTACCTGCAGAAGTCGTTTATACCGGATTTCGGATCGGCACAAAAGGTAATTGTTCCTTTATCGGATATCACCACTGCTGATGTTTATCAGAAAGCAGAGGGGAAGACAATTTTTTCATGGGTTTACCCGGGAGCAACATTTCTCACAGTATCATGTACGGTAATCATTATGTCTATTAATGAATTTGTAAATAGTTTTGACCATGATCCAAGGTAAATATTAAATGGCGTTATTATCTCAGCAACAGGAGACTTAAATTCATTTGCAACATCAGTTTTTATCAACCTGATGCAACCTTTTATTATTTTTCACCATTTACACTTAAATGCTTGATGTTATATTTCCTGCTCATATAATTCTTAAACGCAGTAAAATTAGAAATATGAAAAAATATTTATTGTTTCTGGTGGTACTTATTTCATTCATTTCCTGTAAAAAACAGCATCATGACGATATGAATCTTACAATGACCGGCACCTGGGTAGAGACAACTCAAGGAAAGATACTATTGTTTTTGGAACCTTTAGTTCAGGCTTTATATCAGGCCAAAGTTTTTACCTGAAAAGAGCATCACGTGTGAATATTGGCATATATGACTACACGATCAAAAATGATACAATATACACGCGATGGGAACTTTCAAGCTCTTTGAGTATCGCTCCAAATTTCTTTAAGTTGGATTCACAAAACCAGCAAATCAGGATAGGAAATTTCTATGACAACAATAAGGTATATGGAACTGCCCTAACCTTTTCGAAAATACCTTAGGAAAACAATTAAAGGAATTAACCTTTTTCAATATTACTCAAAAACTGATATTCTTATTTTTCATAAGTCACTGTCGAATAAATCCCAAGGCCGATAGTAGGGACTTTTTTCCAATTACCCTGGCTGGTCTTTCTTGAATAACTATCCTGATTAAGTAAACCACCACTAAAATATAAATTACTGCCTTTTAAATCTTTAATCCATTCTATCGATGCCAAGAAATTGTCTTCAACAATTAAATTATATTTTCTCAAGTCTATAGTTAAAGTTCCCTTCTTAATATTTGTAGTAACATAAAGTGGTTCTTTCAAAATGTTTTCTCCTGGGACACCATTTCTCATCTTGTAAATATTTATCCTAAAAGTTATGCTATCATATTTATTAACTGCAATGTTAAAGTTTACATTTTCAATAGATGCAGGAGATTTCTTGATTTTCATCACTGTTCCCAATTCAGAGCCTAAATCATTAGATGTAAAACCTCCAAAAATTGAGGATGAATTAGTAGTATTGCCAATTATTTTAGTTTGATATTTTTTGGGCTTAATTATTACTTCATTTAAAAGAGTAATTTTTTGTTCCAAATCAATTTGTATGTTTCCGTTTTTTGATAAAAATGCATTTTTAAAATTTCCAACGACAAATTGTAAATTCTTAAATCCTATCATTGTAAACTTTAAGGTGTCTTTGTCATACTGGTTATTTAATTCAATTACAAAATTCCCTTTTTCATCAGATACAGTTCCAACATTTTTACCGACAATACCAATATTTACATAACCTATTGGACTCTTTGACGATGTGTTTTGTACATTCCCATGAATAGTCTGTGAATTACAATATGAGGTCATAAGAAAGCAATTTACAAAAAAGTCAATGATAAGAAATAATTGTTTCATAATGTCTCTATTTAATTATGCCATTTCCAAAATAGCATCTAATGATTTTACTTTTATACTTTGAATTGCAGATCAAAAGTATAGGTATATAATATGCGAAATAATAATTGAGATCACAAATATTGTTAAACAATCTCTATACTGGTTCAACCATCTAATGAATGTTTAATTTTACAATATAAACGTAACACCATATGCGTATTTATATAGGGTTCTTCTTGATTTTCATGACCTGTTTTCAACTTTATGCTCAGGAACAACAAAAACTGATTAGAATCACTGGTCATGTGGTTAAGGTAGAAGACTCAAGCAAAGTTGCTTATGTGAATGTTTTAAATATAACCCATCCCTCAGGTACTATTTGTGATCAGGATGGGAAATTTATACTTGTATGCCATTATGGTGATACCCTACAGTTTAGTGCTGTAGGACAAGAAAACACATACTTTACAACCGGTCGTCTTGATCCTGCAAATATTGAACATTCTGTTACCATAAGACTTAAGACTGATATTTATATGCTTCCATCTGTTATTGTTTTGCCTTTTAGTTCATCTGAAGGTCTTAAAAGGGCTTTTCTTAATACACCGCTAAATGAAAAAGACGTCAGGGAATTAGCATTAAGAAAGAAATTGAAAATTAAGCCTGAAGAAGTAGGAGCAAATCCCGAATACGGAATAACTGCCAATAGAATTTTTTCTCTCATTTATAACTTATTTAGTAAAGAAGCGAAGATCAACAAGAAGTATCGAAAACTTTTACACGGGGAGAGCATTAATTCGTTTATTGATAGAAGATTTAATGCTAAAGTTGTTGCTAAAATTATCGGTCATGATGATCGTAAGCTGATCGGAGATTTTATGCAACAATGCCATTTCTCAGTTGACTTTCTGATCACATCGAATGATTATGATTTATTCCTGGCCATTAAGCAAAATTGGCAGCATTATATGAAAATGGTACCTGGCACCATTTTTTACGCCCCTACACCGCTTTGATAATGAAGAAGGATGGCCACAAGGGCCATCCCCACATCTCATTCATTCGCTTTGACATCGTGAGGATTGCTTTTTCATTATTCTTACAATATTCTTTGAATATTCTCCCCAGTCAGGTGTTTGTTCCGTATTATCTTGGTATTTGTTTCGCCTCTGCTTGGTATCCAGGGTACCAAGCAGAGGCGAAACAAATACCAAGATAACACGAAGAAAATACGGAACTGTGTACCATAATCCAACCATAATGTAAGCGATTTGAAAGCGAATTCAAGGAATTATCCTTTGGGATCTGCTGAATCTCTATCACTATAGGTGTTTTACCCAGTCAACACCGTAGATGTTATCCGTGAATAATGAAGATTTGACCCTAGGGGTCGATCCTACTTTGGGTTTTTCGGATTTATTTATCATGGCGTCCCATACATCGAAAGATAAAGATTTATGTGGTTTAAAAGTATTTATTTTCAAAAGGTAATCTATGTTATTTTCAAAAGGAAATCTTAGTAGTTTTTAGTTAATTTTATAGTGGGTAGGTAAAACAATTTGGTCTATTTTTGAACAGACGTTTGGTTAGCAAGATAACGGAATTAATAAAAGGTGGTTGACACCATTTATACATGACACACTTTATTCACAAATATTATAAGATTCAGGAAATAAACAAACATGAAAAAAATTACTATTCTTTTGATACTGATGTTTATATCGGTAAGAATGTTTTCACAGGAGACAAATCTTAAACTCTGGTATAAACATTCGGCAGACAATGTCTGGGAGGCTGCTATGCCTATTGGCAATGGTCATGTTGCTGCAATGGTGTATGGTAATACTGCCAACGAAATGTTGCAATTGAACGAGACGACAGTGTGGAGTGGGAGTCCTAACCGAAATGATAACCCGGATGCACTTGCGGCTTTACCGGAAATTAGAAAATTGATTTTTGAAGAGAAGAATGCAGAAGCCAGTAAAATGGCTGCTGCAAATATTCAGTCGAAGAAAAACCAGGGGATGAAGTTTCAACCGGTGGGTATTATCAACCTGAACTTTCCGGGACATGATTCTGCTAATGTCAGCAATTATTACCGCGATCTGAATATTGAAAATGCAACTACACATACTTCCTATGTTGTAAATGGTGTTAAGTATAGTCGCGAAACTTTTGCTTCGTTTGCAAATAATGTCATTGTTATGCGGCTCACTGCCAGTAAAGCAAACAGTATTACGTTTACTGCATCTCAAACAACGCAACATATTCCTAATCAATCGATATTGGGAAGAGGTGAATTGGTCTTAACAGGCACTACGAGTACACATGAGAATGTGCCGGGAATGATTAAATTTAAAAGTATCACGAAGATTATAAATGAAGGGGGAACACTCTCAACAGTTAATAATTCGATTAAGGTTGAGGGAGCTAATGCAGTGACTATCCTGATCACCATTGCTACAAATTATGTCAACTATCATGATATATCGGCCAATGAAGCCAACCGTGCTGCCGATAATTTGAAAGCGCCATTGCAGCTGTCGTATAATCAGTTGTTAACGGATCACATTGCTGCTTATCAGAAGTTTTTTAATCGTGTAAAATTGAATTTGGGTGTTACTGACTCTGTGAAAAATCCAACAGATATAAGACTTCGGGATTTTAAAGGGGGTAATGACCCTCAGTTTGCTGCCTTGTATTTTCAGTTTGGGCGTTATCTGCTGATCTCTTCATCGCAGCCCGGAGGTCAACCCGCAAACCTTCAAGGGATCTGGAATGGTAAAATGGATCCCGCCTGGGACAGCAAGTACACGATCAATATCAACACCGAAATGAACTACTGGCCGGCTGAAGTGACGAATCTGACTGAGATGCATGAGCCTTTGGTGCAGATGGTTAAAGATATTTCGGTTACAGGAAGGGAAACTGCCAGGGTAATGTATGGTGCCGGTGGATGGGTGGCGCATCACAATACTGATCTGTGGCGTATTACAGGTCCGGTTGATGGTATTAATTCCGCGATGTGGCCTATGGGGGGAGCATGGTTGAGCCAGCATCTCTGGGAAAAGTATGCTTTCAGTGGTGATAAAAAATACCTGGAAACGGTTTATCCTGTTTTGAAGGGTGCTGTTCAGTTCTATCTTGACTTTCTGGTTGAAGAACCGGTGCATAAATGGTTGGTGGTTTCGCCTTCTATGTCTCCTGAAAACAAGCCCTCTCTACCAAACAGTGTCTCTATTGCTGCCGGGGTTACAATGGACAATCAGATTCTGTTCGATCTGTTTACCAATACGATTCATGCTGCAGAAGCTTTAAAAACTGATAAAGATTTTATTGAAAAAGTTAAGGCAACAAGGAAAAGACTGCCTCCTATGCAGATTGGTCAGTATAGTCAGTTGCAGGAGTGGATGCAAGATCTTGACAATCCAAAAGACCAACATCGTCATGTATCACATCTGTTTGGTTTGTTTCCGGGTAAGCAGATTTCGGCTTATCATACTCCTGAGCTGTTTGATGCAGCAAGGACTTCGTTGATCTATCGTGGTGACGGTGGAACGGGTTGGAGCATGGGGTGGAAGGTTAACTTCTGGGCCCGTTTTCTAGATGGCAATCATGCGTTTACGATGATTCAGAATCAACTGGTGCCTTTGAAATCAGGGGGTGCAACAATGTCTGGTGGTGGTACATATCCTAATCTTTTTGATGCCCATCCGCCTTTCCAGATTGACGGGAACTTTGGCTGTACTTCGGGTATTTCTGAAATGCTTTTGCAAAGCCATGATGGAGCTATTCATTTATTACCGGCACTGCCGGATGCATGGAAGACAGGTTCTGTGAGTGGATTGCGTGCCAGGGGAGGATTTGATATTGTGGATCTGCAGTGGAAGGATGGAAAGGTTATAAAGATTGTGATAAAATCGAATCTGGGGGGGAATTGTCGGATTCGGATGCCAAACAGGGTAAAGGCTGTGTTTGGATTGGCTTTAGCTAAAGGGGATAACAACAATTTTTTCTATCAGAGAGATGAGGTTTTGCAGCCGATCATATCTGAGAAGGCCAAGTTGAATGTGCTTAAGCTGAAAGAGACTTTTCTGTATGATTTTAAGACCCAGGCCGGGAAGATGTATACGATTACACTTTAAAAGAATGATTAAGAAATAAGAAACTGTTTAAAATTGCCCTTAAGGTATTAATGACAATAGAAAGACCTGAAATATACATCTTTTCCCCATAGGGGATTAACCTTTAATGTTAATGCCCTACGGGCAAAATGAGGGGGAAAAATAGCTTTTCTATTGACATTAATGCAATACGGGCAAAAGAAAAACTATATTTAAACAGTTTCGAAGATTTTGCATGTTGGAATCTTTTTATAAATTTGGATATTCTAATTAAAATTAAGGGTATGAAATGGTTACAGGTTATTGATCCTTTTAATAATATTTTCTTATCTGCATTAGTTGCCCTGTTGCCGATTCTGGTGATATTTTATGCCCTGATTATTAAAAAGATGAAAGGCTACATTGCGAGTCTTTTGGCTGTTGGGGTTGCGATTGTTATTGCGATTGCTGTCTATGGTATGCCGGTAAATCTGGCACTATTATCGACAGCCAATGGGGCCTTGTATGGTTTGTTTCCTATCTGCTGGATCATTATCAGTGCCATTTTCCTGTTTAATATTACCGTAGTGAGTGGACAGTTCGAAATCATAAAGCATTATATGGCTTCTATCACCTCTGACAGAAGACTGCAGGCGGTGTTGATCGCTTTCTCATTCGGTTCTTTTATTGAAGGGACTTCGGGTTTTGGTGCACCGGTTGCCATTACTGCTGCCATGCTTTTTGGTCTTGGTTTCAAACCTTTGTATGCTGCAGGTATTTGTCTGATTGCGAATACAGCTCCGGTGGCATTTGGTTCTATCGGGATACCTATTACGGTTGCTTCACAGGTTACTTCAATCCCCGAGATGGCTATTTCTCAGATGCTGGGGAGGACTTTGCCTCTGTTGGCGATACTGATTCCTTTTTATCTGATCATTTTGATGTCGGGATATAAGAAGACGATTGAGATCTTTCCTGCTTTACTGGTCTCAGGTGGTTCTTATGCATTGATCCAATGGTTTTCTGCTAATTATCTGGGACCTGCACTTCCGGATGTATTTGCAGGTATCGGTTCTATATTGGCATTGCTGATATTTATGAAATTCTGGAAACCTAAGCAGATCTGGAGGTTTGCGGATGAAACTGATATGAAAACAGATGAAGGGGTCAGTTATTCGACAGGACAGTTGATCAGGGCGTGGTCTCCTTTTATTCTGATTACTATTATGATCATTGCCTGGGGAGTTCAACCCATCAAAGGAGTACTCAACAAAGTGGGAATGATTCAGTTTGAGTTTCCGGGAATACACAATGTGATCAGCGATAAGAACGGGTTGCTGATTCCTCACATCTTTAAGTTCAATTATCTTTCTGCATCGGGGACTGCGATCTTTATTGCGGCACTCATTTCTATTCCTCTGGTGGGATTGAAGTTTAAGGATGGCGTGAGAATTTTTATTCAGACATTAAAGCAATTGAAGTTCCCGATAATCACTATCATGGCTGTTTTAGGGTTTGCTTACATCGTAAATGATTCGGGCATTACCATAACTTTAGCCATGGCATTGGCTCATACTGGCATTTTATTTCCTTTCTTTGCACCGGTTTTGGGGTGGCTGGGTGTTTTTATTACCGGCTCGGATACCTCTTCGAATGCATTGTTTGGAAAGCTACAGGCAGCTACGGCTACTTCGATCGGTGTTGATCCTGTTGTGACGGTTGCAGCTAATGCTGCAGGAGGGGTGATTGGTAAGATGATTTCGCCTCAATCTATTGCTGTTGCAGCAGCGGCAGGTAACCTGGTTGGGAGAGAATCGGAGCTATTCAGGTTTACCCTGAAACATAGTTTTATCATGCTGGGGTTTATCTGCGTGATTGTTTTGGCGCAGGCGTATGTGTTTAAATGGGTAATCCCGGTTTATCATATGTTGGATAATAAATTGACTGCGGTTGTGTTTGATCCTACCCGTGGTTATATTTATCTTCTGATTTTGCTGGGGGTATTGGTTGCATTGGCTTTTTGGGTTATTAAAAATGGGAAACAGAAAAAGGTTGAAGATGAGGTTTTTTTAAGATAATGTAGAAAATGTAGGGGCCCTCCCTACATTTTCTACAAAACGTTTATTAAAAATATTAAAATGAAGATTGTTGTATTGGATGGATTTACACTGAACCCCGGGGACTTGTCCTGGGATGGACTAAAGCAATTTGGAGAAGTGGTTGTTTATGACAGGACGCCTCAGGAAATGGTTGTGGAGCGGGCAAAGGATGCTGAGATCATCTTTACCAATAAAACGATGATTGATGAAGCGGTTTTAAACAAACTTCCTTTGTTGAAATATATAGGGGTGTTAGCCACGGGTTTTAACGTTGTTGATACTGAAACTGCCCGTTTAAAGAATGTGATTGTTACAAATGTTCCGGGCTATAGTACGGCTTCGGTAGCTCAGATGACATTTGCATTGATACTGGAACTGACGCAACATGCACAGCGCCATAGTGATGCCGTGATGAGTGGTAAATGGTCGCGTTCTCCTTATTATTGTTTCTGGGACTATCCTTTGATTGAATTGGCCGGAAAGACTATTGGGATCATTGGTTATGGTACTATTGGCAGGAAAGTGGGTGAGATAGCTACGGTCTTTGGAATGAATATTATTGGTTCGAAAAGGGTGCGCAATGATATGTCGCATCTTAAGAACTTCAGGTGGGCTGAGATACCGGAACTGATGGAGAAATCGGATTTCGTTTCAATACATTGTCCGTTGACACCTGAAACCAATGGGATTATCAATAAAGACAGTCTTCGGTTAATGAAAAAATCAGCGTTTTTGATCAATACTTCGCGTGGGCCTATCATGGTGGATGAGGATGTAGCGGATGCGTTGAATAATGATGTGATTGCAGGGGCAGGGCTTGATGTGGTTTCTAAAGAGCCGCCTCAACAGGGTAATCAGTTGTTTCAAGCTAAAAATTGTATCATTACACCACATATTGCCTGGGCGACATTAGAGGCAAGGGGTAGGTTAATGGATATTACGGTTGGCAATCTTGCTGCTTTTTTATCGGGTAAACCGGTTCATGTGGTTAATTAATATTAAATCATGTATATACTGATAGCACCCAATGCATTTAAAAATAGTCTTACTGCATCTGAAACCGCGGAAGCTGTTGAATTGGGGCTGGGACAAAGCAGACTGAACTGCACATGTGAATGTTTTCCGATAGCAGATGGGGGAGATGGTACAGCTGAATTGATCATTAAAAAATTTAAAGGAAGTCGAATTGTAAAAGAGGTGAGGGATCCTTTGGGAAGAACGATCTCTTCTTCTTTTGGATTGATTGATGCAGGCAGGACTGCTGTTATCGAAATGGCAGATGCATCGGGACTGAGGTTGTTAAAAGCAGAAGAATTGGATCCACTGCATGCAACTTCATTCGGTACAGGTGAACTGATCAGATTTGCATTGGATGAAGGTGTAAATAGGATTATCATAGGTTTAGGAGGCTCGGCTACTGTTGATGGGGGTGTTGGAATTGTAAAAGCACTGGGTGGTCGTTTTCTGAATTTGGATGGCGGGGAGTTATCAGAACTGCCTGAGAGTTTGGTTGATCTTGATAAAATTGATTTATCAGGTGTTGATCAAAGGGTAATGGATTGTGAAATAATCGTATTGTGTGATGTGGACAATAGATTGCTGGGTGACAAGGGTGCCGCTAAAGTCTTTGGACCACAAAAAGGGGCCGGCCCGAAAGATGTTTTGAAATTAGAAGCATCACTGACCAGATTAAGGAATGTTGTGTTTGAAGAAACCGGTAGAGATCCGGGGCTGATAAATCACGGAGGAGCTGCAGGTGGCTCAGCTGCCGGTTTAAATGCTTTTCTTGGTGGTGAGCTTGTGAATGGTGCGGATTACTTTTTAAAGCTTACCGTGTTTGAAGAAAGTGTGAAAAAAGCAGATCTCGTGATCACAGGAGAAGGTAGTATTGATGAACAGACATTACAAGGCAAGGGACCGTTTGCTGTTGCACAGATGGCTAAAAAATACAATCTGAAGGTTATAGGTTTAGCGGGAAAGGTTCCTGAGAAGGAAAATAAAGCGCTGAGAGAGAGTTTTGATGTATTGATGGTTATTGGTAATGGTCCTACAGATGTGGTCACAGCAATGCAGTTTACAAAGGAAAACCTGATCAGGACGGCGAGGGAAATTGGAAATTTATTGTCGTTTGAGAAATAAAAAGGAAATGAAGAGATTTCAGTTGATATTTGTTGCATTGTTTTTAATGTGTATTAATGCTTATAGTCAGAAAGATACGGCTCAGGCTAAGAAGGTGTTTGTACCATCCGGTAAACTTTGGGGATATGTGTTTGGAGATTTTACATACAAACTTCAAACCAACTCTTTCAATATGAGCAACACTCAATATGCCAGTACACCTAAAGATTTTAATTCGTTTGATTATCGTAGAATATTTCTTGGTTATGATTATGAAATCAGTGAGAAATTTTCTTCAGCATTTCTGTTGGCATCTGAAGGTCAGACAGCATCAGATGGTTCCCGTACTATATTTGTCAAAGCGGCAAACCTTAAATGGAAGAATTTTTTTAAGAACATTGATATCATTATGGGCCAGCAACAAACATCAACGTTTTCTATTGCATCTGAAACATGGGGCTACCGGACTCTGGAAAAATCAATAATGGACATGCGGAAAATAGGTCTTTCTTATGACTTCGGAGTGAGCCTGCAGGGTAGGCTCAGTAATAAGGGTGACTTTGGTTATAGTCTGATGGTTGGAAATGGTGCAGGAGCTAAACCTGAAAATGATAAATTCAAAAAAATATATGTTGATTTTTGGACTAAGTTACTGGACAAGAAATTAGTCCTGGACTTTGGAGGTGACAACGAAATCGCTCAGACTACACCTTATAAAAAGAGCAAGGCCACCATAAAGGGTTTTGCTGCCTATCAAACCGCTCAATTTTCAATTGGTTTTGAGGTGTTTAGTCAATTGCAAAAAAACAATACTACATTCTCGAAACCGGTGCCTTCGACAGTGAAAGATACCGTTAATGCTGTGGCATCAGGTATTTCTTTGTGGGCTAAAGGGGTTATAAACAGTAAGGTGGATTGGGTCGCAAGGTATGATCATTATAATCCTGATACTAAATTTAATGCAAATAATATTTATTTGAATTCTTATTCGTGTGTTTATACTGAATCATTTGCTATGGCCGGTCTCGATTTTATGGTTGCCAAAAACGTTCATGTTATGCCGAATATCTGGTATGATAAGTATGCCAACAGAGATGTGGTTTTCAATGGGTTGAGTAAAAGTAGTTATGATCTGGCTGCCAGATTAACGGTTTATTATACATTTAATAAATAGGGCGACCACCAGGTGCAGATTACAAATCTGCACCAGTCGAATAAATAGGGTGACCACCAAGTGCAGAAACTGTTTAAATTTAAACAGTTTCTAAAACATCAGTTATTTACAGGTGAGCAGTAAGGTCCTTCGGGGAAGACAGCTATTTGTTTTTTATCCTTAATGGCTTGATTTATTCGGTTTTGAATTGAAATTGTGATTGCTTCAACTGACATTGAACAGGGGTGGACCGAGAGTTGGGAAAGCTCGTCTAACGATAGATTCGATGTATAGAAATGCAAATGATTAATTCCGATCTTTTCCAGTGTACGGATATGCATCTGAAACTGCCATTGGTCTTTCATGAAAAACCTGTTCTCTTTGATGTCTTCAATAAATTGATGATATAACCCTGAGTATTTCTTCATTACAGAGGTATATTCGGAGCTTCCGATCCCTTCTATGCAACTTCCGAAGGAGATGATTTCGCCTCCCGATTTGACAGCAGGCAGACAATTGACAAATCCTTTCACACATTGATAGAATGTTGCATCCAAAGGGTAACCACCACTGGAAGTAATGGCCAGGTCAGCAGGATGCTGAACTACCGGACAGCAACTGTTTTTTACAATTTCGATGGCTTTAAGATGTGATGCAAACAGCTCGCCGGAGATGATTGCATTTACTTTTTTGTGATGGTCTAATACTACATTTATAGAAAAATCGGGTGGACACATTCGGGCAACAGAACTGTTTTCCATGTGACATGGATTGTTTTCCAGAATTGTAGTTGCAGCATTTGGGTGGCTCAAAAACTGATAACCATGAAATTTCCTGACACCATCAAGAGAAAGCAGACCGGGACAAATGGCTTTTCTCCCTCCTGAAAACCCTGCCATAAAATGGGGTTCGACTAGCCCTGTAATGATGCGGAAACCTGCTTTGACATAATGTTTGTTGAGTTTGATTTTGGAGCCCGACCAACTCAGTGTGTCAAGTTCAGATAGTTCATCATTATTTGCTGCGTCATGATCAACTATGCAATAGTTTTCAGTAATTTGGCTTCCAAACATTCTGATATGTTCTTCATGAGTAGAGGAACGGTGCATCCCGGTTGCTACAAGGATCATTATTTCATCTTTTTCAACACCATTTTGCTCCAGAACAGCTATCAGTTGTGGTAGAAATTCGCTGTAAGGAATGGGTCGGGTGATATCGGATACAACGATAACCACATTTCCGGGTTTCCTGTTTTGTAAAAGCCGGGACAAGGGGTTGCTTTCAATGGGGTTGTTGATTGAATCTAACAGCAATGCTGATGCCGGAGTCGGGATCGTTTTGTAGTTTGACTTATATACGATGCAATCTTCAGGAAGAACAAATGAAAAATCTTCATTTCCGTAATTAAAATCAATCTTCATTTGAAATGTTATTTGGTGAATTGAATTTCAAATGTAATATATTTTGTTTTTTTAAAGGTATATTAACATTCAGGAATATTAGAAACGGTTTAAATTTAGTTTTTCTTTTGCCCGTAGGGCATTAATGACAATAGAAAGTTCTGAAATATATATCATTTCCCCGTAGGGGATTAACCTTTAATGTTAATGCCCTACGGGCAAAAGGAGAGGCGTGATTGTGTTTCTATTGTCATTAATGCCCTACGGGCAAATTTAAACAGTTTCTTAGTATATTAAAACCATTCTTCTTTCATGATTTCACCCTGGACGCTGATGATTACCTGTTTCAGAGGAATCTTTCTTTCGGAACGTTGCAAAGCCATTTGTGCCATTCCCATTAATCCACCACAACAGGGGACTTCCATCATGACCACTGTCAATGTATTGATCTTACTGTCAGAGATCATCGAAACCAGTTTATCTACATAAACCTCTTTGTTCGTATCCAGTTTTGGACAAGCTATGGCCAGTGATTTTCCTTTCAGAAAGTAGTTGTGAAAGTTTCCCATTGAAAAAGCAACACAGTCAGCTGACAATACCACATCTGCATTTCGGAGGTAAGAAGCTGAAGGATTGACCAAATGAAGCTGTACGGGCCATTGTCTTAATTCAGATGGCGCTTCACCAACCAGAGTAGGGGAGACGGCAAGCGCTGCTTCCTCAACTTGCTTTAGGTCAATTTTAAAATCGATGGTGCGTGAGCCGGGACATCCACCACCACAACCTCCTTCATCATGTTTGTGTGCAGCCTGAGCTTGTTTCAGCATATCAATTGATGCAATATGTGATACAGGTTTTGAAGTATCACCTTCGGGGCTCATGTCAATATTGTTTTCTTTGATGAACTCAATGGCCTGACGAAGAAATTCGGATTCATTGTGTTCTTTTAAGTGCTGTAGATGAGCCAAAACAGTATTCCTGCCTTGCTTTACAATGAGTGCCATTACCTTCTTTTCATCATAAGGTTCTGCTTCGCGTTCTTCCAGCGTTATGGCTCCTTCAGGACAATGGCCTAAACAAGCGCCCAATCCATCGCAGAATAGATCGCTGATCAATCTGGCTTTGGAGTCAATAATCTGTAAGGCACCTTCATGGCAATTTGGAATACAAAGACCACATCCGGTGCATTTTTCTTCGTCAATTTTTACAATGGTTCTGTTCATACTAATATTGTTTTTTTTCTGATGATGTCTGAAAGTTTAGTTGTTTTTAAATATTCGATAAAATCTTCTGAAAAGCGATTTGCGAAGTTGCCAAATACACATGAGTTAAAGGGACATTTATCTGCGTGTATACCACAATGTTCTTTTTCTATTGGCCCCTCCATCAGTTCGTAAAGTTGAAGCAGCATAATCGTTGAAGCATCTTTTTTTAAGACAAAGCCACCCTTAGGGCCACGGGTTGATATCAGATAGTCATTCTTCACCAGAATCTGCATCACTTTCGCTAAATGATTGCGGGATGATTTTGTGATGTCTGCTATGTTGTTCACATTGAGCATTTCCTCATTTGATGCGATCAGTGCCATACTGTGAACTGCCAGTGATGCTGCCTCTGAAATATGAACTACTTTTGACATAAATGATGTTTATTAATATTTCGGTATTTGAATATGCAAATATATATAAAATTTCTTTTCAATTAATGAAGAAATTGTTTTTAATTTGCCCGTAGGGCATTAATGTCAATAGCAAAATCGTAATATTATATCTTTTCCCCGTAGGGGATTAACCTTTAATGTTAATGCCCTACGGGCAAAAGGAGCGGCGGGATTGCGTTTCTATTGTCATTAATGCCCTACGGGCAAAAGAAAGAA
>Ga0209748_1000646_pt1 | contig 17984 bp, 18 predicted proteins | sample BarGraIncu00421A_FD_185490 | JGI IMG/M metagenome (GOLD analysis project Ga0209748, IMG submission 185490) | Arctic peat soil microbial communities from Barrow, Alaska - Barrow Graham LP Incubations 004-21A (SPAdes) (version 2) | ecosystem: Environmental > Terrestrial > Soil > Wetlands > Peat... | reverse complement strand
GAATAGGATTTTCCCTTAATCAAATACTTGCAGCCAAGAGATTCTATGGTCTTAATGATTTCTTCATCAAAATAACCACTGTCCATTCGGAACATGATTTCTAATTCATTCGTTTTGATATTAGCAACGATTTCTTTTATCATTTCTGCAGCGCCGTTTGCGGTGTAGGTATTTCCACTTCTCAAAAATCCAGTAATGTATGCCTTTAATTCATCGCAGAAAGCAAAATGTATGTTATAGCAACGATTACCGAGCTTCTTTGGATTGTATCCCTTGGTTGCCCCTTCTTGATGGCCTTCTACGTTGATGACGCTACTATCAATATCAATGGTAATGGCGCTCAACTGGCTTTTTGAAAGTAGTTTTTTGAAGACTTTGAAATTGATGTCTCTGAACATCTGAGTTGTCTTGTAGCTGAAGTTTCCTAAATATCTTGATATTGTTTCAGGTTCTTTTACCCTAATATCATACTCCACAATCAACGGATCATTTTGAAGCAGCTTTAACCGCTCTAATTTATCAATACCAATAAAGTGCCCGCAGAGCATCGTCTTTATATGATTCATTTTGATTTTATTCGTGGATTCATTATCAAACACAAGGTCATTTTCGATGAGTTCAAAAATCCCATTGCTTTTAGCGTTTTCAAACAGAAGAAATATCCCTACATTTGATGTTGTGATTTTTAGCTTTGAAATCAATTTTGTTAACCATTATTTAGACCCCTTTTCGCTACTTTTACCTACCTCTATTTTAACATATTGAGGGTTAGGTGGCAGATAATGAAACGAATTTATCCGCTTTTTCTTTCACCCAATGGGTGAAAGCTGAATTTAATGGAAATCCTTATGTTTGAAGCGTGAGAGGGTTGTTTTCAATCTGTTGACGTTGAATCTAGGTATTATAATGTGTATAGTTCTTAAGCACATCAAGAATAAATATCTCGGTGTAGGGTAAGCCAGATAGCCGGAACTCCAAAGAGCAACACCCACGTGAACTGAACAAAAACACCCGACAGTGTATCCAAGAATGCGCTTGAATTAGAGCTTAGAAAAAGGTTCATCGTTGCAAGGTCTGGCAAAAATCTTGCCAGTTTTGATACCATAAACAACAGTTGACTTAAGCCCAGTACGAGAGGAACTATGACGGCAATAGGCGTAACCTGTGTTTTTGTAATCATAGCCAGTCCGGCACTAATCAAGGCTATTTGTATCCAACTGATTGTTGCGATTGCAATGCGAATCATAAACTCCGACACCAAGCGAAATGTCAATGTGCTGTCGTGTTGAATTGCGCCGACAGCTACGCACAGCAAACCAGAAACTATACTCGCCAACACAGTAATTCCTATTAGAACAATCGCTTTCGCCGCAATTACCTTTATGCGAGAGGGAGTCGATAGGAATGTAGTACGAAGGCAGGATTGTTCATATTCCTGACCAAAAAATCCCGCCGCTACCACAGCGATTCCTGCCTGACTGCAAGCAAATGCACGAATGCTTTGCGTAAACACATCGGATATATCTACTTTGTTAGCCCCCATTATAAGCAGTATAACTGGCGCAATCAAAACCGTTCCGATGGAGCCTATAACACATAGAGGAGAAGAATAAAATTTTATCCATTCACTGTTCAGGATTCCACGCATTAGGGATTCCCCCCAACATCACGGCGAATAAACAGAAATGCTGCCATAGATAATGTAACTACCGTCCATGAGAGTAATACAACACTACCTTTTACAGGGTCGTGTACAATTGTGTCGGTTGGAGAAGCAAAAAGAAGATTACCTGCCGCAACTGGAAGATAGCTCCCCCAAATCCACTTCTCAGCTAGCAAGTTCCCTAATCCGACACATTGAGGAATTAATAAAACCATTGGAACTATGGAATTACGGCTTATTACTCCAATGCCAAACGATAACAAGGTTAGAAAAACCCAATCCAACACGGAATAAGTGATAAACAGCCAAGCTGTCGGACTCAAAATTATTGGGTTTAGCCCTTGACTGCCCAAGCCAACATGAGTTATTGCGATTGTTACAACCATGGAGGAAATCGACACGATGGTGCTATACATCAGTATGACCGCTAATTTTGCAAGAAAGGTTCTGGCTCGTTTATTCAGGCAGAGCAAAGTTGTACGTAACTCTCGATTCCGAAATTCACTTGCGCCTATGATACTGCCCAAAACCACCATTGCAACCTGTCCGAACGGCACGAGGTCAAATCCAAAGTAATCCACAGAAGGCAATGCTACCGCCAATTCAGGGTGTGTTACAGGTGTTGCGTCAATGCCAATTTTAGCTAGCTGTATAGCCTCGACAAATGCAAGTAACGGTTGTATAACAATCACAATACCAAAAACAATCCATAACACATGGCTAAGGAAAGTCTTTGTATTTTCAAAACGAGCTACTTTAACAAAGTGATTCATCGTACCCCCCTATTCGTTGGTGACTGCAAAGAACAAATCTTCAAGGGATTCAACTCTTTGAACAACTGCTTCCAACGACCCCGCCGTTACTATGCGGCCGTGGTCGATGATGACAATATCATCCGCAACAGATTCAACTTCTGAAAGAAAATGGCTTGAAAGCAAAACCGTTTTACCCTGCTCAGCCTGTCCTCGAATAAATTGCCGAAACCACCGTATACCGCTGGGGTCAAGCCCATTCACCGGCTCATCAAGAACCAAATATTGTGGGTCACCCAGTAATGCTGCCGCTAAACCAAGTCGCTGACCCTCTCCCAAAGAAAGCGTTCCAAGTCTTGCTCTGCTTTTATCAGATAGTCCAACGAGATGAAGAACCTCTGGCACACGGGAAACAGGGATGTCATTGCTTTTCGCAATCATATATAAATGCGTCCGAACCCTATGGGAACGAGTGCCGCCAAGACCATCAAACACAGCCCCTACGACCCGAAGCGGGTTTTTAAGGTGCATATACTTTTCACCACCGAACGTAGCTGTTCCTCTCAGAGGGTAATCCAATCCAAGGAGAATGCGAAGCGTAGAGCTTTTCCCCGCCCCGTTCGGACCAAGAAACGCAGTCACACGCCCCGATTTGGCTTCAAATGTAACATTTGACAAGATATCCTTGTTGCCGTGCCGCTTGCAGACACTATCCAATTTTATCACTTGCATTTCGTTATTCAATACGTTCACCTATTCCTTTCATTGCTGAACAAAGCGGAAAGCCACCGTACACAGTAATAGCAGTATCACAAACCCCAAAATACCTATAATAGCAATCAGTTTGGTATACGAGCGCTCTTTCCGTGCCAGTTTTTGTACAAGCGATAAATCATCTCTAAGCAATTCATCAAGTGACACATTGAGAATGTCACACAGTTGAACAATGGTCATTATGTCAGGTTCATTCAAACCATTTTCCCACTTTGATATAGCTTGACGGGATATATGCAACTGTTCTGCAATATCCGCTTGTGTTAATCCGCGTGAGTTGCGGAAAGTTTTGAATTTTTCAGAAAAGCTCATTAGTTAGCACCTCCATTTATGCCTCTATAGCTCGCTATAGATATTTGGCTTTCTTATAAAATAATTATACTGTGAGAAGTTTCAAACTCAAGAACTGTTACGTTGCACCGTGAATAATCTCACCTTATCGGTGCGAACCGTTTTGTTGCACAGAGAAAAGTCAGCAAAATTCCATTGTTTTTCCCTTGTCCATTACAGTAAGTATGATAATAGTCGTATCAGATTTTTCGCATATGCAGTACTTCATTCCTTCACCACCTAAACATATAAATTTCATCAACTTAGCGGAGTATGTTTTCTTCTGTTTTAAAAGCTCTAACTTTGACTTTTTTATCTGTCATCACTAAAATCACCCTATGTCATCTATATTTCGCCCTAAAAATCAGGGCAAAAATCGGGCATTTTTCAGCCTAATTTTTGCCCATTTTTTGCTTCAAAACCACAACATCTTGTGGTTTGCGTGCCCTATTTTTCGTTTTTACCACTGGTGTAAATGGTAAAGTAAACTACACAGAAATCAGCCAGTAGAACTACACACTTTCTCGCCACAAAGTGCACACTTTTCCGCCAGAAACTGCACAGCCTCAGGATCCATTGGTAGACTGAACCAACGGGAACGGAGGCAGCAGAAGAATGAAAGGATATCGTGTGTATAGTCAAATACAGCAACTGAAAGAAAAGGGATTCAAAAGGGCAGCCGCAGCGCGGCAGCTGGGGATTAACCGGAGAACAGTAGAACGATACTGGGATATGGAGCTGGAAGCTTACGAATCCAATGCTGACAGAATACGCCGGATCAATCAGCTGGACGAATATGAGGAAACCATTCTCCTTTGGCTGAAGGATTATCCGACAATGAGTGCAGCCCAGGTTTGTGACTGGCTTAAAGAGCATTATGAAGCAGACTTTAGCGAGCGGACTGTCTGCCGATACGTTAAAAACCTTCGAGAGAAGTACCATTTGAAGAAGGAGGAGAATCCCAGAGACTATGCGGCGGTACCGGAGCTGCCTATGGGAAAACAGATGCAGGTCGATTTCGGAGAAAAATGGATGAAGAACACAGAGGGAAATCGGGTTAAGGTTTATGCGGCCGTCTTTGTCCTATCTCATTCTCGATACAAGTATGTGCAGATGCAGTCTCGGCCCTATACGACAACGGATCTGGTTCTGGCCTGTCATGCCTGTTTCCGGTTTATGGGCGGCATGCCGCAGGAGTTGGTGTTTGACCAGGACAGTATCGTCTGTGTCAGTGAAAACTGCGGTGATATTATCCACACCTACGAATTTGAAAAACTGCGTCAGGAATGCAAATTTAGCGTCTATATGTGTCGGGCAGCGGATCCGGAAAGTAAGGGTCAAGTGGAAAATGCCGTCAAATATGTGAAGTACAATTTTCTGGAGAATCGTATCTATCTTGATGTCAACGCCGGATTATTTTTGACCCCCCCATGCTCAATTTTACTCCGGCGGTCACATTGACGACGAAACACTGAACTACTGTTGTCTGCAGTGGCTGGAACGCACGGCCAATGCGAAAGTACATGGAACGACCAAGCGGATCCCGGCAGAGGTCTTTACCGAAGAACGAGAGCATCTTCGCCCCTTGTGTCCTTCGCCGGAAAACAATAAGACAAACATTTACAGAACAGTGCGAAAGGACAATACCATTGTCTATGACAGCAACCGCTATTCGCTCCCACTGGGCTCCTACAACAAGGAGCCTGAAGTCATGATTGAAGCACAGGAGGGCATTCTTTTCATCCTGACAGTTATTGGAGACCCCCTCTGTGAGCACCGTATCTCCACAGGAAGAGGCGTGCTCATCCAGAACACAAATCATAGAAGAGACCGCAACGGCAGCCTCGATAAGGTGCTTAGCGAAGTGAACATTCTCTTACAAGAAAAGGCGTATGATTTTCTGGAAGTCATCCGCAATGAGAAATCCCGATATGCCAGAGACCAGTTCAAATTGCTCCGAACTCTTTGTGAGCAGTATGGAATGGAAGCCGTACTTATGAGTATTCGTTTCTGCCAAACGTCAAGGCTATTTAGTGCCAACTACGTCAAAGACTATCTGGTGCATACGACAAAACCCGAGCCCAAGCGGGTCCTCCTTCCGATTACGGTGTCGAACAGGAAATACCACGTGACCACCGAGAAGAGATCCGTTTCGGTCTATGCAAAGGCAGGTGGTCAACGATGAACAAGCCTCTTGATCGAGTCATGCTGCTTCAGGAGAATCTGCGGTGTTTTTGGTAGATTAGAAGTACCGCAGATGAGTCCGATCGATTTCGAAATCCTCTTCGCAGATAAAAATGATTTGACGCCCTTGGAAAGCATAGAATTATTCCTTCTGGAACAGCAGTGGCTGCGCACGGAAAAACAAAATGTACTGCGGTGCCGGCGTGCCGGTCTTCCGGCAGAAAAGTCGCTGGAGTCCTTTGATTTTGGATTCCAGCGCAGCGTCCCCAAAGAACAGATGCTGCGGCTCAGCGATATGACATGGGTTGAACAAGCGTACAATATTTGTTTCCTCGGCCCGCCTGGCGTCGGTAAGACCCATTTAGCCCTATCGCTGGCGACACGTGCGCTGGATCTTGGATATGCTGTTGCCTTTGAAACACTGGATAACCTGATAACACTTCTAAAAACCTCAGAAATCTCCTCTGGCAGCAAACGCCGCATGAAGTACCTGCACTGTTTTTGCCAACACTGTACGCGGAGCTAAGGCCAGCGGCGTGATGTACAGCTTGATCGAGACAGCTAAAGAGAATAAAATAAACCCATACGATTATTTGGTTTGGGTCATGAAGCAGGCCCCCGGTCTTGATCTAAAGAACAATCCGGACAAGGCCGCCCTCCTTCTTCCTGAGAAATTTATGAAATCTGCGTTGGTTTGACTCTTACTAGGTGTCAGTGCGAAATTAGAATTTGCAGGGATAGGGCAAGATAGCGCAATTTGTGAAGAAATTTATTGCTCTTAAGGTGGTTTGATTTTATGAATACATTTCAGTTGGTTTTGGCTATAATGCTCAACATTGCGATTGTTCTGATAGAAGGTGCAATCTTTGTAAAAGTAAAGAATAAACTTAATATACTGAAGTTCTATACTTTTCTTCAAAATTTTATTGCTCTTGTTATAAGCATTGTTTTCTGTGTTTATGCAGTCAGGGAATTATTTGGATATGGTAATGTTCCTGAACTAATAAAGGGTTTAAGATACACAGCTACATGTGGTCTGGCAGCGACTATGTTTGTTTTTGCTTTTTTCCTAGCTCCAAGATTTAGATCAGGAAAAAGCAATTCTCATACAGATATATTTGGAGGACTAGAACCTGGGAAGGCAAATATACTATTGCATTATCTGTGCCCAATTATATCAATTGTCAGCTTTGTGCTGTTTGAGAGAGGAACTACATTAACGGATTCAGAATTGACAGGATATGCCGCAATTCCTTCATGTACATACTGGATAATATACATATTTTTAACTGTGGCACACTTATGGAAAGAACCATATGGTTTGACTGCGTCTAAAGCGGTGGACTGATCGCTATTTTGTTGAGTGATTGTCAAGGTTCATCTGGGTACTCGCATGCCTGTAGTCAGGCAGTTTTCAGAATCATATGCTTATGATAATATTCTTTCGGTGACATATTGGCAAGCTTTGAATGCAGACGCTTTCTGTTGTAAAAAAGCTCAATATATTCGAACAAACTTCCGTCCAGTTGTTCCAGGTCCCGGTACTTTCTGTGATACACCCACTCCTTCTTCAAAGTTGCGAAAAAGCTTTCGGTCACTGTACACGACATTTTTGACACTTCCGTTATCGAGGTAAGCGTAGACAGATGTCATCCCGTCCGCTACGACCTGGAAAATTCTTCCGACCCGGTCAAATACTTTGCGGGTTACGTTGTTCTTCGGATCCGTTGTTGTCTGTGCCGTGCAGCCGGCATCCATGCCGGTGTTGATGTCGTAGACATAGGTGCTTGTCCCGATAATTCCTATTCAATAATATCTATTTTTTTGATGTTGGCTAACTCTTTTAGTTCACCTTTTATAAATGCAATTCCAGAATTATTTTCAAAATTTACTACCATTGTTTCCAATTTGCATATTACTGAAATATAACGAGCCAACCACAAAGACAAATCACACATTTGCTTACTATTGATTTCCTTTACACATTCTTCGGTTTCAATTGAAAATTCATATTTGCAATTCTCAAAAATATTGGACGGGTATAACCACATTGCAAATCCCAACACTTCACACATTCCAATCATTTCATGAGGCGGGTATTCGTCATAATTTAGTCTAATTTTGGGTAACTCAAGCCCAGTTGATAATTTTTGTGCTAATTCCTCTATACCTTGATTGAATTGAATAAATACTTTTGCATTTGCTCCGTATATTTTTAAACTCATACTCGTACCCCCTATTTGTCAGATGGCTTAAATTTAATTGAGAAGCCACTCTTACCTGGTTTTAATCCTTCAAATCCTGGCGTTTCACTTAGAAGTTTTCTGAATGCAGCATCTGGTTTAAGAGCTTTACCGTTTTGCTGAAATAGAGTATCGCTTTCAATCCAGTAATCAATATCAAAATTTGACAAATCAATTTGCTCTCCAAAAGTCGCTTTATTGGGATTACCTACAGTTCCTGTTCTAAATGAACCCGTGTAACCGCCTACCAAACTCGGGTCAATTTCAAGGTACTTTGGTAACAAGTCCGTTTCTGCTAATACCTCTAATTCATTTTGCAACTCAAACAGTTTTGAACTTGCCTCGCCCGTTCCCTCCATTATACCAACTTCAGCTTTTGCTGCTACACTTAACAGTTCCTCCGCCTTTTCTGCTTTCGAAGCTGCTCCGGCCTCACCAGCACCTATAAAGAAAGGTGCAATAAATACTGTGGCCTGACCAGTAAAGTTGCCACTTTTATATGGGTCCGAAATAGTCTGCAGAAAAGAAGTACTAATTCCCTTTCCAATCGCATTTAGAGTCTGTTGCGGGTGGTAAATCGCATTAGCTATTGCATTCATTTGGTCCGGATTATTTAATAGAGATACTGTTGAATTTGCCATTTCTATTACATGGGATAGTTGATAGATTGGATCATTTTGTTTGTTGAAATCATTCGCAAGGTCCAATACTGCGCTAGAACTTCCTTCTACAAAGCCCACACCAAATTTGTATATGCTTTTGACTTGACTATATCCTTGTGTGTTGTCGCTAACTCCAAAGTATTTCTCAAACGATGCAAATTGCGCGTCATACAAAGAATTGATAAGCCCAAAAACCGGATCCAAATTGTTTTTGTACTCATCAGACTTAATTTGTGCCACATTTCCAAGGAACTTACATACATCAGGTATGCTTTTTGCTGTACTTGTAATTGTAGGCCTTTGCTGCTCTAATGTCTGTGCTTTGAGTTGCGCATCCGATGCATTTTTGTTGTAGTAATAATCACCCACAGACGGGGATTCACTGTCTTTGGCTATTCTTGTCTGGTTTTGATAAGCATAATTGTCCAGAGTGCTTGAGGATCTGGTTTGTTTTTCCTCTGCTTTTTTCTGGTACTCATAATCATCCAGTGTATTGTGTCCTGTCGGATCCGAGTACATCAACGGCTCATTTTTGCAGTAGGTATACAGGTTCAGGCTCAGCGGATCTGTATCTGTTGTTTGATTGTCAGATCCGTTTTGCATAGCCCAATATAAAAGTTGATCCGCAAAGGCAATCAATCCAGACCAAAAGAGAATATAAGAAAGGTAGAAAAATCCCCTGGTAACTCCAGCTGTTGTTTTAGCGGACACAGCAGGAGGCCAAGGGATCCAAATAAAAACGTATTGTCAGTATAGCAAATTTCAAGCTGGTTGTTAACTGCTTGTGGATTGCGACATATTGCGACATATTGCATCAAAAAAGGTTATGATGTCAAAACCACATAAATTTTCAGCTAACCTCGGATAGAATTTCTTCTCTTAACTCTTTTATTCGCTTTTCAATCGCTTGTATCGTTTCTATAAATACTGAATCATCTTTCCCGGATGGATCTTCAAGTCCCCAATCAACACGTTTCTTACATGGAAGAAACGGACAGGCAACGTTGCAGCCCATCGTAACAACAATATCAACAGGAGGAATATCCTTCAAAAGCTTCGATGACTGTGTTTTCTCCATGTCAATCCCATAGAGTTGTTTCATGAGACGGACAGCGTCCTGATTGATTTGTGGTTTTGTTTCCGTGCCTGCAGAATAGCTTTCAAACGCATCTGAGGCTAAGTGTTTTCCGAGTGCTTCGGCAATTTGAGAACGGCATGAATTGTGTACACATATAAAAGCAACTTTCAGCATGTTTTTCCCTCTTGATCTTCTTTGGTTGAATTAAATACATCGAAAACATTCTTCTTAGATAAAATCTTTTCTAGACATATGGTTCATGTTGTTCGAGTTATGAGCAGGAAGAACAAGAAGAGCATGTAGAAGGTGCGTCATCTTGAAAAAGCAGTTCGCCATTTTCTGCATAGAGTGTAACTTTCTCAACCCTTTTTAGAATCTCTCCATCCATGATTACCGGTATTTCATTGATAATCTCGGCTATTTCGTCACTTTTCAAATTGGACAGCGAAAAGGAGACGGATGTTCCGCAACCGGCTTGTTTAAGTGTGGCTTGCAGGCAGTCACAATTGTTTGCTGTTAATCCCTGCTTAATAATTTCTTTTGCCTCGTCTGTAATTTGCATTTCCATTTTCTCCCAATATTCTTTATCTATAACTGTATTTAGCTTAGCAGTTCATAAAATTGTGTATCCTTACAGCTCTTTTAACTTATCGCCTTTGATTTCATCCGGACTCCAGGCGATTACTGCAAATTTACCCTTTGTGTGTGCGTCAACCTTATTAATCCATTCAATTTCATTACTGGCCTTGGCAGACAACATCTGATTTGTCGTACCGGAATGGTAGAGTGATGAGTTGATAACCCACCAATTGGCTGCTATGCCCGCTCTTATTAAGTCTTCTTCAAGACGCATTGCCTCGTACACCGGCGTCGCCTCCGCAAGAGTTACAATTATGACTTCTGTCTCCTCTGCGTTGCGAAGTCTCGGCAGCAATTTCTTTGCTGATTCGGGAATATCCCCTTGTGAGCGTTTGATCTCCTGATTGTAGCTTTGTGTCGAGTCCAGAAGAAGAAGCGTGTGTCCGGTCGGTGCCGTATCAATGACGACCACCTGATTTTCAGCCTTATCAACAATCTCTGCAAAAGCACGGAAAACGGCGATTTCCTGCGTGCAGGGGGACCGCAGATCCTCTTGCACATAGGCAATATCATCTTCAGACATGGTTTCCCTTGCTTTGGAAAGCACTTCATCCTGATATTTTTTGAGTTCGGCCTGTTCGTCAATGTGGCTCATCGTAATTCCTGTGCTTTCATCGATAACGAACTTGAGGTGAGCTGCCGGGTCGGTCGTTGTCAGGTGAACCTTCCTGCCCCTTGCTGATAATCCCAGTGCAATCGCTGCTGCGATGGTGGTCTTGCCCACACCGCCTTTGCCCATAGTGAAGATTACCTTTTTGTTGCTCTTGTACAGATCATCAATGACATCTTTAAGCTGCGGTATGGTTTTAGCTTTGAGTTTTTCATCGCTGACAACATAATGATCCGAAATCAGCAATGCCCGTACGTTATCCATTCCGGTGATGTTGTATGCCCGAAGCGGAATAGTATAAAGAGAGATGTTCTGCAGGCCTTTCGGCATTTTAGTAAGTGCCTTCTGCTGCTTTTTGTATAAGCTTTCGGAAAGGAAATCATCAAAAGAAGTCAGTACACCATTGATGACAAGAATCTGATTATTTACTCCAATATCTGCCAGTTCATTTGACGCCCTTTCGGCTTCCTTAAGAGGAGCTGTTTCGGGACGTGAAACAAGAATCAGTGTCGTTAATCCTCCGTCAGCCAAAGTTGCAACGGCATTTTTATAGACTTCCCTTTTGTCCTCGAGACCGGAAAGCTGTCCGAGGCATGAGGCCCCGTGCGTGCTTTCGCTGATAAAGTTACTCCACGCGGAAGGAAGCTGCAGCATCCGTAAGGTATGACCTGTCGGTGCCGTATCAAATAATACAAAATCGTATTCTTCCTGAAGATTTTTGTCCGTGATGAAGTTGGAAAATTCATTGAACGCAGCTATTTCAACTGTACAGGAACCGGAGAGCTGTTCCTCCATATTATTCAGGACAGAATCCGGCAGTTTCCCGCGGAAAGGGGCGATTACGCTTTCCCTGTATTCGGCGGCTGCCTGTATCGGATCAAGGTTAGCTACGGTAAGATTGGGAACCTCTTTAATGGCAACCCCTTTATTGGTCAGTTCCGCATGAAAAACATCCTGCAGATTCGACGCAGGATCCGTACTGATAAGGAGCACCTTTTTACCGCTGTCAGCTAAAGTGACTGCCGTGGCACAAGCCGCCGATGTCTTGCCTACCCCGCCTTTTCCTGTAAAAAACATATATTTGGTAGTGACATTCTCTTTGGGATTAAATAACTTCATTTTGTATTCTACCTTTCTGCCGGTCTGTATGCGGACATACTCCTGCAGTTCTCTTTTTCCTGGATAATCTTCAATTTTAACAATCTTTCCATCAGCGACCGTTATGGGCAGTATTTCTGTACCGGCATCGCAGATCAGTGACCAGACCGCTTTGTTTTCGCGGAAAACATCTAAATTCTCTTCATAGAAAAGCCGGCGAACCGTGCATCCTTCTGTTTCGCTGACGTGACGCGAAAAGGATGCACAGTCCCTGCGGTTGTCCTTGCAGAAAATCATGGACTCATACGTTGTAATGGTTACGTCAGCAACAGTTTCCATCGCCACACCCACAACCGCTGCGCGGTTTCTGTGCAAGTTTAAGTTTTTTTGTCGGATTTGCTTCTTCTTCCAGTGTGTTGTCTGGCAGACCAATCCATGCCAAAATTTCACGGTTTGTCGGGTAAGCTGCTGTCTTGACAATTTTGCCGTCCAACACGGTAATAGGCAAACTCTCGACGCCTGAATCCATAATCATTTTGTTGACGTCAGCGTTTGTAACAAATTCCTGTGGGTTGCTGCTCAGGTTGAACCGATCCACAGTCACACCACTTTTTTTCAGAGTATTGATCACCGTCGAAATGCGAAGCAGTTCCGGATCAACACCGACTCCGCAAAGCCCGGTTGAACAGCACATGGCAGGTTCATAAATAGTCATCTGTTTCATAAGTTGAATCTCCTTCATTTATCCTGTATCAGCACTTTTTTTTCTTTGTTTTCATTTCATTATGTTCAGGAAACCAGTGTGTGGTTTTATTGGCAATTTTGACCAGAATCAGCATGACCGGCACTTCCGTTAATACACCAACCACGGTAGCCAAGGCTGCCGGAGAATTTAAACCAAATAGTGCAATAGCAACTGCGACGGAAAGTTCAAAGAAATTGGAAGCTCCAATCATGCCTGCGGGTGCTGCAATATCATGCGTAAGTTTAAGCTTTTTGCTTGCTAAATATGCAATAAAGAAGATCAGGAATGTCTGGATAATAAGAGGTACAGCAATCATCAGAATGTGCAGAGGATGGTTGATGATTACTTCACCCTGGAAGGAGAAGAGCAGAACCAGCATCAGGAGAAGACCAATGGTCGTTGCGCCGTCAAATTTAGGAAGGAACGTCTTTTCAAAATATTCTACGCCTTTCCTTCTACTGATGAGTATTCTGGATAGAACACCAGCGGTAAGAGGAACGACAACAAACAAGACAACCGACAGGATCAAGGTATCCCAGGGAACGGAAACATTGCTGACCCCCATCAGGAATTTAACAATCGGAACGAAGGCAACCAGTATAATAAGATCATTTGTGGCAACCTGGACAACTGTATAGGCAGGGTTACCCTTGGTTAATGTACTCCATACAAATACCATCGCCGTACAGGGGGCAGCACCCAGCAGAATTGCTCCGGCCAGGTACTGGGTAGCCAGTTCTGGTGTAATAAATGCCTTGAACACGACGAAAAAGAAGAGCCACGCAAGAGCATACATCGTGAATGGTTTAATTACCCAGTTGGTAATCCACGTTACATAAAGACCCTTGGGGTTCTTTCCAACATTTTTGATACTTTTAAAATCAACCTTCATCATCATCGGATAGATCATAACCCAAATCAATACAGCAGTCGGGATTGACACACTGGCATATTCAAATTGACCAAAAAACGCCGGAAATGCGGGTATGAATTTGCCGATCAAAATTCCCGCTGCCATGCACAGCGCAACCCATAGTGTCAGATACTTCTGAAAAAATCCTATTCCTTCTATTTTTGCCTTTTCCATCTTGAAAACTCCTTATTTGTTTTTTGGTATGTCAGTTCACTTGCACAAACAGTTACCCTTGCATTCACAAACATCCGTCATAGCGGTCAACTCTGTTAATAGATCCTTCGCACATTGAGTACCCTTATCGGAAATGAAGTAGTATGTCCACTTCCCTTCCTTGCGGCTGTCGATGATGCCGCTTTCGCAAAGAATCTTCATGTGATGGGAGAGAGTCGACTGTGCAATATCCAATTCTTCCAGAATCACGCATGCACATTTTTCCCCGCTTCTGAGAAGATTCAAAATCATCAGGCGGTGTTCATCACAAAAAGCCTTGAACACTCTCACATTTTCTTCGTATAAAATCAATGTAGCACCTCCTCCAATCGAAATGTTTCGATGTGTTTAGTTTATTCTTCAAATCGAATATTGTCAATACGTTTGATTGTATTTTTCTATATCTGATTGACAGAGCGCCACTCAACTGTATTAAAGGCAACAGGTTACGAGGTAACTGTGAATAAAGTGAATATCACTTCTAAAGAACTAGCTGAAAAATATCTATTTGTCAGCTCCCCCACGCTTCGAATTAACAGCAAAGACATCACGATCGATGTCAAAGAGTCGAACTGCAAGGATTGCGGCGACTTGTGCGGTGATAATGTTGATTGTCGGGTCTTCACTTATGAGGGCGTTGACTATGATGAACCCCCAAAAGAACTGATCATAAATGCGATTCTAAAAGAAGTGTATGGCAATCAAACAGAATCAATCGTAAAGGCTAATGAATATGTTTTACCTGAAAACCTGCGACTTTTTTTTGAAGGCCAAAACCTCAAGTCAAATATTTCTAAATAAGAATCGATTGCCTTTTGTTTAAGAACGTTTTTAGTAAATACGAAATGCAGCTTTATGTAAAGACTTTATCTGCTCTGTTTCATCTCTGAAACAGCAGATTTTTATATTTTACAAAAGCATGATGAATTTGATATGAATATTATATTAGAATACGTATAAATCGCTTGCATGCATTGTGATGAATCTCTTTTTGAAAAATGAATCATTAAGCAAACATAATAGAAAGGCAGGATTATTAAAAATGAAGTTGGACGACTACTCCAAAAAACGCGTACTATTTGTTTGTGTTCATAACTCTGCAAGAAGTCAGATGGCGGAAGCATTCTTAAATAGATTGGGTGAAGGTGAGTTTTATGCTGAGAGCGCTGGTTTTGAGCCTGCTCCTTTGAACCCTTATGCTATTCAAGCCATGAAAGAAATTGGTTATGATATTTCTAAGAACTCGATTAATATAGCAAATGACTATTTTCTTGAAGGAAGGATATATCACATTATTATCAAAGTGTGTGATCAGAAAAATGGACAGAGATGTCCCATATTCCCTCAGACACGCCGGGTATTAGACTGGAACTTGGAAGATCCTTCATCTTTTGTCGGAACAAGCGAAGAAATCTTAGAGCAAGTGAGATCCCTTAGAGATAAAATTAAAACATTAGTTGAAGATTTTATCAATGAATATAGAGATAGTAAACTTAGATATTAGGAGATAAAGCAGGAATGGATTGAATTGGACTGATCGCTATTTTTTGAGTGATTGTCAAGGTTCATCTGTATGCCCTCATACCTGTGGTCAGGCGGTTTTCTGGAGCATATATCTATTATAATATTTTTTTGGTGCCATGTTGATTGTTGATGTTGACAAGTTTGGAATGCAGACACCAACTGCTGCATCGAGGGCTGACTTATTTGGCCGATATCCGTAAGAATCTTCGCAGAAGAAGATCGGCTCTACCAGTGGTTCAAAGGTCAGTCTTACCACCATCTGCGCAATCATTATATGGACACTATCGCCTGATACATGCACAAGCTCATTAGGTTCATAGTTTTGGAGGTAAGTGAGCAAATCCATCCTTTTTGCTTGCAATATTGCTTCGTGGTTTACAAAACTCAAAATACACTTCTTCTCAATAAAAAATCCGACTATATTTCAAGTCGGATAAATTTAATTTATACTTTATATTTAAATTAAATGCAAAAAGCGGCATATAGTGGAATTGTTTTTTTGCTGTCCTCAAAACCAAAGTTTTTAGTAGATATCTTTATTGCATATTCCGGCTTATGCATATCCATATAAATCTTCAAGCTTTTAGCTTTTGTATTATCAGCTGATTTAACCTCAATCGGGATAATCTTGCCGTCTCGTTGAATAACAAAATCAACCTCAGCACCTCTATCAGATTCCCAATAATAATTTGTGTAGTCATTTGAAGTTAATTGATTACACACATAGTTTTCCACCATACCACCTTTAAAATCGTTAAGCTCGCTTGATAGATAAAGAACATCCTCTGGTACAATTTCTTTCTTTGCACAAAGCAATCCAATATCAGAAACATAAACCTTAAACGAGTCAATATCACGATAATTTGCAAGTGGCTTTTTGATGTTTTGGGCACGGTAAATTCGGCTTACTATACCTGATAAGCAAAGCCATTCGATAGCGTTTTCAAATTCTGCTGCCCTTGCGCCTTTTTTGATTAGTTTATATTGAAATTTTGTATTTTTTCTTGAAAGCTGAACAGTAATATTATCATATACCAAGCGAGTTTTCTTGATTTCATTTGTGTTATTGTATTTACTCATATCATTGAGATAGCTTGCCAAAATCATATTTTGTGTATGGCGAACCAAAATATGATCCTTCGTTTCAAGATATTTATTGACACAATCGGGCATCCCACCGACAACAAGATATTGTCTATAATACGAAAGAGCTGCTTCGTGCAAAGCGGTTGGCATAGGGGTGTCATTTGTAAAGCACTGCTTAATTTGCAAAATCAAATCTTTCTCGCCACAAGCAAGTAAAAATTCCTCCATATCCATTGGATATAAGGTTTTTATATCAACCTTTCCAACAGGAAACGAAAATTGCTCTCTGTTTACTGCAACACCAAGCAAGCTGCCAGCAACGATGATATGATATTCAGGTGCGTTTTCGCAAAAATACTTTAATGAGGTAAGTGCTCTTTCGCAAAGCTGAACCTCATCAAACACGATTAAAGTCTTTTCTTTAATGATAGTTTGACTTGCAAGGCGTGACAAAATTGGTATTAAAAAAGCAGGCTCAATACTTTCTTCAAAGGTTTTAATAAGAGTAGGACTGGTTTCAAAATTAAGGTAAGCTACATTTTCATATTGCTCTCTCCCAAATTCTAAAACAGAATAAGTTTTACCAACCTGTCTTGCACCTTGCAAAATTAAGGGTTTACGATAAGGTCCGCTCTTCCAATTTATTAAATATTCAGTAATTTTTCTGTACATAATACCACCTGATCCTTTTAATGTTGGCACTAATGTAACATATATTCATGTAAATATCAACGGTATTTCCAAAATACACTGCACAATATTACACGAATAATTACTGCTATTCGACACTAAATTACACTTATCTGTCAAGTGTGCTATGTTCATTTATTATGCTCCCACACTGCAGAGCAATCTTTCTTGTACACGCTGAATATTCATAAAAACCTAGTATGGGTCAGTGTTATAATCTCGGACAGTTTGATAAGATATTGGGCTTAAAGCTTCTCAGACAATACAGATTCTGAGAGAAATGGCTAAAAGAAACCTGCTCGAAGCACAAGGCGAAAATCAAAATCGCCATTACGTTATTTCCACAGAAAAAACCATCTGAAAATTGTTGCAATCCTCTGCAAATCTGCGAATAATTCCTCCCTGATCTCAAACAGTTGACTTGAACATAATTTGAACATAATTTATGTTCAAACGAACAAACGTTCGCAAAAAGATACCGCAGCTAAAAACCCGCAAACGCACTATTTGCAGCCATCTACAGGAAACCACATAACGCCCCAAACAGCCCTTCCTATTTTTTGTAATCAGCAGGTCAACGGTTCGAATCCGTTAATCGGCTCCAACTCAAGACCTTACAGCCGCAGTGGTTGTGAGGTTTTTTGTTTATAGTGAATAAAATGTACCCAAGAGAATGGACAGCAGGGGTTTTCGAAACCCTTCGTTTGAGACAGGTGGTTTTTGAAACCCTTCATATTGGACAAGCAGATTTTTTAAACCCTTAACCTCGGACAAATGACG
>Ga0209748_1000645_pt1 | contig 17985 bp, 18 predicted proteins | sample BarGraIncu00421A_FD_185490 | JGI IMG/M metagenome (GOLD analysis project Ga0209748, IMG submission 185490) | Arctic peat soil microbial communities from Barrow, Alaska - Barrow Graham LP Incubations 004-21A (SPAdes) (version 2) | ecosystem: Environmental > Terrestrial > Soil > Wetlands > Peat... | reverse complement strand
GGTACATGAACGGCGAACGGAAGTGGATGCCGCCTCGCAGCACCTCGGGCTAGTAGCCCGCTTCGCCGCTCATGGCGATGATCGAGTCCTTGAGCGAGCCCTTGGGCGACCACCACTTCTCGACGATGCCGATCTGATCCGATCGGATGACCCGCGCCCCGATGACCCAGAGCACGATACCGATGGCGACGATCACCCCGACGATCCATCCGAGGATCGTCAGAAGAAGACCCATGTCGAACATGCTCGTACCTTCCCCCACGTTGTCTTGTGCGCGAGCCTTTGTATCGCGCTACGGGAGTACGTTCCACGACGCTACGCCGTTGCATCTCAAGACCGCATCAAGATTCATCGGAAGTGCATCAAGAATCAGTGAAGCGCAGAGCGGCGGAACCCCCCGGAACGAACCTCCGCCCCACCATACGGCATCCCGACGACGCGACGAAGGCCCGGCGATCGTTCGCCGGGCCTTCGCACTCGCCGATCCGGGGGGCTATTCGCCCTCCTCCAGCTCCTTGCGCTCGCCGGACTGCAACTCGATGTGGCGCGTGCGGCGTTCGTGCATCGCCGCGGCCTTCGGCACCACGACCTCGAGCACGCCGTCCTCGTACTTGGCGACGATCGTATCGGCATCGATCCCCGCGGGCAGGGACATGCTGCGTTCGAAACCGCCACGGAACGACTCGCGGACCAAGTACCCGCCCTCTGCGGTCGTCTCCATCTGCTCCGCGCGCTTGCCCGTGATCGTCAGGATGTCGTCCGAGACGGTGATGTCGATGTCCTTCTCCGACACTCCCGGCAGCTCCATGCGCACGACCATGTCGTCACCCTGCGTGAGGACGTCGGTCGTAGGCGCGAAGATGCCCGTCTGTACGCGGCGCTCCTTTGCGGGAGGAACGAACATCCGCGACCACAGTCGATCCATGTCGCGCTCGATCGTGCCCAAGCCGACGAAGGGGTCCCATCTCTGGAGTGCCATGGCTCTTCACCTCCTTCGGCAGTCAGCCGGCATACGCCGGTCCCGTCACTCCAACCAAAATACATACCCAAGCCAACGACGCGCAAGCGTTCCGCGTCGCTGATTCCGACGGACGATGAGGGTGACGCGACGCGCGGTATCAGGCTTGCGGAAGCTCCGCGGTGCCGGAGGGTAGCCCGTCCACGACGCTGGCGGGACCGGACTTCGGGAGGCGCCGCGCGGCGAGTCCGAGTGCGATCGTCGTCGCCCCGATGACCAGGAGCAGGACCCCGAGGAGCAGGCCCGCCGTCACAACGCCCGCGGACGGCAACAGGAACACGAGTACGCCGACCGCGGCCACGAGAACGCCTCGCAGCAGCCGCAGCCACCACGCGCCGAAGAACTCGCGCCAGCGCCACGAGGCGGTCATGTCCGCGAGTCCCCATATGACGGCTATCGCACCGGCGGCACGGAAGAGGAACTCCGCAAGCGTCTCCGGACGGAGCAGCGCGTAGGCGCCGAACACCAACAGCAGGACTCCGGGGATGAAGGAGACGGTCAGCCAGGCCCCGGTGGTGCGTCGCAGCGAGAACGCCCAGGAGATCCACACCAGACCGGCGATCGCTGAGCTGGCCCCCGTCAGGAATACGAGGATGCTCGCGGTCAGATCGGGGAACCCCGCGACGATGATGCCCACGGCCGCCACGAGCGTGCCCCACGCGACCAGCGGACCCCACGCACGGCGTAGGGATCCCGCGTCGGAGGTATAGAGGAACGACGCCATGACGCACCACCTTTCGTCACGGATACATGTACCCGTCCGGTGGGAGAATCTGGCGCGAATGGTACGCTTGCCCTCGATCCCGGTTCGAGAAAGGACCCGCCCAGTGCCCCGCATCGCTCTCGCGCAGATCGACGGCACGGTCGGCGACATCGCGCGCAACGCCGACCTGGCGATCGCTGCGGTCCGTGCGGCGCTCTCCGAGGGCGCGGACCTGGTCCTGACTCCCGAACTGGCACTCGCGGGCTACCCTCCCGAGGACCTCGTCGCGAAGGCCCATTTCATCGACGAGGTCGCCGGTGCGCTCGCTCGGGTCGCGACCGCGTGCGTCGGCATCACGGCGATCATCGGCTTCGTCGAGCGCGAGGGGGAGGTCCTGCACAACTCCGCGGCCGTGTGCGCCGGAGGGCGGGTCACCGCCGTCTACCGCAAGCGCCGCTTGCCCAACTACGGGGTGTTCGATGAGGAGCGCTACTTCGACCCGGGCACCGAGTTGCTGCTCATCGACGTCGCGGGCGAGCGGTGCTCCGTGACGATCTGCGAGGACGTGTGGGTCCCCGAGCTGGTGACCGAGGCCGCTGCGGCCGGCGCCACGGTCGTGCTCAACATCTCAGCGTCGCCCTTCCACGCCGGCAAGGGGAGCGAGCGCGAGGAGATGCTCCGCGATCGCGCCGCCGACAGCGGCGTCCACCTCGTCTACTGCAACCTCGTCGGGGGCCAGGACGAGCTCGTCTTCGACGGCCGCTCGGTCGCGATCGACCCGGCGGGGAACGTGATCGCGCGGGCCAGGGCGTTCGCCCCGGACCTGCTCGTCGTCGAGGTGCCGGCAGCGCCCTTGGACGCTCGCGAGGAGCCGTTGCTCGGCGCCCACGAAGAGGTGTGGGGCGCGCTCGTTCTCGGCCTGCGTGACTACTTCCACAAGAACGGGTTCTCCGACGCCGTCCTCGGGCTCTCGGGCGGCATCGACTCGGCGCTCACCGCCGCGCTCGCGGTCGACGCACTCGGCGCCGGGCACGTGCACGGTGTGGCGATGCCGTCGCGCTACTCGTCGGCGGGCAGCCTGACCGACGCGGAAGCGCTCGCGCGCAACCTGGGGATCGACTACCGCATCGTGCCGATCGAGGCCCCGTTCGCCGCGATGCTCGAGACGCTGGCGCCCTCCTTCGAGGGCCTTCAGCCCGACGTCACAGAGGAGAACCTGCAGGCCCGCGTGCGCGGCACGCTGCTGATGGCACTCTCGAACAAGTGCCGGTGGATCGTGCTCGCCACAGGGAACAAGTCGGAACTGTCGGTCGGCTACTCGACGCTCTACGGTGACATGGTGGGCGGCTTCGCTCCGATCAAGGACCTCTACAAGACCCACGTCTACGAGCTGGCCCGCTGGCGCAACCGCTCCGGCGAGACCATCCCCTTGGCGAGCATCGAGAAGGCGCCCTCGGCGGAGCTCAAGCCCGGCCAACTCGACTCCGATGCGCTGCCCGACTACGACGTGCTCGACCGCGTCCTGTACTCGTATGTCGAACAGGACCGCTCGATCGATCAGATCGTGGCCGCGGGAGTGCCTCGCGACGTCGTGGAGCGGATAGCGCGGCTCGTGGACGCCGCCGAGTACAAGCGTCGTCAGGGCCCGCTGGGGATCCGCGTCACGCCGAAGGCCTTCGGCAAGGACCGCCGCATGCCCGTCACCAACCGGTACCGCGGCTAGCGTGCGACGGCACCCGATGCCCGAGCCCCGCGACGTCCTGCGTCGAGACGACGGCATCGTCATCCGCATCGTCGAGGGCACCGACCCCGTCATGCGCGGCGTGGCCGACCTGTGCTACGAGACACTGCACCGCCCGTTCGGCGTGTCGCGCAACGACTACTGGAACGAGACCGACCCCGCCTCCACCCACCTGGTGGCGCTGGACGGCGAGCGGCTCGTCGGCTACGTGCGTCTCATCGTCGAAGGCGGTGGCGGGCACGTGCGGCAGGCCATCGTCGATCGTGCCTACCGCCGCCGTGGTATCGCGGCCGCCTTGGTGGCGTGCGTGCTCGCACGGGCGCGCGAGCTGGGGCTGCCGTTCGCGTTCCTGAACGCGCGGGCGAACGCCGTGCGCATCTACGAGCGGCTCGGATTCCGCGTGGTGGGCGGTCCGTTCCGCATGGGCCGCACCTATCTGAAGCACGTGCGCATGGAAGCCGTGCTGTAGTCTGGGCGGGTCGCGCCGGGGAGCGCGGGGGAGCGTGTCGTGTTCCGCGGCGCGTGCCATCGATGTCACGAAGGGGCACCGGACCATGGCGTTGTTCAGCAAGATGACCGCACGCAAACCCGTCTCCGACGCGCAGAGGGTGACCTCAGCGGCCCGGTGGTTCTACTGGATCGCGGGCCTGACCGTGGTGAACTGCGCGCTGGCCGTTGCGGGCAGCACCGTGTCGTTGCTGCTCGGGCTCACCACGCCGCTCATCGCGGTCTACATCGCGCTCGGCGTCGGCCGCATCGAGTTCACCGTGATGGGCATGGCGCTGGCGATCATCATTGCCGCCGGGTTCGTGTTCCTCGGCTGGATCGCGGAGAAGGGCCGCTCCTGGGCCTTCATCGCGGGCGCGTCACTGTACGCCGCGGACACGATCTGGTCGGTCGTCTACCGGGACTGGATGTCCGTGGTCTGGCACGCGCTCGCGCTCGGCGCCATCCTCTCGGGGCTGTTCGTCCTTCGCCGGATGAAGGCCGCGACCCCGCGACCCGGAGCGGTTTCGGCCGGGGCCGTCGCGGGCATACCGCCAGTGCCCCTCTCTGACGCTCCTCAGGGCTTCGCGGACGCGACCGCGCCTGCGCCTCTCGACTGAGCGTCCGTCTGTGGCACGGGATGGGTCGTTGACCTAACCTGGGATGTGCCTTGAGTCGAGCGGCCGATGCGCTGCTCGCGACAAGCCTAGAGGAGGGAACCGCATGCCCAAGATCACCGCCGAGCAGGTGCGCGTCCCGGCCGACGTACCGGCCGTGGCGCGCGAGGTCTACATCGAGAACTTCATGAAGGCGACGCGCGGCACGGGCCGCCTGATGCTCTTCGCCTGCGACCAGAAGATCGAGCACCTCAACGACGACTTCTACGGCGAGGGCATAGCCGAGGACGACGCCAGCCCGGTGCACATGTTCGAGATCGGCTCCAAGGGCCGCATCGGCATCCTGGCGGGACAGCGCGGCCTGATCGCCCACTACGCGGCCGACTATCCCGACATCAACTACCTCGTGAAGATGAACAGCAAGACGCACCTGGTCCACACGTCGCAGGAGGACCCGTACTCGCCGCAGCTCTACAGCCTCGACAACGTGCTCGACCTCATCGACAACGGAGTCAACGTCGTGGGCATCGGCTACACCATCTACCTCGGCAGCGAGCACGAGGCGCAGATGATGATCGAGGCGGCGCAGCTCATCGCTGACGCCCACTCGGTCGGGCTGCTCGTCGTGCTGTGGATCTATCCGCGTGGCAAGGCCGTCACCGACGAGAAGGACCCGCACCTGATCGCGGGCGCTGCCGGAGTCGCCTGCTGCCTGGGTTCGGACTTCGTCAAGGTCAACCCGCCGAAGAGCACGGAGGCCGCCGCGTCCGCGGTCCTTCTGAACGAGGCGACCAAGGCCGCCGGCCGTACGGGGCTCGTGTGCGCGGGCGGCTCGACCGTCGACGCCGAGATCTTCCTCAACCAGCTGTGGGAGCAGATCCACATCGGCGGGGCGGTCGGCAATGCGACGGGGCGCAACCTGCACCAGCGCCCGCTGCAGGAGGCCATCCGTCTCACCGAGGCGATCAGTGCGATCACCATGGACGACGCCGGTCTCATGGACGCGGTCGCGATCTTCAAGGGCTAGGACGATCGACTGCCCGCGGCCCGTCGGCGAGCACGCCGGCGGGCCGCTTCGCGCCCCGTACACGTCCGATAGGTCGCGGGTTCACGGTGGTATCATCATGCGGCCTGCCCGCTGTTGCGGGTCTTTCGACACCCCGACGATCACGAGACGGACCGCATGCCCATCTCCGACTGGTTCAAGGCGCGTGAACAGCGCAACTACACGGCCCCCACCGAGACGACCGCCTCTCCCGACGTCCCCGAGGGAGTCTGGGTCCGGTGCGAGGGCTGCAAGCACACCCTCTACATGGGCGACCTCGAGCGCGAGTTGATGGTGTGCCCGAACTGCGGGCGGCACCATGACCTCGCGGCACCGGAGCGCCTGGCGATCATGGTCGACGAGGGGTCGTTCGTCGAGGTCGATGAGGGCCTGCGCTCCGCCGACCCGTTGGGGTTCACCTCCGGCAAGGTCTACGCCGAGCAGGTCGCGACGGCGGAGGAGAGGACGGGGCTGGGCGAGGCCATCGTCACCGGCCGCGCGACGATCGGCGGGCATCCCGCGATCGTCGGGGTGATGGACTTCCGCTTCATCGGGGCCTCGATGGGCTCGGTCGTCGGCGAGAAGGTCGCGCGCGCGTTCGAACTCGCGCTGGCCGAGCGGATCCCGCTCGTGTTGGTCACCGCCTCGGGTGGCGCACGGATGCAGGAGGGCATGCTCTCGCTCATGCAGATGGCGAAGACGGCCGCCGCCGCAGCGCGCCTGGCCGCAGCTGGCGTGCCCTACATCGTCGTCCTCACCAACCCGACCATGGGCGGCGTGACCGCCTCGTTCGCGACCCTCGGTGACGTGCTGATCGCCGAGCCCGGTGCGCTCATCGGGTTCGCCGGACCGCGCCTTGTGGAACAGACGATCCGCACGGGCCTCCCGAAGGGCTTCCAGTCCTCCGAGTTCCTGCTCGAGCACGGCATGATCGACATGGTGGTCGACCGGCGAGAGCTCAAGGACCGTGTGGCGCTCCTGCTGTCCTACATGGCGGCGGGGGATGAGTGACATGGCGAGGAGATTCGTGATGGAGTTCGAGCGGCCGCTCGTCGAACTCGAGGAGAAGCTTGCCTCGCTGAAGCGCCTGCACGTCTCGGACCAGCCCGAGCTCGCCGCCGAGATCCGTGAACTCGAAGCCGAGGTCGGCCGCCTGCACGAGACCCTCTACGCCGCGCTGACCCCGTGGGAGCGTGTGCAGATCTCGCGTCATCCGGAGCGTCCCAAGACCGACGACTACCTCGCTGCGCTGTTCTCCGGCGTCGTCGAGCTGCACGGTGACCGTCTCGCGGGCGACGACGAGGCCATGTTCGCGGGGCTCGCGGACTTCGACGGGCGGCGCGTGGCCGTGCTGGGTCACCGCAAGGGCAAGAACACCAACGAGAACGTCCGGCGCAACTTCGGTTCCCCGCATCCGGAGGGCTTCCGCAAGGCCGAGCGCGTCATGCGTCTGGCCGACCGGTTCGGTATCCCGATCGTGACCTTCCTCGACACCGCTGGCGCCTATCCCGGCATCGAGGCGGAGGAGCACGGACAGGCCATCGCCATCGCCGAGTGTCTCGCCACCCTCTCGGCGGTCCGGGTGCCGGTCGTGGTGATCGGCATCGGCGAGGGCGGCAGCGGCGGAGCGCTCGCCATCGGCTTCGGCGACCGGCTTATCATGCTCGAGAACGCCTACTACTCGGTCATAAGCCCCGAGATGTGCGCCACGATCCTGCACAAGGACGCGCGTCGCGCCTCCGAGGCGTCGAGCTGCCTGCAACTCACCGCAGCGGACCTGGTGGGCCTCGGGCTCGCGGACGCCGTGGTCCCCGAACCCCGCGGTGGCGCCCACCACGATCCCGAGATGGTGTACCGCGGCGTGCGAACGGCCCTCTCGACCGCGCTCGACGAACTCTCCGCCACGGACCGCGCCCTACTGCCCGAAGCGCGCTACGGGCGCCTGCGTCGCATCGGGGTCATCGCGGGGGCGTAGGCGCCCGCGTGGGTATCATGGGACGGCAGGGGAGCGCAGGAAGCGCCCCGATATCCCCGTCTCGACAAGGAGTCCGCCGCTCATGACCCCGTCCGCACCGATCCGTCGCGTCGGCATCGTGTTCTCAGGAGGCCCGGCGCCCGCGGCCAACGCGGTTATCTCCGCGGCCGCGATGAACTTCCTCAACTGCGGCGTCGAGGTCATCGGCTTCCTCGACGGCTACGAGTGTCTCGAACAGTGCACCCCGCGGTGCTCGATGGTCGAGGACGAGCACTACCTTCGTCTGAGGATCGACGACGTCTCCGGCATCCGGAACCGCAAGGACATCATCCTGCGCACGTCGCGCGCGAACCCGGGCAAGGAGATCCGTTCACTCGAGGACCTCAAGGACCCCGCCAAGAACGAGAGGCTGATGTCCGTCTACCACGGGCTGGAGTCGCTGGAGATCGACGGCCTCATCTCGATCGGCGGCGACGACACGCTCAAGACGGCGAACTATCTCTACGAGATGCAGATGGTGGTCCCCGGGCTGCGGCCCATCTCCGTCATCCACCTCCCCAAGACCATCGACAACGACTACTACGGCATCGACTGGACGTTCGGGTTCACGTCCGCGGCGCACTTCGCCGCGATGGAGATCGTCAACATCGGTGCCGACGCGAAGTCGACGAAGTGCTGGTACGTGCTCGAGGTGATGGGGCGCAAGGCGGGCTGGCTCACGTACGCGGCCGGCATCGCGGGCGAGGCGACCCGCATGATCTCCGTGGAGGACGTCGAGGACACATGGGACCTCGATGCAGCGGCGGAGGAGATGGTCGACCTCATGTTCGCTCGGGCGGCGGACCATCGGGAGTACGGCGTCATCTGCGTGGCGGAAGGACTGGCCGAGAGGCTCCCTGAAGACCGGAGGCCCCACGAGGTCGACTCACACGGCAACTCGCTGCTCGGTTCGGCCAGGATCGGCGACCGGCTGAGCGCCGCGATGGAAGAAGCGTACGCGCGGCGGACCGGCGTCCAGATCAAGGTGCGCAGCAAGCAGATCGGGTACGAGGCCCGGTGCGCGTCGCCGGTCGCCTTCGACATCCTTCTGGGTAGCCAACTCGGGGTCGGCGCGTACCGCGCCCTGGTGAGGGAACACCTCACCGGCCACATGGTCTCGGTGCGCGACCAGTTGCAGCTCGTGTACGTGCCCTTCGGAGACCTGATCGATCCTGTGACCCTGCGGACCCGCGTACGCTTCATCGATACCGACTCGGACTTCTACCGGCTTGCGCGTGCGCTCGAGTACGGGAGCGCCGACACGTGCCCCGTCCCGCCGAAAGACGCGACCTGAGCCGTCGCGCAGGCAACGAATGGCACGGCGCTTGTTGTATGCGGGTCGGGTAGCCACCGGAGGAGGGTCATTGAGGCGTTTCGTTGCCATACTCACGATCGTGTTGCTCGTTCTCGCCATGTCGGCGGGGACGGCTTTCGCGAGCGTGTGCACGGGCAGCGCCTGTGACGGCGCGATGCTCTGCGCGCCCACCACCTCCATGTCGTGCCCCATGGGCGGCGGGCAGTCGATGCAGCACTCTTCGTGCGATCACACCGCCCAGCAGGTGCGCGATGCGACTCCGACGGAGCCGGGTCACGACATCTATGTGACCGTCGCACCGGCGCCGGTCGTTCCGACGGCGGGTTTTCTCGGCGGGCTGCCCGTGCGCTTTCATGCGCCTGACGCGCGCGGGGCACCACATCTCTCGGTGGTCATCCGCACCTGATCCATCTCATCCGACCGGTCGCGCCGGCTTGTTCGCCGCGCTGACCGTCGTCCCGGCCTGCCCAGGCCCGGAGTCCGCTTCCCACGGGTGCGCTGAGTCGCGCACTATGGGAGCCGCAACCGATGAGAGGCTTCCCTCAACGTGAATCTGTTCCTGTCCCTGTTCGCCGTCGGTCTGGTGACGAGCATCCACTGCGTGTTCATGTGCGGTGGGCTCGTGCTGACCTACGCTGTCAAGGGCACCGAAGACGGCCCGTGGTACCGGCGGCTCGTGCCGCATCTCGCCTACCAGGGCTCGAAGGTGCTCAGCTACGCGACGGTCGCACTCATTCTGGGCGGCATCGTCGCGCTGCTCGGTCGTGCCGTCGACATCACGCCGTTCCGCAACTGGCTGATGGTCGTCGCCGGCGTCTACATGCTGCTTCTTGGAGTCTCAATGACCGGCAAGGTCAAGGCCTTGCGCTACCTGACGCCGCGCCCGCCCAAGTTCCTTGTCAAGGCGCTGTCGACCGAACGCAAGAAGGCGACCAGCGATGCGGTCGAGGGACACGCTTCGCTCGCCACGCCGATCATCTTCGGGCTGCTCACCGGGCTCATGCCCTGCGCACCGCTGATCGCGGCGCAGGCCTCTGCCGTGGCCTCCGGCTCCCCGCTGCTCGGCGCGTGGGGCATGGTGGGTTTCGGCCTCGGGACCATGCCGCTGATGCTCGTCTTCGGCTTCGCCTCGTCGCTGCTCTCGCGGCAGTTCCAGGCGAGGCTGCAGGTCGTCGCGGCGGTCGCGGTGATGATCTTCGGCGTGGTCATCCTGAACCGCGGCCTGATGCTCGTCGGCTCGCCGGTGACGTTCGACTCGGTGCGCACGGCGGTCGTAGGAACGTCCGTCGTTCCGACGGGCACGCAGTATGCGACCGGCGCGGACGGCGTCGTCGAGGTCCCGCTGGTGATCGAGAACACCAAGTTCGTGCCGCAGACGGTCACGATCCCGGCCGATACGCAGGTCCGCCTCGTGGTGGACCGACGCGAGGCCGACGCCTGTTCGGCGCAGATCAGCATCCCGGCGGCCCCGCTCCTCGCGGACCTCAAGGACAACGCGGTCACCGACGTCCTCGTTCCGCCGATGAAGGCCGGCACCTACACGCTGACCTGCGGGATGGGCATGATGTCCGGCAGTCTCGTGGTCGGCGCGGCGGTTGCGGGAAACGGCGGCAGGCCGTGGCTGCTCCCGGCCGTGCTGGCGGCGTTGCTCGCTCTCGGGTACGGTCTCTACCACCGCAGCCGGGTCTCGAGGGTCCGGCCCGGGTCGTCGCACGCACCCGACGGCACGCTGTGGGGCTTCCAACCCTTCGAGCTCGTCATCGGGGCGACGATCGTCGTCGTCGCCATCGTCGTCGGACTCGCGTCCGGAGGCTTCTTCCGCTAACCCAGACCGCCGGCGGAACGGTCCGCCGGCGATACCCGAAAGGAACGAGGATCCAATGAGCAAGACAACCAAGACCACTGCCACGGCAGTCACCACCGCGGGGACCTCACCCGCCCTGCGCTGGACGATCGTTCTTCTGTTCGCCGTGCTGGCGTTCTTCGCGACGTACCGCTATGCGATAGCGCGCGGCTCGTCCTCGTCGCTCCCGTCGCAGGCCGCCTCCGCGGCAGTCGCGGCAACCGGATCCACCGGCTCCGCCACGGGCGCGGCCGGGGGCGCAGGCTGCTGCGGCACGAGCGCCGGCGGCTCGGGGACTGCCGGCCAGGCCACCGGTGGCGGCGGGTGCTGCGGCGGCTCGAGCGCTCCCGCGGGCGCCCAGGCCACCAAGACCGCGAAGGTCGCCGGCAACACGCAGAAGATCACCGTCGACACCTCCAAGGGCTACTACGATCCCTCCGCGATCGAGCTGAAGGCCGGCGTCCCGGCCGAGATCACCTTCACTCAGTCGTCCGGATGCCTCGCTCAGGTGCAGTCCTCGGATCTCAATTTCTCCGAGGACCTCACGGGCGGCCCCAAGACGATCAAGCTCCCGGCGCTGAAGGCCGGCACGTACCAGTTCTCCTGCGGGATGCAGATGCAGTTCGGCTCCATCGTCGTGAAGTAGGGGAAACACATGGCCAGCCTCACCACCAACGAAGCGATACGCCTCAATGTCACGGGGATGCACTGCCATGCGTGCGAGAAGCTTGTGTCCGGCACCATCGGTGATGTTCCCGGCGTCGAGACCGTGAACGCCGACGCAGCGGCGGGGATCGTCGAGGTCGCGCTCTCAGTCGGAGAGCCGCCGCTCGACGCACTCGCTGCCGCCGTCGTCGCGGCCGGCTTCCAGCCCGGCGAGCCGTTCGTGTTGGCTCCGGGCGAGATGCCTGCTCCTGCCGCTGAGGTGGCCGCTGAGCCCGTCGCGGCCGCCTGCCCGGTCATGCCCGCGGACGAGCCTCCGGCGGCCGCTCCGGCGTCCGTCGCTCCGAGCGTGGACCTGCGGGACGCCACGTTCGGCATCACCGGCATGACCTGTGCCTCGTGCTCCGCGGTCGTCGAGAAGGTCGTCGGCAAGCTGGCCGGTGTCGCTTCCGCGAACGTGAACCTCGCGATGGAACGTCTTTCGGTCTCCTACGATCCCGCTGTGCTCGACGAGGCGGCCATCATGGACGCCGTGAAGCGGGCCGGCTACGGCGCGCTGCCGATCGACTCGGGCGCCGTCCCCGCGCCGGCGTCGTCCGCATCGGCTCGGGCCACGGTCACGCTCGGCATCCTCGGGATGACCTGCGCGTCATGCTCCGCGGTCATCGAGAAGACCCTCAACCGCCTCGACGGTGTCGTCTCGGCGAGTGTCAATCTCGCGAACGAGACCGCTCTCGTCACGTTCGACCCGACGCTGCTCGGTATCGACGCGCTCATCGGAGCGGTCCGCGGCGCCGGCTACGACGCCATGCTCCGCGTGGAGACGACGGTCGCCGGCGAGGACGCCGGTGACGCCCAGCGGGAGGCGCAGCAGCGCCATTGGCAGTACGAGCGGCGTCTCTTCGTCCTGTCTCTGGTGCTCGCGGTGCCGGCGTTCCTCATCTCCATGGTGCCGCCCTTCATGACGGCGGTGCCGACGGCTATCGCCGTCTGGCTCGCCAACACCGTCGGAGGCGCGTGGGATCCGATGTTCGTCGGCCGGTACCTCGCATTCGCGCTGGTGACGCCGGTGCAGTTCATCGCCGGAGCTCAGTTCTACCGCGGCTTCTGGCACGCGCTGAAGCGCGGCAGCGGGAACATGGACACGCTCATCGCCATCGGCACCTCGGCGGCGTACTTCTACAGCGTCGCCGCGACCTTTGTGCCGTCTCTTGCGAGCGAGCCCGTGTTCTTCGAGACCTCCGCGTTGCTGCTCACGTTCGTGATCCTCGGCAAGCTGCTCGAGGCGCGTGCCAAGGGCCGTACCGGTGACGCCATCAAGAAGCTCATGGGACTGGCCGCCAAGACGGCGCGCGTGGTCCGCGATGGCGCCGAGATCGACGTCCCGGTCGAGCAGGTCGTCGGCGGCGACGTGGTCATCGTCCGTCCCGGAGAGAAGGTGCCGGTCGACGGCCTGGTGATCGAGGGCCGCAGCAGCGTCGACGAGTCGATGCTCACGGGTGAGTCCATCCCGGTCGAGAAGAACGCCGGCGACACCGTCATCGGCGCGACGATGAACAAGCTCGGCTCGCTCCGCTTCCGCGCCACCAAGGTAGGGCGCGACACCGCGCTGGCCCAGATCGTCCGGCTCGTCGAGGAGGCGCAGGGTTCCAAGGCTCCGGTGCAACGCTTCGCCGACCGCATCTCGGCGATCTTCGTTCCTGCGGTCGTCAGCGCTTCGCTGCTCACGTTCCTGTTCTGGGCGTTCGCCGGTCCGGCGATCTTCGGCGCCAAGCCGGAGATGGCGGGCGCGTTCTGGCTCTTCGTTCCCATCCTCACGGCCGCATCGACGAGCGGGTGGTGGGTCGCGGCCCTGCTCGCGGGCATCGCGGTCGTCGTCGTGGCGTGCCCCTGCGCCCTCGGGCTGGCGACGCCCACGGCCATCATGGTCGGCACGGGCAAGGGCGCCGAGAACGGCATCCTCATCAAGAGCGGCGACGCTCTGGAGACCGCCTACAAGATCAAGGCGATCGTGTTCGACAAGACCGGGACCCTGACGCACGGCAAGCCCGTCGTGACCGACATCGAGTTGGCCGAGGGGCACGACACCGCGCGCGTGTTCACCTTCGCCGCGGCGCTCGAGCGCAACTCCGAGCATCCTCTGGCAGAGGCGATCATGGCCCGGGCCAAGGCTGACGGCATCGATGTCCCCGAGGTGGAGGGCTTCACGGCCGTCCCGGGTCACGGCGTCGAGGGCACCGTCGACGGGATGCGCGTCGCGTTCGGCAATCGCAGGCTGATGGTCCGCGAGGGCATCGACATCGCGCGCTTCGAAGCGCGCATCAGCGAACTCGAGAGCCAGGGCAAGACGGTCATGCTCGTCGGCGTCAACGGCGCGAAGCTCGCGGGGATCGTCGCCGTGGCCGACACGCTCAAGGAGAACTCCAAGGAGGCAGTCGACCGCCTGTCGAACATGGGCGTCGCCGTCTACATGATCACGGGCGACAACCGGCGCACCGCAGAGGCGATCGCCTCGCAAGCCGGGATCAGGCCGGAGAACGTGCTGGCCGAGGTGCTGCCGGAGAACAAGGCCGAGGAGGTCGGCAAGCTCCAGGCCGAGGGCCTGGTCGTTGCCATGGTCGGGGATGGCATCAATGACACGCCGGCGCTCGCGAAGGCCGACGTCGGCATCGCGATGGGCGCAGGGACCGACGTCGCCATGGAGACCGGCGGCATCGTGTTGATCAAGAACGACCTGCGCGACGTGGTGACAGCGATCGAGCTGTCCCGCGCCACCATGCGCAAGATCCACCAGAACTTCTTCTGGGCGCTCGGCTACAACACGCTGGGCATCCCGGTCGCCGCGGTCGGCCTGCTGTCCCAGTTCCCTTGGATAGCGGGCGCCGCCATGGCGTTCTCCAGCGTCAGCGTCGTCACGAGCTCGCTGCTGCTGCGCCGCTTCACCCCATCACTCGCGGCCGCCGTCCGGCCCGCTCGGAAGGACTCGTAGAGATGAAGAGATACCTGAACGTCGCGGTGGCCATCGCGATCGTGGTGATCGCCGGCGGCATAGCGGCGTATTCATACGCCGCGGGACCCCAGAAGATGAGCGGTGTGGTCGTGTCCTCGCGAGAGGCCGCGTTCGCCGTGTCACGACCCGTGACGGGCGGCGCATTGCTCGTGGACAGCATCCTGGCACCGGACGACTCCTGGGTCGTCGTGCACCTGGACATGGACGGCAAGCCCGGCACCCGCGTGGGCGTCGCGCACGTGAAGCGCGGTTCGAGTGCGGGAGTCTCCGTGCGGCTGGACCCGGCCGTCGCCCTCACCGACAAGGTGATCGTCGCGCTTCACGCCGACCGCGGCGTCCGCGACAGATTCGAGTTCGACATGATGCGGTTCGAGTCGAGCCCCGACAAGCCGTACTTCGTGGACGGAATGGAACTGGCCAAGGAGGTCCCGGTCTCGTAGGCCTGCGGCCTCGGCACACACGCGTCACCGGACGGGCCGCTGCGATCGCGCAGCGGCCCGTCCTCCGTCCGCTCGTTCGAGCGTTACGATCGGACGGCACAGGCAGCCGGGGTGTCGGGGGAGTGACGATCGTGCTCGCGCGCTTGCTACGCATCGCGGCCATTGCGGTCGCAGCCCTCGCAGTGTCCGCGCTCGCGCTGTACTCGTACCTTGCGACGCGCACCCCTCCCGCGATGGTCGGGATCATAGCCGCGGCGGGCAGCGCCTCGCTCGAGGCCACCGATCAGGTCGGTCCCGCCGATACGATCGTGGTGCGCCGCGTGCTCGCCCCGGGCGCCGCCTGGGTCGCCGTCTACCTGATCGGCGCAGGCGGCGTTCCCACGCGGAGGGTCGGGCTCGTGCGCGTCCCTGCGGGAGAGAGCCTGGGCGTGGTCGTGCCCATCGACCCCCGGCAGGCGCTCACCGACAAGCTGCTGGTCGCGCTCCAGGCCGACCTCGGCGTGGCGGACACGTTCGAGTTCGATCCGGCGCATCCGGAAGAGGGCGCGGACAAGCCATACGTCGCGGGCGGCGTGGAGCTGTCGAAGCCCGTCTTCGTGCGGGCGTACGGCATGGACGCCGGCAACATGCCCGGCGGGGGCATGGGCGCGCCGATGCCGGGAGGCAAGTGGACCCCGCTGCAATGCGCGGCCGCGCCCTGCCGCGCCGAATCCTCTCGACCTGCTGCGGAAACAGATCCGCAGGCCAGGGCGGATGTCGCACCATTCCACCCCACATCGTGCGTTGAATCCGATTGAATCTGCCGGCGCGAAGCCTTCTCATTGGCCGGGCACACCGACCCGCGCGGCAGAGCGGAGACGCACATGGGCTACCACGATTCGATCCTCGGCGCCATCGGGGAAACACCCCTCATCAAGTTGCGGAGGATCGCGTGTGATCTTCCCGTCACGATCCTCGTCAAGGTCGAGGCGCAGAATCCCGGGGGCAGCCAGAAGGACCGCATAGCCGTCGCGATGATCGAGGACGCCGAAGCCCGGGGCCGGCTCCGGCCCGGCGGCACGATCGTCGAGGCGACCGCCGGGAACACGGGGACCGGCCTGGCGATGGCCGCCGCGGTGAAGGGCTACCGGTGCATCTTCGCGGTCCCGGACAAGATGAGTCGCGAGAAGGTCGACCTGCTGCTGGCGTTCGGCGCGCAGGTCGTGATGACGCCCACCGCCGTCGTACCGGATTCCCCCGAGAGCTACAACGGTGTGGCCGACCGTATCGCTCTGGAGACTCCCGGAGCCTGGCGCGCGAGGCAGTTCAGCAATCAGACGAACCCTGACGTGCACTACCGCACGACCGGTCCCGAGATCTGGAGCGACAGCGGCGGTCGCGTGGACGCGTTCGTCGCCGGCGTGGGCACGGGCGGCACCCTCACGGGGGTGGCCCGCTATCTGCGCGAGCGCAATCCCGCGGTGCGCATCGTGGGGGCCGACCCGGCGGGATCGATCCTGTCCGGAGGCACGCCGGGCTCGTGGAAGGTCGAGGGCATCGGCGAGGACTTCTTCCCCGACACCTTCGACCCGACGCTGGTCGACGAGTGGGTGCGCGTCACGGATGCGCAGTCGTTCGACATGGCGCGCCGTCTCGCCCGCGAGGAGGGGATCCTCGCGGGAGGGTCCGCCGGGACGGCCCTGTATGCCGCGGTCGAGTCCGCGGGGCGAATGCCCGAGCGGTCGGTGATCGTGGTGCTGCTGCCCGACACCGGTCGCAACTACCTGTCCAAGCTGCACTCGGACGCGTGGATGGCCCAGCAGGGCCTGGCGTCCGCGGATCCGGGGGTCTCATGATGCGGTTCGCCACGTCCGCGATACACGCGGGGCAGGGGCCCGATCCGGCGACCGGGGCGACGATCGTCCCCATCTACCAGACGTCGACCTTCACCCAGACCTCGATTGGCGTTCATCAGGGCTATGAGTACTCGCGGTCGGGGAACCCGACCCGCGCCGCCCTGGAGTCGTGCCTGGCCGCGCTCGACGGAGGAGGGCACGGGCTCGCGTACGCGTCAGGTCTCGCGGCGGAGACGGGGGTGCTGTCGCTGCTCGCCCCCGGCGACCACATCGTGGCCGTCAGCGACCTGTACGGAGGGACCGCGCGTCTGCTCGCGTCCGTCTTCGCCCCCCTCGGGATGGAGACGACGTTCGTGGACGACTCGTCCCCGGAGAGCGTCGCGGCGGCCCTCCGGCCGAACACCCGGATCGTATGGGTGGAGACCCCGAGCAACCCGCTGCTCCAGATGACCGACATCGCGGCGATCGCGGAGATCGCGCACGGAGCGGGCGTATGGCTCGCGGTGGACAACACCTTCGCGACGCCGGCGTTGCAGCGTCCGCTCGACCGGGGCGCGGACCTCGCCGTGTACAGCACCACCAAGTACATCGGCGGGCACTCGGACGTCGTCGGCGGTGCGGTCGTCGTGAGGGACGCGGACCTGGCGGAGCGGCTGCGCTTCCACCAGAACGCGACCGGCTCGATCGCCGGACCGTTCGACGCCTGGCTCACCCTCCGCGGGGTCAAGACCCTCGAAGTGCGCATGGAGCGCCACTGCCGCAACGCAGCGGCCGTCGCCGCCCATCTCACGGGCGCCTCCGGAGTCGCGGAAGTCATCTACCCGGGGCTGGAGGGGCATCCCGGTCATGAGTTGGCGGTCCGTCAGATGCGGGGTTTCGGCGGCATGGTCAGCGTGCGCCTCGCGGGTGGCGTATCGGCCGCGGAGCGCTTCCTGGAATCGCTCGAGGTCTTCTCGCTGGCGGAGAGCCTCGGGGGCGTCGAGTCGTTGGCCTGCTACCCCGCTCGGATGACGCATGCGTCGATCCCGGAGGCGGAGCGGGAGCGGCGGGGGATCGGCGGCGGCCTGGTCCGGCTCTCGGTGGGGATCGAGGACATCGAGGACATCGTCGAGGATCTCGATCGGGCGCTGAGGGAGGCCGGCCGGGTGTAGAGTCGCGCTCGCCGATGCTAGACTCGGATGCGAACCGTCCCCGCCGCGGAAGGCTCCACGACATGTTCGAGCAGTTCAGATGGGTCGGCAGCGACCTCTACACC
>Ga0209748_1000636_pt1 | contig 18079 bp, 14 predicted proteins | sample BarGraIncu00421A_FD_185490 | JGI IMG/M metagenome (GOLD analysis project Ga0209748, IMG submission 185490) | Arctic peat soil microbial communities from Barrow, Alaska - Barrow Graham LP Incubations 004-21A (SPAdes) (version 2) | ecosystem: Environmental > Terrestrial > Soil > Wetlands > Peat... | reverse complement strand
GCCGCCCTGCGATGAGCCCGAGCGCGATGCTGACCTGAAGGGAGAAGTTGATGTTGGTCGGCGAGAGGTGCGCGGGGTCCATGTATCCGGCGGACATCGCGTTCATCGCCATCGTCAGCAGGCTCGCCTCCACCTTCACGTCCTGCACCTCTGCCGGGTCGACGGGCCTCCCCTTCTCCTTTTCAAAGCGCTCGAGGATGTCGAAGAGCGCGTCCATCGCGGTATCGATGTAGGCGCAGCCGGGGTAAGGCTTGAAGGCGATGGTGTCGGTGACCCATGCTCTCCCGAGCCCGGTCATCATGAACGGCAACGGCAGGAACGAGAAATGCGCCCAGAAGCCCTCCGGGTCTTCCAGGATCGCGCGGGGGCCGGTCATCCCGTTGGCCGCGAGCGACGCCGCGATGGTGCCGGTGATGGACGGGATCGCTGCGACGAGAAGCTTGGACTGGGGCCCCATAAAGCCCGGGAACAAGGCATATACCGGCTCTGCCAGCGCGATGCCCATCGCGTTAGCGGTCTTCTCCTCGTCGAGGCCCATGACCCTTGAGGCGGCGGCCGCGGACCCTAGCAGGTGGATGTGCGCCCACATCTGGCCGTTGTGCGGCCCGAGCACCACCGTCCCCCCGAGGCGACCGGCCAGTTCGTTCGCCGCGACCTGCGCTGTCAGCACGGTAGAGGTATCGGCGCCGAGGGTTTCGCCAACGGCCATAGGCACGCACACGGCGCTGTGTCCGGTATGTCCCAGGAAAAGATAGTCGTCGTAGTCAAGTGCCATCGAGAGTGAGGCGTTCTGCAGGAGCGCCGGGAACAGAAGGCTTCCCTCTCCCCCCGGGTAGACGCCGCACGGCCCTTTCACCCCGAGGCCTTGCACGGTCTTGATCACAGCCTGCCCGCCGGCGCACCCGGCGCTGGCGTGGATCGCCCCCATGACCGAGAGCACCTGGTTGCGCGCGATCTCGCGCACCCTGGGCGGTATCTCTTCGATCTTGAGTCCTGCGGACCACCGCGCGACATCTTCGATGATTGTCAAACGTGCCACCCCTTCGTCTTTCAGCGAGTCACGTTCTCAGGCGTTCCGCGCACCAGGCCGTACAAGCCGTCGTGAATCCGCCCACAACACAACCGGCTTCACTTATATTTTTTCTCGAGTTCCTGTATCTGCTGGACCGCCTGGCCGATGTAGTCCTCCACCGCCGCGGCCTGTGCCTGCAAACCCGTCGACTGCCTTGCCTCGGCAAGGAGTGAGTTTATCTCGCTGTTGGCATCGGCCCAGCCTTCCAGTATCGGGGTCGTGAACGGGTCGATGGCGTCGATCTGCCGCTTGGTCTCGCGCTGGCTCTGCAGGTCAGCCGCCGTCTGTGCCTCTGTTGACGTGTCCGTGTTGTCCTGGCTCGAGCTCGAGCTCGACTGCACTTCGGCGAGCTTCTTCTGGGCCTGGTTCAAGTTGTTGATGACGATGCCCAGGAAAGACTGCAACTGGTTGTGCACGTCCTGGAACGTCGCCGGGGGCTGTATCGAGCGCGCCAGCACGTCGAGATTGGAAGCCTTTTGAACGAGGCCCGCGATAGACGTCGGGATATCCCGGCTCTTGTCGAGCCCCTGGAGTATCGCGCCGATCTCGGTGATGCCCTTGGCGACCGGCGCTACTGAAGTGAGGTAGTCGGCGAACTGGGTGTCGAGGTCGGCGAGCGCTCTTCCCCCGTCCACCGCGCGCCCCAGCAGGTCGTCGAGCTGCCGCGCGGGGTCCGGCGAGTCGGTCGAGTCGAGCACTTGCTGGCTCGCGGCGAGCGACTTGCGGAAGCTCGCGAGCGCCTGGTCGGCCCCGTCCTGCTGATCGAGCGGAAGCGTCCAGTACTTCTTGAGCTCACCTTCCTTGGCGTTGACGTTGGTCAGCACCTGGTTGGCGACAGCGTTGTACTGGATCACGGCGTTCGACCCGCAACCGGGCAACGCGACAAGCGCCGCTGCCGCGACCACGACCACGATCAGTAGTGCTCCAATCGATCGGGAGCGACCGCCGCGGCTGCGTGCCTGCCCTTTGACGAGCGAGCGTTTCCGCGCGGCTTCACCACGACTACCCGGACCGACGTGCCCGCGTCCGTGCTCGCTTGTTCGCGCGTATGTTCGTGTGCAAGGCGTTACTGTCACAATGCCCCCCGCACGTGCGCCGCTGGGGTTGGGGTATTATTAAACCACAACGAGCATTCAGCCTGACAAACCCTGGAGGTTGCCACCGATGCGTAGAGGTCTTTCCATCCTGGCGTTGATGGTGTTCCTCATCCTGGTGGGCGCGGCCATCCTGGTCGGCTATTATACGGTCGGGCCCGGCAAGAACACGACTACAACCGTCACCGGCAAGTCCGACCTCTCCTTCAAGCCCTTCACCCTGAACGAGCTGCTCCACAACAAGCAGAAAGTGGACATCGCGACATGCGGCACGCGCATCCACTCCGCGCAGTTCGAGCAGATCGAACAGCAGGCGTCCAAGGTGCGCGGCCTGCCGCTCAAGCATGAGGTGCCCCTGGTCTCCACCACCGAGTCCACCCTGCGCTACGAGCTCCTCTACGAGTTCAACAAACAGAGCCAGCAGAAGCAGACCCTGGCGGCGGAGAAGATACTGAAGGCGATGGGACTCCTCAAGCCGGGCGACAACCTGGAGGACATCGAGGTCAACGTGCTCACCGAGCAGATAGCGGGGACGTACGACCCCGAGACCAAGGTCATCAACGTCATTGCCGGCAAGGGGCTGGGGAGCACCAACGACCAGGTGACCCTGTCGCACGAGGTCACCCACGCCCTCCAGGACCAGAACTTCGGCCTGACCAAGCCGCCGCTCGACGAGACCAACCTCAACGGCGATCAATCGTCGGCGGTCGACAGCCTGGTGGAGGGCGACGCCACCGACACCATGATCCTCTACGCGCAGACCTACGTCAGCGCCTCCGACCTCCTGCAGATGCAGCAGGAGGCGTCCAACACGTCCTCCACTCAACTGGACCGGGCGCCCCTCTACATAAGGGAGTCGCTCCTCTTCCCGTACCAGCAGGGGCTCACATTCGTACAGGACATCAAGAACAAGAAGGGCGGGGAGCAGGAGGTCAACAACGCGCTGACCGCGCCGCCCATGTCCACCCAGCAGATCCTCCACCCGGACCTCTACCTCGACGGCAAACACAACCCGCGCGCCGTGACCATGCCTGTCCTCACCACCGCGCTCGGCAAGGGCTGGAAGAACATCGACACCGACACCCTCGGGGAGTTCGACTACCAGATCTGGTTCCAGGAGTTCGCGGGGCTGCAGAAATCGAGAGAAGTGTCGGACGGCTGGGGGGGCAACACGATCCAGTACTACCAGGGCCCCGGCAAGAACTACGTGATGCCAAGCATGACGGTCTGGGACACGGACATCGACGCCCAGGACTTCTTCGACAACTACTTGAACCTGCTGGAGGGCCGCTTCCATAGCGGGCTCAAGAAGCTGGGCAGCACGGCGACCTCGTACCTGTACCAAGCGGACGGGGTCTTCTACTACGCCGGGATATCAGGGGACTCGACGCTGGCTCTGCAATCGCCGGACCGCGCGACACTCGACACCGCGCTCAAGAATTATCCGCAGTTTGCACCTATGCCGTAGTTCCCCGCCTCACGCTCTTGACGCTGCGACCTCGCCGCGCTAGAGTATGACTAAGTAAGACACAATATCAGGGAGCAACCATGGCAAGGGCCACAAAGACGCTAACGGTATCTCTCCCTCCTCAAATATATGAGGAGGTCGAGAAGATAGCCAGGCAGGAACAGAAGACCAAGAGCGAGCTTTTCCGGGACATGGTGCGAGTCTATGAGGACTTCCTGGATGCGCGGAGGTGGAGCCAGCTGCGCAGGGTAGGCGCGGATTCGGCAAAGAAGCTGGGGGTCAAAACCGAGGCCGACATTGAGCGGCTGGTGCACGAGGCACGGGGCATCAAGGGCTAGTGCGCGTCGTCGCCGATACCAACGTACTTCTGTCCGCACTTATCTTCGGGGGATCTCCCGAAGAGATCATCAACCTCGCACGCGATGGCCAGTTGGATCTGCTCGTCTCGTCGCACATACTGCTCGAGCTTACCAAGGTGCTGAAATCGAAGTTCGATTGGCGTGAGGCCGACGTTGCCGACGCAGTCAGGTCGATTGGCTACAGTTCACAGTTGGTCAAGCCAGAAACTGTTATCAATAAGATCACAGATGATGCGGATAACCGCGTTCTGGAGTGTGCAGTAGACGGCGAGGCAGGTTTCATTGTCACTGGCGACCATCATCTTCTTGACCTGGAGTCATTTCGCGGAATACGAATCCTGAAGGCGCGAGAGCTGCTGGACATGTTCACCAAGTCGTAGACCGTGTGGCAACCCCAGGCGTCGTTAGTTCCATTTTCGCGACTCTCCCATTTTAAAGATTGCCATCTAATCGACGCCGTAGCCACTCACATCATGCCCGCCGGTGATCCCCTGCCCGTAGTTGAAGTACATCGGGCGCTCGATCACTATCGGGAACGCCGCGGAGATCGAACCGCTGACGTTGGCTTCCCTTGCTATCGCTTCGCGGACATTTATCGTGATCCTCGAATGCGGGTTGATGCAGTACTCAAGCCGCTGGGTCGTCCCGTCTCCGAACATGTACTCGATGACCACATTGCAGCTCTTGTCTTCTCTCGGGTTCATAAGGCTGTAGTAAGTATCGAAGTTCGAGATGGTCGTGCCTTCGGCCAGGAAATAAGCGGTGCTTGGCGCCGGATTACCGACTACCGAGTCGCCACCGTTCCAGTTCTTGCCTGAATCCATGCCATAGATGTAGTACATCGGTCGCTCTGCTATCACAGGGACATCGGAAATCATCTTGATCGAAACATCCTGGTTGTCGCCCACGTGCTGAAGCACGTCAACCGTGTCACGGCTCCTGGGCCTCACCTGCCGGGTCACCGTCGTGATCTTGCCGGCTCCGGTCAGGTACTTGATCTGACAATTGGCCACAACGTCATTCGGGTTCTGGATAGTGAGCCATTCCTGGAAGCCAGCCCTGGTGCATCCTTCCGCGAACGCCCAGGACGTATCCGGGCCGGTGGCCCCGACCACGTTGCTGCCGTCCACCGCGAACCCGTGGTAGCTGAAATACATCGGTCTTTCCGCAGCAATCGGTATGTCTGACACTATGCGAGTAGAAACGTCCTGATTGACGCCGATGTCTTTTGCGACCTCGACCGTGCAGCGCGAATGCGGGGCGACGCTGTAGACCCGGTCGACATTCTGCCCCGTGCCCAGCATGTACGTCACGACCACGTTGGCCGCCTGTGTGTCCGATGGATTCTGGATGGTGAGCCACTGTTCGAAGTTGTTCGCGTCCGGGTCGTTGAACCTGGTCGTGCCTTCAGCGAAGTACCACTCCCTCTGGAGGACGTTTACGCCCATCACGTTGTGGCCGCCCTTCCAAGTATAACCGGGCACTCCGTTCTTGTAGAGGAAGTACATCGGGCGCTCAGCAATGACCGCTTGATTGTCCGAATGTATCTTCACAGATACGCCCGCGTGGGGATCGCTGATGTAGTCCTTCACCTTGACCGTATCGCGCTGTTTGGGCAACATCGAGCGCTCGAAGTTGCGCACTTCTCCCGTCTCAAGCATGAACGATATCTGGTACCTGGCCGCCTGGTCTCCCGGGTTCAGGACGCAGAGCCACTCGTCGAATTCAGGCAGCGTGTTGCCCTCGGCGAAATACCAGTCCTTTGCGACATTCCCCACGAACACGTTCTTCGATGTCTGCCCGGGATTGCCGGCGGCATCCCGGGTCTTGACCTTGACCACATGGTTGCCTTCGGGGACGCCGGCTAGTTTCCACACGTAGGACATGTTGAAAGCATCCGACGTTTCGTATTTCTGGACCCCGTCAACATAGATCGCAGCCCACGAGAGACCGTTGGAATCAGTGCCCGTTCCCGCCAGGCGGAAGCTCTCATCGGTGTAGTAGCCGGTCTGGATAGTGCCCTTGTCGGGACGGGTCACATAGGCTTTGGGTGCAACCGTATCGACGTTGACCACCCTGGTCCTGGGGGCTTCGACGTTGCCCGCCTTGTCGACGGAGCGGTAGGTCACGATCCACTTGCCGTTCACCAGGTTGAAGGCGCCGTGGTAGCGGGTCCAGTTGTTGTCCTTCTGTCCGGTGGTCGTGTTCTCGAGCTTGTACTCTGAGTAGTCGGGGTTCGGGTCGACAGAGACTAGGTTACAGCTCGCGTTGGAACGGAGCCAGCCGTTCGTGCCGGCGGCACCGTTTGCGTTAATCGTGGTAGCTGGGGGGTGTGTATCGACGACGACGCGACCACTGACGGCGTCGAAGGTGTTTCCGGCTGTGTCAGTTACCGTTCCTTTCAGGTACCAACCGCCATCCGATAGAGAATCAGTATTAGCGGTGCAAGTCCAGGGAGCGTTCGGGATCTCAGAGCCAATGTCTGGAGTAGTGGGCAAGTCTGTCCAGAGACCCGGAGCTGCGTCAGGAGCCGTTGCATAGCTTACGTGAACACTCGTCACGCCGTTTGTAAAGGCGTCTGTTCCGTGCGTGCCGGTGACATTCCAATCATCAAGAGCATCCGGGAACGAGAGGGTAAAGTTGTCCTTGATGAAGATGTCGTCACTGCCAACGCTTGAGGTTGAGCCGTTCACCTGGATGGTGCTGGCGGGAGCGGTCGCATCCGTTCTCTTGAGGAACACCTGGCCGCTCGCGCCGGTGTCCGAGGCGACCGCAAGGTATGATCTCGTTCCGTCCCACGCCCAGGCAACGGAGCGTGGAGACTCGAACGGGGCTATGCCATCCATGAGGGTCGTGTCTGCCCCCGTAGTAACCCCAAGAACCGCGTTCCCTTGAGAGTTGCGAGACGCTTCTTGAGTCGAACCCCTGCACACGCGCACGCAAGAGTAGGCCGTTGCATTGACGTCGCAAAGCTTCTGCTCCGCCTGCCATCCGCCGAGGATGAACCGGCGCTCCCAGGCCTCGCTATTGACCCCGTCGTAGTCATTCCAGACCACGCAGTAGCGGTCGCCGGCGTAGGCAACAATGTCGGGGTACGATTTGGTGTGGCCGCTTACCGCAGCAGATACGGTCCAGCGAAAAGTCCAGGTGCCGGACTGGTAACGCGCGACCTTGATAACACTATCGGATCCAACGAGTTCCTCGTAGGCGATGGCGTAATCGTTTGCGCCGAATCCACAGATCGATGGGTAATAATCTGCAGTTGAATCGGCCACACTCGCGATGATTTCACCGGACCAGCCCCCGCCGTTCACTTCGCGGAAATAGACCTCTGAATGACCCGACCCGTAGTCCTGGTAGACGAGCAGGAGGCTGCCGTTATCCGAGAGGCCGAAGCGCGGGTTGGCGTGGTCGTGCGCGTCATTGGTGCGCTCGAAGTAGCCTGACTGCCAGGTGACACCATTGTCAGGCGAGTAGCGGAGGCATAGTTGCTCGTTGTTCGGGGCCCCCTGTTCAAATGGGTCGTGACTGGTGTAGGCGATGAAGACTTCGCCATTTGCTTTGGCGCCGATTGCCGGGCGATGGTCCGCGTACGTTCCCGAAAGATCGATGCGGGTCTGGAAGTCCCGAGTGTCACCGTGGTGACTCATGCGTGTGTAGTAGAGAGTCCCGCTAGGCGTTGTTCTGACTAGATGGACATATTCTCCGGAGGTGGCTACGTCTACCGAATCTGAGCACGCTGACGACGCTGCCAGCTTGTCAGAAGTGAAGCCGGGCGGGTATGCCTGTGTGACGCCCGGAGCAATTAGCAACACCAGACCGGCCATGAGAAGTGTCGCCGCCGCGGTCAATGCGCTGTTTCTATATTGCATTCCTCTCTCCATCCTTGTCAGACTCGTTTCCGCGTCTCAGATAACACGAACGCTGATCGAGTCGGTGCCGGTGGCTCCTTTGCTGTCGGTCACCGTCACCGAAAGGCTGTACAGACCTGGCGTGCTCCAGCACATGGTCCTGGATGTCCAACTGAATGAAACAGAATCGCCATCGGGGTCGGACCCCGAAGCTGAATAGTTGGCTGACTGACCTCTCATGACTTGCGTGGGTCCGGCAATACTGACACCGGGTGGATGATTCACCGCGGGTTGAGCAGGGGGAGGAGTTGTCGGGGCGGGCTGCTCGCTCGTGTCTGTCGGAGCCACGCTGCTGGCTTCGACAGGACTGGGAGCAGGGGCCGGCGCTGTAGTAGTGGTCGCAGGCGTCGAGCCAGGTGCGCTGGACTCGTACTTCTGATCAGCCTTGGACTCTCTCTGCGCTTCAGCATTCACGCGCTTTCGAGTAGATTCCTTGCTCTTCGACTTCGACGCTTTTGTGCTCAACGGCCCGGCTACAAACAGCCATACACCAAGAACGACCAACAACGCCCCAACTAATGTCAGGCGCATATTTCGTGCTTTGTTTGAGGGCTGCGCTGAGTTTACGGTCGCGTCTGTGTCCGCGCCGTTGAACTCCTTGCGATGCCGCAAGTTCAAGTGCTCGCGGGCGTCAGTCTCTTCTGGGTCCGCTGGTTCACTCGCTGCTATCGTCGGCTTTGAGTGCTCGCTGACCGAGTCCAACTGACGCACCGGTCCTTCGGGGTTGAAGGACGCAATCCTGAGCACGGTCGCCGATTCGCACCTGTCTCCTTTGAGGTGGGAGAAGACATATGAGATATCATCGATAGCGTTGTCTCTCGAGAGAAACGTATCGACTGCCCATGCTTCGCAATCCTCCTCATCGTTCATGGTCAGCAGTACGACTCCCCTTGGAGTGGTCAGTTGGGGATCGTGACGAAGGTGCTTGAGAAAGGCCTGCGACTCGGGGACGTCAGCGTCGATGAAGTAGTAGTCGAAATCGTTGTCGGCCATCAAGAACAGAGCAGAGTTGAGGTCTTGTGCGTAGAACACGGCGCCGTGCTTGTTTAAAGCCCTCTGCAAGGCCTTGTCCCTTCTAGCGTCCAGATAAAGAATCCTGAGTTGCTGCATCCCGTATCCTTTACCGATACAAGCGGGGGTTACCTTTTACACTACTGAATCGAGAAAGTCAAACCAAGCTCGACAACAACGCAAGCACACGTTTTCAACTTCTGGTTTGTGATGCCAGGCTTGTCCATTGGTGATATCATTAGTTATCCTACTTTGGATATATATATTATCATTGGAATTGCCATTATAGGGACGGGGCGAGCCAATGTAAAGAGAAAACTGAGAAATATTTTGGAAACACGGACCCCTTCTGCTCAGCCAGACGAAGAGATCGCTGCTGGAAAAGGTATGAGGGAGCCTGCCAAGGCCGGCTCCCTCATGTCGTAAGGATAAGCCCCGTTGATTGTCATCTCAAACAGGGGGCACACCTACATGAGCAGGTGGTGGACCTGGCGGGATTTGAACCCGCGACGCACACCGTGACAAGGTGCCGCTCTCCCTGACTGAGCTACAGGCCCACTATCCTCCAACGGTTTTAGAGCTAACGCCGAGTTTTCTTGTGAGCAGTTGGTGGAGGGAATTACCGTCTGAAACAAAGAAACCCCGACAGAATCGGAGTTCTTTGTCTGTAGCCGTAGGCTACGGCACCTTGTCACAATACTAGTGTAGGCACGGTGACAATGGGTGTCAATTATTCCAATCATCAATCAACCTCCCGTTGAGACGCGTGTAGAAGACCTGTCAAGAAACTCTTCCATCTACGTATGAACCACGAGGGCCGGGCAACGTGGATCCTCTCCTCGATCATCAGGGTAAGCATACCAAGCGCCTGTGACAGCTATTACGGTCGAAGTCGCGGCCGCAAACAGGTAATCTCCCCGGAATCGTGAATGAGAAAGCGATTGGTTGAGAGCCCGAGCAAGCACTTAGGCGCGCCAAGAACGGTGACAGGAATGGATGCGGCGACAAACGGAAATGGAATAGAGGCGCACAAGCGCCACCTGCGGATGTACGTGGTCGTCGCCATCGGGGTGAGCGTCGGGGCCATCGTCCTCCTCTCTTTCCTGACCATGGACCGCAATACTCTGAAGGCGGTCTCCCGCATCGACGTCTATTCCTTCGCGGTCGTGATACTGCTGGTCGTCGGCAAGTGGGTCTCCGAGTGCGTGCGGTTCAACCTCATCATCCGCGGCATCGGCAGGCGCCTCCCGCTGTGGAACACCAGCAAGGCGGTCCTGGGCAGCGCGTTCACGGGCTCGGTCACCCCCTACCGCACGGCGACCGTGCCCGTCCAGATATTCTTCCTCAACCGCTACGGGCTCACGGGCGGTGAGGCGACGGCGGTCGCCAGCGTGGGCGCGGCGCTCTCCGTGCTGCTGCTCACCATCGCGATGCCGGTGGTGCTGGTGTTGAGCGCGGCCAGGATACACGTCTCCTTCGGCATCCGCGCGCTGCTGGTGATGGGGGCATCCATCGGCTTCCTGGTCTTCGTGGTCGCCGTCTTTTCCATGCGAGACCCTCACCGCGTCACAAAGCTGATGGACTTCTTTACCCCCGAGCGCTATCACCAACGGCCGAAGTACAGGCGCGCGGTCGAGCGCCTCACCGACATCATGGAGGACTTCTCCGCGAGCCTGCGCCGGCTCCTCAAGGGGAGCAGGTCGCGCCTGGTGGCGATCGTTCTGTTGACCGTGTTCTTCTGGGCTTCGGAGATGTTCGTGGCGTCCTGGCTGCTGCGGGGCCTCGGGTACCCCCAGTTCTTCTGGAAGGCTTTCCTTGCCCAGGTGATCGTCTCGAGCATCCTGCCGTTCACGCCGGTCCCCGGCGAGAGCGGCGTCGCCGAAGGCACTTTCGCGGCCGTCTTCAGCATCTTCATGGCGAAGAACGTCGTCGCCGTGACCACCATGGCGTGGCGCTTCTTCATGTTCTACCTGCCGCTGGTGTTCCTGGGCATCTTCTTCGTGCTGGCGAGCAGGGACGCGGCCAAGCTGCGCGAGGCGGAAGCCGTCGAAGAGACTGCCGTGGCGCCGGCTGCGGTGGTCGAGAATTACTGAGGCATCTCTCAAGCGTGAACAGCGTTCCTGTTGGACCGGCAGCCCGCCTTCTACTGTATGATTATCAGGTCGTCTAGCCCATGGAGGTCGCTGTGGCATCTGACATGGACAAGGGAAAGATCTGGAAGCTCGCATTGAGTGGATTGGTGCTCGCCAAGCTGACCGGTGCGGCCTACCTGGCGGGGAAGGTCCGCTCGGTGAGGGCGGGGCTGTCCGAGCCGCGAGACCCCTTCGAGTGGAAACCCGAGCGCGGGCGCACTGTGTTCCTCAAGGGCGCGAACGTCGTGGACGTCAAGCAGGGCCAGGTCCTGCGGGAGCGCGGAGTCGTCTTCAAGGACGGGACCATCCTCGAGCTGGTGGGGACCCGGGACCTCGACAAGGTGAGCGCTGACAGGGTCTTCGACTGCACCGGCATGTTCCTCATCCCCGGTCTCATCAACGCCCACGTTCACGTGCTGATGCCGGGCGCCGGGTTCATCGACCTCGAACTCATCCTGTCCGTTAAGCGCCAGGCGGTCCGGAACCTTGAGGACTGCGCGGTGAACGGAGTGACCACCATCAGGGACGCGAGCGCCTGCTCGGGCGTCCTCAACGAAATATCCCAGGCCGTGGAGAAGCTGGAAATACTCGGGCCCCGGGTTGTGGGCTGCGGGGCGGCGCTGAAAGCGCCAGGTGGATACCCCGAGTTCTCGAAGCAGTTGCCGCGGTTCATCGCAAACAAGATCGGCGACATGGCGATCAACGTGGACTCGCCCGAGTCGGGGCGCGAGGCCGTGCGCTGTGCGGTCGACCAGGGTGCGCGGTTCATCAAGCTGTTCTTCGACGACCGCTCTCTCTTCTACGGGCACAAGCCTCTGCCGGTGATAGACGACGAGTCGGTGCGAGCCATTGTCGACGAGGCGCACAGGCTGGGGCGGAAGGTCGCGGTCCACCAGTCGCAGTTGGAGGGTTTCCGGCGCGCGGTGCGCCTGGGGGTGGACGATTTCGAGCACGTCCCGATCGACGACTTTCTGGAGCCCGCGGACGTGAAGGCGTTCATGGCCGGCGAGCACCACCTGACTCCGACGGTCTCCGTCGGCATGGCGCTCGGCATCGCGCGGAAGGGGCATCCCGCCCGGAAAGAGCCGCTCGTGGAAGCGATGCAGGCGGAGCGCGAGCGGCTGCTGTGGCAGTTGAGCCCCGGCTTCAGCGAGCCGGCGGTGCTCAAGTCGAACATGAAACTGGTAAGCCTCTACATGGACGGCGAGGCCGAGACCATGCGCGGGTCCAAGAAGATGTTCGACCCCGAGCTGTACCTGGGCTCGTTCGAGAAAAAGAACCCCAACCTCCAGATGCTCTACGAGGCGGGCGCGACCATCTGCTGCGGAAACGACGGCGGCACGCCGATGGGGTGGCCGGGCATGTTGTTCGAGGAGATGGAGCTGCTCGAGTGGTTCGGCATCTCGAGGATAGACATACTGCGCGCCGCCACCATCAACGGCGCGAAGCTGCTGGATATGGAAAGCGAGCTGGGCTCCATCGAGCCGGGCAAGCACGCGGACATGGTGCTCCTGGCCGCCGACCCGACCGAGGACCTCAAGGCAGTCGAGAGGGTGCAGGCGGTCTTCAGGTCGGGCGTGCTGCTCCATAAGGGACCGGGTTTCACAAGTCAGGAGGGATGAGCGATGGCGTGCGAATGTGTCGAGTGCTCCGAGTACGGTGGTCCCAACCCGAAGGTGATGATGTTCCGGTTCGTCGTCATCGGGCTGCAAGTCCTGGTCGGCCTGGTCGGGATGATAAAGGAGCGGTCGTGGAAGTCGCTCCTGGCGTTCTTCGGGGCCCGGGCCCTGTTCGCCACCGTGCCGCGGATGCTGATCTGCTGCCGTTGCGCCGGCTACGGCAACATGTGCTACTCGCTCTACCTGGGGAAGCTCACCTCGATGTACCTGCCAAAGGTCGAGGACAAGGAAGTCGACCTGAAGCTGGGCGCGGGCCTCGAGCTCCTGTCGCTCGCTACTATCGCCAACGCGCCCGCGATCGGCATGCGCAAGAACAAGAAGCTGCTGGCGCTCTACCTGCTCTTGAGCAACCTGACCTTGGCCACGCATTTCTTCCACTCGTGCAGGCATTGCGCGCAGAACGCGACGGATTGGCGGAAAGACTGCCCGTCGGCAAAGACGGCGAGGCTGTTCTTCGGGGCGGGTCGCGAGGTGGCTTTGTAAGAACCGCTTAGGGATGCGCGTGGCATGGAATGCGGCAGTCTCCGTCACTTCCAGAGCTTCACGGTGTCTATGATGTCTTGCATCTGCGCGGACGCGGTCTTGAGGTTTGGCGTAGCGAGCTTGAACGCAATGCTCTGCGGGTCCCGCGGAACATAGACCTCCTCGACTGCCAGCACTCTTTCATCCTTGCTGACGTGATAGCTCAGACTGACGAGTGTGTTGTCACCGACGGTGACTTCGCCAAAGGTCGGGGCTGAGAAGGAAATGCCCGACGATGTTGCAGCCGCCTGCATCCTGTTGAACCTGGCGGTGAGAATGTCCTGAAACTCCTTGACAGTGTTCCAGCTCAACATGTCCGCCTGTAGCCTCTCAACCACGAAGAAGTTGGAGACCCCACCCGCTTTCACGGTATCAGCCACGATCACCTCGCTATTCTGCGTCAGGAACCCCAGGTCCATTCCCTCCATAGCGTTGAGGGCCGTCGGGTCGACCTTGTTCCACCGTGCTGTGTACTGGAATGACATGCTCGCGCCCTCGTAGGTCTTCTTCGGAGTCCCGAAGTAGTAGTTGATGCTCACGGCGACGAGCGCCGCGAGTCCGACCGCTACGATCACAAGGACGAGGGACTTGACAGGAAACCTCCTGTCGGAGCGGACCGATGGAGCCGGCGGGCCGGTTCGCGGCAACTGCCCGGGCCCGGGACCCGGGGTTGCCTGGGGAACGAAATACGGTTGAGAAGGGGGCGTGTAAGTCGTCGGCGGCTCGGCCGGTGACGTCGCCCACCCCTCCTGGAAGACAGACCCACCCGGCGCGCTCCGGCGCCCTCCCTCGAGAACTGCTGCTCGCATTGGCTACAAAACGCGGCGTCTTCCTGGTTTTCAGCTCCGCACAACGGGCACTTCAATGGCTTCAACCTTTGTCAGCATGCCGCGCAACGCACTCCTTGTCTCAGTAAACCGGAATAGAGTGCCCGGAAACGTTGGTAGGACAGGTGACGATGGGCGGACTGCCGGGCACAATGGTATAGGTCTTCCCGGACGTCGGGCAGGTCGGATTCCGCCTGATCAACCACGGCACAAATATGTCGCCGACCTCCCCTCCCGGTGGAAAGGCGTCGTACTGGGCGTTGTAGACCTGGATGGCGCCGTCGATGGTCCTCTGGTTGGCCTGGCAAGTGCGCCGCTGGGCGTCCCGCCTGACGGAATTTTGTGTCGGAATCAGGATGGCCAGCGCGAAGACAATGGCCCCCAGGAACACTACCGGGCAGGCGATGACTACGGTGGCCACCAGGCTCTTGTTCCTGGTCGGCGCGGGGCGGGATAGAGCTGTTGCGAATACGTCGGTATTGGTGGGGGGATGGGGGCGCCGGGGCCGGCCACCTGTGGCGGTGGCACCTCGTGGAACGGCGCGATCTCCCTGTCACTGAGGGACACATACTTCTGAAGCCGCGTCGAATACACGACATACCTGTAGCCTGGAGTGACAGGCAAAGGTTCTTCGCGCCAGAGTATCATCGGCTCTCCGGCCACGAACGCAATCTGGTTGCCTGAGTAGACACCCTGGCGCGCGACGAACTTCTGGCCGGGCTGGTCATCACCGTTCAAACGTCGCTCCGTTCACTCGTGTTGATCACAGTGTGACATAAGAACACGAGCAGGGGGTCTACGCTATAATCTATTTCCTCTGATTCTTTTCTTCCGAGGAGTGGTGATCGATGGACGCGAACCAGATGCTCTTCTACGAGACGCTTCGGTTCTTTATAGGGCCGATCATCAAGATGCAGTTGCGCCTCAAGATCGAAGGACAGGACAACGTCCCCGACACCGGCCCCGCCCTCATCGTGTGCAACCACCGCTCCAGCATGGACCCTGTCATCCTCGCGTACTCGGTCCGCAACCGCTACATAAACTTCGGGGCGGCATCCTGGTCCTGGAAGGTCCCGGGCTATAAGCAACTGCACGAGTGGACAGGCGCTTTCCCGCTGACGCTGTCGGGAGGCACGGACGCCGACAAGGAGCTCGACCGCGGGCTGGAGTTGCTCAAGAACGGCGAAGTGGTGGGCATCTATCCCGAGGGCGGCGAGACGATCATGGACCCCGGGAAGGTAGATAAGATCAAGAGGTTCAAGACCGGGTTCGCGAGGCTGGCTCTCGAGGCTCGGGTCCCTGTGATACCATGCGCGATCATCGGTCTCGCGGAGCGGAGGATGCCCTCCATCCCCGCGCCGGTCGTCGAGAAGGTCACCAGGCTCCCGCAGGGGGCGGATGCCTTTGCATCCGTCATCTACAAGCGCGCCAGGTGCCGCATCGGGATCCCGCTCGACTTCGGCGACCTGTACGACAAGCCTGTCAACAAGGCCCTGCTCGAACTGATCACCAACAAGGTGCGGCAGATAATCATGAAGCTCTACAACGGCGATGATCTGGACCGGTTCCTCACCGGTGAGACGCCGTTCGATTTCGCATACGAGCGAGTTGGAAGCGGCACTAAGAAGCTGCTGTAGCGCCGGCGTCCCGCCGGCAGATATAACGCGAGGAGGCAGCCATGAAAGTCCTCGTCACTGGCGCAAACGGTTTTATCGGGTCTTTCCTCTGTCCGGCGCTCATCGAGAAAGGCTTTGGCGTTTCCGGCCTCGCCATGCCGGGTGAGGACGCGAGCCGCGCTGAATCGCTCGGAGTCGCGACCTTGCGTGGCGACCTGACCGACCCGGCCTCGATCCGCGGAATCGCCGACGGCGTCGACATCGTCTTTCACCTTGCGGGACGCGTGACCGACTGGGGACCGCGCTCCGCGTTCTACTCGGCCATCTTCGACGCGACTTCCAACCTGCTGGAAGAAGCGCGCGGGAAGGTCGGACGCTTCGTTTACGTCAGTTCAGTCGCGGCGTGCGGTATCGGCAGGCACCTGGCGGGCAAGCGCGAAGAGGACCCGGTGTGGCGGTCGGGGTTGCCATACGCCGACGCCAAGGCGGACTCAGAGCGGCTCTGCCGCGACCGCTGCCTGGGTGCGGACACGGAGCTCACCATCATCAGGCCCTCCAACGTCATCGGACCGGGGAGCGTCTGGGTGCGCGACATCATCGAGCGGTTCATGACCTCCGCGGTTCCGGTGATCGACGGGGGGAAACACAGCGCGAGCCTCATCTACGTCAGGAACCTGGTTGACGGCCTGGTGCTGGCGGGCACCATGGAGGACGCGGCAGGCCAGATGTACCAGTTGCGCGACGACTACGACGTGAACTGGAAGCGCTACCTGGACGACCTGGGCGCGATGGTCGGCAAGAAGACGTCGGTGTCGATACCTTACAGGGCCGCATGGCTCGCGGCCTATCTCCTGGAGAAGACCATGGCCCCCCTGGGAAAGCGGCCCTTGATGACCCGGTTCACGGCCGGCATCATGGGTCGGGACCTGGACATCGACAACACCAAAGCCAAACGCGAACTCGGCTGGACGACGCGTGTCAGTTATGAAGAAGCGATGGCCGAGATAGCCGATTGGGTCGCCGAGAACTATAAATGTGAAAGACTCCCTCCCCATTGAGGGTACATCTCTAGTCTCACACCTGTTTGGCTCTTGCCTTGGATATGCGGGCGGAGATCGAGTCGAAGAGACTGCCGGCTGACCTCTTCAGCACACCCAGGCGGGTGGGATACCAGTAGTCGGACTCGAACCAGCCGTGTTCCGAGTAGTACGTGTAGTCTCGCCAGCTCTCATCGAGCGTGATCCTGATGCTCGTCCGGCCCATCCTGAATATCATGAGCTCGAACAGCGTTGGCACGCGATTGCCCGGCTTCGATAGTTGCTCATGGAAGCCCTTGCTCTGCTTCGCGAGAGCCTTGTCCCGCTTCTGTCGTTCCTTCTCCGTCATTGGATCAAAAGCAGTGAAGCAGCTGCCTTTCACTACGTCGAAACCGAGGGCTCCTCCCACGAAGCTGAGGTACTTCACGATCTTCCGGCCTCCATAGATGCCCTGGGCGACGATGCTCGTGAAAGTCTTCCCGTGGAGGCGGGGACGGTGGAACAGGAAGCCGAGCCTGTCGAGAAACGTCTTCATGATCGCGGAGACCTGGAACGAGTAGTTCGGCGACGCGAAGACCACGCCATCGGATGCCATCATCTTCTCTATGAGCACGTCCCGGTCATCTTTCAGGGGGCAGAACTCCTCACCCTTGTCGAGGCACAGCCTGCACCCTCTACAAGTCTCGATTCTGTAGTCAGTCAAAGCGACGATCTCACACTCGACACCGCCAAGTGCCTCCAGCCTGTCAAGGAACTCGCGAACGGCGCCGTACGTGGATTTCTTGCGAGCGGTTCCAATAAAAGCAGTCACCCTCTTCACCGCGGTACTGTCTGGCACGATGCTAACTCCTTCGTCATCAGGCGGGGTCCCCGACCGGCTGGACTACCCAAAGATGCTAAGCATAATTATAAATAGAAATGCGCCACCGGGGTCTGACCCCAGTGGCGCATTCTGTTGCTACTTTTCTAGTCTTTGCCCACTATCGCGATCGAGCACACGTTCTGGTTCGGCACGCCGCCCAGGTTGTGCGTGAGCCCATACTTCGGGTTCTTGACCGCGCGCTCCTCGGGCCAGCGGCCCAGGAGCTGGTTGTACATCTCGAAGAGCATCCTCAAGCCGGACGCCGCGATCGGGTGCCCGAAGCACTTCAGCCCGCCGTCCGGCTGGCACGGTATCTGCCCGTCCAGGTCGAAGAAGCCAGCGAGGATATCGTCGGCCGCGGTCCCTGGGGCAGAGATGTGCAAGTCCTCCATCGTCGCGAACTCGGTGATCGAGAAGCAGTCGTGGACCTCCATCATGCTGATCTCTTCGCGCGGGTTCTTGATGCCCGCTTCGCTGTATGCCCTTGTG
>Ga0209748_1000635_pt1 | contig 18088 bp, 23 predicted proteins | sample BarGraIncu00421A_FD_185490 | JGI IMG/M metagenome (GOLD analysis project Ga0209748, IMG submission 185490) | Arctic peat soil microbial communities from Barrow, Alaska - Barrow Graham LP Incubations 004-21A (SPAdes) (version 2) | ecosystem: Environmental > Terrestrial > Soil > Wetlands > Peat... | reverse complement strand
CGAAGAAGACGCGCTCGACTTCCTCGAACGTCACGAACCACTCTCCGTCAATGCGGTCGGGATTGCGGTACACGCCCCGCAATATGTCCTCTTTGACCGCTTCGACGGTCGTCCCGATTTCGGTGGCGATTGCACTGATGTGCCACCAGGTCGGGTCAAGCGCTTCTGAAGAAAGCATGGTAGTTCCTCTCTGCTATACGCTCTTCTTTGATACGGAGTCGTAGACTACCTAAAGTAGATTCTATCAAGTTCTCCGTATTCTTATAGGCGTATCGTAGCACAAGAAGGACTACTTGTATATCCTTATCCTTATAGTACAATCGCGCACTACTCTTCTGCCTGGTCACAGGCTTAAACTATTTTCCATATACCGTTGACAAGGGCTGGTCTTCCCTGCCCCAGCAACAAAAGAGCGCCCCCGTGGTCATGGGGGCGCTCTCGTCTACTTGGTGCTTCTGGTGTTACCTGGGTGGTGCGGTTCGGTTCTCTACCTCGGCATCCGCCTTGACCAGCCAAACGCCTTCTGCGCTACGATTGGACACATGCACTTTCTCGCTAACACCAAGACCGTTGATTGCGGTCTTCAGCCCAGCGGCGACAGCCTGAGCCTTGATGCCCGCAACAGTGATGCGAGCGGTCGTGTCTTCGCGCCTCAGGAATTCTTCAATGAACGGCGTGTACTTAGAACGCTTCTTCCTGCGCGTCAGCGGCGGGAGAGGAACGCCCCACTCAACCTTGATATCGTCAGCCATGTGACACCTCATCTGCGATGACTTCTTGGACGTACACACCTATATATATACCACAGTGGCTATATGTTTCGCAATGATTGACACTCGTGGTGGCTCAGGTATGGTGGTTATCTAGTGCGCACCGGTGAGAATCACAAACGCGAGAACGACTACCACCATTAATAGTAGGCAGCCACCGCAACCGCCGCCCTCGGAATCCCAGTCCGCCATGAACGCTAAGGCAAGGACGACGCCGACAATCACGACCAGCCATATCCACCACATGGGATTTCACCCAACCTACGTCGCCCACCGATTCCCAGGACGTCTATGTCCCGTGACAGCAAGACGTGGACAGGTAAGGGATTCTTGTGGCAAGCCGCGAATCCTCATGCGGATACGAATTCCGCGATACCTACAGGATTTGTAACGGAGAACGCCGTTCAGAATGGAAATGGTGGGGTGTCTGATGCCCGCGTCCGTCGTCGGCGCTTTCGGGTCTAGATGCTGATTCCGAGACGCTCACTCACCCGCACCAGCGCCTCAGTATCCAGTCCATCCGCCGCCCCCGCAGCGATATCCGACGCAACAGCCGTCTTCACCATGCCGCTGCTCGCAATCGCCCGAACGCGTGCCCCAGCGAACGAACCAAACTCACTCATCTTGCTCACGCGTTCGCACACATGTGCAGCGCGTTCCGCGAATTCTAGAACGGTGTCCAACGCTTCTTGGGATTTGCCGACAGCCGATAGTTGGTCGGCAATAAGAATCATCTCGTCCGCTCTCGCCTGCCACACCTTCTCAACCGCCGCCAACTTGATTTGAAGCGGCTGACCAGAAAGCCACCGCATCTGCGGGGTTGAAATCACGCGCTTCCGTCCGCGTCCTGAGCCTCAAACTCCTCTTTCAACCGTCCCATCAGTTCATAGAGACTGGCACTCGCACCCCCGACTACCACCAACGCCTCTTGAGCGCTGACGCAATCGGCGATTCGGTCGTCCTCATTCACGTTGCCGATAACCGCGTCCGCCACTTCACCTACGGCACTCACCAGAGCGGTCAACAGTAGCCAGGGCGACTTCCCGCATTCGTAATCATCGCCCCATTCCGCACGGGCATACTCCCGTTCGATGTAGACAGCCCTTAGGAAATCCTCGGTTACTTCGTCGTCCTTTGCCTGGTCAACCATCTCGTTCACCTGCTTCTGCGGTTTCCCGCAATGTCCCGCCAGTACAAAACATACGACCCCGAATAGAAGAAGCAAATCGGACGAGGCTGACGACGATTCTCAGGGCATGAAGCAACCCCACGCTCTGTTGAGCGCGGGGCTGTTGGTTCGGCTCCATGCAGGGCTTGTAGACCCCCGCCCCTAGCCCAAATCGCCGAGGGACTCTTCTAGGTCGTCCCCCTCAACGGTGACGAAGACCTTCCAGTTGTATCCGTTGTCGTGGGTGAGAACCGCACCACCGACCTTTGACGATGGGGTCATGTGGGACATGACCTTCCAGGAGCAAGGCACCAGCAAGCGTTCTCTCGGCTTGCTGTTGAACGCCTTGAGGGTCATGTAGTTCTTCTGTTTCTCGGTGAGAGACCCGAGGGTTACCGGCGTTGCCACCGCTGCGTCCAGGTCAACCGAATACGAAGGGTCAAAGAAGATATCGCGGTGCCTCTTCATGTGCCAAAGTACCGAGGTCTTGCCGAGGTTGATATATCTCGTTGGAACGCCCGCTCGCTTATGGAACGCGGCATCAACAATCGCGCCGACCCGGTCTATCTTCAGTTCTTCATCAGCAGGGATTTTCGCCCGGACGAGGTCAGCCATCTCGTTGCGCAGATTGCTGTAGTTGCGCACGATGTTCTTCAGTTCGAGTCTCTGGTCATCGTCGGTCGGGTGCAGGTCATACGCGATAATCTCTAACATTGTCATGCCTCTCGTTATGCCGCTTTGAGCGGTGCCTTTACTCAAAACATAACGAGTGAAATCTGGAAAGCAAATTGCTGCCATATTGCAGCAGTCAACTACCCAAAGTGCTCTGAAGACCCAACCCATTCGTTGGTGTGGTTTTGATTTTGTGTTGGTTAGACATAGTTCAGTTCTCTCATCCTGCTTTGCAGGTGAGAGAGAGCACTTTTGATATATAACCTGGCAGTCACATCCGTTCCTTCGGCTCGGAACGACTGCCATAGAGGGTCAATCTGGTATCCGCCACCGCCTTGGCTAACGCCCAGCGTCGGCTCTATGTGATGAGATTCGGAATGGTTCCAGAACCTCAATGCGAAGGTCAGATTCAAAGGCGTTGTTGACGGCATACCTTTCAGCCGCAAGGAGCCATCACCTCAGCAGAAGCGTCATAGCCAACTAATCTCGCCATATCGCAACGAGCGCTTGGTCTCTTCTTAGTCATCAAAGAAGAGCGTGACGAGTAGCCGTTCTTGACCTTCTTCTGTTCCGCCGCCGATCTTCCGCCACAGGTGTTGTTCTCTGGTGATATTGCCGCCGTCTTGACCAATCCGTCGTTTGGTTGCGCAGCGCAAGAGATTGCTTAACAAAAGAAAGAACAACGCCGACCCACTGGCGTTGTCCTATTCCGTCGTTATGCTTCTGCCTATGAACCTGATAGATACCATGACCGAAGAACCCACCACCGTCGCCATCCATCATCGGGTGGTCATTGGTCTGTCGCCGACGACCTACGACACAGACAATCAAACCGACATCGTTGTTGATGAGCCGCTTGATGCCAGCAAGTCGGGAGTTCCTTGGCTGTTGGGTTCGGGTTTCTTTCTTCGCCGTGATGTGGCGACCAGAGCCGAGGTATCCGGTCGGCACCTAGACCCGACGACAGGTGAAGCAACCAATAGAAGAATGTCATTTCGCTACCTGATGGAAGAGACGGACATCATCCCCATCGTTGAGATAGCGCGATTGGACAGGAACCGCCGCTGGGCTGTTGATGCGGAAGGCAACCACTATCCGACCGACATCAGCATTGAGGCTTTGCTGTCGCTGGTGGGCGATGGGTCTTCGGTCTTTGCCATCCGACGATATGACGGCAACTTCGCCTACGGTGTCGTTGACAAGGATGGGAACCTGGCGGCAATCAGCCCGTGGTCTGTTGTTTGGCAAGAATGGTGGCTGAGCCTGGACTGGTCGTCCCGCAATTCTGCCCACTGACCGGACAACAAGAGAGCGACCCCATGAACGGGGTCGTTCTCTTTCTTCGCGTGTGGATTCGTTCACCGAAATGTTGACCACCTTGCGATAGCCGAAAAGTTGACCACCCGACTGAACGCCATGAGGAACCGTGAAGAACCTCGGAGGTCGGCGATTCTTTGGCTTCGTCGGCATTCCTTGCTGATTGCCGCCTGAATCCCCTTTGCGGGCGTTTCATCGTCCGAATCCGTAGACAACGGAGACTGCTTAACTCAGGGGCTTTGTAGGGGCATCTCTGTCGCTGGTTCGCTTGGTGTGAGTCGGAATCCGCGAATCGTCCATCGGCGGCTGACCTTGTCGGATGAGGAATAACACTGTCTCGCGTATCACAAGAGGAAACTGTCAAGACATGGACTAGCGACCGCTCGGGCAGAGCCGAAGAAGTGGACAAGGGGTTGTGTCCCGAAGGTTCTGTAAGTAGCCCTCCCCGTTTCCGTGACACATCGCGTCCGAGGTGCCGCATTTCCATGACAGACCAATAATCCAAGCACCGTCGCAGGCGACACTCTCGAATGGACAACATCGCTCGGCAGCGGCAAACAGCCCTTGGATGTCGTTCTCGCTATCAATAAGCCCGAGACGGTCGAACACTCTCAGAACGTGGCGGTCTGGCGACGGGCGCAAGGAACTCAGCCCCGACCACACCGTCACGTTGGTGAAGCCGAGCATCAGACACCTGACCGTCAGATTGCCTATCTTTTCCCCCACACCGTGCAGAGTCTTCAAGCGCTGGACGAGGGTGGAAGGAAGCGGCTCGTCCCGCCACATCTCAGACAGGTTGCCACTCCACATCTCGGAAATCTGATGAGCAGAGATACAGAGACTCGTGGCAATCCTCGTGGGATAACGGTGCAGCGCTTTCGGCGTGGCGATTACCTCTGCAATCTCGTCCGCCGAGAGACTAGTTAAACACTCAAGAATGTCGTCCCCGCCGAGGCGCTGACACAGGGCATCCGGTAGGGCGAGAGCATCCTCAAATCTGGTCATACGATTAGAAATCATGGAAAACAGCAGACGGTGGAAATCCTCACGACTGCCGATTGTTCGTTCCGAGGGTGGTGTCACCATCTCGGAATAGAACAGCCCAGCGAGAATGTCGCCGATAGCCCGTTCTCGTTCTGCGGTGGATGAGGTCAGCATCAAATCAACCCCGAACACAAATCATGGCAATAGGTTGCCGCGCTACAGCAACTACATGCCTCTGGGCATCCGACCGAAGAGCCGACCGAACCACCACCGCCCCACCAATGAAGTGCTAGATACGTCGTAGGTGAGAGTCCCTGAAGCACCTTCAGCGCTTCTTCTCGGACAGCGCGGGAACCCCCGCTGAAGTATTCAGGTACCCAGGTTTCGACTATCCCGATTTTCATCGAGCACGAAGCCGCCCCGCCACTCGGAAGCGGGCGCACGTCATCAGCGCCAAGCGCCTGCATGATGAGAAGAGCGGGGATGGGTTCCTGGGTGATTCCTCGGACGAGCCTGCGAACCTTCGCATCATCGAGAGTTCGGACTGTTGACCAGTCACCGTGCAGATACTCCGTTATCCGAATGACGCGCCGAATGATGTCCACACACTCGGTGACGCGTCGCTCAGGAACGGCACGCAGGCATATTAATGCAGCCTGGCTCAGTTCGCTTCTCGGTCGATTGCGAAGGTCGGTCAGGCACTCCACGCCCAGGAAGTCCAAGAAGCCACCAAGGGCGAGACTCACTGCCGTCGCGCTTCCCCACCACTGCGCGAAATCGCCGCACATCGCTATGGCGCATACGAGATTCACAAGTTCGTCGGGGTTGTTGTCGGTAATGGTTGGAAGGATGTCGGTGATGGCTGGAATGATGTCGGAGGTAGTGAGGCGCTCGTATTGTTCGAGCAAGCGACTTAGCGCTTCTTCTGCCTGAGTCCTCGTCGCCCATCCCATCACCGAGAGAGATGCGGAAACCAGGACGATACCGTCCTTTGAATCCTTCAGCCAGTGTCATGGGCGAGACGAGGGGCGAATGAACAGAACGGAATCCAGAGGTCGGTCAGACCTTTGGTGATTTGGTGGGTTTCGGGGTGAGTGACAACAACGCCCCAAATACTGTAAACACCGAAATAGATAACAAAGTGACCCGCTGTCTGACGTGTTTTCACACGTCGCTCGGCAAGCCTCTGAGTGCGTAAATGGGGTGGTCGCAGAGCAAAGATGCCCTGGTGTACCCCGATATACCTCCGGCTGGGTGCCTTGTTTACGCTTTCGGGGACTGTAAACAACTTTCAGAATGCCCCGAATCCGACGCCGAAACTACTTGAACAACTTGAAGATTGCCGCGCCCAACTTGCGTCGGCGACTATCCAGTCACCCGGTTGCCTTCTGCATCGTAGAAGGCGCTCACTGGCACCCCCGCTGCTTGCCAGGCAACATCGAACGCCGCCCTCGTCAGCGTCGCTGCGTGTTGAGCAGTATCGAGGAGTTCTGCTGAACCCACGGTCACGCCTTCGCCCTGAGTGGAAGACACATGACCCGACCACTGTCGCACGCGGGGATGCCATCAGAAGGGGAAGAAATGTGACATGGAACACGGAACCGCATACCCGCATCCTTCATCGCCCGCAGTCACGAACGTGATGAAGGGCAACGTCGCCAAGAACAACCGCCCCGAGGTGCTTATGCGCCGCCTACTTCGAGAGGCTGGCTACGGCGGCTACCGTCTGCATTGGCGGGTCGCCGGGAAACCAGACATCGCCTACCCGGGTCGCAGGGTCGCCATCTTTGTCAACGGCTGCTACTGGCATCGCTGTCCACGTTGCCAACTGCCGATGCCGAAAGCCAACCCCGAATACTGGTTGGCGAAGTTCAGGCGCAATCAAATAAGAGATTCGCGCAACAGGCGCGACCTAGAGATGCAGGGTTGGACTGTTGCGACGGTCTGGGAGTGCGACCTCAGCAAGGAACCGCAACGGGTTCTCGAGGAAATCATCGCGTTGCTCGACTCATCAACAATCAAGCGGTGACCATCTATGCGACGCAAGAAGCCTCTTCGGCGTTGCTTGCTAGTTCATAGAGTGCCAGCGCCACCGCCTTCGCCAACAACGGCGGAACGGCGTTGCCCACTTGGCGGTAACGAGCAGACTGACCGCCGAGGAACTCAAATGAGTCGGGGAACGACTGCAATCTCGCCGATTCCCTAACGGTGAGCCGCCGAACGTCCTCAACAAGCCCACGTCTCGCCTCGCCGCCCGATACTAGGTGGGTGTGGTAATCAAGGAAAACGCCGTTGGGGTCGAGGATGTGCGTTCTGTTCCCGCCAGCCGATGCAGGCATGGTCTGGGAAGGCTCGGCAAGGTTGATGGGACGACCCCCGCCGTTCACCAGCATCCCCGCATAGGGACTCTGGCGAAGAATGGGGGACTTCGCGTACGTGACCTTCGCCTTGTTCGGAATGTCAGGGGGTGTGTTCTTCAGGGCTTCGCCCGCTGTGACATAGGACTTCTCGCCCTGCTGCCCGTGAGTAGGAACGGGGAAGAAGAGCGTTCCGTTCTTCGAGCCAAGAACGAAGAGTCGCCTTCGATGTTGGGGAACGCCAAAGTCAGCCGCATCCAAGACAGCCGCACGAACCGTGTAGCCCAAGTTTCTGAGACTCGTCAGGGTACTTTGCAGGTAAGGTTCGTGCCGCGTGGCCATCAGCCCGAAGACGTTCTCCATCAGAAAGAACTGCGGCTGGACTTCTCGAACCGCTCGGACGAATTGCGGGATGCAGTCTCTCGGGTCTTCTGCCGCACGCTGGTTGCCAGCAACAGAGAAAGGCTGGCAAGGAGGTCCGCCAGCAACAAGGTCTACAACGCCGCGCCACTGGCTGAAGTCCACGCCATGGACATCCTCTTGCAAGACGCGAACTTTCGGGAAGTTCTTGCGATAGGTCGCCGCCGCGTCAGCGCTGTATTCGAGGGCGGCAGCAGTGTCCCAGCCAGCGTCTTTCAGTCCTAGGGACAGTCCCCCTGCGCCAGCGAACAAGTCGAGGACTTCAAGAACATCCCCTCTCGGATGCGGGCTAGCAAAACAACTCACCTGCATTCTACTGCCAGCAGTGACATTGCGCCCCATTTGGTCGACCATTGCGGCAGGGAGTCCGCTACAGGTCGGGGGGAACCGAGTTGGACGAGAGAGAAGCACTCCGACAGGCGTTGCGTGCGTTGATTCTTCCGATTGACCCCGACCTCGAAGACCAAGTCTTGGATGCTGTCCAAGCGCTGCTCACCAACGCGGGAATTGACGTTTCCGAGCAGTCCCTTGTCGTGCTGAGCGAGTCGGCAACTTGGCGGGAAGAAGGAACCGCGTCGCCCCTGCTCACACGCGTCGTTCAGACCTGCCTAGCCCAAGGGAACCCGACCGACGGTGCCGCCCTAGCGGTGGATTACTTCAGCCTGGTTGACCGCCTTCAGGACGAGCACGGACTCACATTTGCGGCATCCATAGGCGTTCTCTCCCACGCCCGCTTGGTCGCACAACTTGCACGTACTGAGAAGATGTCGGGCGCTCAACTCGCTCGCATCCTTGAAGCCCGTGACCGCAATCTGAAGATTACGTGGCAAGCGGTGCACCTAGTGCTTCGTCCTCTTGGCCTGATTCCGACAGTCACTACCGACGAGGTCACGGCTACCTACACGCGAGATGTGGCCCTCCAAGAACTCCTGTTCGCCGACGCAGATATCGAAACCGCGATTGAGCAGGTGGCTGACACCGCTTCTCGCTTGGGCTGTAGCGGCGACATGGCTTCGTTGCTCCGAGGGCTTCTGAAGCCTACGACTGATGGCACAGTGTTCATGCCGTATTTCCTACTGCTGCACTTCTTGTGCGTTCTTGCCGAATACCATGACCACGCCTTGCCTTACCTTTACGAGTTCAGCCCCCGTGGTGAAGCGTTCTACTGGCTCGCCGACCAGTACCCAACTGCACTTCTTCCAAATGCAGACGCTGCGCTGAACAACGCAAAGTCAGTCCAGGTTCTCGATGACGATTGGGCAGCGGCAAAGAGGACGAGCACCAAGACTCAGGCCATGGCCCTTGTTGGTGTCATCGACGGGCTGGACGCAATGGCGTTCTTGCAGAGGCGTGAGTTGGCTAGTTGGGTCAGGACATTCATTCACCGAGTAATCGCAATCAATGACCCCGCGCCGTTCGCTTTCCCCGCTGACCCAGACGAGAACGCCATGAGCCTCTTCGCCCAGCGCCTCGGCATGCAGGGGTCGGGTACGAGTGGCATCATCGAGCAGAGGGCTGTTGACGCTATTTCCACCGCCCTGTACGACGAGACATGGGTTGCTCGTGGCATTGGTGATGCCGTGAACGCTTCCAATGTCAGCCGCCGCAAACTGGGCGACTGCGACTTCCAACGAGTAGAACAACGCGAAGCGGAGGCGTATGAAGCCCACGGTGGGACTCTGACCAGACCATACGTTCAGAGCCACCTCAGAAGCCTGGAACGAGTGCTTCAAAGGAGGCTCGACGAGGAGTGGAGCAGGATTGAGTCAGACCCCACGGCCTGGACTGTGACCGTAACGTTCGTGGCGACCAACCTTGCCCCAGACCTGACGGACGAAGAGATAGCGATTCTCGGTGTCACGGTGCGACTCAGATACACGACCATTGCCGCCTTCTGCACAGTCGTCCCGTCTCAGGAATTGCGCGTGGCGTTCATGTCATGCGTCCACGAGCAACTTGACCAGCCTCGCGTCCCTGTTCGCGTGAAGACAGCATATGCAGCGCTTGTGTCGCCGTAGTTGTTGTGGTTGGTCGCATACCAGACTTTGTGATATAGTCTAAGTATGTTGATTAATCTGACACAGCAACAACTAGATACCATCGCACCGATAAACCCTGACGGTGTGATGGTTGCGGATACCGATGCTCTGGCAATTATTCTTGCGCAGAGTATTGGCGTTCCTGAAGTTCAGGTCGCACTTAATAGAGTTGACTATGACCAACATGAGGATGGAACACCCGAACCAGATACAAGAACGGTTCGTGGTATCTGCTGGTTGCCCCTTGGTCACGACGACCGTTGCCACAAATGGTCATTCAGGGCGGACGGCAGAGCACTCAGCACCACCGACGAACACGAGCAACCCTGCCCCATCAGTGAAGACGCTTCCCTGATGGCGCGGGCAATCACCGCAATCGCCGATTCGTATCCCGATAGCGAGATTGACGATAGAACGGCTCGTATATCTATCTTTCTTCCGTCTGGTGGTCACAAGTTGGTGCGAGTCGTTGTCACTCAAGACCCCAGGGTGATTCGTCCCGAAGATACCATTGAGGGTCTGGAACTCATTGCTCACAAGGCTGGCAGACTGGCAGTGGTCATGGTCACACCTGCTGAGAACGGTCAGGCGCTCGTCCGCAAGTTCGGAATTGACTAGGAGGCACCGACTATGGCGAAGGACAGCAAGCCCCATCTTGTCCCCCTGGACGAGAAGCCCGTGAGTATCCGTCGTTCGGTCTATTCCGACCTTGTTCAAGAGTTCGCCAACGACCCGACGATGAAGTATGCGAGGGTGGAAGATGCCAAACCCTCCGCAGTCGTCAGCATCAAGAAAGCAATAGCGAAGTACAACCTGAGCGAGGTCATCGTCGCCTACACCAGCAACGGCACGGTGATTCTGGAGAAGAAGTAGAACGACCGAACCAGCAAGAACACCAGAGACCCTGTCGGCAACGGCGGGGTCTCTTTGCACGTCTGTTATCTCTTGACAAAGTATACCGCCTTAAGATACACAAGAAAGTACTGTACTAATCCGCATTTTTCTGCTACCATTGGCGCATAGGCAGCCTCCCTGCCAAAAGCGACTCTCTAGGTTCTTATGCGTTCTTTCAGTTCTTGGTCATACACACGCGATTAGAAAGGGGGCATTACTGGACGAGGTGTAACTGTTGGAGACTGAACAATGCGTAAAGCGTCACCTAAGCCCCATTAGGGACGCGAAGTGGGTAGCCGATGTCACGGGCTTGAGCCAGAAGCAGGTCTACGCGCTCGCCGCCGAAGGCACGATACCCGCGTTCCGCCCGAGCGAACGCACCGTTCGCTTCCGCGAAGACGAAGTGCTCGCATATATCGAGTCCACTCGTATCCGACCGCGCCCGACCTTGAAGTCCATCGAGACGCCGACTACTGTCCTGGACTGCGTCGACGGCGATTGCGATGAGTTCAAGGTTGAGGCGGTGCGTCGCTGTGGCTAGCACACAAAAGAAGAACGAGCACTGGTACGTCCGATACCGCGACCTGAGCGACGTTCAACACACGACCTCGGTCGCATCCGAGAAGGAAGCGAACAGACTCAAATCGAAGGTTGAGGAGTGGTTGTCTGAGGGCATAGACCCGAACCGTGCGATGGCTACCTTCAAACAGGTCATGGAAGCGTTCTTTGACGAGCATGTGATACCGAACTGCAAGTGGGGCACCATGCGCGACTACCAGAGCGCGTTCGAGCGTTACCACCTGCTGCGGTGGTCAAGAACCCCGATTCGTAGCATCACCAAGTACGACGTGAAGCGTGCGCGAGACGCAATGGCTGCCACGGACATTAGTGCCAAGCGCGTGAACAATCTGATGGTTCCAGTGAACAAGATGTTTTCGTGGGCGAAAGAACACGACTACATTGCCGAGAACCCCGCAGAAACTCTCAGACCGCTCAAGACACAGCAGGAAGAGATGCTGTATTTCACCGCTGCGCAATTGAACACGGTCGTTGAGGCATGCGATGCGAACGACGGGTTCTACCGCGCTCACCTTCTGACGCTCGGCTGGACGGGTGTGAGAATGGGAGAACTGCGAGAGTTGCGGTTCAAGGATATCGTCTGGGATTTCAGCCGCCCGCGCATACATGTGCAGCGGGCGGTTCAAGACGGCAGAGAATCTGTCGGGCTGCCGAAGAGCGGGAAGAGGCGCTGGGTCGGCGTTCCCCCGCACATCGCCGATGTGCTTCGCAAGCAACAGGAACTGCTAAAGGCATCCGACGAGGACTTAGTTTTCCCTGACCACAACGGTCACCGCCTAGACCCGTCTTACTTGAGGCAGCAAGTCTTCCATAGGACGTTGGAGAAGTTGGGGTGGCGCGAACCCGCACCGAAGAAGTCCCGCCCTAAGAATGGTGAAGGCGCACGCAAGGGCAGGGGCTACTGTCCGCCAGCCAAGCCGTATACCAAGGACAACCCGCGTGCGAAGAACTACCGCCTTCACGACCTGCGCCATACCTACGCCTATATCTTCCTGAATATCGGCAAGGGAGACCTGTATGCCCTCAAGGAGACGATGGGGCACGCACAGATAAGCACGACGATGAAATACGCCCACTTCTCAGAAGATGATGCGGTTCGTGCCGCAGATACCCTCTCGGAAGCGTGGGATAGGGTTGTCGGAATCTCTGCTCAGGACACCGCGTCGGATGGGTCTGTGGGACAGGATGTGGGATGAACCCGTATGCACAAAAGAAACAGGTCAGAGGTTTGAGCCTCTGACCTGCTGTTGCTTTGGTAGCGGGGGCCGGATTCGAACCGACGACCTTCGGGTTATGAGCCCGACGAGCTACCAGACTGCTCCACCCCGCAATATGTTGTTCCGCCACGAGCGGCGACCACGAACAATAGCATCCTCCGCGTCAGACGACAACCCATCTCAGGCCCCGATCGTCTTCTCCGCCTAGGCCAGGAAGCGTCCAGCGTGATCCACCAGCTGCTTGGCCTCCGTCGGCGTCACCACCCGATCGTCGTACTCCACAGAGTTCTTGCTCCTGAGCAGACCCGCGAGATGGCGTCGCGCCGACGCGTCGAATCCATCCACGTGCGTCTCGAGCAGTCCCAGAACCGCGGCGTGGTCCGCCTCCCTGCTCCGCAGGCTGGCTGCGAAGGCGAGCACCGCGTCGGCCGCCGAGATGCCTGCGTGGATGGCCATCGCCCCGGCGCCGTTCCACTTCTGTCGTGCAAGAGCGTCCTCGGCCAGCTCCAGGAACTCATTCGCCCGCAGCCGGTACCGACGTGACGCTGCGGCCCCCACCGCCACCGTCCGCTGTGCCTTCAACGAAATCCCCCCACTCATAGGGCGCAGCACCGTAGATCACGATGCCGTCCTCAACTACTCCGTCGATGAACGATCCGCTCCCCCGCAGAGCGTTCACCTGTTCCAGCGTATAGCCCATCACTGACACCGTGGCGCCGAGTACCGCGCGCATCTCGGCGGCAGTCGCATCGAGCGAATCGAGCGCCGAGTCGAGCGCGCTCCTATCTGTACCGACGAGCAAGACGTCCACGTCACTGCCTGGTCGCATGTCGCCGCGCGCGTAGCTGCCGAAGAGCACCGCGGAGACGAATCCCTCCGGTATGAACCTTCGCAACTCAGCGATGAGTGCATCGCCGGAGCCCGCTTCCGCCTCAAAGGCGGGCAGCACCAGGGCGCGGGTGATCAGGTTGCGGCGTTCGAGCCAATGGATGTGCGAACGGCCGGCGATCGAGGACGCGACTACGCCGAGACCGGCCAGGGCGCTGAGTGCTTCGAGCGCTGACACGTGGCTGATGCGTGCCCGTCGTGCTACCTGTCGGATCGAGAGCGGTACGGAGACGCCCGCGAGAACGCGGAGCACGGCCACGCGGCTGCGCGTTCCCAGTACCTCTTCTGTATGGTAGGTATTCATATTGATATGTATGGTATTCCTACCATTCGAGGAGTGTCAACGCACCTAGGCCGACGTCAAAGACACTCGTGGATGAGGCAACACGCCCGCTAGCTCAGCGACCGGTCGACCACTCCGCTCGCCCACTCGACGAACCGGCGCGCCTGATCGAGCATCACCCGTGCCTCCACCTCAGTGACAGGGCGCTGCTCATAGGCGATGGCGTTCTTCACCTTCAGCAGCCCGTTGAGCTGTCTCTTCTGCGCGATCTTGAACTCGGGGACCCTGCTCCCCAGCAGCTCGGACACGGTACCGTGATCCTGCGAGGCGCTGCGCACTCCGGCCGCTCCGATCAGCGCAGCGTCTGCGGCACTGATCCCGGCATGGACGGCATTCAGACCTGCCACGCGCCAGTGTCCGACTGCCATCGCCGTGTCGCCGGAGACGATGAGTTCCCGTGCCAGGCTCAGGGCCTTGCCAGCGTCGCATCTCGGGGCCTCCCTCACCATGTCACTTCGGCGCACGCGTCCTCCACTCGTAGGGCCACAATCCGCTCACGACGACCCCGTCGCGCTCGATGTCTCCGTACAGCCCGGGCGATGTCTCGTGGAGGTTCGCGGCGTACGCAAGGTCGTACACGAGCGGTGAGAGCGTCGTCCCCCACCGCCGATAGAAGCGTGCGGACTCGGCAAGTGTCTCCTCCTCCACCACGTGCTTGGCAGCGGGATCGGCCGCCACAAGAACGACGTCGACGTCGCTGTTCGGTTCCTGCTGGTCTCGCGCGTAGCTCCCGAACACCACGACGGACACGCAGAGCGACGCGAAGGCGTCCCGAAGTTCGCGTTCGAGTTCCTCGCCCATGTTCTCCACGGCAACGAAGACGGGCTCAACGATCCGCTCAACGTAGATGTTCTCGCGAATCAACCAGTAGGCCCTCGCCCTGCCGACTCGGCTGCTGCCGACCAGTCCGATTCGCTCGAGCTCGTCAAGCGAAGCGGCTGCGGCTGGGCGAGTCAGCCCGGCGTGTCGACCGACCTGAGCGGCCTGGAGGGGGACCTGCACGCCGTGGAGCACCCTGAGGACGAGCGTCCGGCCACGCGTTCCGAAGATCGATTCGATGGCGTGAGTTGCTCTCATGACATGAAAGTATACTATCTCATTGAGAAAGTCTACTATCTCAAGCGCGGTAACGCTCGTCGGATCCAGCTCCGATCGCCGAGCCCCCCGCTACAGCTCCACCCACCGGCTCTCGAAGAACTCCTCCAGCCCCATCCCCCCGGTCCCCACGACCAGCGTGCCGGCGCCGGGGTGGCTGTTCGCGAATGCCGCGAGCCCCTTCATCGAACCCGGTGCGCCGCTCTTCACCTCGACGCCGGTGACGCCGCTGCCGGTGACCAGGACGTAGTCGACCTCAAGGACGACGCCGCCGACCCGATCCCGCCAGTAGTGCAGGCGCGTGAACGCGTCACCGGACACCAGCGCGGTGAGATGCGCTCCGACGGCCGACTCCACGAGCCTCCCCCACCACGCAGTGTCGGCGCGGGCCTGCTCGAACGTGCGCGGGTCCGAGACCGAGATGAGCCCGGTGTTGTGCACCACGAACTTGGGCGACGAGCGTCTCCGCCGGACGGCCTCGGCCGAGTACTTCTGCAGCCCGGTGACCAGGCCGGAACCGTCCAACAGGTCCAGGTAGTGCGCGACCGTGGTCGTGTTGCCGGCGTCCTGCAGCTGCCCGAGCATCTTCTCGTAGGTCAGTTCGCGGCCCGCGTACTCACAAACCAACGAGAACACCTGTCGCAACAGCGCGGGCTTGTCGATGCGGGTCATCAGGATGATGTCGCGAGAGACGGTCGTCTCGATGATCGAGCTGTTCATGTACTCGCGCCACCGGGCGGGATCGCCGATCAGCTCCGCCGCGCCCGGGTAGCCGCCATGGTAGATGAAGGTGTCGAGGTCCCACCCGAATGCGTCGCGACACTCGGGCCACGTCCAGTGGGTCGCGCGGATCACCTCGAACCTACCGGCGAGGCTCTCAGTCAGCCCGCTTTGCATGAGCAGCGGCGACGAACCTGTCATGACGACCCGGATGTCGCGACCCGACCACGTGTCCTCGTCCCAGTACTGCTTGACCCAGGCCGCCCAGTCCCCGACCTTCTGGATCTCGTCGAGGAACAGGATCACCGGTGCCTTCGACTCGTCGTACCGCGCGCGGGCATCGATCCACAGCTCCGAAAGCCACTGCGGTGACTGCAGACCGGGGGTGTCGGCGGTGCCCGACACGACCGGCAGCGCAACGCCGGCGATGGCTTGGCGGACCGACGTCGTCTTACCCGACTGGCGCGGCCCGAGAACGATCTGGATGAAGCGGCGCGGCTCCTCGGTCAGACGGGACCTGAGCGTCGCGACGATGCTGCGTTCGTACACTGCGTCTCACCTGCGGTTTCACCATTAACTCACTATCTTGAGATATTTATCTCAATACTATGAGTTGTTGTCAAGACGCTCCCCGGTCGAGCGGCCCGGCCTTTCTCGGCTATCTCGACCGCGGCGAACGCGCGGTCTCGTGTTCGCCCGCAACCACTCCGTCAGCTCATCTTCCAATAGCCCCCCGGCTGCAAGGTCCGGTACGACGGTGACGACCTCCGTCTCGGCAACCTCGAGGTCGAGCCCGTTGAGCCCCAGGAAGACCACCATCACGACAAAGGCGACGCGCTTGTTCCCGTCGCTGAACGGATGGTTGCGCGCCAAGCCGTAGCCGATCGCCGCGGCGAGGGCTGGGAGGTCCGACCCGGGCTCGTACGCGAATCGCTGCCTCCCGCGCGCGAGCGCGGACTCGAGCGCCGCCTCGTCCCTGACGCCGGGCATCCCGCCATGCGACCGGAGCAGGTCGAAGTGGACGGCTTCTGCAACGAGCGCCGATACCCGTCGCGGCTCACGGTCCCTCGGCGAGACCCCGCTACTTCGCGAGCTCGCGCAGTGCGGCGCGATACGTGCCGGCGGCCTCTGCGGCGATCGACAGAGCCTCCTCGGTGTCGGGGTCGTAGGGGGTCAGGAGTATCCCGCGATCGGTCTCGACGGCGAGGATGGTGTCGCCCGCGGACAGGTGCAGGCGGTCGGCCATGTCCTTGGGCAGCGTGGCGCTGATCGAGCCACCCGCTCGCCGCAGCTTCAGTTCGCGCGTCATCGGCCCTCCGTGATCACCGGCATGTGTCTGTGGGACCAGCGTGGCACAGAAGTGCGCCCTCGCTCCCCGGCAGCCGGCGGCATCTTCGAGTCGGGTTCCGGAAAGGGCGTCGTGACAGGCTGATGCGCCTGAGGAAGCCTGAGACCGGGAGACCGATCCGCCTGACCATGCCGGATGCCGACCTCGCCCCCACCTTCGCCGACGCCTGGGAGCGCTGGCTCGCCTACCGCAGCGTGAGCCCGCGCCCGCTGCGCCTCTCGACGCTCGCCGACTACCGCAGCGCCTACCGCCGCCACCTGGCGCCCCGCCTGGCGCGCACACCCCTGTCGCAGATCGACGGCGCTGCGATAGCCGCGCTCGTCGTGGACCTCGGCACCGCAGGGGTGGCCCCCAAGCGCCTCTCCAACGTCCTCGTCCCGCTGCGCGCCTGCCTGAGCTGGCACCACCGCATCGGAGCACTCGAGCGCGACCCTGCAGGCTGGTTCGACGCCGCGGCGCCGGCCGCCGACGAGCGCCGTATCCTGTCGATCGCCGACGTCGAGCGGCTCGTCGCGGCCACGCCGGCCCCCTACCGCGTCCTCGTCGCCACGGCCGCGTGGACCGGCATGCGTCTCGGCGAGCTGCGGGCGCTCACCTGGGGCGACGTCGACCTGGAGGCCCGTCTCATCGCCGTGGACAAGACGCGCTACCGCCAGCGGGTGGTGCCCGGGACGAAGAACGGCCAGGTCCGCTCGGTGCCGATCCCCCCGCATCTCGCGCACGAGCTCGAGCACTGGCGCGCCGCCCGCCCGGTCGCATCGACAGGCGACCCTGTGTTCTGCGGCAAGCGCGGCACCCCCATCGACGGCGACGACTTCCGGCGCCGCGTCTTCGCGCCCGCGCTCGCACGCGCCGGTCTCGACCCGTCCACCCGCATCCACGACCTGCGCCACACGAGCGCCTCGCTCTACCTTGCGAGCGGGGCGACGGTGCGGGAGGTGATGGAGATCCACGGCTGGAAGCGGATGGAGACCGCGCTGCGCTATCTGCACACCACCGCACCGCTCACGGACGCGGCCGACCGCCTGAGCGAGGCGCGCCGCAGCGCGCTCGATGCCCCGGCACAGAAACCGCCCTGGACAACACATCACCCGCCGGAGGGGGCGTCCGGCGGGTGATCTTCACCCATGAAGGGCGGTGTTGCTGGCGAGGGGGGGGTTTCGCCTGCACCCATAGTGCCGCGGTCGGATGTCGCCGCCGTGGGTCGCGCGTGAACATCCTCTCGAGAGGATGTGGAGGCCTCGTGGATGCGCGCACGCGGAGCGGGGCGCCGCAGC